>Ga0335072_10002857_pt1 | contig 26427 bp, 21 predicted proteins | sample Lox_Sample_21_FD_206725 | JGI IMG/M metagenome (GOLD analysis project Ga0335072, IMG submission 206725) | Soil microbial communities from Loxahatchee National Wildlife Refuge, Florida, United States - Lox_Sample_2.1 | ecosystem: Environmental > Terrestrial > Soil > Wetlands | place: USA...
CAGCGTCGCCACCCGCCGCAGCGCCGCCTGTTCCCCGGTGATCCGGTCATCGCCGGCTCGCCCCGGCACGGCCGCCATCCTCCGGAGTCTATCCGCGTCGGCTTTGTACCTGGTCAGGCGGCAGTTTGGGGATGGGGCAGGCGCAGGATCTAGTAGCGAAGCGCGCTTGACGGAATGACCCGCACGCCGAGCGGCAGCAGCGTGATCGGGATGATCTTGAAGCTGGCCAGGCCCAGCGGAATGCCGATGACGGTCAGGCAGAGCAGCACGCCAGCGATCAGGTGCCCGACTGCGAGCCACCAGCCGAACAGGACGACCCACACCACGTTGCCTATCACTGAGGCAAGGCCAGCGCCGGGCCGCCGTTCGATGGTCCGGCCGAAGGGCCACAGTACGTATCCCGCGATGCGCCAGGAAGCAATCCCGAACGGGATCGTGATGATCAGAATGAAACAGACAATACCAACTATGACGTACGCAATTGCCATCCACAGGCCTTCGAGCACAAGCCAGATCACATTCAGAATCGCATTAAGCATCCGCGGCCCCCGTGCGTCGGCGCTGCTGTGCATGTCAAGGCTCGGCATCGCCGAGCCGTGCAACCACGATCGCACGGCGGTGGTCGCGCGTATTCACTCCAACCGGGTGATGACGACACCGGGCCGGGTGGCGGATCGTGGTAAGCCGCATCCGGCCGACGGGCGGCAGCCGAGCCCGCGCCGGGCGGCGATGGGACGACGAACCGGGGGGACAAGTGGGCGTTCCGGATATGGATGTGACGGTCGATCAGGCGACTAGCGACATGCTGCTGGCGCTTGCGATGGGCGAGTCCGGCGTTATGGGTGAGGCGATGGAACTGCGCGAGCAACTGCGAGCGCACACCAGCCTCGACGCCAAGACGTTCGCGCTCGTCAAGATCGCCGCTCTGGTGGCTCTGGATGCTGCGCCGGCGTCTTACCTGTTCCAGGTGCAGGGAGCCCTGAACGCCGGGGCCACGCCGCGGGAGATTCTTGGCGTCCTGACCGCAGTGGCGCCGCAGACCGGTATGGCACGGGTGGTTTCGGCGGCGCCGGAGGTCATGATCTCTCTGGGCCTGGAACTGCCGGCCGGAATGGATTCAGAGAGCGCAACCAGTAACGGCGGCAAGCGGAGCCGCTAGCTGGGAGCAGGCAACCAGAGCCGGCCTGGTACCGGGCCGGAGAAGGGGAGGTACTGCGGATGATTGGCCGACCTCGAGTCGTGCGGCGGCGCCCGCTGCTTCGGGCCGCCGTGGTCGGCGGAACGTTTGCTGCCGGGCGGGCGACGGGCCGCCGCGCAGAACAGCAGGCTGCCGCCGAGGCAGCTCAGGACAGTGCTGTAAGGAACCAGCAGACTCAGCCGACCGTGCCGGCACAGGGCAGTGCTGCCAGCTCAGAGGCGTCGATGATGGATCAGCTCAGCCGTCTCAGCATGCTGTACCAGGACGGCGCGCTCACTGACGACGAGTTCGCGGCGGCGAAGGCAAAGGTCCTCGGCAGCTGAGCTGATACCGGCCGGCTGAGCCAGCTGATCTTGATGGATGTGAGTTTCTGTTGCTGGAGCGACAGTGAAGGCACATTCACCTCCGGCGAACAGGCCGCTGGTCGGCGACCGGGCACGATGGACAGTCGCAAGTGCTGACCATCAGCGGATACGGCGGCCCATTTCCTTGGTGGAGTAGCCGCCGAGCCCGGTAACAGCCGACTGGAAGCGGTCGGAGCGCAGCAGTGACCACAGCGGCGCGAGCTGGGGGCTGTCCACGGCCCTCGGCGCGATCACTAGGTCGTACGGCTCGCTGGTGACAGGCACGAACCCCAGGCCGAACGCCTTGGCCGCCGCCATGATGCCGAGCCCGGCGTCGGCGCGCCCGGCCGCGATTGCGGCCGCGACCGCGAGGTGGGTGGGCTCCTCGCGTGCGTATCCGTCAATGGCATGCGGACTTGTCCCGAGCTTTCGGAGCTCGTGGTCTAGCAGTACACGGGTGCCCGCGCCACGCTGCCTGTTGACGTACCGCAGGCCCGGCACAGTCAGGTCATGGATCCCGCCGATGCCAAGCGGGTTCCCCGGCGCGACAATCAATCCCTGTTCGCGATGCACCAGCCGGACAATGGCCACCTCGGGGGCGGCGTTGCCGAACACCTGGTCCACGTAGGGCACGGTGTACTCCCCCGTCGCCGGGTCGAGCAGGTGCGACCCGGCGATGTGGCAGAGTCCGTCGCGCAGCGCAACGAGACCGCCCAGCGAGCCGACGTTGGAAGACGCCAGCGTCACCATCGCATCGTCGGCCCGCAAGGCGGACGCGGCAAGGTCGAGCACCAGATCGTGCGAGCCGATCGCGACGATCGTGCCGGAAATCTCGTCGAGGCCGCGCAGCAGCTCTACCGAAACGGTCGAGCCGGCCTGGTGTCCCTCTATCCCGGTCGGCACGACGAGTAGCCCGTCGGCGCGAACCAGGGAGGTCAGCACACCAGCGCCCCGCGGCAGCGGGGTGGCGACCATGGTGCCGCCGACGACGCCTAGCCGCACCCGCACCCAGTCGTCCATGCCGAGCGGCGACGCGAGCTTGCGGGCAAGCCGGGCACTTGTCCGCGGCCGTTGCCTGGGGGGCGCGCCTGACAGCCCGGCCAGCAGCGGCTCGGCAAAGATGTCGAAGGTGAGCGCTGCCGACACCGGGTAGCCGGGGGCGCCGAGCACCGGCGTGCGCCCGACGACGCCGAGCACCACCGGGTGGCCGGGCCGGACCGCGACCCCGTGGACGGCGACGGTCCCGACTGAGGCCATCACCCGTGCGGTGTAGTCGTCCCGGCCGGCGCTCGAACCAGCGATGACGATGAGCAGGTCGCACTGTGGCGCCGCCTCCGTGACCACGGCGGCGATGCGCTCCGGGTCGTCCGGCTCGATCGGCAGGCACTGCGCCTCGCATCCGGCTTCCGTAGCCTGCGCGGCGAGCATGAGCGAGTTGGTATCGAGAATCTCGGCTGGGCCGGGCTCCGTCCCGATCGGCCGGACTTCGTCCCCAGTGGGGAGGATAAGGACTCGGGGACGCCTCCGCACGGACGCGTGCGTTGCGCCGGCCGCCGCGGCCGCTGCCAGGTCGACGGCTCGGAGCCGGTGCCCTTCTGGCAGCAGCAGCTCGCCGGCGCTCACATCCTCGCCGATCGAACGGACGTGCTGATAGGGCGGCAGCGCGGCGCGCAGCTCGGCGCGCCCGGCGTCGTAGTGCACGTGCTCGCGCATCACTACCGCGTCCCGCCCGGCGGGCATCGGATCACCGGTGTCAACCACGTCGTAGTCGCCCGGATCCAGCACCATCGGCGTGGTCTCGCTCGCGCCGAGCGTGTCCGCCGCCCGGACCGCGATGCCGTCCATCCCGGCCGCGTCGAACGGCGGCGAGGACCGCGTGGCCCACACGGGCGCGGCGGTCACAAACCCTGCCGCCTCGGCGATCGGGACGTCGATAACAGGCAGTCGCTCCTGGCATCCGGCCGCTTCCCGCGCGGCGCGCCAGGCTTCCAGGGCTTGCGCGGCCGGGACATCGCGGATGAACGGGCTGTTGGCCATAGCGCGCCTAACGGTACAGCGTCACGTCGACCTCGGTCCCGGCGTCGAACCCGGTCGCCTCTTCAGGGATGACGATGTACCCGTCGGCGACGGTGAGCACCGACAGCAGCGCCGACAGTCCGAATACCGGCGTGGCCGCCCCGCCGCTGACGGTCACCTGCACGACGTCGAGCCGCCCGGTAGCGGATGCCAGATCCCTGTCAAGCCTCGCCCGGACCGACGGCTCGGGCGGCGGAGCCGTGCAGCCGCCGACCAGGCGGATCAGGTCCATCCCGAGCAGCCGGAAGACCACGAGCGCCGATCGTGGGTTGCCGGGCAGCCCGATCACCGGGATCCCGGGTTCGCCGGAGACACTGTGTCCTCCGGAACCAATGTGTCCTCCGGAACCCCGGGCGCACTCCGCGAGCAGCGTGGGCTTGCCCGGCTTGATGGCCAGGCCATGGCACCAGATCCCGGGCGGGCCGAGACGGGCGACCACGCTCGCGGTCTCGTCCCGCGTGCCGACGGATGAGCCGGCCGAGATCACGATCACGTCGCTCGCGACGAGTGCTTCGCGGAGCTTCGTCTCGAGGGTGGCCGGGTCGTCGGGAACGATGCCTGCGTGGACAGGCACGCCACCGGCCTCGGCTACCAGCGCGGCCAGCGCCACGGAGGTCGCGTCCCGCACCTGGCCGGGCCGCAGCATCTCCGTCTCCGGAGGCACCACCTCGTCACCAGTGGAGAAGATCGTTACCACCGGACGCGCGCGGACGCGGACGCGCGTGACGCCAGCCGCTGCGAGCATGCCAAGGTCCTGGGGCCGGAGGGTGCGTCCGTTCGGGATGATCTGTTGGCCTGCGCGCGCGTCCTCATCGGCGCGCACAACCCCCTCGCCTGGGGCGACCGGGCGCACTACCTCGATCGTGCCGGGCATTGCCTCCGCGGTGTACTCGATCATCACCACCGCGTCCGCGCCGCGCGGAAGCGCGCCGCCAGTTGGCATGGTCACCGCCGTACCCGGCTTTACCTCGGCCGTCGGCTCGGTGCCCATCAGGACCGCGCCGGTGACGGTGAGGTAACCGGGCAGCCCCTCGGACACGCCGTAGGTGTCGGCTGCGCGGACGGCGTACCCGTCGACCGTGGAACGGGCGAAGCCGGGCAGCTCGCGCGGCGCGTGCACAGGCTCGGCAGTGACACGCCGTGGTGCCTCGCCGAGCGGCACCGTCTCTGCCGCGGTGCGGTGTCCCGGCCGGAATCCGGCACGGGCCTCGGCGACGGTCCGCGTGGCGAAGAACTCCCGGCCTGCCTGGTCAGGCTTCGTCGGTCCTCCCGGTCAGCCTCAGCACGCTGCTGACGGGGCCGAGCGCAACCTGGCCGAGGCCGCAGATCGAGGTCCGCTGCATCACGCCGATCAGCTCGCGGACGTCTGCGTTCACATCCTTCGGGCCACCGCCGCTCGCGAGCAGGTCGGCCAGCATGACATGTGCCTTAGCGGAGCCAACCCGGCACGGCACGCACTTGCCGCACGACTCGTCGCGGAAGAACCGCAGAACATTGACGGCAGCAGCGAGCAGGTCGGTACCCTCGGCCATCACGACCATCGCGCCCGAACCGAGCATCGAACCGGCGGCCTGCAACGTCCCGAAGTCGAGATCGACGTCAAGATCGCCGGCGCCGATGAAGTTGGAGGAAGCGCCGCCGGGCTGTATGGCGCCGAGCTTCCTGCCGTCGGACACGCCTCCGGCCAGGCTGAGCAGCTCGCGGACAGTGGTGCCCATCGGCACGCAGTACACACCGGGGCTCGTGACGTGCCCCGAGACCGCGAAGAACTTCAGGCCGTTGTGATCACCGCGCCCCTGCTCGTTCCACCAGGAAGCACCGTTGGCGGCGATGATAGGCACGTGGGCGAACGTCTCGACCGAGTTCATCAGCGTCGGCTTGCCGTGCAGGCCGTAGGTGCCCGGGAACGGCGGCTTGTTCCGTGGCTCGCCCCGGTGGCCCTCCATGCACTCGATCAGCGCCGATTCCTCGCCGAGTATGTAGCCACCCGGCGAGGTGAACACCTCTACATTGAGCCGTCTCCCCGATCCGCCGGCATTCGGCCCCACGAGGCCGATGTGCCGGAGCCAGTCGATCTCGTTGCGGATGACCTGCTCTTCCGGGCCGTACTCGTGCCGGATGAACACCCAGCCCTCGTCGGCGCCGATCGCCAGCATGCCGAGCAGCAGCCCCTCCAGAACCAGATAGGGCTGGGTGGCGAGAATCTCCCTGTCCTTGAACGTGCCGGGCTCCGACTCGTCGGCGTTGCAGATGGCGTACTTCACGTCCGCTTCCTGCGCGGCGACTAGATCCCACTTGCGGCCGGTCGGGAACCCCGCACCGCCCATGCCGCGCAGCCCCGCATCCTTGAGCGCGCCGATGATGTCGCGGGTGTCCAGCCGGCCGGCGAGCACGGCTCGCAGCACGGCATAGCGGTCCTCCGCGCTGACGTACGGATCGTTAGGCCAGGTCATGTTCGAGGACGCGGGGGCAGGGGGACGGTAGTCGTCGCGGGCAGGCCGCGCGTCGGCTCGGACCGCCACCGTGACCGCTTCCGGCGCGTCGGCCATGGACACCGGTATCTCGTTCACCGTGGCCGCCGGAGCGATATCGCAGCGGCCGAGGCAGGACCCTTCGGCCAGCTCGACGTCAGCGTCGTCGCCGTAGCGCTCCTTCAGCAGGTCAATCCCCGAGTCGCCACCGCGCAGCCAGCAGGTCAGGTCATGGCAGACCCGCAACTCGGCCTTCCTCGGCGGCTCAGTGCGGAAGTGCGGGTAGAACGAGACGAGTCCTTCGATCTCATACAACGGCCGGCGTACGTCGCGGGAGAGCGCCACCAGTTCCTCGCGGGGCAGCCAGCCGGTGCGCTCCTGGATAGCGTTCAGCGCCGGGATCAGCGACGGACCGGGGAACTTGCCGGCCCGTGCCTCCACGCCTGGGACGCGGACGGGGGCCTCAGCCATTGCTGGCCAGTTCGCCCGCTGGCTCGATCCGTACCGCGCAGAACTTGAACTCGGGGATCTTGCCGAACGGGTCGATCTCGTCAATTGTCAGCAGGTTCGCTGCCGCCTCCCGGAAATGGAACGGTATGAAGCAATTGCCGCGTGCCTCGCGGTGCGAGACCTTCACCTCAAGCTCGATCGTGCCGCGCCGCGAACTGACCCGGGCCATGTCACCGTCCGCAAGCCCGAGTTCGGCGGCGTCCTGCGGATGGACGAAAACCAGGGCCTTGGGCGCGATCGCGTCGAGCGCGTAGGACCGGCGGGTCATCGAGCCGGTGTGCCAGTGCTCGAGCATCCGGCCGGTGTTCAGCACGAACGGGTAGTGCTTGTCCGGAAGCTCTCTGGCTGGCAGCCACTCGGCGGGCACGAGGTGGGCGAGGCCGTCGTTGGTCTTGAAGTTCTCGGTGAACATGACGACCGTGCCGTCGCTGCGCTCGGGGTCCGGGTTCGGATAGAGCTTGCCGGTCAGGCCGAGGTTGTCGTACGACAGGTTCCGGTAGCTCGGGATGACCGTGACCAGCTCGTCGAAGATGTCCCGCGGCGACTGGTACCGCCAGTCGAGCCCGATCCGGTTGGCGATGTCCTGCACGACCTGCCAGTCGACCCGTGCCTGGCCCGGCGTGTCGAGCACCTTGTGGCCGAGTTGCACCCTGCGGTCGGTGTTGGTGTACGTGCCGTCCTTCTCCAGGTAGGAGGAGGCGGGCAGGATCACGTCGGCGAACTCGGCGGTTTCGGTGAGGAAGATGTCCTGCACAACGAGGAACTCCAGGGCGGATAGCGCCTTGCGCACCTTGTTGATGTTCGGGTCGGAGAGGAACGGGTTCTCGCCCAGCATGTACATGCCGCGCACGCCGCCCTTGAGCACGGAGCCGATGATCTCGGTGACCGTGAGACCCTTTACCGGGTCAAGGTCACTGGCACCCCAGGCCTGCTCGAACTTGGCCTTCACGCCAGCGTCATCGGCCTTCTGGTAGTCCGGGTAGAACATGGGGATCAGGCCCATATCCGAGGCACCCTGGACGTTGTTCTGGCCGCGCAGCGGGTGCAGGCCGGCGCCCGGCTTGCCGATGTTCCCGGTAATGGCGCACATGGCGATCAGGCAGCGGGCATTGTCGGTGCCAGTGGTGTGCTGGGAGATGCCCATGCCCCAGAAGATGACCCCGGACCTCGCGCTGCCCCAGGCCCGCGCTACCCGTCTGATCTGTTCGGCCGGAACGCCGCAGATCTGCTCGGCTCGCTCCGGCGGGTAGTCCGCTACGGTCGCTCGCAGCGCCTCGTAGTTCGAGGTCCTGCTGGCGATGAACGCTTCGTCGGTCAGGCCGAGCCTGATGACCTCGTGCATAACGCCGTTGTAGAACGCCACGTCAGTGCCGGGCTTGAGCTGGCAGTAGATATCGGCGTGATCGGCCATCTTGTCCGCCCGCGGGTCCACGTAGATGACCGTCGTCCCGTTGCGGCGGGCCTGCTTGAAGAAGCTCGACGCGACTGGGTGGTTGGCCGTGGAGTTGGAGCCAGTCACGATCGCGACCTCGGCGTTGACCACGTCGCCGAACGTCGTGGACACCGCGCCGGAGCCGATCCCCTCGAACAGGGCGGAGACGCTCGATGCGTGGCAGAGCCTGGTGCAGTGGTCCACGTTGTTGGTGTGGAATCCCGTTCTGATCAGCTTCTGGAAGAGGTACGCCTCCTCGTTGGAGCACTTGGCGCTGCCGAAGCCTGCGATCCCAGCAGGGCCGTTCGCCAGGTAGATCTCCGACAAGCGCCTGGCGACAAGGTCGAGGGCCTCGTCCCAGGTAGCCTCGCGGAAGTGCGGCAGCACCTCGGCGTAGTCGACCAAGCCACCGGGCTTGCGGCCGCGCTTGCCGCCCTTGCGCTTCTCCCCCGGACCGCCCTCGCTGGTTCGAAGGCCATGGTCGTTGGCCTCGCCACGAGACGCGGCGGCCATGTCACCCTTGACGTCGCTAGACAGCGCGCCCTTCGGGTAGGACTCCTCGCGCCTGATCAGCGGCACCGTCAGCCGCTGCGGGGAGGCCGCGTAGTCCCAGCCATACCGGCCCTTCACGCAGAGGCGCCCGTGCGAACCAGGCTGCTCGCGGCCTTCGGCGAACGCGATCGCGCCGCGCTCCCTATCCACGTAGTAAGTCAGCGCGCAGCCGACGCCACAGTAGGGACAGACAGTGTCGACCGCGTCCAGTTCCTCGCGCGGCCTGATGGGGATGTTCCGGATCGGCTTGTTGGTCAGCGCTCCCGTCGGGCACGCGGAAACGCACTCGCCGCAAGAGACACACGAGGAGCTGCCCATCAGGTCGAAGAGGTCGAAGCCGATGTGCGTGTCGTAGCCCTTGCCGCTGCGGCCGATGACGTCATTACCCTGGATGTCGTCGCATGCCCGGACGCACCGGTCGCAGAGGATGCAGGCGTCGTGGTCAACCGCGATCACCGGGCTCGACAGGTCGGCGCCCCGGCCGGAAGCACACGGCAGGGTCTCGGTCTCCTTGCTGACGCCGTACCTGTCGGCCAGTCCCAGGAGCTCGTTGTCGCCCGTGGTGGTCTGTTTCGGGTCGCTGGCGGCAGCCGGCTGGTCGGCGATCAACAGCCTGGTCAGCATTTTCCGGCTGGCCTCGACCTCCTGCGTGCCGGTTTTCACGGTCATGCCGCTCTCGCAGGCTCGGACGCAGGAAGCGGCGAACGCGGGCGTGCCGACGTCAACGACGCACATCCGGCACACACCGACGGGATCGAAGCGCTCGTCGTGGCAGAGAACCGGGATGTCGATGCCAGCCGACTTCGCAGCCTGCCAGATGGTAGCGCCTTCCGGGGCGGTCACCTCACGCCCGTCGATCGTGAGCGTCACCGTCCCCGTGGACTCCGGCGCAGTTATAGCCATACCCGCAGTATCCGCCTGGCGCGGGTTTCAAGCCAAGCGGAGATCGTCAGCAAACGCCGCGTCCGGGTGACCCTCAGAAGTCAGCGCTCGCGCTACGTAGTAGGCGTCGATCATCGCGCGGAGACGGACGCTGGTAAGGGTCGCCTCGCGGCCGGAAGGCATTGAGACGGACTCGGTGAGGAGGCGCTCAGGGAGCCAGTCGTCTTCCGGTTGCCAGCCCTCGCGGATGTTGTAAACGCGCTTGGCGAGGACGATGCGGCGTGCGGCGTCATGGAGCTCCGCGCCCGTCATGTCCCAGCCGGTGACAGCCGCCAGCAGCGCCGCCCACTCCTCGAACGGGTCGGCGAATACGCCGCGGAGGAACTTGCACAGGATCATCGAGTCCATGGCCGCCGCGCGGTCCTCGGTCTCGATCACGGCCGCGACGTGCGCGTCGCCTCCGGCGAGCCGGTCCAGGTCGCCCGACAAGTCGGCCTCATAGGCCCCGGAACGGTTATGGTCCGCCCCCCGTGCGTTGACCGCCAGGCCGAGGGCCATGGCGTGCAGGGTCCGGGGCTCGTACCCCGGCATTTCCAGGCCCTTGACGTGCGGGGCGAAGGTGCCGGAATCACCACCGACGGTCCGAGCCGCCGATCTTGATCCTTGTCCGAGCAGGGCGCCGAGCTCCGTGTGGCCGGAGCCGATCTCGTCGAGGGCCCGCAGCAGCGCGCCCGCCTCGCCGAACCGCAGCCACGGCGCGTCGATGAGACCGCGCTCCGCGCACTCCATCGCCCAGGCAATCGTGCCGCCAGCCGAAATCGTGTCGATGCCCAGGTCATCGCAGCGGGCGCTGGCGGCGAGCACCGCAGCCGGGTCGCTCACCCCGCACATCGGGCCGAGCGCGAAGACGTTCTCGTACTCCACCCGGACCTTCTTGCCGCGGCCGACCCGGTAGATGTGCTCACAGCCGATCGTGCACGAGGCACAGCTGCTGCGCGCGACCCTGCGCATGCCCGCCACGCTCTGGCCGCCCGTGCCTTCGGCAGGAAAATCCGTGCCTTCCACCGAACCGCCAGGGCCGTCCGCTGCTGCGTCCGCGGCCAGGTGCTGCGCGCCGTCGAACGTGGCGGCCTGGAAGTTCCTCGTCGGCAGCGTGCTGATCGCGTTGAACGCCAGCAGGTTCGCGAGCGTGCCGAGCTCCCGGTACTTCTCCGTCGCCGGGCCAAATGACCGCGCCCGCAGGTCCCTGGCCGCCGCGAGCACCGCGTCCGGGTCGGCCGTCGCGACCTTCCCCGCCGCGCGGACCGCGATCGCCTTCAGCTTCTTGGCGCCCATCACGGCGCCAAGGCCGCCCCGTCCGGCGTGCCGCCCGTCATGGGAGATCGTGGCGTACCTGACGCCGCGTTCGCCCGCCGGGCCGATCGCGGCAACCCGCCAGCCCCGGCCTAGCTGATCCCGCAGCCGCTGGCCTGCCTCGGCCGCGCTCAGGCCGGCGAGGTCGGCCGCGTCGATGAGGCGCGTGCCGTCGCCGTCGACGAGCAGGACCGACAGCCGCTCGCTCCGGCCTGAGATCACGATCGCGTCATGGCCAGTGAGTTTCCCCGCAATCGCAAACTGGCTGGAAGCCAGCGCGTCGGTCAGCATGCCCGTCAGTGGAGACTTGGCCACCACAGCGAACTTTGCGCTGGTGGTCAGCGGCGTGCCCACCAGCGGTGAGAACACGAACGCCAGCGGCGCCTCGGCGCCAAGCGGGTCCGTGCCCGGCGGCCCGACTCGGTGCAGCAGCCAGGTGCCGAGCCCGGCACCACCGATGTAGGCGCGCAGAATTTCATCGGGGAGCGGCAGGATCGCGCTCGTCCCGTCGCTCGCGTTGGCGATAAGCGCCTGGCCGAAATATCCGCCGGCCGGCATAGCTGCTCAGCCTCCTGCGTCGGCGGACATGAAGTACACGAGATCGCCCGCCGCCAGCGGCGTGGCAGGGTCGCGGGTGATCTGGTCACCGTTCAGCGCCGCCGTGACGTGCCCGTCGAATGTGAGCCCCACCGCGCGGGCGGCCGCTGCCAGCGTGGCGGCCCGGACGGCCCGCGGCCCCGGGCCGTTGCCGCCTTTGGCAAACGCCCCGAAGAGCTGCACGGTCACCTCGGGGGCCGGACGTGCGCGCGCCGGCCGATAGTCGTCGAGCGTATTGACGTTGAGCACCGAGTCGAGGTCCGGGTCGAGCGCTGCCAGCACCGGGTCCTGCAGCAGCGCGCTGTCGTTCAGCCGTGCCACGGCGCATTCGTCGAAGAGGAAAGCGGGACGCAGCCGGTCTTCCTTCACCAACCGCTCGGCGGTCTCCGCGAGACGGACGCGGTAGGCGGCGGCCAGCGGCTGCGGATAGCCGCGCGCGACTGGCAGCACGACGTCCAGCGCGGCATCGTCCGCCAGCACGCGAAGCACCCGCCGGATGAAGGCCGGGTGCAGAAATGGCATGTCGGTCGAGCAGATAAAGGCAGCTTCCGCACGGCCGGCCAGGGCAGCCAGGCCCGCGGCGATTCCCTGGAGCGGTCCCTTGCCGTCGCGCGGGTCATCGACCACCTGGATGGCAGCCGGCAGGTCAGGGAGGATCTGTCCGACGGCCCGCACCACGACTACCGGGCCGTCGGTAGCACGCGCCACGATGCTGACTGTCCGGCGCAGCAGCGTTGACCCGTGCCATTCCAAACCGGCCTTTGGCGTCCCCATCCGCGAGGACCGCCCTCCGGCAAGCACCACACCCGCGAGATCCGCCATTTCCTCATGGTACGCATGGGCGCGCCCCGGCCAGTAAATGCCGAACCGACAGGGTGCGGGACCGTAGGGACCTGCTCTCCTGGTTCGCAGCCGATACGGGTAGTGACAGACCGCCAACAGCACACCACCAGGTCGGGGGAACCGTGGCCGGACGGACGACGCGCAGGCGAATCACCCGCACGTGCGTCGGCCAGCCGCTGCCCGCCCGGCCATCCCCTGCCCGCCGGGCGCGCGATCCTGGTCAGGTAGCCCCGGACAGGCCGCCCCGATCAGCTCGCCGCAGCTGGGTCGAGCAGGCCCCGGCGCCGCCGGACCGCGAGATCGGCCTGGGTGAAGATCATGTCCACGACGATACCGATGATCAGGAGCACGATAATGACGGAGGTGGTCCCCGAGAAGTCGAGATTGCTCTCGTCAGTGTTAAGCAGGACCCCGAGGCCAGGCGGCCCGATGATCGACACGATGAGCTCGCCAGCTATCAGGCTGCGCCAGGCGAACGCCCAGCCTTGCTTGAGCCCGGCCACGTAAGCCGGCAGCGAGGCGGGCAGAACCAGGTACCGGTACAGCGTCAGGCCGCGCAGCCCCATTGTGCGGCCCGCCCGGAGCAGGATCGGCGGAGTGTAGTCCACGCCGGTGATCAACCCGTTGGCGATCGCGGGAGCGCCACCCATGATCATCACGAACAAGATGGCGTCGGTTCCCGCTGTGAAGAGGATGATGGCAAACGGGTACCAGGCGATCGATGGCATCGTCTGCAGGCCGGTGATAATCGAGCCAAGGGCGGCGCGCAGCGGCGGAATGCGCGCGACCAGCAAGCCGATCACGGTGCCGAAGATGACCGCCAAGACGTAACCGAGCGCGGCGCGCTGCATCGTCACGCCGATGGCCTGCCAGATGAGCGCATGATGGGCCATCCGCCACAGGTCCGGCAGCACATCTCCCGGCCCCTTGAGGACCAGCTTCTTCCAGCCCGTCAGATGGACGACCTGCCAGACCACGAGCACCAGGACGATGGCGAGCAGCTTGGGCCACGCGGCCGCCCAGATCTTGCGGGCAGCCCGGCCCGAGCTGGCGCCGCCGGCTCCTGACCCTACTTCCAGGTTGTCCAGCCCGTGCAGTGCCTGGTCAGTTGCCATGCCTTCCCATCTCCTCACGCAGCCTGTCGGTCAGCTGCCCGGCCATCCGGGCCACCTCGGCCGAGTCGATGCGGCGCGCTCCGTGCCTCGGCACGTCGTACTCAGCGATCACCCGGCCAGGACGGCTGCTGAGCACGATGACGCGGTCACCAAGGCGGGCAGCCTCGCGCACGTTGTGTGTGACGAACAAGACAGTGAGTGTCCGCTCCGCGCAGATCCGCTCGAGCTCGTCGTGAAGCAGGTCCCTGGTCATCGCGTCGAGCGCGCCGAACGGCTCGTCCATCAGAAGCACGTCGGCGTGCAGCGCGAGCGCCCTGGCCATGGCGACCCGCTGCCGCATGCCGCCGGACAGCTCGTGCGGACGCTTGTCCGCGAAACCGCCAAGGCGCACGGTCTCGAGCAGCTCTCGGGTCTGCTCGCGGCGGGCTGCCCGCGGCACCCCCTGAGCCCGCAGCGCCAGCTCAACGTTGCGGCCCGCGGTGAGCCACGGGAAGAGCGCAGGCTCCTGGAACATCAGGCCCACCCGGCGGCCGCCGGTGTCCACTTGGCCGCCGCTCGACTCGTCCAGTCCCGCGACGAGGTTCAACAGCGTGCTTTTACCACAGCCCGATGCGCCGATGATGCAGACGAACTCCCCGTCGGCCACGGTGAGAGAGACGCCGTCGAGGGCCAGCAATCTGGACGAACCGGTGCCGTAGGTCTTGCTGACCTCTGTCAGTCGCACCGCGATGCTCCGATCGCCTGCGCGCCCAGTGATCCCGGTCTCGCTAGCCAGTCTTGCCCCTGGCAAGGCTGACGCCCCCGGCTGGCTGGCCGGGGGCGTCACCTGCTCGTTGCTGAGCCTCACGAACTGACCTGTTGCTGGCCGTCGGCGGCGAGCAGCTTGTTCAGCGGCCCGAGGTCGTAGATCGCCGACAGGTTCTTCACCGGCGTCAGCAGGCCCACCGCGACGGCGTGGTCAGCATCGGCAATGAGTGACGACTCGATCGGGTCGTTGGTGAATGTCACCTGGTCGAAGGCAGCGGCGAGAATAGACGGCTTGAGGCCCTTGCCGGTCAGGGTCGCCAGCTCGGTGTTGGCCGCGGTCTCGGCCTGGGTCTTGTCACTGGCAATGTAGGAGTTCGCCTCGATCTGGCCCTTCAGCAGGTCGCTGACCACTGCCGGGTTTGCCTTGAGGAAACTCGATGTGACAATCAGCTCGGTGGTGACGAACTGACCGTTCGGCCACAGGTCCGCCTCGTTCTGCAGAACGTGACCCCCCTCGGCAACCATCTCCGCGTCATAGGGTGCCGGCTCCCAGCCGCCGGCGATCTGACCGGACGCGAACTGGAGGACCGCTGCTGAGTTCGGCTTGATCGGCGTGATGTGAACATCGCCGCCGCCTGTCGAGGTACTGGTCAGCCCGTGGGTCTTGAGCCAGTAGCGCAGGGCAACGTCCTGGGTATTGCCGAGCGACGGGGTGGTCAGCTTCTGACCCTTCAGCTGCGCCGGCGAGGTAATGCCCTTCTTCACCACCAGTTCAGCTCCACCGGAGGCCGCGCCGGAGATTACCCGCACCAGGCCAGGCGACTTCTGCCAGGCCTCGATCGCCGGGTTCGGGCCAACGTAGGCCGCATCCAGCTGGCCGGCCAGGATTGCCGTCGCCTCCTGAGTGCCGGAACTGTAGGGGTACAGCTTGAGGGTCACGTTCTTGCCGAGGTTCTTGGTAAAGAAGCCGTCCTTGACGCCGATCAGGGCGGGCGCGTGCGTGATGTTCTCCAAGAAGCCCAGCCGCAGCACAACCTTGGTAGTCGAGTCGCCGGAACCCGAACTAGCAGAGGAGGAGGCGCAGCCTGCTGCCAGCGCCGCCACACCCACTGCCGCGACTGCGGCCAGTGCTCGTCTCATCGTCCACCTTTTCCGATCAAGTTAGTCGGTTTGACTGCTCGAAAGCCTACAATGACTATGGGAATTAATGAGAGCGTCCGGCGAAATTCGCGCCGCGACGCCTGCCGCGTTGCCGAGGCTGCGTAGCGTATCCGCAGGTCAGAGCGGGTTTAGCGACCGGAGAACCGCAGCAAAAATTTCTCTAGCGGAACGTGCAGGTGCGGGGGAACTGTGGTTCGCCAGGTCTCAGTGGCCCTGGCTCAGCGGTCGTAGCTCAGTGGTACTGGCTCAGTCGCCCTCGTCGCCGGCGTCCTCGGGGTCCACGCCCTCGACCGACTTGAACTTCTGCAGGCAGCCCTGAAGCTGGGCCAGATTCGCCGGGCTGGAGTTCGTGGTGTTATACACGACCCCGTACATCATGTTGATCGTGGTGCGTTTGGCCGGCAACGCCTCCGGAGGCGTGTTCTGAATGTGCGAGCACGCGGATCTGACCTGCAGCGCCGTGGCGACCGAGGTGCCGGGGTTGAAGTCGACGGTCATCCACTGCTTATCCAGCGACGCGTCCATTTTCGCGCAGCCACTGACCCCGACCAGCGCAAGCGCTGCTGCCGCCGCCGCTATTGCCACCCGGCGGACTGCAGCTATCCGTTCCCCGATGATCTTGGGTTGCTGGCTCTGACCGCCTGGACCTTGCGCGCGCACGTCGCCACTCTACGACCAGCCGTCGTACAACCTCGTCCCGTGCCACCCTTAGTGTCGAAGAATGCCGTTGCGCGGCTGCCGCCCGGGCAGCCGGTCTGGGCCGGACGGGAGGCTTCGATGACGAGCCTGATCGAGGACTACGCACTGATCGGGGACATGCAGACAGCGGCGCTGATCAGCCGGGATGGCTCCGTTGACTGGCTCTGCCTGCCCAGGTTCGACTCCGATGCGTGCTTCGCAGCCCTTCTCGGCGACGAGCGCAACGGGCACTGGCGGATCTGCCCGACAGTGACTGACGGGCCGGTGACCCGTCGCGGCGATGTCCGGCGGCAGTACCTCGGCGACTCGCTGATCCTGGAAACCACCTGGACTACCTTCAGCGGCGAGGTGCGGGTGATCGATTTCATGCCGCCCCGCGATCACGGGTCCCCGGTGCTAGTCCGGATGATCGAGGGCGTCAGCGGGACTGTCGAGATGGAGTCCGTGCTCAGGCTCAGATTCGGCTACGGCAAGGTGGTGCCCTGGGTCCAGCGGCACGGCAACGACATCAGGGCGATCGCCGGGCCAGATTCGGTCTGCTTCCACGGCACGGTCCGCAGCGTCGGGCAGAACATGGCTCACCAGGCCACATTCGACGTCAAGGCCGGCGACCGGCAGGTGTTCTCGCTGGCCTGGAAGGAGTCCCAGCTCCCCGCGGACCCCTGCATCGTCGCCGAGGCCGCACTGGAGTCCGCCAAGGCTTACTGGTCAGACTGGTCGGCCCGGTGCACCTACCAGGGTCCGTACCGGGACGCCGTGATGCGGTCGCTCATCACCTTGAAGGCACTCACCTACGCGCCGACCGGCGGCATCGTCGCCGCTCCCACGACATCGCTGCCTGAAGACATCGGCGGCGTGCGGAACTGGGACTACCGGTTCTGCTGGCTGCGGGACGCGACGATCACCCTGGAGGCGCTGCTGCGGACCGGCTACACCGAGGAAGCAGACAGCTGGCGGCTGTGGCTCGGCCGGGCAATCGCCGGTGACCCCAAGGACGTGCAGATCATGTACGGGGTCGGCGGCGAGCGGAGGCTTTCCGAGTGGGAAGTCAGCTGGCTGCCCGGCTACGAACGATCCGCGCCGGTCCGGGTCGGCAACGCCGCGGTCGATCAGCGTCAGCTTGATGTCTACGGCGAGGTCATCGACGCGCTGACAATGGCCCGGCAAGCCGGGCTTGGCTTCGACAAGCACACCTGGAGCCTGCAGCGGCAACTGATGAACTTCCTCGAGAAGCACTGGGACGAGCCAGACGAGGGAATCTGGGAGGTTCGCGGTCCGCGGCGGCACTTCGTGCATTCGAAGGTGATGGCCTGGGTGGCCTTCGACCGCGCCATCCAGCTCGTCCAGGAGGGTAACCCGGGGCCGCTCGCGCGCTGGACGGCTATCAGGGACCAGATTCACGCCGAGGTCCTAGAGCACGGATACGACGCCGAGCGCGGGGTGTTCACGCAGTACTACGGCAGTAAGGAACTCGACGCCTCGGTGCTGCTGATCCCCGAAGTGGGCTTCCTGCCGCCGGATGACCCGCGGGTCGTCTCGACGGTCAAGGTGATCAAGCGCGAGCTCATGCGGGACGGCCTGGTGCTGCGCTACACCCAGCCGGCCAAGGCTGTCACCTCCGGCGCTGAGGCCGACGTAGACGGGTTGCCAGGCGCCGAAGGCGCATTCCTCGCCTGCAGCTTCTGGCTCGTGAATGCGCTGCACCTGATTGGCGAGTACGACGAGGCAGTGGCGATTTTCGAGCGGCTGCTTGCCCTCCGCAGCGACCTCGGCCTGCTCAGCGAGGAGTACGACCCGCGATACGGCCGCCAGGTAGGTAACACACCGCAGGCGTTCAGCCACGTTCCCCTCATCCAGTCGGCGCTCAACCTCGAGGGCCACGCCGGACAGCACTGCCGCCGTGCCGAGGGCCGCTAGCGCTCCGCACCGCGTGGGTCCTGATCCAAGATCAGGTGCCCGTTGCAGTCGTCCGCGAATCGCGCGGCGAAACTGCAACCGGTAACGGTCCTGACAGAACCGGGCACCCGTTGGTCAGTGCCACACTGATGGGTAGCCATGCCACCCCGAACGCACATTCTGGTCGTAAACGGCCGCAAGGTCCGCCAGCCGGTCTTTGTCATCGGCGCGCCGCATTCTGGCGCGGACCTGCTCGGCCGCGCGCTGAAACAGTCCGGCGGCTTCCACGTCACGATGGGGCAGGAAGCTGTCCAGAGCGTGGTCTATGCCTTCGCCCGCAGCCCGTCGATACAGCGCGGCCGCAGTGACGCGGCGGCCACAGTGCTGCGCGACGCCTTCGCCCAGTCCTGGCAGGTGACCGCGCACTGCTGCCTGACCTGCTCGCCGGTCTGCCGGGAGGCCGGCCGGGTCACCGGGCCGTCGTGCTGCGTGTCCGAACGCGACATCGTCCGGTACGGCGACGCCAGCCCTGACCTGATGTACTGCGCCGACACGCTGGTCGACGCCTTCCCGGACGCCAGGCTCGTCCAGATAGTCAGGGACGGCAGAGACGTCGTGGCGGCGATGCTCGGCGACCCGCAGGCGATGGCCTGGTTCAAGCCGGGCATGGCGAACGTGGAGACGGAGTTCCCCAACCCGTTCTTCGGCATCGAGACCGAGCAAGACCTGGCAATCTGGCCGGAACTGTCGGCGGCCGGGAAGTGTGCCCTGCGCTGGCGCGGGGCGGTGCGGGCAATGGCCAGGCTGCGGACCGCGCTGTCGGCCGAGCAGCTGACGACGCTCCGGTACGAGAGCATGCTGCAGCACCCGGCAGCCACCGCGACCGCCGTGTCCGGTTTCGTCGGTGACAAGGTCGGCCCGGTCGCTGTCAGAGCGGCACGGAAGGACGGCCAGCCGACTGCCGAGCCGGGCGCCTGGCGCCGCCAGCTCAGCACGTCGCAGCTGAGCGAGATCGAGTCGGTCGCTGGCCCGGACCTTCGCCGGGTCGGGTACTTAGACTGACCGCGCGTTTACGGCGGCGCCATTGCCCGAGGCGCCGTTTCCTGATGCAGGATTGGCTGCTGGCGACGCGAGCGTCGTTTCCTGGCGGGCGAACTGCGTCCGGTACAAGTCGGCGTACAGACCGTCGCCCGCGAGCAGGCTGTCGTGCTGCCCCCGCTCGACGACTCGGCCGTCGTCGATGACGAGGATCTGGTCGGCCTCCCTGATGGTCGACAACCGGTGCGCGATCACCAGCGAGGTACGTCCGGCTAGCGCCGTCTTCAGTGCGCGCTGCACCGCTGCCTCAGACTCCGAATCGAGGTGTGCGGTGGCTTCGTCGAGCACGACCACCGACGGCGCTTTCAGCAACAGCCGGGCGATGGCGATCCGCTGCTTCTCGCCGCCGGACAGCCGGTAGCCGCGGTCCCCGACAACAGTGTCCAGGCCATCGGGCAGCGCGGCGACAAGATCCCAGATCTGCGCCGCCTGACAGGCAAGGATGAGCTCTTGCTCCGACGCCTCAGGCCGGGCGTACAGCAGGTTGGCCCGGATGGTGTCGTGATACAGGTGCGCGTCCTGGGTAACCACGCCGACCACGTCTCGCAGCGACGCCAGGGTGACGTCCCTGATGTCGGTGCCGCCGATCCGGACGACGCCGCTGGTGGGGTCATACATCCGGGACACCAGGTGGGTAATCGTGGTCTTGCCCGCGCCGGACGGCCCGACGAGCGCGGTCAGCTTCCCGGCCGGCGCGACGAAGCTGACGTCGGTCAGCGCCTGCTGGCCGGGCCCGGCGCGTTCGGGCACCGGCAGCGCGATCGACTCAAGCGAGGCGAGCGAGACATCAGCCGCAGCCGGGTAGCGGAAGCTGACGTGGTCAAACTCGATGGCCGGGGCGGGGCTCGGCCCGGCCAGCCATCCGCTGGCACCTGGCGAGGCGGCCAGCGGCACCGCGCCCTCGCGCTCGTCGATCAGCGGCTTGAGGTCAAGCACCTCGAAGACCCGGTCGAAGCTGACGAGCGCCGTCATGACGTTGACCTGAACGTTCGACAGCGAGGTGATTGGCCCGTACAGCCGGCTGAGCAGCGTGGCCAGCGCGACCAGGCCGCCGATCTGCAGGGAGCCGCGGATCACCAGGTTGCCGCCCAGCCCGTAGACCACCGACGTCGACAGCGTCGCTAGCAGTCCGAGGCCGGTCACCAGCGCGCTGCCCCACAGTGCGGTCAGCACGCCGATGTCCCGCACCCGGGCGGCCCGGCCGGAGAACAGGCTGAGCTCGTCCGCCGGCCGGCCGTAGAGCTTAGCTAGCATCGCTCCGGCCACGTTGAACCGCTCGGTCATGGTCGAGCCCATCTGGGCATCCAGCTGCATTGATTCTCTGGTCAGCCGTTGCAACCTGCGGCCGACCCGGCGGGCCGGGTACAGGAAGACCGGGATGAGCACCAGTGCGACGACCGTGACAAGCCAGGAGTAGAAGAACATCGCGGCGAGCACGAGCAACAACTGCAGCACGCTGGAAACCACCGAGGACAGCGTCGAGGTGAGCGCCTGCTGCGCGCCGATCACGTCGCTGTTCAGCCTGCTGACCAGTGAGCCCGTCTGCGCCCTGGTGAAGAACGCGATCGGCTGCCGCTGCACATGCTCGAACACCTGGCTGCGCAAGTCGTAGATGAGTCCCTCACCCACTCGCGAGGTGAAATAGCGCTGCACGACGCTGAGGAACGCATCGAAGATGGCGAGCCCGGCCACGATGCCAGCCACGGCGAGCACCACCGAGGTGCGCTTCGGCAGGATGCCCTTGTCGATAACGATGCCGAGCAGTACCGGGTACATCACCGTGACAACCGCGTCGAGCGCGGCGGCCAGCAGGAAGATAGTCAGGTCGAGCCGGTAGGGCCGGGCGTACCCGGCGATCCTTCTGACCGTGCCTGGCTTGAGCCGCTGCTGCGTTACCGACGGATCACGAGTGAACCCACGCATGGCGTGCCACTGGTTCTGCATCGTCATGACCGGTGAACCTAACACCCGTCGCAGTTCATCCCGGCTCCGCTGTCGGCGAACCAGTCAGCGGTGGGCCGGCGACCTCAGTGTGCTCGCCTGGCGGCCAGCAGCGCGGCCTGAGCCGCTCGCTCAGCCGCCGCCTGCTGCTCCAGCGTGTTGCCTGGCGCCTGGGCGAGCAGCGCCTTAGTGGCACGCGCAGCCGCCGCGTCGGTCGACAGCAGCGCGGCGACGAGGTCACTCACGGCCCCGTCGAGGTCGCCGCGCGGCACCACCAGCTCAGCTAGCCGGAGCTCGGCTGCCTCCGCGGCGTCCACGGTCCGCGCGGTCAGGCACAACTCGATGGCGCGGGGTAGCCCGACGATCTCGACCAGCGGCTTCGTGCCCGTGAGGTCCGGCACGAGCCCCAAGGCAGGCTCCTTCATGCAGAACTTCGCGTCGTCGGCTATCACTCGCAAGTCACAGGCGAGCGCGAGCTGGAACCCGGCGCCGATGGCGTGACCCTGTACCGCTGCGATCGACACGAAAGCCGGATCGCGCAGCCAGGTATACCCGGCCTGGAAACCCGCGATGGACTCGTCGAAAGCGGGATCGTCCGGGCTCGGGTTCGCCTCTTCGCCCGGCACGCCTTCGGCGCTGAACATGCGCAAGTCGATCCCGGCGCAAAAGGACGGCCCCGCGCCGCGCACAACAACCACCCGCACCGCGTCGGGTATCGAGGCGCCGATCCGCGCAAGCCCGTGCCACATGCCGGGAGTCATCGCGTTCCGGCGCTCGGGCCGGGTCAGCGTGACTGTCGCGACGCTCCCGGAAATGCTTAGCTCAAGCCCGGTGCCGGTAAGGTCGACCGGGCCGGCCAGGTCAGCAGACACAGTTCCCCATTTTCGCAGCCAGCCTCAGGACGCTGACACGACGGTACCGCCCGCGTATCAGTTCAGGCCTTGGCCTTCGCCTTGCCTCTGGTCGCGCCGCCGCGACCGCGCAGCGAGACGCCGCTCTCGCTCAGGATCCGGTGGATGAACCCGTATGACCGGCCGGTCGAGGCCGCGAGCGACCGGATGCTCTCGCCGGCGCCGTACCGCTTCTTGAGGTCGGCGGCGAGCTTGGTGCGGTCGGCACCGGTGACCCGCGTGCCCTTCTTGAGAGTCTCGGTCACGCGAACCTCCCGGGAGCTGATGTGACCGCTGCGTTTACCATATCTGGCCATGATCACTCATTAGCTCGTGATCGGCTACCCAGACGAGCGCCGCGAGATCAACTTTTTTCGCAGCCTGCCGGGCCCGCTCGGGCCAGTGCAGTCCGGCTCAGCCAGCGCGACCCGGTCGTGCGAGCGCAATCCCGCTCAGGCCAGCGCGACGAGATCGGCTAGTTCCTCACTCCAGGCGTCCTCGACCCCGTCCGGCAGGAGGACGACGCGCTCTGGCTGGAGCGCGTCAACCGCTCCCTCATCGTGGGTGACGAGCACAATGGCACCCTGATACCTGCGCAGCGCGGCAAGGATCTCCGCCCGGCTGCCCGGATCGAGGTTGTTGGTGGGCTCGTCCAGCAGCAGCACGTTGGCGCCTGACACCACCAGCAGCGCCAGGGCCAGCCTGGTCTTCTCCCCGCCGGACAGCACGCCGGTCGGCTTTGCCACGTCATCACCGCTGAACAAGAACGATCCGAGAATGCTCCGGTGCTCGCTTTCGGCCAGATCCGGGGCTGCGGAGCGCATGTTCTCCAGAACGGTACGCGAGTTGTCCAGCGTCTCGTGCTCCTGCGCGTAATAGCCCAGCCGCAGGCCATGGCCGTCCAGCACCTCGCCGGTGTCAGGATCCTCGACTCCGGCTAGCAGCCGCAGCAGCGTTGTCTTCCCGGCACCGTTGAGGCCGAGCACGACAACCCGCGAGCCCCGGTCAACGGCGACATCGACATCGGTGAAGACTTCGAGCGAGCCGTATGACTTCGACAGCCCCTGCCCGCTCAGCGGCGTCTTGCCGCAGTGGGCCGGCACCGGGAACCGCAGCCTGGCCACGCGCTCGGGGGCACGGTCTGCGCTGACGCCGGCGAGCAGCCGCTCGGCTCGTTTCTGCATGTTCTGCGCGGCCTTGGCCTTCGTCGCCTTGGCGCGCATCTTGTCCGCTTGCGACTGCAGCGCTACGGCTTGGCGCTCGGCGTTCATCCGCTCCCGGCGCCGCCGTCGCGCGTCGGTCTCCCGCTGGTCCAGGTAGGCCTTCCAGCCGAGACTGTAGACGTCCAGGACGCTGCGGTCGGCGTCCAGGTGAAAGACCCGGTTCACGACGGCATCGAGGAGGTTGGTGTCGTGGCTGATGACCACCAGACCCCCGCGGAAGGCCCGCAGGTGGTCGCGCAGCCAGCTCACCGAGTCCGCGTCCAGGTGGTTGGTCGGCTCGTCGAGCAGGAGCGTGTCGGATCCGCCGAACAGGATCCTGGCCAGCTCTATGCGCCGGCGCTGCCCGCCTGACAGGGTCCGGAGCGATTGCTTGAGTACCTTCTGCGGTAGCCCCAGGCTGTTCGCGAGCGACGCCGCCTCGGACTCGGCCGCATAGCCGCCGAGCACGGTCAGCCGCTCTTCCAGGTGGCCGTACCGGCGCACGCCGGCATCTCGCCGGGCCGGGTTCGGGTCAGCCATCTGCAGCTCGGCCTCGCGCAGCCCCGCCAGCAGCGAGTCGAGGCCGCGGGCGGACAGGATGCGGTCTAGCGCCAGCGCCTCCAGGTCGCCGACCATGGTGTCCTGCGGCAGGTAGCCCACCGAACCGCCGGTGGTGACCTGGCCGGCGGCCGGCTGCCCCTCCCCCGCCAGCACCCGCGCCAGCGTGGTCTTTCCGGCGCCGTTACGGCCGACCAGGCCTACTTTGTCGCCTGCCGCGACCTGAAACGTGGCGCTGTCAAGCAGCAAGCGCGCGCCAGCGCGCAGTTCGATTTCACGTGCCGAGATCATGAGGAAACTCGCTCCAGAAAACCGGAATCGGATCGGACGCCATAGCGCAGAGGAGGCTGCCTGAGGGCAGACTCCACCCCTGCATCGGGCCGTGGCGTCAGTACAGGAGCGGTTTCACGGGGCCGAGTTTACCTGAGGGCGGCAGGTGCCAGCCAACCGCTTTTCCGGGGCACGGGCACCCAGACATCGACAGTTCGCCGACGACGGCGGAGGGTCAGCGCGACCGGCTGGGAAGCGTGGCCATCGTCGCGTACTGGCAGCACCGCGTCTGTGAAGACCGGATCGCACCGGTGCTTGCCTGATAGGCCCACATCCGCTCTCCTGGACCCTGATAGAAGAGCCACGAGCTGCCGACCGACCAGGTAGTCGCTGACAGCAGGAACGCAGCCGAGGACGGGACAGCGGTAACCCGCCTTCCCCGGCCCGATAGGCGAAGGACGAACTCCCGGGTGATGCCCCGACGATCAGGCGGAACCACCGCCTTGGCCGCGATCAGCACGCCGGAGGGCGCGACCGCACTCAGCGACGAGTCAAATCCGCGACCTGGTACCCAGCCATTCGTTCCTGGCGGCGCGGCGAATGAGAGCAGTTTGCCCGTCACTACGTTGAAGACCCGCAGCGTCCTGCAGGCGTAATAGCCGAAGCCACCGCCGTAGCTCAGATCCGGGGAGGTCGCCGGGTTCGCGCAGCCAGAGTCATAGGCGACCAGCTGGGGGCTGACGGTGAAGCCTTGAGAAGCCTTCGAGTGCGGCAGAGCAAGCCGAGCGCCGCCGGGATTCCATAGTTCAAGCGCGTTACCCGCCGCCAGCAGCAGGCCGGTGTCCGTACCTGCAACCAGCTGGGTCCCGCGAGGCAAGTAGATCGGCGAACCTGGCTGCCCAGCGCCAACTGGCGCCAGCCGAACTATCTCACGGCGGGCAAGGGCCTCGTAAACAAGCCAGATATGGCCTGGCCGACCAGACGGCGCGAAGTACAAGGTATGGCCGAGCACCCGAGTCCTGCCAGTTGCTGCGTCGGTAGCCAGCACTCCGCGTGTCACGACGTAAATGATCTTGCCGCTAACCTGCATGATCGGCTGGTACGCGCCCGGATCGACGACGGGAGTTGCCCAGCCAAGGTGTCCGGTGCGGAGGTTGTCAAGGTAGATCGTGCCGTCCTGCTCGGGCCCGACTGGCCACATGAGCACGGTTGAGTCAACGCTGGCTGGGATGGGCGCTGGCAGCCGTGCGGCATAGCCGGGACCAGAGCTTGGCGGAGGATGATGAGCCGGCGGCATGGCGGTCGGCGGCATGCTGGTTCCGCGTCGGCCGACCACGACGCCCAGCGCTCCGCCCACAAGAATGACTGCCACCGCGCAGCCCAATAGCTGCCGCCTGCGCTGGCGCCTCCGTGCCTCTTTGATCAGCGCCTCAGGCTCGGCGCCAGGAGGCGCCGCCGAAGGTGGCACGACTTCGACGTTCACAGAGCAGCCATCCCGGATGAGACCTGGGCGACTATGTCCGCAAGCTCCTCCGGTCGATAACCGCAATGCCTCGACAGTGCGACAAGCTCCCGCGCCTTCTCAATGACGGCACTCCGCTCCGGTCCGATGCCGCTCACCGTGACGCCGCGGCCGCGGCGGAATTCGACAAGTCCTTCGTCCCTGAGAGTGCGCAGCCCGCGGAACACCGTATTTGGGTTCACGCCGAGCACAGCCGCAAGATCCCTGGCTGGCGGCAATCGCTCCCCGGCAACTGCTTCACCCTCGGCGATCGCCCGGCGGATAGCCGCCGCTACCTGCTCATGCAACGGGACCGAGCTCGTGTGATCGATCGCGACAGTGCTGTTAGTGCTACTCACACTGGCATTATTCCGGGATACGGCGCTCCGAAGCAATAGCCCAGCCGGTTCCGGTCACTATCGCGTCTGAGCGTTGCCGCTCTCGCCGTTGTCCGTCAGCCTGATTCGCACGGCACGGAACAGGCGCGGCGTTCCCTGCAGCACGACGAGCCGCGGATCGGGCACTGTCAGGAACCTGCTGACCGCGATGTCGAAGTAGGGACTCAGCCGCGGGTCCTCCCGCAGAACTGAGACGGACCGCTTGTCGCCGCCGAGCACGAGCGCGTCGAGCTTTCCGTCGAAGTGCCCGAACACGGCTGCCGCGGTGTCCGCGGCAGCCTGAAGCGCTTCCCGCGCCTGCTTCTCCCGGCGCCTGGCGAACCGGTGCTGCGAGGTGCCGCCCGCAGCGCTTCGTCCGTGCACCAGGCGGCTGCCGACCTTCGAAGCGACGAGCTGCGGCCGGACGCCGGTGAACACGCCCGCCGCGTAACCACCAAGACGTACCAGCAGCACCGCGACGGTGCGGTCAGCACTGGCGTGTGCGGCTAGCTCGGCCCCGGTCCCGGTCACGCCCTCAGGCAGTGGCGGGAACGGGACGTGGCACTCGGCGATACTGCCGTCCGCGGCCCGAACAGTGACGATCTCGCGCTCGTTCCCGGCATCGCTCCGCGCCGGACCGTGCCGCTCAGCGAACTCTTCGAGCCAGCGTTCGATGCGCTCAGGCCCGACATCGAGCCAGCGCTGGACAGCAGG
>Ga0335072_10002858_pt1 | contig 26423 bp, 22 predicted proteins | sample Lox_Sample_21_FD_206725 | JGI IMG/M metagenome (GOLD analysis project Ga0335072, IMG submission 206725) | Soil microbial communities from Loxahatchee National Wildlife Refuge, Florida, United States - Lox_Sample_2.1 | ecosystem: Environmental > Terrestrial > Soil > Wetlands | place: USA...
GGGGGGGGCGGGGGGGGCCGGGGGCCCTGGGCGGCGCGCCCCCCCCGCCACGACCCTGGAAATGTCGGTGGACCGTGGCAGGATGCACGGCATGAGACTCACCGTGCAGCGGGACGCCTTCGCCGAGGCCGTGGCGTGGGCCGCGCGGGCGCTGCCGACCAGGCCCGTCATTCCCGTGCTGGCTGGCCTGCTGCTGCGGGCATCGGAGGACCAGCTGACGCTCGCCTGCTTTGACTATGAGGTGTCCGCCCGGGTCGCGATTCCCGCCGAGGTCACCCAGGCCGGCACCGCGCTCGTTCCCGGCCGCCTCCTGCTTGAGATCACCCGCAGCCTGCCGGGGCAGCCGGTGCGGATCGTCGACGACCCCGACGGAGTCGTCATGACCTGCGGCGAGGCATCATTCACCCTCGTGACGCTGCCGCCCGATGACTACCCGGCGCTGCCTGACCTGCCGCAACTCGCGGGAACTGTAGACGGGGGAGACTTCGCCGCCGCCATCGGGCAGGTCGCGCCGGCGGCCAGCAAGGACGACACGCTGCCCCTGCTCACGGCCGTCAACCTGGAGCTCGCGGGCGAGGTGATGACGCTCGCCGCGACCGACCGGTACCGGCTGGCGGTACGCGAGCTCGGCTGGGCGCCGGGGGAAGGCCATGAGGACGCCACGGCCCTGGTCCCGGCCCGCGTCCTGGCGGACGCCGCCCGCATGATGGCCGCGGGCACGCCCGTGCGGATCATGCTCCGCGAGGCCAGCCACGAGGCGGGGGCCGCTGACGGCGCGATGATCGGCTTCGAGGCCGGCCCGCGGCGGCTGACCACCCGGCTGCTGGCCGGGGAGTTCCCCCGGTTCCGTGAGCGGTTTCCCGTGCTGTTCGGCTGTGTCGCCGACCTGCCGGCTGAGGCGTTCGCCGAGGCAGTGCGGCGGGTGTCCCTGGTGGCCGAGCGGGGCACGCCGGTCCAGCTCACGTTTGACGGCAACCGGGTGACGCTGGTGGCGTCCACCCAGGGCCAGGCCCGGGCCAGGGAATCGGTTCCCGCCCGCTTCAGCGGAGACGAGCCCGCCATCGCGTTCAGCCCGCACTACCTGCTTGACGGGGTCGTCGCGGCCACCGCGGGGACTCAGCACGGCGCGGCCGAGGCCAGGGAAGCCGAGGACGGCGACAACGGTGACGCGGCCGTCCGGATCCAGTTCACCAGTCCAAGCAAGCCCGCCGTCATCACCGCGGTAAGCCCGGGCGCAGGCGACGCTCCCGGCGGCTTCCGCTACCTGGTGGTGCCCCAGCGGGTAACGCAGTAGGCGACGGTGCCAGGAAACGAGCGGCAGCGCCGGGTTCCGGCGCTGCCGCATGCTGGCCTCCGCAGTCTCTTACTGCTGCCACCAGGTCGGCGGGGGCGAGTAGTGCGGGGCGTGGTAGTAGCCATAGCCATGCCCAGCGAACAGGAGCGCGGTAAACAGCCAGATCAGGATGGCGAGCAGCAGCAGTGCGATAGCGCCAACCCGGCCGGCCCTGTCCCCGGCATTGTCTTGCTCCTGGCCGTCGCTGGTGGCCACCGTGGGCGCCGGCGGGGGCGCCACGCGGAATGTCGCCTGGTGAGGCGTGGGCAAGTCCGCCATTACGCGGAGTAGCTGTCCCCTCGTGTGCGCGGACAGGACGAGGCTGAGGCGCTCGTGCAATTCCTCGATCGTCAGCCGTCCAGCCGCGAAGTGGTCTCCAAGTTCCTGCGCGGCGGCATCACGCTCGACGTCACCGATGCGTGTCGCATGACGAGGCGAGATGTGACGTTGTTCGCCTTCCCGGCTTCCGTGCTCAGGAAGCCACGGGAAAGAGCTGTTCTCGGGCATCTCCATAGGGTTCCCGTTCGCTGCCGAAGTGCGTTCCTTCCACCATAGATCGATGTTCGTGGATCGGGAGCCCGTCTACCCAGCTAGTGCCCGGTCATACAGAGCGGCTACCAGCGGCGGCGGTTCCTGCCGCGGCCTGCCCCTGCCCTGTGGGCCTTCCTGCGCCGGAAGAACAGCCGGCGCAGCAGGGCGAGAGCCGCGATCAGCAAGGCGATGCCGAGGGGCCGGCCGCCGCTTCCGCCGAGGCTGAAGGTGGCCACGAGCCCGAGGGCAGCGAGCGCGCAAACCGCCACAAAGAGCGCAAAAAACGATCCGGCGGCCCGCCCCGGTCCCCAGCCGGGAGCGCCGTTGCCGTCCTGGCCTCCCCAGCCGCGGTGGCCCGACGGATAGCCGGAAGGGCCGTTCCAGCCCGCCCCCGCCGACGGCTGGCCTGCGCCGGCGAGCGGCATCGTGTGTGGTCGAAGATTCGGCAGGTCACGCATGACCTCGGTCAGCTCGCTGCGGGTCTTCGCGGCGAAGGCCTGGTCGAGCCGCTCGTTCAGCTCCTCGGTGCCGAGCCGCCCCGCCGCGTAGTGCTCGCGAAGCTCCGCGGCCGTCGCCTCTCGCTCGGCGTCGCTGACCCGCATCGCGGCCCCGCTCGGCCCTCCATACTCCGCAGACATCCTGCCTCCAAGCCCATGTCCGGCATCCGCATCCACGATATATCGCGAATGTCGGATGTGGCAACCGGCGGCAAGGCTGTTCGCCCGTCCCGGCCGGCTGGCCCGCCTGCTTTTTCGCTCAGATGGCTTCAGCCAAGTTTGTTGCCGGATGTCGGTTGATCTGTCATCTTTGACTCGGAAACGGGGTGCCGTGCGCGGTACGCACCAAGCATCCTGGTTTCACTGGCCTGTTCCCGGGCAGTGTCCCAGGGCCAGGCCCACCCTGGTGTCCAGCCGGCATCCCGCTTCCGGCTGGGTAGCCTCCGGCTGGCCTGCTCTCCCGCCCCCCCGGGCAGGCCAGCCGGAGTTTTTCTTGCTCCGGTGCCGGGCCAGCCTGCCTGCCTGCCTGCCGCCCCTAGTTCAGGAAGTAGCTGCCGCCGCCGTTGTTCGGGTTGGTGACCAGGGCGAGGACCCTGACCACGCCGGCGCGCGCGAACTTCAGGTACAGGGTGATGTCCTTGCCGTCCACCAGCGGAGCGGCGCCATCGATCAGCAGGTGGTAATTGTTGGGCACGAGCTGGACCATGGCGCCCGCCGGGATCGCGATGTCCGTTACCGTGTGCATCGTCACCGGGGAGACGCCAGGCCGCACCGGGGCTCGCAGCTCCACCGTGCCGCCCACGCTGGTGCTCACCGACAGCAGCTCGTCGGCCGCCGACCCGTTGTTGCGGATGTCAAGGTAGCCCACGGTGGCCGTGCCCTGGGATGATGGCACCGGGACGTAAGCCGCCGTCGCCGCGATCGACGAAGTTCCAGCCGAGGCGGCCGAGCAGCCAGCCACCGCGGCCGCCACCAGCGCCGCGGCGCCCATGATCCCTGCTGTCCGGTTAAGCCTGCGCACGCCCATAGGCTACCGCTCGCCGGCGGGCAGCACCGAGGCGGCCAGTCACCCTGGCCGCCCTGCCATCGGCGCCGACCCGGGGCTGACCTCAGCCGCGCTCGACCGCCGTGCCGATCAGCCCGAGCGGCGGCGCCCCCAGCTCAAGCAGCGCCCGGTGAAACCGCTGCAGGGTGAACCCGGCGCCCCAGGCGGCCCGGGCCTGCGAGCGTAGCCGCAGGATCTCCAGCTTGCCCCAGGTGTACCGGCCGTAGGTGGGATCGAACGTCGCCCGCCGGGCCTCTGCCAGCGCCGCCGGGCCGAGCAGCCCGCAGGCCTCGAATCGCCGGGCCGCCTCCTGGACCGTCATGCCCCCGGCGTGCACGCCCAGGGCGCAGGCCAGCCGGGTGACCCGGACGAGGGCCTCCACCCAGACTCCGATCGCGAACCGCGGGTCGTCGCCGAGGAATCCCTCCTCCACGCACAGCTCCTCGGCGTAGTGCGCCCACCCTTCCACGAACGCCGACGACCACAGCGCGCGGCGGACCTGTGACGGCGCGCGGCGCAGCGCCCGGCCGTGCGAGAAGTGCCCGGGCGCCACCTCGTGGACCGTGATCGCCGGAAGCGTGGTGGCGCTGAAGACCTCGAGCCACTCCTCGGCCTGCTCGGCGGGCCAGGCCTCATCCGGGGGCGTGATGTAGTAATACGACGACCCGTCCGGCTCGAACGGCGCGTTCATCGAGATCATCGCCATCGCCCAGCGCTTGGACTCCGGTGCCTCGTCCACGACGCATGTCCCGTCGTGGTACGGGACCAGGTCCCGCGCGGCGCTGAACTCGATCGCCTGCGACGTCAGGTTCCGCGCGGCCGTGATCACCCCGGCCCGGTCGGGGTGATCACGGGCCAGCGACCGGACTACCTCCAGCGGCTCGCGCGATGGGTCAAGCTGGGCGCAGGACTCCCGCAGCCGGCCAAGCAGCCGGTCCCGCTCCGCGTCGGCCTGCGCGGCCAGCGAGGAAATGTCGACCGCGAGCGCCTCCGCCGTCCCCATCAGCGCGCTCAGCCCGGATGCGCCGAGGGCGGCATCGGGGTCGCCAGTCGCCGCCGCCTCCTCCACCTGCGCGACCAGCCGGGCATGCGCGACCAGTGCCGCGTCGCGGACCGACGGCTCGATGTCGGCGGGCAGCCCCGCCGCCAGCCCGCGGACCCCGCCGATCAGTGCCTGCGCCACCGGGGCGCTCAGCCGGTCAAGGGAGGCAAGGCCGGCGTCGATCGCCGACGGCCACGCGGCGACGTGCCGCTGCCGTGCCGCCACCCGCTCGGGCAGCGGCGCGTAGTCCTTGTCGTACACGGCCAGGTCCAGCTCGTCGAGCAGCCGAAGCGGGTTGCGCCTGTGCAGCTCAAGGGAGCCGAACACGACCTGGTTCAGGTCCTCGAAGGCCCGCAGGTGCACCTCGTCGTGCGGGTCGTCAAGGTCTGGCCCCGCCGCCCGGGCGGCCGCGAGCCGCGACAGCCCGGACGAAACCCCCGACGGTGACAGGTCCTGCACCACGCCGTCGTACTCGTGCCGGCCGGCGTTCTCCCGGGCATCGGCCACGTTGAGGTCAAGCACGGCGCGGATCCGCGCGATTAGCTCTGTCATGGGACCGACGCTATCTGCTCTTGTCCCTGGCGCTAATGATCGCGCCGGCATTGCCCGTCTACCGTGAGGGTGAGGCCCCAACCGGTGGCCAGGCTCGGCAGGACGGAGTGACGGTGGAGATCTCGCTCGCAGGCAAAGTCGCGCTCGTCACCGGTGCGGGACCCAACATCGGCAGCGGCATCGCGCTCGCCCTGGCTAAGTACGGTGCGAAGGTCGCCGTCAACGACGTGTCCGATGAGCCGATGAGGAAGGCCATCGCCCGCATCGAGCGCAATGGCGGGGTGGCGATGCCCGCGCCAGGCGACGTAACGGATGAGGAGGCGGTCCAGGGCTACATCGGCGCGGTCCTGGAGCGCTGGGGCCGCATCGACATCCTCGTCAACAACGCGGCCCTGCTCGGCGGCCGCGGAGTGCTCGACGAGACCAAAGAGGGATTCGAGCGGGCCGTCCTGGTCTCCGCGCTGGGCACCTTCCTCAACACCAAGTGGGCCGGCCGTGCCATGGCCGAGCGCGGGATCAAGGGCTCGATCGTCTGCGTCTCCTCCTCCAACGGCTGGTCAGGCACGGCGGGCGTGTGCGCCTACGCCTTCCATAAGGGCGGCGTCAACAACTTCGTCCGTGCCGCCGCGATGGACCTCGCCCCCTACGGCATCCGGGTCAACAGCTTCACGCCCACCGCGCCGAACCCCGACAATCCCGAGATCCTCGCCGAGCGCGCCCGGCAGGGACTGGGCCCTGGCTTCATGGCGGGCCCGCCCGGTGGCATCGGCGGCCCGGCCGGCGAGGAGCCATGGCGTCGCCCCGCCCGCCATCAGGGGCCACGCGCGCCGATGGTCCCGATGGGCACGACCGGCACCCCGACCGACATCGGCCACGCCGTGGCCTGGCTGTGCTCGGACTACGCGCGCCTGATCACGGGCACGGACCTGGTCGTTGACGGCGGCGCGCGGGCCAGGAACTTCGCCTACATCCCAGCGGCCCCCCAGGAGCTGGCCGGGCCGCCGCCCCTTATCGTGCTAGATGAGACGCAGTAGCGGCCAGTAATAACAGCAAGAAGGGGACGCCCGGTGGCAAACGATCCGGAGTTCACGACGCGGCCACAGTTGGCGGGCACGTTTGGCATGGTGGCCTCCACCCACTGGCTCGCGTCCGCGGCGGGCATGGCGGTCCTGGAAAAGGGCGGCAACGCCTTTGACGCGGCTGTCGCGGTCGGGCTGACCCTGCAGGTCGTCGAGCCGCACCTCAACGGCCCCGGCGGCGAGGTCCCGATCATCGGCCATGACGTGGGCAAGGGCGAGACGTTCGTCGTCTGCGGCCAGGGCACCGCGCCGGCCGCGGCCACCCCCGACGCCTTCACCCGCCAGGGCCTCACGCTCGTCCCGGGGTCGGGCCTGCTCGCCGCCTGCGTGCCCGGCGCGCTCGCCGGGTGGCTGCTGCTGCTGCGCGAGTACGGCACGCTCCGCCTGCGCGACGTGCTCGAGTACGCCATTGGCTACGCCGAGTACGGCTTCCCCGTGGTCCCCGCCATTAGCTGGGCGATCGCCTCGGTCGCCGACACGTTCCGCACTGCCTGGCCAACCTCCGCCGATACCTATCTGAACGGGACCTCCGCCCCGTCACCGGGCGCCCTGTTCTCCAACGCCGTGCTGGCCGGCACGTACCGGCGGCTGCTCACGCAGGCCGAGGCGGCGGGGCCGGACCGCGAGTCCCAGATCGAGGCGGCCCGGCAGGCCTGGTACGACGGCTTCGTCGCCGAGGAGATCGACCGCTTCGCGCGCAGCGAGGTGATGGACGTCACCGGCGAGCGCCACCGCGGGCTGCTCAGCTACGACGACATGGCCAGCTGGCACGCGCGGCTTGAGACCCCCGTGACATATGACTACGCGGGCCTGACCGTTTGCAAGACCCAGCCGTGGGGCCAGGGGCCGGTGTTCCTGCAGCAGCTGGCCCTGCTTTCTGGCTGTGACCTATCGCAGCAGCCCGGCAGCGCCGAGTTCATCCACACGGTAGTGGAGGCGAGCAAGCTCGCCTTCGCCGACCGGGAGGCCTGGTACGGAGACCCGGACTTCACCGACGTGCCGGTCGCGGACCTGCTGTCACCCGAGTACAACGACGAGCGCCGCACGCTGATCTCCGACGCCGCGTCCGGCGACCTCGTCCCCGGCCGTCCCGGCGGCCGGGAGCCCCGGCTGCCAGCATTCGCGACCCAGCCGTTCGGCACCGGCCCCTCCCGCCAGGAAAGGCACCGGGGAACGGGCGATCCCGGCATCGACCCGGCCACGGGGGAGCCGCTGGGCCGCTCGGTCCAGGCGCAGGCCCGGCGCGGTGACACCTGCCACCTGGACGTGGTCGACCGGTGGGGCAACATGGTCGCGGCGACGCCAAGCGGCGGCTGGCTGCAGTCGTCCCCGGTGATCGGCTCGCTTGGCTTCCCGCTCGGGACCCGGGGGCAGATGTTCACCCTCGAGCCGGGCCTGCCCGCCACGATCGCCCCGCGCAAGCGCCCGCGGACCACCCTGACGCCGAGCATGGCCCTGCGCGACGGCGAGCCGTACCTGGCGTTCGGCACCCCCGGCGGCGACCAGCAGGACCAGTGGACGCTGGCGTTCTTCCTGCGGCACGTGCACCACGGCATGAACCTGCAGGAGGCGATCGACTTCCCGGCGTTCCACTCGGCCCACATGCCGTCATCGTTCTACCCGCGCGAGGCCTCCCCGCGGCGGCTCGACGCCGAATCGCGCCTCGGCCCCGCGGTGCTGGACGACCTGCGGCGGCGCGGCCACGACGTGGCGGTTCACCCCGACTGGTCGCTGGGCCGGATCAGCGCCGTGGCCCGCGGCGCCGGCGGCGTCCTCTACGGCGCCGCCAACCCCCGCGGCATGCAAGGCTACGCCGCCGGCCGGTAAATACATGACATCTGTCATGACGGACTGCTGAGGGCCGCCACTGTTAGCCAGCTGCGGCAACTGGTGTGATTGTGGCCATGGCAGCACATAACGGCGGACCAATAGTCGCGTTTGACAACGTGAGCAAGCATTACGGGAGCCTGAAGGCGGTTGACGGGCTCAGCCTGGAGTTGCGGACGGGGGAGACGGTCGCGATCCTCGGGCCGAATGGCGCGGGCAAGTCCACGTCGCTGGACATGCTGCTGGCGCTGCGCAAGCCCACCTCCGGCAAGATCAGGATGTTCGGCAGCGACCCTTACCACGCGGTGAAGTCCGGGCGGGTCGGGGCGATGCTCCAGTCCGGCGGGCTGATGCCCGAGGTGACGGTGCGCGAGCTGGTGACCCTGGTGTCCGGATTCTACCCGCGCCCAGTGCCACCGGAGATCATCATGAAGCGGGCGGGTATCTCCGAGATCGCCGAGCAGCGGGTGGACCGGCTGTCCGGCGGCCAGACGCAGCGAGTCCGGTTCGCCCTGGCGATCGCGGGGGAGTGCGAGCTCATCGTCCTCGACGAGCCGACAACCGCGATGGACGTGGAAAGCCGCCAGCTGTTCTGGGCGAACATGAGGGCGGAGGTGGCGGAGGGCCGTACGGTCCTGTTCGCCACGCACTACCTGGAGGAGGCCGATCACGCCGCCGACCGGATCCTGGTGATCAACCGGGGCCGGCTGCTGGCGGACGGGACGCCCGCCGAGATCAAGCAGCGGGCCGGGGCCAGGCGGCTGTCGTTCCGGCTTGACCAGGTGGACGAGCCGTTCCTGCTGGAACTGCCGGGCCTGGTGAACCTGGAGATCCGCGGTGACCTGGTGAACATCCAGGCGGCCAACTCCGACGCCGCGCTCTACGCGGTGCTTGACGCCGGGTACCGGCCCCGCGAGATCGAGGTGACCAGCCTCGGCCTGGAGCAGGCCTTCCTCGCGATCACGTCCCAGGACAACGAGGCCAACGGCGGCACCGTCGGCGTGTCCACCGAGAGCACGAGCAAGGAGAGCATCTAGATGAACGGCACGCTGGCGCTGGCCGTGGCTGAGATCAAGCGGCTGCGGCGCAACAGGCGATACCTGATCCTGACGATAGGGTTCCCTGTCCTGCTGTACCTGCTCGTCGGCAAGAGCACCGCCACCGAGTACGGGGTCGCGTTCAAGGCGTTCTACATGGTCTCGATGGCCACCTTCGGCGCGCTGTCCGGGGCGTTCAACAACAACACCATCCGCATCTCCCAGGAGCGCAAGGAAGGCTGGATCCGGCAGTTGCGGCTCACCCCGCTGCCCGCCAATGCCTACGTGGGGGCCAAGCTCATCGCGTCGATGGTGACGTCGCTGCCGGCGATCGTGATCGTCTTCCTGCTTGGCCACTTCTACGGCGGCGTGGACATGCAGGCCTGGAAGTGGATCGTGATCGGGGTCGCGATCTGGTTCGGGACGTTCATCTTCGCGGCCCTCGCCGTCGCCATCGGGTACCGCGTCAGTCCCGACTCGGTGCAGCCGGTCGCGATGATTATCTTCTTCGCCTTCTCGATCTTCGGCGGCCTGTGGTTCCCGCTCAGCGGCGGCCTGGAGAGCTTCGCCAAGCTGACCCCCACCTACCAGGTCGTCAAGATCAGCACGGATGTGCTCAGTGCAGGGAACTTCCAGGCGGTCAACGTGATCGGCATCGTGGCCTGGTTCGTGATCTTCCTCGGCTTCGCGGTCCTGGCCGTGCGGTCTACCGCCGAGACGATGTGACACTAAAGGCATGAGTGCCCCCGCCAATCCTGACCCCGCACTGAACGGGTACTGGGCCGCGCACCCGTTCCGGTTGCTCCCCCTGGGGCGGTTCGCGTCCTCCTGGGGCGCAAGCGGGGGCAGTCAATGGCGCCGGATCTTCCCGAGCATCTGGCTCATCTACCTGGTTCCCCTGGTCGCGGGCGGCTTCGGCCACCGGCACAGCCTGCCGCTTGTGGCCGCGGGGATCGCCCTCGGGCTGGTCTTCGGCGTCATCTACGTCGGCGTGGTCGGCTGGTGGTGGGATGCGCGGCCGCGCCTGGCCCTGGCCGGGCTGGCCGCGCTCGGGGGGCTGGCCGCGCTCGCCTGCTTCGTCTTCGGAACGAAGGAGGCCGTCTGGATATGGATCTACGTGGCGGTCGCGGGTGGCATCGCGGTCAACACCCAGTGGCTGGCGATGCGGGCGATCGCCGGGGCCGCGACCTGCTACTCGGCCTTCAGCCTGGCCGGCCACGCGGGGACGGGGAACTTCCTGAGCGGGCTGCTGCCCCTGCTGTTCGGCGGCCTTGCCGCCCTGGGCTTCCGCGGGCGGTTCGAGCTCACTAAGGAGCTGACCCGGGCCCAGCAGACCGTCGCACTGCTGGCGGCCAGCGAGGAACGGCTGCGGCTGGCCCGTGACATGCACGACCTGACCGGCCAGTCACTGTCGACGATCACCCTGAAGTCGGACCTGGCCGCGCGCGTGCTTGACCGGCTCCCCGCCGGTCCCGAGCGAGACCGGGCGCGCGCGGAGATGCAGCAGATCGCCGACGTCAGCAGGCAGGCCCTGCGTGACATACGGGAGGCGCTCAGCGGGTACCGGCGGCCAACGCTGGCGGTGGAGGCGATCACCGCCCGCACCGCGCTGGAGGCCGCCGGGATAACCGCGCACGACGACATCGCGCTCACCCTGGCCCTGTGGCCCGGCCCGGGTGACCCGGACTCAGAGGCGACCCTCGCCTGGTGCCTGCGCGAGGCGGTCACCAACGTCGTCAGGCACTCCGGCGCCCGCAACTGCTGGCTGACGCTGCGCTCGGTCGAGGGCGCGATCCAGCTGGAGGTCCGCGACGACGGGCGGGGCCTGGCGACCGCCCCGGACGGCGGGGACACCGGCGGGGATGCCGGCATCGGCCAGGCGATCGGCGACCACTCGGGCCTGCACGGCATGTCGGACCGGCTGGCGGCGGTCGGTGGGCGCCTGGAGATCCGCCCGGCCGGAGGCTTCTGCCTCATTGCCTCTGCCCCGGTCCGGCGAGGCGCTAGCGTGGCCCGGTGATCCGGGTGCTGATCGCCGAGGACCAGGCGATGATCAGGGAAGCGCTCGCGGCCTTGCTGTCGTTCGAGGAAGACATCGACGTCGTCGCCCAGGTAGGCCGGGGCGACGAGGTCGCCGTGGCCGCGACCGAGGCTCATCCCGATGTCGCCCTGCTCGACATCGAGATGCCAGGCATGGACGGCCTGACCGCCGCCATCGAGTTGCGTAAGCGCTGCCCCGAGATCAAGATCGTCATCCTCACGACCTTCGGCCGCCCGGGCTACCTGCGGCGGGCCATGGAAAGCGGCGTCTCGGCCTTCATCGTGAAGGACTCGCCCGCGGACAAGCTCGCCCAGACGATCCGCAAGGTACTGGCCGGCCAGCGTGTCATCGACCCCGACCTGGCGGCGGCCGCGCTCGCCGAGGGGACCAGCCCGCTGACCCCGCGGGAGGCAGACGTCCTCGCCCACGCAGCCGACGGGGCCACCGTCGCCGAGATCGCGGCGACGCTCTATCTCTCTGAGGGCACCGTGCGTAACTACCTCTCCTCCTGCATCCAGAAAACCGGCGCCCGCAACCGGGCAGAAGCGCTGCGCATCGCCGACGAGCGGGGCTGGTTGTAGAGGGAGCATGCCGCACGGTGACAGACCCGTCACCCGGACCGGAGGAGACTGCGGCATGAATGCCGGCGGACGCTTATGCTTCAACGGTGACATCGCCCGGTTACCTCCGTTACCCGCATATTCACGGTGATCTGGTCACCTTCACCGCCGACGATGACGTGTGGCTGGCCCCCGCCTCCGGTGGCAGGGCGTGGAAGCTGTCGTCAGACGGCGCGATCGTGAGCCACCCCCGCTTTTCGCCCGACGGCTCGAAGGTCGCCTGGACGAGCTGGCGGGACCGGGATCCCGAGGTTTACGTCGTGGATACGGACGGATCCGCGCCGCGACGCCTTACTTACTGGGGGGACTGGCAGACCCGGACCGCGGGCTGGGCCAGCGAACGGGAGGTCCTGGCCATCTCCGCGGTCGGCCAGCCCGCGCGCCAGTACAGCTGGGCCTACACGGTCCCGCTCGACGGCCCGCCCCAGCGGCTGCCCTACGGCCCGGTCGCCGACCTGGCGCTGGCCGGCGAGGCCACCACGGCCGGCGGCGAGCGGAGGGCCGCCGCGCTGCTCACCGGCCGGCTGGACCGTGAGCCCGCGTTCTGGAAGCGGTACCGCGGTGGCACGTCCGGACGGCTGTGGACGCTGACCGGCGGCGATCCCCTGTTCGGCCGCATACTCGCGGACCTAGACGGGCAGGTCGCCGCCCCGATGCTGGTCTCCGGCCGGCTGTTCTTCCTTTCCGACCACGAGGGCACGGGCAACATCTACTCCTGCACGCTGGATGGCTCAGGCCTGCGCAGGCACACCGACCACGACGGCTTCTACGTGCGCAACCCGGCCACCGACGGGCAGCGGATCGTCTACCACGTGGCCGGCGACATCTGGCTACTCGACACCCCCCTTGATGACGCCACCGGGCCGCGCCGGCTGGACATCACCCTGGGATCGCCGTCGGCCGCCCGTGCGCCCAGGATCGTTACCGCCGCCGACCACCTCGGCGAGATGATGCCCGACGAGACCGGTCAGGGTAGCGTCGTGGAGGTGCGCGGCACGGTGCACTGGCTGACCCACGCGGACGGGCCCGCCCGCGCCCTGTCCGTTGACCCGCGCGCCCGCGCCCGTGACCCCCGCGTCCTCGGCAGCAAGGGCATGGTCATCTGGGTCACCGACGCCGACGGCCCGGACGCGTTGCAGGTCGCCGACTCGACCGGTGAGTCGCGCGAGTCCCGCCGGATCGCTGGCGGGCAGCTCGGCCACGTCGCCAACCTCGCGCCATCGCCGGACGGTGCGCACGTGGCCGTCACCACGTACGCCGGGCGGCTGCTCGTCGTCACGGTCGAGTCGGGCGACGTCCTCGAGCTCGCGGCATCCGACGACGGCCGGATCGGCGGCCTGGCCTGGTCACCGGACTCCGCCTGGCTTGCCTGGTCGCAGCCGGGCCCGCGGCCACTGTCGCGCATCCGGCTGGCCCGCGTCACCCCCGAGAAGCCGAAGGAGCCCGACGAGCCCGACGAGCACGAGGAGTCCGACGAGCACCAGGAGCCTGACGAGCCCGGGAAGTCCCCGCCGTCCGATCCGGCCACCGGGAGCGGCGCGGCGCCAGGTGCCCAGGCGGCCGCTAAGGCTGCCCCGGACGCCGGCGCGGCCGCCACGCCCGCGGCTGTCGGCCCAGCGGACTCCTCCGACGCACCGCAAGCCGCCGAGCCTGCCTTCGACCCGCGCCTGACGGTCGTCGACGTGACCGACGGGCGGTTCGCTGACTACGCGCCGGCGTTCACTCTCGACGGGCTGTACCTGGCGTTCTTGTCCCGGCGCACGTTCGACCCCATCTACGACGCGCACTCCTTCGACCTGTCCTTCCCCCTGGGTACGCGCCCGTACCTGGTGCCACTGTCCGCGCAGACCCTCTCGCCGTTCGGTCCCCGCCCGGGGGGCCGCTCTCCCAACCCGCCAGAATCCCCAGCCGATACAGAACGGGACGGCTCCTCCGTCGATACCGAGGGCATTCAGTCCCGGGTGGTCGCGATCCCGGTCGACGAGGCGAGGTACTCCGGGCTCAAGGCGGTCAAGGGGGGCCTGATCTGGTTGCGCGGACGGCTGTCCGGTGTCCTCGGCGACGGCGTCGCCGATCCCGACGAGCACCGGCCGCGCCCCGCGCTTGAGCGGTTCGACCTGCGCAAGCGCGAGTCCTCGACCTTGGTTCCCGAGGTCAGCTGGGTCGAGGTCACCGGGGACGGGACACGGCTGGTGGTCGCGGACGGCTCTGACGTCCGGGTCGTGCCGTCCGACCGCAAGGCCGACAACGGCTCCGCCGAGGACGTGGTCACGGTGGACCTGACGCGGGCACGGTACCTAGCCGACCCGGCCAGCCTGTGGGCGCACGCCTTCGAGGAGGCCGGGCGGATCATCCGCCGCGACTACTGGACGCCGGGGATGTCAGAGGTGGACTGGGATGGCGTGCTTGAGGAATACCGGCCGCTGCTGGCGAAGATCCGCTCATCGACCGAGTTCGCCGACCTGATGTGGGAGGTGGTCGCGGAACTTGGCACCTCGCACGCGTACGTGGCCGCCTCAGGCCAGTTCCGTGCGCAGGCGTCCCGGGGGGCCGCAGTCGGCATCCTCGGCGCGGACGTGGCCCGCGATGCCGACGGGCGCTGGGTCATCGAGCGCGTGCTGCCGGGTGAGTCCTCCGACCCGGCGGCCCGGTCGCCGCTGGCGGCGCCGGGTGTCGCCGTCCACCCGGGGGATGAGATCACCGAGGTCGACGGCCAGCCGGTTGACCCGGTCCATGGCCCGTGGCCGTTGCTGGCGGCGACGGCGGGCAAGCCGGTGGAGCTGGCGATCCGGCCGGCCCGCCCGCTGGAGGACGGCGAGTCCGCGCCCGAGGGCGGCCAGCCCCCGGGCGAGGAAAGTGAGTCCGCGACCGAGGACGCGGAGCCGCCGGGCGCGCCAGCGGAGCCCGCGATGCGGCGGGTCGTCGTCATGCCGCTCTACGACGACCGCCGCCTGCGCTATCAGGACTGGGTCGCGGGGCGGCGGCGGACCGTCAGGCAGCGGTCGGACGGCAGGCTCGGGTACCTCCATATCCCGGACATGATGGGGGAGGGCTGGGCGCACTTGCACCGCGACCTGAAGAACGAGATGGCGCGCGATGCCCTCATCGTCGACGTGCGCGGCAACCGCGGCGGGCACACCTCACAGCTGATCGTGGAGAAGCTCGCGCGCCGCATCATCGGCTGGGACTTCGCCCGCTACCTGCGGCCGGAGAGCTACCCGGAGGACGCGCCGCGCGGCCCGGTGGTCGCGCTCGCCGACGAGTTCTCCGGGTCTGACGGCGACATCGTGACGGCGGCGATCAAGATCATGCGCCTGGGTCCCGTGATCGGCGCGCGGACCTGGGGTGGCGTCATCGGCATCAACGGCTACAAGGCGCTGGCCGACGGGACCTCCATCACCGTTCCCCAGTTCGCGTTCTGGTTCGGCGAGTACGGCTGGGGCGTGGAGAACCATGGTGTTGACCCGGACGACGAGGTCCTGATCACCCCCGACGACTGGACCGCCGGCCGCGACCCGCAGCTGGAGGTGGCCGTGGACCGGGCGCTGGAGGCACTTGCCGTCCAGGCCGCGCCGCCGGTTCCCGCACCGCCCGTCAGCCCGAGCAAGCGCCGCCCGCCCCTGCCGCCGCGGGCGCGGTAGCCGCCGGCGCTCAGCCCGTCGTGATCAGCTCCCGGCCGTACTTGCGCAGCTGCTCTACCGAGCTGACGCCGAGCAGCTGCATCGTCGAGGTGAACTGGGCGGTGAGGATGTCAAGCGCGCGGTCCACCCCAGCCTCGCCGCCGACCATCAGCCCGTAGACGTAGGCCCGGCCGAGCACGGCGGCGTCCGCTCCGAGGGCCAGCGCGACAACGGCGTCGGCGCCGTGCCGGATGCCGGAGTCCACGAGGAGCGTGACGGACTCGCCCACGGCCTCCCGGACCGGCTCAACCAGCTCGACCGGGGGGATCGTCCGGTCCAGTTGCCGCCCGCCGTGGTTGGAAAGCTGGATGCCATCGCATCCGGCGTCCACCGCGCGGGCCGCGTCGGCCGGGCCAAGCGGCCCCTTGATGACGAGCTTGCCCTTCCAGGCGGCCCGCAGCTCCGCGAGGGCGCCCCAGTCGAGCGACGGGTCGAAGAACGACGCCGTCTGCATGATCGTGGTGCGCGGCTGGCCGGCGAAGTTCGCGTAGTCAAGCGCGGGGCTAGACAGCAGCCGGTACCAGTACGCGGGCCGGGACGCCACCTGGAGCACCGTCTGCAGGCTGAGCTCGGGCGGGAGGGACAGCCCGTTGCGCTTGTCCCTGATCCGGTTCCCCGCCACCACCGTGTCGACGGTGACGACCAGGACACGAAAGCCGCTGCCCCAGGCGCGCCCGAGCAGGTCGGCCATCTGCGCCCGGTCCCTGAGCACGTAGAGCTGGAACCACAGGCGGGGCGAGGGCAGGCCGGAGACGGCGGCGGCTAGGTCCTCGATGCCGGTGGTGGCCATCGTGGACAGCGTGTAAGGCAGTCCGTGCCGGGCCGCCGACCGGGCGGCCCCCGACTCGCCGTCGCTGTGCAGCATCCGGGTGTACCCGGTCGGCGCGAGCGCGAACGGTACCGGCAGGCGGGTACCGAAGATCGTCGTCGCGGTGTCCACGGCGCTGACGTCCGCCAGCACCCGGGGCAGGAACCGGTACCGCCGGAACGCGGCGACGTTCGCCGCCGCGGCCAGTTCCTCGTCGGCCGCCCCGTCGACGTAGTCGAACACCGGGGGCGGGATCAGCCGCCTCGCGGCCCGCCGCAGGTCAGCCACATCGTGGCAGGCCGTCAGGCGGCGCCGCGTAACGTCAAGATCGATGGCCCGCATTCGAACTAGATTGCGCATTTCCCGCACCTTCACGATTGCGACGATACGCCGCGACCCGGCCGCTGCGAAGGGGCGGAAAATAGGATTTACGCTGCTAAGGTCACCGCATGACCACGATCGCTGGCTGACCTGGACAAGGCTGTCGGCACCTGGGGCGAGGCAGCCATCCCCCTGATCACCCGCGCGCTCGGGCCGCGGTAGGCAGCGCCGCCGGAGGCCACAGCCGCGAGGCGTCGGCCGGAGCCTCGCGGGGAGGGGATCATGTCAGAACTGCCCGTGATTGGGGGGTAGCACGTCATTCAGCAGGTAATTCCCTACGTGGTGGTACTTCCAGGAGACGGGGTCGTGGCTCGCGTGGGTTCGCGCGTTGCGCCAGTGCCTGGACAGGTCGTACTTCTCGTCGGCGGCACTCGCGCCGGCCAGCGAGAACAGCTCGCAGGACACCTCGACGGCGACCTCGCTGGCGAGGGCCTTCGCCTGCGCGACGGCGACGGAGCCCCGCGCGGCGGCGGCGAAGTCAGCGGGCACCCGGCCGACCGACTCCTGGACCCGCGCCGCCTGGTGCAGCAGGGCCTCGGCGGCGGCGACCCGCGTGGCGAGCTGCCCGAACCGGTGCACCGTGTACGGGTCGGCTGATGCCGAGGAAGCCAGCCCGGCCCGGGCGGCCTCGAAGAACGGCCGTGCCTTCTTACGCACGAACCACTGGGCATCACGCAGTGCCCCCCGCGCGATGCCCACCTGGATCGCCGCGTGGACGAGCTGGGTGCGGGCTCCGAGCTGCTGCGGTACCTCGAACGCGCGCTCGTACGGCACGACGAGCTCCGGGTCGACCTCGACGTTGGTGAACGTGGCCGAGCCGCTGACGGTGGCGCGCTGGCCCATGACGTTCCAGTCGGTGTCGCAGGCGATGCCGGGCGCGTCGCGTGGCACGAAGGCCAGCACCAGCTGCCCAGCCTCGTCTCGTGCGGTGACTCCGAGCCAGCGGGCCGTCAGCGCCCCGGTGGCGTAGGACTTCGTGCCGTTGAGCCTGCGGGCGGCAGCGCCTGGCCCGGTGGTAAGCGTCGTCTTCAGGTCCTGTGCGTGCGCCCCTCCGCGCTCGGCCTGGCCGTTGCCGAAGCGCCCGCCCGCCAGCACCTCCGCCAGCAGCCGCTCCTGCTGGCGGGGCGTTCCCCAGATGGCGAGCACGTCGGTGAACAGGTAGTGCGCCTGTGGCACCTGGGCGATCGCCGGATCAGCCGCCGCGATCGTCGCGGTCACCTCGGCCAGCGCGGTCGCGCCCAGCTCCGGGCCGCCGAAGGCGCGTGGCACGGTGATGGCGAGCAGCCCGCTGGCGTCCAGGGCCGCCAGCTCGGCATAGGGGACCTCGCCCGCCCTGTCGCGGGCGATCGCCTGGCCGGCGATCGACTCGGCGTAGGCGCGGGCCGCCTCAACAGCATCATCGGCGGTCTGGATCCTCACGGTGACATCACTGCCCGCCACGCCAGGACGCGAAGCGTCTGTGCTGGTCAGCGCGGCAGCCATGACCTCAGCCTGCCACGGCGTCCTCGTTATGTCAATAATTGCGACCTGTTTACTAGGATTAGAGCAGTTCCCTCTGAGCTGACGTCCTGTGCGCCCGTCGAATGCCTGCGGGGCCGGGCGGGGCATAACGAAAGCCAGGCCACGGTTAGCCGTGGACGTCGGATGGCCCGGCGAGCCCAGCCGGGCCGTCTTGTGATGCAGCGGTGCAAGCGCGAGTTCCACGACCGGAGGCAGACATGAAGGCAGTGCGGTTCGACCAGTACGGCAGCGTTGACGTCCTGGACGTCGTAGACGTCCCCGACCCGGTCGCCGGCCCAGGCCAGGTGCTGGTCCGGGTCAAGGCCGCGGGGATCAACCCCGGCGAGGCGAAGATCAGGGACGGCCTGCTGCACGAGCGCTGGCCCGCGACCTTCCCCTCCGGACAAGGCAGTGACCTGGCCGGCGTCGTGGCGGCCCTCGGGACCGGCGTGAGAAGTCTCGCGGTCGGCGATGAGGTGGCGGGCTGGGTGGACACCCGCTCAAGCCAGGCCGAGTTCGCCGTTGCCGAGGCGGGCAACCTCGTACTCAAGCCCGCTAGCGTGCCCTGGGAGGTCGCGGGGGCGATCGAGGTCGCCGGCTTTACCGCCGGCGCGGCGGTCCGCGCCGTGAACGTGACGCCGGGCGACACGGTTGTCGTCGCCGGGGCGGCCGGTGGCGTCGGCTCGATCGCCGTGCAGCTGGCCGCGCAGATCGGCGCCACGGTCCTCGGCCTCGCGGGGCAGTCCAACCATGACTGGCTCAAGGGGCATGGGGTGATCCCCGTCGCCTACGGACAGGATGTGGCGGACAAGATTCGCGCCGCCGCGCCGCAGGGCCGCGTCGACGCCTTCATCGATACCTACGGCGGCGACTACGTGGAGATCGCCCTGAACGAGCTGGGCGTGGCGCCAGAGCGCGTGGACACGATCGTGCGGTTCGACGCGGTGGCCACCTACGGCATCAAGGCCGAGGGCAACGCCGCCGGCGCGAGCGCCGCCACGCTCACCGAGCTACTCAACCTGGTCGCCGCCGGCGACCTCGCTGTCCCGATTGCCGCGACCTACCCGCTCGCAGACGTCCGCAAGGCCTTCGAGCACCTCCAGGCCGGCCACCTCCGGGGCAAGGTGGTGCTCATCCCGTAGCCCACCGCGCGCCGGCGTGGGGCGCCTCGGCAGGCAGGCCGAAGCGCCCGAAGAGCCGGGCGCCACGGACCCACCCGGCCGCCTCCTGCGGGCCGATGATGTCGGCGGTCAGGAAGCCGGTCACGGCCGCGATCTTGTCTCCCCGCACGGTGAGCACGTCCAGGGCCCCCGGCACGAACCCGCTGTTGTCCTTGTCATAGACGTAGCAGCCGACGGCCAGCTGCCCGCTGGCCCGCGCCGGGCGGTGCTTCCACCGGTCGGTGAGCGGGTACCGGGCCAGGAAGTCGACGACCTGCCCCCGGCCGGAGAACCAGGTAGGGATGGGGGGCATGGACCAGGTCACGTCATCGGTGATCATCGCGGTGAGCGCCGGGATGTCACCGTGTTCCATGGCGTCCGCGTACCGGCGGACGATATCCCTGGTGCGCTGATCGCCGAGCATGCGCAGGGCGGACTGCTGGCTCGGCTGCGGCAGTCGCCCGGAAACGGTGGCGCGGGCGCGCTGCAGGGCGCTGGTCACCGCGGCCACCGACGTGCCGAGCTGGCTGGCGGTCTCCGCCGCCGAGAACCCCGCCACCTCCCGCAAGAGCAGGACGGCGCGCTGCAACGGCGGCAGGTGCTGCATGGCGACGATGAATGCGAGCTCGATGCTCTCCCGCTGCTCGTATCGCGCCTCTGGCGACGGCTCGGCGGCGGCCGTCAGCCACTGGTCGGGGTAGGGCTCGAGCCAGGGCAGGTCAGGGCGCGGCGGGTCCAGCGCCGCGCCCTGACCGGCCGGCGCTCCCATGTCGACGGGGAACTCCCGCCGGGAGCGGGCCCTGGCGATGTCCAGGGCGGTGTTGGTCGCGATGGAGTACAGCCACGAGCGGACTGCCCCGCGCCCCTCGAACCGGTCGATTGCCTTCCAGGCCCGTACCAGCGCCTCCTGCACCGCGTCCTCGGCGTCCTGCACCGAGCCGAGCATCCGGTAGCAGTGAGCGCGCAGCTCGGCGCAGTGGGCCGTGGCGAGCTCGCTGAACTCCTCTGAGCGCATCAGTCGGTGAACGTGGGGTCGGCGCCGTGCAGCCGTGGGGCCCGCCCCGTGGGCTCCTCCCACTCTTCCTGCCGTCCCAGGGCGGTCAGGTCAAGGAGCGTGTACGTGCCGCCCAGGTAGTCGGTGCCGCGCGCCCACGTGGAGTACGTGTGGAAGACCTGCCCGCCGTCGAGGAGGAAGCAGCTGATCCCGGGTACTTCGGTGGGCTCGCTGTCGGTAAGCATGTCCGGCTCGGGCCGGTAGTTGTACACGAGCTGACCCCTGGTCTTGTCCAGGGTCGCCTGGAAGTCGTAGTTGAAGTCGCTGCCATACGAGGAGTACCAGGGGATTGTCCAGCCCCTGGATGCCCCGTACTTCTCCAGCTTCTCCAGGGGCGCGCGTGACACCAGCACGAAGGTGGTGTCCCGGGACTTCAGGTGGGCAAGCAGCCCGTCGGAGACCTCGTCGACCCCCGCGGTGCAGCCGGGGCAGGCGGCCTCCCAGTCAGGCCCGAACATGACGTGCTGGACGATGAGCTGGCGGCTGCCGGTGAACAGCCCGTCGAGGGTCACCTTGCCGGCCGGGCCGTCAAGCTGGTATTCCTTCTCGATCCTGACCATCGGCAGCCGCCGCCGCTCGGAGTTCAAGGCGTCCCTGTCCCGGGTCGCCTGCTTCTCCCTGGCCAGCAGCCGCTCGCGCGCCCCCAGCCACTCCTCGCGCGTCACGATGTCGGGGAAAGCCATGCCAGTCTCCTATGCGCTCGTCTGCCTCATAGGACAAGACTGCGCTCGCAACTGGAACTAATCGGCCCGCTGGGGAAAATCTGGCCGTGCATCTCGGGCGGTACGGATCACGACGATCGGGCGCCGGCGGTCTGCCGCTGGGACTGGCCAGGGACCTGGGCGCCTGACCCGAGGACCTTCAGCAGCTTCTCGGCCATCACCCCGGACGAGTGGGGGTTTTGCCCAGTGATCAGGTTGCGGTCCTCCACCAGGTACGGCTCCCAGATCGGGCCCCGGCTGAACGAGATGTCGAGCTTCTCCTGCAGCTCGTTCTCGAGCAGGAACACGCACTTGGGAGCCAGCCCGACCGCCTCCTCCTCGTCGTTGGTGAAGCAGGTGATCCGGTAGCCGTCGAAGGGCGACGTGCCGTGGATCCTGGTGGCCAGCATGGCGGCGGGCGCATGGCAGACGATCGCGAGCGGCTTGCCCGAGGCGAGCTGCGCGGTCAGCAGCCGGCCCACGTCGGGGTCGTAGGCCATGTCCTGCATCGGGCCGTGGCCGCCCGGCAGGTAGACCGCGTCATAGTCCTCAAGCCGGACGTCTGACAGCTTGAGTGGCCGCCGCATCACCTCGGCGTCCCTGATGATGGCCTCGAGCTCGAGTGCTCCGTCCTCGCCGCCCGCCATGGAGGGACGCATGCTCATCATGTCGACATTCGGCGTGTTGCCCTGCGGGGTCGCGACCACGACCTCGTGGCCCGCGTCGGTCAGGATCTTGTAGGGGCACGCGAACTCCTCGGCCCAGTAGCCGGTGGCGTACCTGGTGCCGTCCTTCAGCACGAGGTAGGTGGCTCCCGAGGGCATGAAAAGTATCTTCGCCATCACTCATCTCCTTGTCATCTAGGCGGATGGCGCGTGCCCTACCCGGTGACCTCGGGTTTATTGCGATCGGTTATCGATTATCGCTGATAGTAGTGACGTGTCCCCCGATGTCCGCACCGGCGTCGCCCAGGGTGTCAGCTGGGGAGGACCAGGACCGCGGCGGCGGTCACCGCGATGACCGCGAGGATCTGCAGGGCAATGGCGCCGCCTCCGGAGGCGGCGGGCAGCAGGGCCGCGGCCGCTCCCAGCGCCAGCAGGCCCAGGCCGAGTAGCAGGACCCTCGCCTGACGGCGCAGCAGCGCCGCGGCCGCCACGCCGGACTCGGCGATGTGGACCGCCAGCAGCCAGGCGACCAGGGCCGCGCCAAGGACCGCCGTGTGCCAGGCGTGAGAGGGGTGCAGTACCTCCAGCCACAGCATCGCCGCGCAGCCGACCTCCTCCCACGCCGGCGTCCGGACGGCGGACAAGAACCCCGACCACATCCGCTCCGGCAGCGTCAGGAAGTACGCCTCCTGCGGCTCGGGCACCTCGAGCAGGGCCAGCCGCAGTGACCCGGCGGCGACGCAGGCCGCCGCGACCGCCAGCGCGAACGACGGCCAGCCCGCCGCCGGCAGCGGCACCGCCGCCCACACGACCGACGTCACCCCAAGCAGCAGCGCCGCGACCCGGGGCCCGGCCAGGGCCAGCGCCCGCCTCGACGCCCCCAGCTCGCCCGGCCCGCCTTCCCGCTCGCTCACCGGCGCACCACCAGGGGACGGCGGGAGTACGGGGCTAGCGGCAGGTCCAGCGGCTCGGTCCCGTTCCAGTGGACAACAGGGACGCCAAGCTCGCGCAGCGAGAACCGGATCGCGTGCTGCTCCATCCGCCACAGCCTGCGCGCCATCTCATCGACTCCGCCCACCGCCAGGGTGACCGTGGCGAGCCGCCCGGCTGGCGGCGAGGACAGCGACCAGCCGAGCACCGGCAGCCGCGGTTGCGGCACCTCGTTCAGCACATCCACGACGACCAGTGCGAACCCGCGCTCTCGCAGGTCCCGCAGCGACTCGACGAATCGCTGGTCAAGCAGCGGTGAGAAGGCCACGACCAGCGCCCCCGGTGGCAGCGCCGCCCGGGGCAGCCGGGCGAATGACGACCCTCGGCTCCAGCTGGCGTCAGCGTGCAGCATCGCGTCGATGATCTTGTAGACCTGCCGCCGTCCCAGCGACGGGGCCAGCCATTCCGCGCCACCCCACTGGTACGTGATCACCCCCACCCTGTCCCGCCGCTCCAGGTGGGCCCGCGCCGTGGCACTGGCCCCGCGCAGCCCGAGGTCCAGGGCCGATGTCCCCGGCTTGCCCACGTCCGAGGTGGCATCGACCAGCAGCACCACGTCCTGTGATCGCTCGGCCGGATGGGTGCTTACCATCAGCCGTCCTCGCCGTGTCGACGCTGGCCAGTTGATCTGGCGCTGCCGGTCACCCGGGACGTACTCACGCAGGCCAAAGAACTCAGTTCCCTCGCCCTGAGCGCGGGCGGCGTGCTCTCCTAGCCGGTTGGGCAGTCGTGACAGGGTGACGACGGCCTCCTGCACCCCAGGGCGCGGGAAGACGTCCAGTGACGGCAGCGCGACGACCGCGCGGCCCTCGGCCAGCCGCCACCGGTCGTGCAGTATGAGCTCGGCCGTGCCCGCCTGCCGCTTGCCCCAGCGGGGCACGGTGAACGCGAAGCGGGCGGCGCCCGCCGCGTTGGCTGCGGTCACCGTCATCGCGCTCTCCGGCACGATTCCCTTGCCAGGATGGAAGTTCCACCGAAGGTCGTAGCCCGTCGCCAGCTCACGAGCGTCCACGTCAAGCCACGAGGGCTCACCCTCGAAGAGCCGGCCGCTGCCGGGCCAGATCCGCACTGCGACCCGCGGCGGCCGGGCCGCGGCCACGCCCAGCCCGCCCGCCCCGAGCAGCAGGAGCGCCGGGGCCGCCACGCCGACCAGTTCCGGCCGCCGGTTCAGCACCGCCAGCAGCAGCCCGGCGATCGCCAGCGTCAGCAGCCGGCGCCCGTGCCGCGACAGCCGCCACCGCACAGGCACCTCCCGGGTGGCCGTGCCCACCGCAGGCGGCGGCGTCATCAGGCGTCATTCGTGGCCGCTTGGGCCGCGCCCACGCGGGCGGGGTTGGTCCGCGGCGTCGGCACGGTCCCCACCAGCCTGCTGACCACGTCGTCGGCGGACACCTGCCGAACCCACAGCTCGGGCCGCAGCGTGACGCGGTGCGCCAGGGCGGGGACCGCCACCGCCTTGATGTCGTCGGGGATCACGTAGTCGCGCCTGGCCAGCAGGGCCTGGGCGCGCGACAGCTGCAGCAGGGCCAGCCCGCCGCGGGGACTGGCGCCCACCTGGACCTGGGGGTCCTTGCGGGTGGTGGCGACGATCGCGACGATGTAGTCAAGCAGCTCACCGGAGACCTCGACCCCCTCAAGGGACTCTCGCATCGCCAGCACGCCGGCCGCGTCGGTCACCGGGGCGAGTGCCACGTCCGCGGCCGCCCGCTCAACCCGCCGCCGCAGCATGTCGGTCTCCTGAGCGGTCGACAGGTAGCCAAGCCGCAGCCGGATCAGGAACCGGTCGAGTTGCGCCTCTGGCAGCTCATAGGTGCCCTCGTACTCGATCGGGTTGTCGGTGGCAAGCACGATGAACGGCACGGGCAGCGGCCTGGTCTGCCCGTCAATGCTCACCTGGCTCTCGCCCATGGCCTCAAGCAGGGCGGCCTGGGTCTTGGGCGGCGTCCGGTTGATCTCGTCGGCCAGCAGCAGCTGGGTGAAGACAGGGCCGGGACGAAAGACCATCTCGCCGGTGCGCTGGTCATACAGCGGTGCGCCCACGACATCGGAGGGCAGCAGGTCCGGGGTGAACTGGACGCGCGCGAAGTCCAGCCCGAGCACGGTCGCGAACGACCGGGCGATCAGTGTCTTGCCCAGCCCGGGCAGGTCCTCGAGCAGCACGTGGCCGCCGGCCAGGATGCCGGTCAGCACGAGCTCCAGTGCTCGCCGCCGGCCAACGACCGCCTTCTCAAGCTCGTCAAGGATCGCCGCCGCAAGCCGGGCGGTCTCGTCAGGCGTCACAGACGCTCCAATCGGTCGATGAGGCGGGCTAGGGTCCGACGGGGGATGCCGTGTCTGCTCGCCTGGGCCCGCGCCGGGTCAACCCAGGCCCACAGCGCCTCGTCGCCGGCGGCCCCGACGAACGCGCGCCGCGCGGCCTCAGGTTGCTGGTACAGGTTGACCCCATGCCGCTCGGCCAGCCGGGCGGCGAGGAGATGCTCAAGCACTGGCCGCAGGTCGGTCTCGTAGAACGCGGGGTTGGAGATCCCGGTGGCCACGAGGAACCGGCGCTGGGAGTATCCGGTGATCGTGCGCGTGGTGCTGTCCGACTCGGGTGCCTGGCGGCCGGCCGTGGCGGCGGGCCTGGGCGCGAAGCCGCGCAGCGCCAGCAGCGAAACGGCGGCGGCGACGGTGGCGACGACCGCCAGCCCGGGCCAGCCGGCCAGCGCCAGCCCGGCTGCGGCCATGGCCGCGACGAAGACCGCGGCGATGATCAGCTCGGGCCGGGCCTGGCGCCACGGGCTCATGAGATGCTCTCCGTCGCGACGCCCTCGGGCTCATGGCCGGCCAGTTCGGCGGCCAGGTCATCCAGCGCGCGGGTGGCTGCGTCGCGGGTGGCGGGACCCAGCTCGTGGGTGGAGAACCTGGCCTCGTAGAACAGCGTTGTCAGCTCCCGCGCGCCGGTCCCCCTGATGATCTGCTGGCTGGTCGCCTGGCGCAGCAGCTCGTCTGGAGTCCCGGCCGCACCCCGGGCGGCTCCCCGCTGGGCCAGTCGCCGTTCCATGGCCTCATAGCAGGCGATGATCGCCGCCCGCGCGTCGTCGAGGGCCGCCATCGCGGCCCGCCCCGACGCCACCGCCTCGCGAAGTTCCTCCGATGTCCCGGCGTCGGCCCCGGGCTGGGCGGGCGCCACCGACAGGACCCGGCTGAGCCGCCTGGCCCACCAGATGCTCAGCCCTAGCGCGGCCAGCAGCGCGATGATGAGCAGGGCATACAGGATCGGCCTGAGCGGGATGCTCAGCCCGGTCCCCGCGGAGCCCGCCGCGCGCAGCGGCTTCGGCGTCGGCTGCACCGGGTGCGGCAGCGTCCCGTGCTGCGCGGGCCGGGCGAACGAGTGCAGGTGCAAGCCAACCAGGAGCGCGATCGCCGCGCCTGCCATCGCCGCGCCGAGCGCCAGCCGCAGCAAGATCCGCAGCGTTCCCGCGACGTCCCGGTCGCCCGCATCGTCGTCGCCTGCTTTGGCGGCCGGGTGTGCCGGCCCGCCGCGGTGGGCCGCGCGTTCCAGGTAGTAGGTCAAGATCAGCAGCGTCCCGAGAACGACCTCGAGCGCGATGCCGACGATCACGCCGTACTGGCGCAGCGGCCCGTTCAGCGCCCCGTGCCAGCCGATGCCGCCGCGCAGCCCCACCGAGGCCAGCAGCACCAGCGTCGCCAGGGGAAGCAGGCGCGCCAGTTGCTGCCGGGCATTCATGGCCAAACCATACCGCTCACGGCTCGCCGCGGCCTTCAGGGACTGAGCAGCCCGTTCGCCTCCGGCGTGACGGGCAGTGCTATCGACACAGGCCCTCCCGGCGTTGTAAGTGGGTAAGCTAATTTAGCTGGGGAGACGAGGATTGTTCCG
>Ga0335072_10002859_pt1 | contig 26422 bp, 25 predicted proteins | sample Lox_Sample_21_FD_206725 | JGI IMG/M metagenome (GOLD analysis project Ga0335072, IMG submission 206725) | Soil microbial communities from Loxahatchee National Wildlife Refuge, Florida, United States - Lox_Sample_2.1 | ecosystem: Environmental > Terrestrial > Soil > Wetlands | place: USA...
CAGCCCTGTGACCAATCTCACAGCACCCCACCCAATCAAGGGCATAGTGTGGGCGTGGTGGTGACCTGTGTCTCCGGACGGCCGCGGAGCCGAACGGTTCACAAAATGGGATGAATGGGGAAAAAATGAGGGCCGGCGGCGTGCCCGCAACCGTTGCGGCCTGCCAAAACCTGTTCCAACCCCGTAAACTGATAGTGGATCGACTGAAGGTTTTCGACTTTTTGAGATGGTTTCCAGTCCTTATTTCTCTCTGACGGTTCTGTTTGTGGTGGCCCTTGGATTCGGGTTGACCCCACTGGGGCTGGCCTGGCTCTGGGCCAGGGCATTTTCGCCAGCCAAACCGAACGCCATCAAGAACGCCATCTACGAGTGCGGGCTGGTATCGAAGGGCGACGCGTGGGTGCAGTTCCGCTCGGCCTACTACCTGTACGCCATCATCTTTCTCATCTTTGACGTGGAAGCGGTGTTTTTGTTGCCCTTCGCCGTGGCGTTTACGGGATTGGGGGCGGCGGCGTGCGCGGCCATGCTGGTGTTTGTGCTGCTGCTGGTGGAGGGACTGGCCTGGGCGTGGGCCAAGGGCGTGCTGACGTGGGCGTGAAAGCAGAGAACAGAGAGCAGAGAACAGAGAGCAGATTTGCACTGTTTTTAGCGATTACCAGGAGAGCCTGTGAGTTCTAATCGGAGCGTGAAGAAGCCTGGCCTGCGGATGAGATCTTCGGCTTGTGCAACATGAACCGATGTCTGTTCTCTGATCTCTGTTCTCTGATCTCTGTTCTCTGAAGTGGAGCGAAGCGACTCATGGCTGTTGATGAACAACTGAAGATCGAGATGGGCAAGCAGGGCGTGGTGGTGACGACCATGCAGGAGCTCTACAACTGGGGACGGCGGAGCTCGGTGTGGCCCATGAACTTCGGATTGGCCTGCTGCGCCATCGAGATGATCGCCACGACCATGGCCCGGTACGATATGGCGCGCTTTGGCGCCGAGGTCTTCCGTCCGTCGCCGCGGCAGGCGGACATGATGATCATCTCGGGCACCGTGACCAAGAAGATGGCGCCCCAGGTGGTGCGGCTCTACAACCAGATGGGCGAGCCGCGGTATGTGATCGCCATGGGGGCCTGCGCCATCTCCGGAGGGCCGTTCAAGCAGGGGTACAACGTGCTGAAGGGGATCGACCGGTACATTCCCGTGGATGTGCATATTCCGGGATGCCCGCCGCGGCCCGAGGCGCTGCTGGAAGCCTTCATGCTGCTGCAGAAGAAGATCGACGCCCAGCCGCTGACGGGCGCGGGCCGGCCGCGGTTCCTCGACGCCGAGGCGCCGGGAGAGTTTCCCGTGCCGGAACAGGGAGAGCACGATCTGGAGCCGCCGCTGAATGAGCTGGTTTGGCCGACGCCGGCGATTCGGTGATTACAGAGGGACTGAGGGACTTAAGGACTAACAGCCTGTGGCAAAAGTTGAAAATCCGAATCAACCATCCCTCGGCGGCTTAAGCCGCGCTCATTTTGGGCCGCTTCCGGCACGACTAAAGTCGTGCCCTTTCAAAACCGGACTTTCACCACAGGCTGCTAATACTACAGTTGTAGTTCACTCGAATGGGCTTAATCCGGGCCTAAAGGCCCCTTCATTCTGGCCACTTCTCAGGGGCCTGAAGGCCCCTGCTCCCTCCGGAACCGCTATCTGCAACTGTAGTACTAAGGGGCTGAGGAAAACGATTTGAAGACGGTAGAGGAGATCAAGGCGGCGATTGAGGCGGCGGTGCCGGGGGCGGGCGTGGAGATTGTGCCCAACGGCAGCCCCTGCGCGCAGCACTCGCTCAGGCTGGCGCCGGAACATGCGCTCGAAGTGGCGAGGTTTCTGCGCGACGATGCGGAGCTGGCTCTCGATCTTCTCTCCAACGTCACCGGAGTGGACTGGCCGGACAAAGAGATCACCGAGAAAGTTAAAGTGGCACATCAGGTAACCAAGACTGTGGATGGCGTGGAGCAGACCGTGGAGGAGACCGTCGAGGAGACGCGCAAGCACATGCAGCCGGGCTATCTGGAGGTGGTGTATCACCTTTATTCGGTGGCGAAGAAGCATGGGCCGGTGATTCTGCGCATGAGAACGGCGAACCGGACGGATGCGGTGGAACTGCCGTCGTTTACGCCCATCTGGCGGTCGGCGGAGTTTCAGGAGCGCGAGGTCTTCGACCTTTATGGCGTGGTTTTCACGGGGCATCCGGACCTGCGGCGGATCTTGATGTGGGAGGGGTTCAAGGACCATCCCATGCGGCGGGATTACGTGGAGCCGGACGACTTTGAGTACGAGCCAACGGCGCACGACGAGGTGCTGAAGAGGGCGCAGGCGCACAAGAACAGGGATCAGGGGTCGGCTGCGTGATGAGCTTGGTGGATGCCAAAACGGGGAAAGTCGAGGGCTGGAACCGGCCGCACGAGTTGACGGCGGAGGGCGACAGCGACCTGCTCGAAGTGGCGATGGGGCCCCATCATCCCTCGACCCACGGCGTCTTCCGGATGGACGTGACGCTGGACGGCGAGCGCGTGATGAAGCTGAAGCCGGTCTTCGGCTACCTGCACCGCAACCACGAGAAGCTGGCCGAGGGGCAGACCTACCTGGCCTCGATGCCCTACACCGACCGGCTTGACTACTTCTGCTCGCTAACCAACAACTGGGCCTATGCGCTGGCCGTGGAAAAACTGGCCGGGCTGGAGGTTCCAGAGCGGGCGCAATACCTGCGCGTGATCCTGGCCGAGCTGACGCGAGTGCAGAACCACGCTTCGTCGGTCGGCTTCCTGATCCAGGACATGGGCGCCAGCGGTACGCCGCTGATGTACGCCTTCAAGGAGCGGGAAAAGATTCTGGACCTGTTCGAGAGGCTCACCGGCTCGCGGATGATGTGCAACTACATGCGCTTCGGCGGCTGCCGCGTGGACGCCTCGCCGGCCTGGCTGGACGAGGCGCGCAAAGTTGTGGCTGGCCTGCCCGCGTTTGCCGATGAGTTCGAGGCGCTGCTCACGTCGAATGAGATTCTGATGGCGCGCACGCAGGGAGTGGGCGTGCTGAAGCCGGAACTGGCAGTGAACGCCGGCGTGACCGGACCGATGCTGCGGGCCTCGGGCGTGAACTACGACATTCGCAAGGTGGATCGGTACGGGATCTACGACCGGTTCGAGTTCAAAGTGCCGCTGGGCGACCACTGGGACGTGTACGACCGGTTCATGATCCGATTGCTGGAGCTGCGGCAATCGGTCAAGATTCTGGAGCAGGCGCTCAAAGAGGTTCCCGCCGGCCCCATTGTGGATCCCAAGGCGAAGATTCGCGGCTTCCGTCCCAAGGCGGGCGAGGCGTATGGGCGGATCGAGGCGCCCAAGGGCGAGCTTGGTTTTTATCTGATCAGCGACGGCGGTCCGAATCCGTACCGCTACCGGGTGCGGCCGCCCAGCCTGATCAATCTGACGATTTTGGAAGACATGTGCCTGGGACAGAACGTGGCCGATGTGGTGCTGATCCTGGGCAGCGTGGATATTGTGCTGGGGGAAGTGGATCGGTGACGCAGTGATCAGTGGTCAGGGGACAGTGGACAGTGGACAGGGGACAGTGAACAGTGAACGGTGAACGGGCAAAGGTGAACAGCTAAGGAATCTTCTCTTCGCATGAGTTGGCATTTGCATGGGTGCAGTCTGAGTCGCGCAAACTGTTCACTGTCCACTGTTCACTGTATGGAGGAATGGATTGTTAGGTGAAGGCATACTGAAGGGACTGGCGGAGACGGCGAAGAACTTTGCCGGCAGCTTCGTATCGGCCGAGCGGCTGACCACGGTCCAGTATCCGGAGGAGCGCGTGCCCACGGCCGAGAACGCGCGCGTGTTTCCGTTCCTCGTCTACGACGGGCCCGAGTGGCTGGCGGGGCTGCGCTGCGTGGCCTGCCAGATCTGCGAGAAAGAGTGCCCGCCGAAGTGCATCTACATCGAGAAGAGCAAAGACAAGAAGCCCGACTACGTGGGCAAGCCGCAGATTTATCCGGCGAAGTTCGACATCGATGTGTCGGTATGCATGAGTTGCCAGATCTGCGTCGAGGTGTGCCCTTTCGAAGCCATCAAGATGAATACCGAGTTTGAGCTGGCCACCGACGACCGCTTCGGCGGGCTGCTGCTGGACCGCGAGAAGCTGGCCAAGTCCAACGAGTACTACCACCACGTTCATCCCACCGAGGCCGCGGAGGTGGATGCACGGCTGGCCGAGGAAAAAGCCAAGCACGAAGCCAAGGCCAAGGCCGCAGCCGAGGCTGCCGCGGCGAAGGCAGCCGCAACCAAGCCCGCCGCGCCACAATCTGCACCCGAGTCCGCGCCCGCCACCCCCAAGCCTGCGCCGCCAGCCGGAGGGGGAGAGTAGCCGATGGCCGCGACGATCGACCAGATCTGGATTTTCTTCTTGCATTGGCTGGTGGGGTTCCTGCCTGCTGCGTGGCAGCACGCGGCCGCCGTGGTGTTGTGCGTGGCAGCGATCATCGCGGTCTTTTGCACGCTGTTTGCCCTGGCCGTTCTGATGGAGCGCAAGGGACTGGGCCGCATGCAGAACCGCTACGGGCCCAATCGCGTGGGGATCTTCGGCATTCTGCAGCCGGTGGCCGACGGCATCAAGGCGCTCATCAAGGAAGACGTGGTTCCGTTCCGGGCCGACGCGGTGGTGCACTTTCTGGCGCCGGTGGTGCTGGTGGTGACTGTCTTTATGGGCTACGCGGTGCTGCCCATGGGACGGCACATGGTGCTTGTGGACATGGACGCGGGCCTCTTGTTCTTCTTCGCCATGGGCGCGGCGACGGAGCTTTCGGTGTTCATGGCGGGGTGGTCGAGCCGCAACAAATACTCGCTGCTGGGCGCGATGCGCGCCATCGCGCAGATGATCAGCTACGAGGTGGTGCTGCTGCTGGCGAGCATTGCCGTGGTGATGATCGCGGGGACGCTCTCGCTGCCGAAGATCGTCGACGCGCAGGCCAGCTACTCCGGAATCTTTCCGCACTGGTACGTGTTTACGCCGTGGGGACTGGCGGGCTTTTTGATCTTCGTGATCGCGTCGACGGCGGAGACCAACCGATCGCCGTTCGATCTGCCCGAAGGCGAGTCGGAGATTGTGGCCGGCTACTTTACCGAATATTCAGGCTTCAAGTTCGCACTGTTTTTCCTGGGCGAATACGTGGAGATGCTTGCGGTCGCCGGCCTGGGAACCACGCTGTTTCTGGGGGGATGGTCGGCGCCGCTTTCCGTTTTGAATGTGCTGCCGTCGTGGTTCTGGTTCTTCCTGAAGGTCATGCTGTGGATTTGCTTCTTCATCTGGCTGCGCGGAACGCTGCCACGGCTCAGGCAGGACCAGCTGATGAACTTTGCCTGGAAGTTTGCGCTGCCCTTCACGCTCTTGAACCTGGTGGTGACCGCACTGTGGCGGATTCTGGGGCCGGGATGGGAGCAGTGGGTATTTTGCACGGCGATTCTGGCGGCGGCATATGTGTTCATGAGCCTGGTAGGATTCCGCGCCAATCGCGTCGGCCCGCGGAGGTATCGCTATGCGGAGTAAGGAGGGCCGGCGGTGAGCATTCCCTTTTTTGTGATCTCGGCCCTGACGGTGGCCGGCGGCCTGGCCGCGATGACTCTCAAGAACACCGTGCACTGCGCGCTGGCGCTGAGCGTAGCCTTTGCGGGAATCGCGCTCCTGTTTCTCTCGCTCGACGCACAGTTTGCGGGCTTTGCGCAGATTCTCATCTACATCGGTGCGGTGGCAATCCTGGTGGTCTTCGCGATTCTGCTGACGCGGGGCTCGGAGACGCCTACGGACGGAGTGCACAGCGGGACGTGGTTGGTGGGCCTCGCGATCGCCGCGGCGGTGTTTGCGGTGCTGGGGTGGGCGGTGCTGGCCAGCGCGCCTGGGTTGCATGATGAGGCGGCCGCGCCGGTGGTGACCGTGCGCGACATCGGCAACGCGCTGATGGGCCGGTACGTGCTGCCGCTCGAGATCGTCGCGCTGCTGCTGACAGCGGCGACGATCGGAGCGGTGATCGTGGCTATGCACGAGAAAGCGAGGACCAAATGACGCCGCTCGCTGGTTATTTGCTTGTAGCGGCGCTTTTGTTCGCCATTGGCCTCGGGGGCGCCCTGATACGGCGCAATGCCATCCTGGTTTTGATCGGCATTGAGTTGATGCTTAATGCAGCCAACCTCAATCTGATCGCCTTCTGGCGCTACGGGCCGCATCCCGAAGCGCTGACGGGCATGATGTTCGCCATCTTCTCAATTGCGGTGGCCGCGGCCGAAGCCGCGGTGGGGCTTGGCCTCATCATCTCCATCTATCGCCACGCGCAAACCACCGATCTGGACCGGATCAACAGGATGAAAGGGTGAAAGGATGCTGATTCAGGAAGGCGCGGCAGCGGCTTTTCATCCGCAGATCGCAGGGCCGGCGTCGTTCGCAGTGCGCAACTTGTGGCTCGTTCCCGCCGTGCCCATTGTGGCCGCGGGGGTGATTGCGCTGCTCAAGCAGCCGCGCCGCAAGCTGTCGGCGGGGCTGGCGATCGGATCACTCGGCTTTTCAATGCTGTTGGCATTTGTCGCGTTCGCGCACGTCGCTGCCGGATGGGCCTCGGGCGTGGCTGTGCGCGAAACCGTGAACTTTACGTGGATTCAGGCGGGCACGGCGAGCGTGGCGCTGGGCTGGGTCCTCGATCCGCTCTCGGCCGTGATGCTGGTGATGGTCACGTTCGTGGGCCTGCTCATCTTCATCTACTCCACCGGCTACATGGCCCACGACGAGAACTTTACACGGTTCTTCTGTTTCCTTTCGTTGTTTGCCGGGGCGATGCTGGGGCTGGTGATTTCTAATTCGATATTGCTCTTGTTTATGTGCTGGGAGTTAGTCGGACTTACTTCCTACTTATTGATCGGCTTCTGGTATCACAAGCCCTCGGCGGCTGCCGCAGCCAAGAAAGCCTTCATGACGACGCGGGTGGGCGACGTGCTCTTCCTGCTTGGCATGGTGTGGCTATTCGCGCAGACCGGCACACTGCTCTTCTATAACAATGGCGCGGGATCGATGGAAGGCTGGGCGCTGGGCGGGCTGATCTCGGCGCACGCGGGGCTTGGACTTACGGCCGCGGGCGCGATTGGCCTGCTGATCTTTGCGGGCGCAGTGGGCAAGAGCGGCCAGTTCCCGCTGCATGTCTGGCTGCCCGACGCGATGGAAGGCCCGACGCCGGTCTCCGCACTGATTCATGCGGCCACCATGGTCGCCGCTGGTGTTTACCTCGTCGCGCGCGTGTATCCGCTGATGCAGGCCGGCGCGGCGGCGAATGGAACCACCACTGCACTCATCGTGATCACCTGGATAGGCTCCATCACCGCCGTCTTTGCGGCGCTGATCGCCATCGCGCAGAACGACATCAAACGCATCCTTGCTTACTCGACGGTTTCGCAGCTTGGCTACATGATGGCCGGCCTCGGCATCGGCGGCGTGGCCGTGGGCATGTTCCACCTGATTACGCACGCGTTCTTCAAGTCCCTGCTTTTCCTTGGCGCGGGGTCGGTGATCCACGGCTGCCACGAGGAACAGGACGTGCGCCACATGGGCGGGCTCAAGGCTTACATGCCCTGGACCTTCGCCACTTACGCCATCGCCATGCTGGCGCTGTGCGGGTTTCCGCTGCTCTTCTCGGGCTTCTGGAGCAAGGACGCGATCCTCGAATCCGCCAAGGGCTGGGAGATCTCGAAGGGGCCGTACTATCTGCTGGTCTTCGGTGCGGTGCTCACCGCGTTCTACATGACGCGGCAGGTCTCCTACGTGTTCTTCGGCAAGTGGCGCGGGCATCATCCCGCTCATGAGAGCCCGCGGGTGATGGTGCTTCCCATGGCGATCCTGGCGTTGTTTGCCGTGTTGCTGGGGCTGATCGGGACGCCGGCGTGGCCGTGGTTCCGCTCGTTCCTGGAGGGCCATGGCGCCGAAGCGAACCTGAGCGTCTTTGGCGAACCGGCATTCCTCATGCTCCTGGGCACCTCGTGCATCGTGGTCTTCCTTGGCATCGGCATTGCGTGGTGGCTCTACGGCAACAGATCGCCGGCCGCGGAAGAACCCGACGCGCTTGAGAAAGCCGTGCCGCTGGTATGGGCCGGCCTGCGCGACCGGCTTTATGTGGATGAGTTTTACGACGTGACCGTGATCGCTTTCTATCGTGCGTGGGCGCGCGTGGCCAACTGGCTCGACCGGCGCGTCTGGGGCGGCATCGTCGCGGGCGTGGCGCTGGCCTTCCGCGGACTCGCGCATCTTGATCGCCTCATCGACGAGTCTTGGGTCAACGGCGGCTTCGACAAGGGGTGCGAAGAGCTTTCAACCGGCGGCGGACTGCTGGCGCGCATGCAGACAGGCCGCGTGCAAACTTATCTGCGGCTGCTCGCGCTCGCGTTCGTAGTACTGGCCGCCATTTTGATCTGGAGCAGCCGGCCATGAACGGATTTCCAATATTAACGCTGCTCACGGTTCTGCCCCTGGTGGGCGCGGCCATCGCGCTGCTGTCGGGCAAACATGCGCGCGGAGTGGCGCTGATCACCGCGCTCATTGCGCTGGCTGGCTCGCTGCTGGTGTGGACCAAGCTGCCCGCCGACGGCAGCATTGGCCTGGTTGAGCGCGCGGCCTGGGCGCCGTCGCTCGGCATCGAGTACCACCTGGGCGTGGATGCGCTGGGCGCGCTGATGCTGGTGCTCTCGGCCATTGTGACGCTCATGGCTGTGGACGCTTCACATCGCGTGCACCACCAGCCGGGGCTTTTTTACGGGCTGATCCTGGTGCTCGAGGCGGGGCTCTTCGGATCGTTTACTGCGCTGAATTTCTTCCACTGGTTCTTGTTCTGGGAGCTGAGCCTGATTCCGGCGTTCTTCCTGATCAAGCTGTGGGGCGGTCCGCGGCGCGGGCCTGCGGCCACGCAGTTCTTCATCTACACCATGGCCGGCTCGGTGGCGCTGCTCATCAGCTTCCTCGCGATCTTTCTCTCCACCGGCAGCATGGACTTTGGCACACTCACCGCGATGGCGTCGTCGGGCGCGCTGGGGCAGATGGTCACGGCCCACCTCGGCAACGTGATGCCGTGGCTTGCCATCGGGGTGCTCGCCGGCTTCGCCGTCAAGGTGCCGATGATTCCCTTCCACACCTGGCTGCCGGCCGCGTACTCCGAAGCGCCCTCGCCGGTGACCATGCTGCTGGCTGGCGCGATGTCGAAGATGGGCGTCTACGGCCTGCTGCGGATCGCACTGCCGATCTTCGGAGTGCAGATTGCCGCCATGCGCACGCCGCTGCTGGTGCTGGCCGTGATTACCGTTGTGATGGGCGCGTGGGCCGCGGCGGCGCAGAAGGACCTGAAACGGATCTTCGCGTACTCGTCGGTAAACCACCTCGGCTACTGTCTGCTCGCCATCTTCGCGCTAGCCATTCCTGTCGCAGGCACGGCTGCTCAGAACAATCAGGCCGCGGCATTGAACGGCGTCATTTTGCAGATGTTCAACCACGGCCTGACGGCTGCGGCGCTCTTCTGGTTTGTGGCGATGATCCAGTTGCGGTCCGGCGGTTTGCGCGGGCTTGAGGATTTTGGCGGGTTGCGCAAAGCCGCGCCCGTATTCGCCGGGTTGATGGGCATTGCCATGTTTTCTTCGCTTGGCCTACCGGGATTGAACAGCTTTGTGAGCGAGTTCCTGATCTTCCGCGGCGTCTTTCCGCTGTCGTGGGTCGCGGCGTCGGTCTCCGTGCTCGGGCTCCTCATCACCGCCGCCGTGCTGCTCACCGTGATCCAGAAGGTTTTTAGCGGGCCGCTGCCGGAGCATTGGGCGAAGTTTCCCGACCTCCATCACAGCGAGCGGCTGGCGCTGGCGCCGGTGATCGGCCTTATGATCCTGCTCGGCCTTGTGCCGCAACTGATTTTGAACAGCGTGAACCCAACTGTCGTCAACCTTCTGGCGCACTGGAGATTCTGAGATGTTGGCCTGGACGATCTATCTCTCCTTTGCCGGTGCGTTCGTGCTCGCGCTTGTGCCCCGAGGCAAGCCTGGGGTCGCGCGATGGCTTGCGCTCGTTATTGCGCTCATCGGCCTTGTGCTCGCAGTGGCCGGCTTTGCGGCCGGCATGGGTCAGGGCCTGGTCACCATTGTCGATCTGCCGTGGGTGCCCTCGATGGGCATTCATTACATATTGGCCGCAGACGGCATCAGCCGCGTGCTGGTGCTGCTCACGGGCCTGGCCGCCGTAGCCGGCATTCTTTTCAGTTGGAACATCGAAGAACGCACCAACGAGTTCTTCGCGTTCTACCTCGCGCTGATCGGCGGCGTCTACGGCGTCTTCCTGAGCTTCGACCTCTTCCTGCTCTTCGTCTTCTACGAGATTGCGATCGTTCCGAAGTACTTCCTCATCGCCATCTGGGGCTCGACGCGGCGCGAGTACGGGGCGATGAAGCTGGCGCTTTACTCATTCCTCGGCTCGGCGATGGTGCTTATCGGACTGCTTGCGGCCTACGCGACCTCCGGCAGCCACTCGACCGGGCTTGTGCAACTGGCGCATGCGAATCTGCCGGTGAGTTTCCAGATGTGGTGCTTCCCGCTGGTCTTCGTGGGGTTTGCGATCCTGGCCGGCATGTGGCCCTTCCACACATGGGCGCCCACCGGCCACGTGGCCGCGCCGACGGCCGCATCGATGCTGCTCGCCGGCGTGGTGATGAAGCTGGGCGCGTATGGCTGCCTGCGCGTGGCCATGGCGCTGTTTCCGCACGGGCTCGATCCCTGGGGATTCAGCTTCCTCGGCGTGGGTTCGTGGCGTGACGTCTTCGCCATTCTGGCGTTGATCGGCATTGTGTATGGCGCGCTGGTGGCGCTGGTGCAGAGCGACTTCAAGTTTGTCATCGGCTACTCGAGCGTGAGCCACATGGGCTTCGTGCTGCTGGGCCTGATGACGCTCAACCAGATCGGCATGACCGGCGCTGTCCTGCAGATGTTCTCGCACGGCGTGCTCGCCGGCCTGCTCTTCGCCATCGTGGGCCGCATCGTGTACGAGCGGACGCACACGCGGCAACTGGCCGATCTTGAAAAGATGCATCTTTCCAGACGGCTGCCCTTCGCTGCCTGGGCCTTTGTCATAGCGGGCATGGCGTCGATGGGGCTGCCCGGCTTCTCCGGCTTCGTCTCCGAGCTGCAGGTGGTCATCGGCGCATGGACGGCGGATCCCTGGTGGACGATCGCCGTGGGCGTGGGCATCGTCATCGGTGTTGCTTACACGTGGCGCGCCCTGCAGCGGGCCTTCTTCAGCGACAGGGTACCGACCACACATGAGCTGGAGCAGGAGCACGGGCACAAGTTCGCGGCCCTCACCTGGCCCGAAGTGACGGGGGTTTCGCTGCTGGCCGCGGCCAGCCTGTGGGTTGGACTTTACCCGAAGATTCTCCTCGACTCGATTGAGCCGGCCATCCGGGCGATGCTCGCGGGAGGGATTCGATGAACTACGCAGACCTCTTCCGCTCCACGCTGCCGGAGACGGCACTTGAAGTCGCTGCCCTCCTCGTTCTCGTCATCGATCTTGCCTTTCTGCGGAGCGCGGCGCTGAAGTTGCGCGCTGCTGTAGCTTCGCTTGTGGGCGTGGCTGGCTGCGCTGCGGGGCTTTGGGCGCTCGGGGCCGCGGGAACGGCTGGGTTCAGTTATGACGGAGCCGCACTGCTCAGCGGCGGGGGCTACACGGCGGTTGCGCAGAGTGCAATTCTCGTCTTGACGGCGCTTACGCTGCTGCTCTTGATCGACTCGACACTTACGCGGCACGTAGGCGAGTACGTGGCCGTGGTGCTGATGGCGGCAGCGGGCGGACTCATTATCTCCGCCGCGCAGGATCTGATCGTCATCTTTATCGGGCTTGAACTGCTGAGCCTCGGACTTTACATTTTGACGGCATTTGCCAAGGCCTCCGGCAAGAGCGCGGAAGCGGCGATCAAGTATTACCTCTTCGGCGGAATGTCGGCGGCGTTTCTGCTGTTCGGGTTCAGTTATCTTTACGGCATCGCCGGCTCAACCAGTCTGCAAACGATCGTTTTGCACACGTACTTTTCGGCGACGCCCAGCGCCACGCCTTTGCTGTACGTTGCGCTGGTGATGATCGCTGCTGGATTGGGCTTTAAGGTGGCGGCCGTTCCCTTCCACCTGTGGGCGCCGGATACCTACGAGGGTGCACCCGCGCCCGGCGCGGCCTTTATCGCGTCGGTCTCAAAGGTGGCCAGCTTCGCGCTGCTCATCGGCATTGGCACGGCCATGCTGCACCTGTTCGGCACCGTGCACGTCGGGCGGGTGCTCACGATCACGGTGATGCAGGCAGCTTCGAAATACCTGGGCCTGCAGGAACCGTGGGCGTTGATCCTCACACTCTTTGCCGTCGCGTCGATGGTCTTAGGCAATCTGGCCGCACTGGTGCAGACGAGCGTGCGCCGCCTGCTCGCTTACTCGGCCATCGCCCATGCCGGATATGTGCTGCTGGGACTTGCTTTTTTCTCGCGCACGCCGCGCAGCGCCGAGGCGATTCTCTACTACGTCCTGACTTATGGGTTGACTACGGTCGGGGCATTCGCCGTTGTGGATGTGGTGGAGCGCGCGACGGGGAGCGACCGGATGGATGCGTTCCTCGGATTGCACAAGCGCAACCCGCTGGTTGCAGGTGTGCTGCTGGTTCTGTTCCTTTCGCTGGCGGGAATTCCGCCGCTGGTCGGGTTCTGGGCCAAGTTCAATCTGTTTGCGGCGGTGCTCGGGGTTGGCGAGGGGGTGGTTCCCTTTGCACTGGTGGCGCTGGCGGTCGCGTTCAGCGCGGTTTCGCTCTACTACTACTTGCAGGTGCTCAAGCGGGCTTACGTGATGCCGGCTGTCGATGAGTCGCCGCTCAAGGCGAGCCCCGTCGCGCTGCTGGTGGTGCTGGCGATTGGAGCCGCGGTGGTCGTGCTCGGCTGCTTCCCTGCCCTGCTGGGCGGCTGGATCAATGGGTTCTTCCCGGCGATGTAATTCAGCTTCGTAAATAACAACGCCCCATTCTTGCGAATGGGGCGTTGTTATTTGGGAGCCGGTTCGATTTTGCTTGAGGACACGGCTGAAAACGCATCCCGAAGGGGCTGAAGCCCGGAGCTCAAATTTTACGCTTTCGGCACGACTGAAGTCGTGCCCTGTTACAACTCCTTTTGCGCAGGGAATTTTCTGCAAGCCGCAAGATCGGGCTCTTTCTAACCCGAAACCAATACGCGGCTGGCGTGGTCTCCCAGGTCCCAAAATCGGGACCTGGGGCACCCTCGGTGGTATACGTTCAAACTGCCAAAGACCTAATCGTAGTAGTCGAGGCCGAGGTGGGTGATCAGGTCCTGGCCCATGATGTGGCGGAGCGTGTTCTTGAGCTTCATGGACTGGATGAAGAGGTCGTGCTCGGGGTAGAGGCCTTCGGGCGTCTGCGGCGACTTGAGATAGAAGCTCAGCCACTCCTGAATACCGATGGACTGGAGCTCCGGCGTGCGCTTGGCCAGGTCGAGGAAGAGCACCAGGTCGAGAGCGATGGGCGCGGCCAGGATCGAGTCGCGGCAGAGGAAGTTGACCTTGAGCTGCATGGGGTAGCCGAGCCAGCCGAAGATGTCGATGTTGTCCCACGCCTCTTTTTCGTCGCCGCGCGGCGGGTAATAGTTGATGCGGATCTTGTGGTAGATGTCGTTGTAAAGGTCGGGGTAAAGCTCGGGCTGGAAGATGTATTCGAGGGAGCCGAGCTTCGATTCTTCTTTGGTCTTGAAGGACTGGGGCTCGTCGAGGACTTCGCCGTCGCGGTTGCCGAGGATGTTGGTGGAGAACCAGCCGGAGACGCCCAACATGCGGGCCTTGAAGGCCGGGGCGAGGACGGTCTTCATGAAGGTCTGGCCCGTCTTGAAGTCCTTGCCGCAGATGGGCGCCGAGTTCTTCTTCGAAAGCTCGATCATGGCCGGAACGTCGACGGTGAGGTTGGGTGCGCCGTTGGCGAAGGGCACGCCCTCGCTGAGCGCGGCGTAGGCGTAGATCTGCGAGGGAGCGATGCCGGGGTCGTCGGTTTCGAGGCCCTTTTCAAACGCCTCGATCGACTGGTGCACCGCAGTGGGCTCGAGGAAGATCTCGGTCGAGCCGGCCCAGATCATGACTACGCGATCTACGGTCTTTTTGAAGGCGCGGATGTCGGCGATGACCTGGTTGGCGAGGTCGCGCTTGTTCTTGCCCTTCTTCACGTGGGTGCCGTGCAGGCGCTTGACGTAGTACTGGTCGAAGACGGCAGGCAGGGGCTTGATGGTCTCGAGATAGGGCTTGAGCTGGGCGAGGGTCTCCTTGTCGAGCACGGCGGCGTGCGCGGCGGCCTCGTAGACGTTGTCCTCGAAGATGTCCCAGCCGGTGAAGACGACGTCGTTCAGATTCGCGAGCGGAACAAAGTCCTTGATCAGGGGAGAGTTGCTGTCGGTGCGTTTGCCGAGGCGGATGGTGCCCATCTGGGTGAGCGAGCCGATGGGCTTGGCGAGGCCGCGGCGAACGGCTTCAACGCCTGCAATCATGGTGGTGGCCACGGCGCCCAGGCCGACGACCATGACACCCAGTTTGCCCATGGCGGGCGCTACTTTTTGAGCGGCGGTCTCATGGCCGCCTTGCTTTTCATTCGACATTTTCCCTAACCTTCCTTTGCAATTCCGGCGGCTGCGCGCCGGGGCGTGTTTGTCCTACTGAAAACGAAACATCCAGTGCTCAGCCCTCGCGCGCGGTCTCACCGGCAGCCGGATTCGCTGCTCTGCCGCGACGCACATGCGACCAGACGAACCAGATGAGGCCGGCGAGCAATATAACCTCGACGGCAAGATGAAAGCGATGGAACGCTTGCTGAAGGCGCGGATCGGTGTGCCACTTCTGCCCGAGCTTCATGCCCGCGTAGGCCAGGCACAAGTACCAGGGAAAAGAGCCCAGAGAAGTGTACATGTGGAAGCGCAGGCGCGGCATCTTCGCAATCCCCGCGGGGAAGGCGATAAAGGACTGAGCGATGGGCATCATGCGCGCGAAGAGGACCGTGACCGAGCCGTATTTCTGAAAGAACCAGGTCATGCGGTCGAGATCGTGGCGGCTCATGAGAACCCATTTGCCGTAGCGCTCCACCAGCGGACGCCCGCCCCTGGCGCCGATCCAGTAGGCGATGGCGGAACCGAAGTTGCTGCCGACGGTGCCCGCCAGCGCCACGAGGAGAAGATTGAAGCGTCCCAGGTAGACCAGATAGCCCGAGAACGGCATGATGAGCTCGGAGGGGAGGGGAATGCAGGCCGTGTTGATGGTCATCAACACAACAATGCCTGCGTAACCGCCGGCGCTGATGACCTGGGTTACGAACTGCACTAGAAGTGCCAGAATCTTCTCGCTCATGCGCCCCTCCAGTATATAAGGCCACAGAGGCGGGATTTGGTCCTGCGATCCGGGACGGCGGCGGCGACGACCGGCCCGCCGGCTTTGCTAGGATGGGGCTTGATTTCGATGGCGATGCGAGGTGATTTGCTTGGCTGAGACAGTTGGTGATTCTAACTTCCCTCCGGTTCCGTTGACCCTTGAAGGCTCATTTGTGCTGCATCAGTTCTTCCGGTTCGACTGGAAGGCGTGGCGGGCGATGGCCGAGGCCGAGCGGGAACGGGTCGCGAACGAAGCCGGAGCTCTGCTGCAGAAGCTGGAGCGCGCCGGCGCAGACGCGCCCGTGCGTACGGCGCTGTTTTCCGAGCTTGGGCACAAAGGCGACCTGATCCTCGTGCACTTTCGCGAGTCGCTCGAAGCGCTCAACCAGGTGGAACTGGACCTGGCACAGACGGGGCTTTACGGCTGCCTCACGCAAGTGCATTCGTATGTGTCGGTGGTGGAGCTGGGGCTGTACGAGTCCACGCGCAAGACCTACGAGGCCGCGGAGGCGAAGGGGTACGAGGCGCACTCGGCCGAATGGGATGCCGAGATCGAAGGGTCGTTGAAGCGCGGAGCCGATGCCATGGCGCCGCGGCTGTTTCCGTCGATTCCGGATACGAAGTACGTGTGCTTTTATCCGATGGACCGCAAGCGCGGCGAGCAGGTGAATTGGTACACGGTTCCATTCGTCGAGCGGCAGCGGATGATGCACGAGCACGGGATGATCGGACGGCGCTACGCGGGCGAGGTGCGGCAGATCATCTCCGGATCGATTGGGATGGATGATTGGGAGTGGGGCGTGGACCTGTTCGCGGACGACCCGGTGGTGTTCAAGAAACTCATCTACGAGATGCGGTTCGACGAGGTGAGCGCGGTGTATGCGCTGTTTGGGCAGTTCTTCATCGGGGTGCGGCTGGGGGTGGAAAGGCTGCCGGAGTGGTTAGGCGGAAAGCTGTAGATTTCGGAGCGCTCGATTTTCCCGCGCCCGACGCGACGGTCATCACGCTGCGTCCAGGATGAGCCGCTTTCCCAGCGCCCGCAGCGCGGCGTCGATGCGGTCGATCTTGGTGGTGTGTTTGAGGTCCGTGAGCCGGTTCACCTCCTGTTTTGTCGTTCCGATGCGCCGCGCCAGTTCGATGGGCCGGACCTTCTGGCGCAGCATCTCATTGAGCAGGAGAACCTTCGCGGCAACGCTCACGGGCAGCTCCACCACCGGCTGACCGCGCCTGGGCGCCGAGGGCGGTGGAATTGGGCGCATATCGTCAAAATAGAATTCCATGGACAGTTCAAGGGCTTCCTTCGCCATTTCGAGCGCGTGGGCGCGATTGTCACCCTGGGTAATGGCTTCGGGAATGTCGGGAAAGGTGACGAGGATGAACTTTCCATCCTTGCGGAGATTGACGGGATAGCCGCGCATGGAATCACTCCTGGTTCTTGAGGCCGAGTTGCTTCTTGATGGTTTCAACCAGCCCCTTGCCGAGCTCCTTGCAATGGACCGGCAGGATCGACTGGCGACCGTTCAAGAAGAGCTTGAGATGAGAGCCCTTCTGGGTTCCGAACGTCACGCCCTGCCTTGCCAGCCACCGCCGGAACTCCGAGCTCTTCACGGTTTAAGAGTACACATTTTTGCTTACTGACGCAAACTCACGGAGCAATGGCCCCAGAGCGTCGATCTCAAAAACGGCTTGGCCGCTCAATCGAATACCGGCTGGCTCGCTGAATCCACAATGACGACCGGGATGGTGGCCTTCACCGGCTTGAGCTCCAGACCCAATTGTTCCTTGAGCGCGGTGAACAGGCCCGGGTATAGAGCATCGGGAGGAACGCCCTTGCCGTGGTCGCGAGTAAAGTTCATCTTGAAGTCAAAGTCGCCGGTCAGCCCCGTTCGATTCAGAACCACCCGGCTGCCGACCTCATCGAGAATCCCCAAGTCGTGGGCAAAATCGTCCATCGAGATGTTGGTCGCGGTGATGCGTCCGTTGTAGCCGGACAAGTCGCTATACCGGCTGTTCTTCTGCGGGCCCGGCGCGATCTTCGCGCCCGATTTCGCGACCACCAGCGCAAACACCTGCATCTTGCGCTCGCCGCGGCTCATCTTCAGGCCAAAACGATCCACAAGCAGCGACCGGACCATCAGATCCCGCTCCCAGGTCCGGTCCGTATGATTCATAGTGCGCATCTTCGCCACGTCCGCGTCGTCGATTTTTGCCAGGATGTCAAATGTCTGGTGATCGATCCACTTCGGCCCGCCCAGCACCTGCGACTCGGATTTCAATCCGTAGGCAACGGAGATCAGGCGGCGCAGCGTGTAGTTCTCAATTGAGACGCGATCGGCTGAATCGTCCCAGTTATGATTCCCATCACCCGGCTTGCTGGGCTTGATGGCCGCGACCTCGAAGGTCGGGGCCTGGCCGGCTGTCGCAGGTTTTGGCGTCTGCTGCGCTCGCGCGTGAGGACCGGACAGGATGCCAAGCGCCAGCAAGCCGGCGGCGAGGCATTGGATGACCGCCGTCGCGCCCACGTGCGGCCGGCGCAAGATTCTTTCAGAGCGCAAAACCGGACGGATGTCTTGTAACATGGACCAGCAGGAAACCTCACGAGAATTATGACTGGGACAAAGACGATCGGAAAGAAGGCTGCCAAGCGCTCTGTCGGGCGCAAATCCGGGAGTAAAACGCCGAGGCCGGCTGCGGGAAAGACGCCGCAGCAGCGCGGCCCGCTCGCACCCGAGCGCATCGCCGCCATCCTCAAGGCTCTGGACGAAGCCTACCCCGGCGCGGAATGTGCGCTCGTCCACCGCACGCCGTGGGAGCTGCTGGTGGCGACCATCCTTTCGGCGCAGTGCACGGATGTGCGCGTGAACATGGTGACGCCGGAGCTGTTCAAGCGCTTCCCTACCCCGGCGGCGATGGCCAAGGCTTCGCTGCCGGAGCTGGAGGAGCTGATCCGGACGACGGGGTTCTATCACAACAAGGCCAAGTCGATTCAGGGGGCGGCGCAGAAGATCAGCGAGGAGTTCGGCGGCAAGGTGCCCGAGACGCTGGCCGAACTGATCACCGTGCCCGGCGCGGCGCGCAAGACGGCCAACGTGGTGCTGGGCGTCAGCTTCGGGAAGGCCGAGGGGGTGGTGGTCGATACGCACGTCTTCCGCATCGCGCGGCGGCTGGAGCTGGCCAAAGGCGACACACCGCAGGAGGTCGAGCAGGAGCTGATGCGCGTGCTGCCGCGGGACCGCTGGATCGCGTTCTCGCACCAGGTGATTCATCACGGGCGGCAGGTGTGCCTGGCGCGCAACCCCAAGTGCGAGCGGTGCAACCTGGAGACGCTTTGCCGGTCGAAGGATAAGACGTGGTCGAGCTGAGGTCACATCTTGTCGGACCGCAAGAACAGGCGTCCGAGACTTTCTAATTTAGATCCCCACGGGACCGACCGATGCCTGGGTTCCGCTTAGTAGCCGAGAGTATTCTCCGATCTTCGCCCAATAGATAATCCACAACACGAGAGATGCTACCCCTGCGATCACGCCCAGAAACGGGATGATGCTACAGGCCGCGCAAATACACATTGCCAGGCCAATTGACTGGCCAGGCTGAGGCTCCGTCGCCACCCAGTTTCTCATCTTGAACTCATTGCCCAGCGAGTTCGCGATACCCATCACAACGAAGAAATGCCAAATAAGATTCACAAACGGAACCAGCAGCAGCCATATCATTCCCGGTTCTAGCGTGCGGGACGCTTCAGAGCACTTCTTCAATGCCCCTTGCAAAGTGAGAATGTAAAAAATGGCCGGGATTACGAAAAAAATACCAAAAACAGAAGTCAAGACGAGAATATGCCATGGCTGGAGTAAGTCGCCCATTTCGTGGCCTCCGTCAAATTCACTGCTGGCTGGCCGCAATTCTAGTATGAAAGGCGAAAGCCCGTCTACCGCATAATCCGCACGACGGCGGCGATCAGGCCGGGAATGTCGTGGGGGTTGGCTTCGGTTGCCGGCTCCCAGTTGAGCTCGCGGAGGGTCTGGCTGGTGATGGGGCCGATGGAGATGGCCTGGACGCCGGGGAATGGAAATGCGATTTGGGCGAGGGATGCGGCTTCGGCCAGGCGCGTCGCGCTCGACGAGCTGGTGAACGTTGCTGCGTCGATGCGGCCGGCGAGGGCGCGGCGCAAGAGCGCGGGCGCGGACTCGGGCAGGACGTTGCGGTAGGCGTCGACGACGTCGACTTGCGCGCCGGCCTCACGTAGCGCATCGGGAATCACGTCGCGGGCGGTCTCGGCCCGGGCCAGGAGGATGCGCTTGCCGGCTGCCATACCTGCGAGACCTTCGACTAAAGATTCGGCGACGTAGCTTGCGGGGATGAGGTCGACGGTGAAGCCGGCGTTGCTTGCCGCGGCGGCCGTGGCTTCGCCGATGGCCGCAACCAGCGGTTGAGCAGCACTTTCAAACGAGATGCCGAGAGAGGCCGACCGCTCGACCAGCGCGTGAACGGTGTTGGCGCTGGTAAAGATGAGCCAGTCGTAGGCGTTGAAGCTGCGAAGAGCGGCATCCAAAGCAGCGAAGCTCTCGGGTGGGCGGATTTCGAGAACGGGAACCTCGACGGGTTCGGCGCCGAGGGCGCGGAGGCCTTGGCTGAGCTTGGCGGCCTGGTGCGCGGCGCGGGTGACGAGAATCCTGCGGCCGGCAAGAGGCCGCTCGGTCACCGCGCGCCTCCGGCTGGAGCCGAGAGGATGGCGCCGGCGCCGGCATCGAGGAGCATCTGTGCGGCGATGCGGCCGAGAACGACCGGATCGGAGCCGGTGCGCGGGGCGCGATGAAAGATGCGAACCACTACGCCCGTTTCAGGGCTGGCGACCACGCCGAAGATCTCGTCGAAGCCCTGGAGAGCGGGCTCGGTGACGGGCCGGCAGTGAATGCCGATGGGGACCTGACAGCCGCCGCCGAGAGCGGCCAGCGCGGCCCGCTCAGCCGTTACTGCGAAGCGTGTGCCCGGGTCGTTGAGAAAGGCGGCGGCGGCGATGGTTGCTTCATCGCCTTTGCGGGTCTCGATGCCGAGGGCGCCCTGGCCGGCGGCGGGGCAAAAATCCCTGGGAGCGAGCCGCTCGCGAATCCAATCGGTGCGGCCGAGGCGGTCGAGGCCGGCGGCGGCGAGCAGGATCGCGTCCACCTGGCCCTCGGCAAGCTTGCGCAGGCGCGTATCCACGTTGCCACGGAACTCGACGGCTTCCAGATCGGGGCGCAGGGCCTTCAACTGCGCACGGCGACGCTGGCTGCTGGTGCCCACGCGCGCGCCCTGCGGCAAGGCCGCCAGCCGTTCGTAGTTTGCGGAGACGAAGACGTCACGCGGGTCGACACGGGGAGGCGTAGCGGCTAACGCGAACGGCTCGGGCAACTCGGTGGGCAGGTCCTTGAGCGAGTGGACGGCAAGATCAACGCGCCCTTCGGCGAGGGCTTCTTCGATCTCCTTGGTGAACATGCCTTTCGAACCTACCTGGGCGAAGGTCACTTCCTGCAGGCGGTCGCCGGTGGTCTTGATGATCTCGATCTCAACAGTGTGGCCTTCGCCGCGCAGGAGGCCGGCGATGTGGTTGGCCTGCCAGAGCGCCAGTTGGGAGCCGCGGCTGCCGATGCGCAGGTTCATCGACGGGCCTCGATGTGGTCTTGGGTTGGGCTTGGTTCGGCGGATTCGGAGGCTGCGGAAAGAGGGCGACCGGCGGGCGAACCTCCCGAAAAACCTCCCTCAGGGCCTGAAGGCCGTGTCGATTCTGCGATGTTTATGGCACGACTGAAGTCGTGCCCTTTCAAGGCAGCGAGTTTTTCCGCAGCCTGCTCAATTGGCTCGGGCGATCGGGTATCGTGCACGGCCTGCCGTTCCGGCTCGCGGGCGGCGCCGGCGGCTACGGACCACGCCTCGCAGAGCGCGTCGAGGCGGGCGGAGTCGCCCTCACGCGCGGCCCTCTTGATGGCCTGCATGTGCGGATGGAGGAACTTGTTGACCATGCCGCGGGTGAGCGCTTCAACAGCCGCCATCTGCTCGGCGCTGAGCGTGCCCAGGCTGGCGTGCATCCGTTGCAGCTCACCCATGCGGATCTCCTCGGCCTTTTGCTGCATGGCCACGATGGCCGGTGCCGCGCTGACGGTGAGCCGGCGCTGGTGGAAGCGCTCGACTTCAGTATCGACGAGGGTCTCCGCGTCGACGGCCTGGCGGCTGCGCTCTTCCATGTGCGCGGCGGCTACCTGCTGCAGGTCGTCGATGTCGTAGACGAAGATGCCTTCGAGCTTGTTCATGGCCGGATCGACGTCGCGGGGGACGGCGATGTCGATGAAGAACATGGGCCGGTTGCGGCGGCGGTGCAGGAAGCCCAGGCCGTGCTCGCGGCGGAAGATGGGGTGCGGCGCGCCGGTGGAGGTGATGACGATGTCGGCCTCGCTGGCCACGTCGTGGAGCTTGTCGAAGGGGATCACGCGGCCGTGGAACTCTTCGGCCATGCGCTCGGCGCGCTCCTGGGTGCGGTTGGAGACGAGGATGGCGCCGGCGCCCTGCTGGACGAGGTGACGCGCGGCCAGCTCGCTCATCTTGCCCGCCCCGACGAGGAAGACGGTGCGGCCATTGAGGGAGCCGAAGATCTTGCGGGCCAGGTCGACGGCGACCGAAGCGATGGAGACCGAGTTCGAGCCGATCTGGGTCTCCGAGCGGATCCTTTTGGCGGCGGCAAAGGCGCTTTGCAGCAGGTGGTCCAACTGCCCGGAGACGGTTCCGGCAGCGCGGGCCACGGCAAAGGCCTCTTTGACCTGGCCGAGAATCTGCGGCTCGCCGACCACCATCGAGTCGAGGCTGGAGGCCACGCGGAAGAGATGGCGGACGGCGTCGCGGTCGCGGTGCTCGTAGAGGTGCGGCTCAAGGACCTCCTTCTCGACGGCGAACTGCTGGAAGAGGAACTGCGCGGGATCGACGGCGGGGCCATCGACGGCGGCCAGCAGCTCCACGCGATTACATGTGGAGACGATCATGCACTCGAGGACGCCGGGCATGGCGGCCAGGGCACGCGTGGTCTCCGCCAGATCGTCGCGGCCGATGGCGATGCGCTCGCGCAGCTCGATGGGCGCGGTCTTGTGATTGACCCCGACGAGGACGAGGCTGGCGCCATTCCGGCTCATCGGGCACCGTACCTGTGGACGTGGTGGATGAGGTTGGCGGCCCAGACACCCAGCATCACCACAAACACCGCTCCAGAGAGATAGGCGGCCTTGAGCCCGCGGATGCCGGCGCTGCGGCGGACCAGCAGCAGCAACACATAAGCAAACCAGCAGACGAAGGAAGCAATGACCTTGGGATCGAGGTAGTAGGCGGCGCCCAGCGGCGTTTCCTGCACCAGGACCACACCGAGGATGAGGCCGACGGTCATGCAGGGAAAGCCAAACTCCAGGGTGGCGTGGGAGACACGCTCGAGGGTGTCAAGCGGCGGCAGCCAGTCGAAGGGAATCCAGCGGGAGTTGGGGCCGGGCCTGAGCTTGGATTTGAGCCTCCGCTCCTGGACCAGGTAGAGCACACTGGCGAGGATGCTGAAGCCGAGGGCGGCATAGGCCACCAGCAGCGCGGCGATGTGGGCGATGAGCCAGCTCGTGCGCACGCCCTGGGTGGGAAAGATATACCCACCGGGCCCCAGCGCGGGGATGAAGACGAGAAGGAATGTCATGGGCAAGGCGAAGATTCCAAGAGAGATGGCCTGATAGAGCCACCAGATGAGGAAGAACAGCCCGGCCACTGCGAACCCCAGCAGGGACTCCATCTGCCGCAAGTCCACGGGCACCCAACGGTGAGCGAGGGCGAGCATTTCCACGGCCGAGATGAAGTGGAAGAACAGCGCCATGCCGCCCACGTGGACGCAGACGCTCTTCCAGCGCGCCTGGCCATAGAGCACGGCCGGGAAGACCGCAACAGTTGCCGCGGCGTAGAGAACAGCCGCCACTCTGAGCCAGAGGAGATACATTCCGATGTTTACCTTAAGTCGTTCGGGGCCTATAGACTGTGATTCAAATCACCAAGAAATGATGCGCTCACGGCAAGCAGGAACGCGGATCTGTTGATTTCAGGGTAAATGCTGCTGTGAGGGAGCACAATCCGGGCCCAATCCGCGCTCAATCCACAGCATCGGGCGGCCCTTCGGTGCTGGATTCGCCCGTGCGCACTCTTCGGGAATCAGTCCTCCCTGGCCGCCAATTCAGAATATTCCGCTTTCATGTGTGCCGGGGCCCCTTGACTCCAGCCGCTGAAAGCACTCAAATTCTTCTATCCGGAAAATGCGCGTCTCTGGACCCGCGAATGGGCGCGGGCCGGGCGCGCGAGCGCAATTCTTTTCGCTATTCACCTCACGCAAGCTTAGCCGGGGGGAGAAGCCATGCAGAATCCGAGAGACAACGCACGCGGCCCGGGTGCCCAGAGCGGAGGCGCCGCATGAACTATCCCGTATGGGACCTGAGCTTTGGAGCGGGCCTGCTGATCGCCATCGTGGCCACGCTGCACGTATTTGTCTCGCATTTCGCGGTGGGCGGCGGCCTGTTCCTGGTGGTCACCGAGCACCGGGCCCGCCGCAGGAACGACCTGGACCTGCTGGGCTGGCTCAAGCGCCACACCAAGTTCTTTGTGCTGGTCACGGTGGTCTTCGGGGCCATCAGCGGGGTGGGCATCTGGTTCACCATCGGGCTCATCAGCCCCTCGGCCACCAGCGACCTGATCCATATCTTCGTCTGGGGATGGGCCATCGAGTGGGTCTTCTTCTTCATCGAGATCACGGCCGCGCTGCTCTATATGTACGGCTGGGACAAACTCGACGCGGGCCTGCACGAGTGGTACGGATGGATCTACTTCATCGCCGCCTACCTGAGCCTGGTGATCATCAACGGCATTATCACCTTCATGCTCACCTCGGGAACCTGGACGAAGAACCACCAGTTCTGGAATGGCTTCTTCAATCCCACGTACTTTCCCTCGCTGGCCTTCCGCACGGCAATCGCGCTGGCGCTGGCCGGCATCTACGCGCTGGTCACGGCGAGCGTGCAGAAGGATGCGGCGCTCAAGGCGCGCATCGTGCGCTGGAGCGCGTGGTGGATCGTGCCTTCGCTGGCGGTGCTGCCGGCGCTGGGCTGGTGGTATATCCACAAGATTCCGCCCGACGTATGGCAGGACGCGCACGGGCTGGTGCCCACGGTGACGCGGTTTGCCGGGTTCGCGTGGGTGCTGCTGATCGTCGTCTTCGCGCTGGCGCTGCTCTCACTGGTGCGGCCGGCGAAGATGCACCTCGCCTTCAGCCTGCTGGTTGGGCTGGTGGCCTTCGGCGCCATGGCGTCTTTTGAGTTTGTGCGCGAGTCGGTGCGGCTGCCTTTCGTGATCTCGCACTATCTCTACGCCAACTCGCTCTACTCGACTCCGATCCCCGGCGACGGCGGTTTCAGCGTGGATGAGATCGACAACTCGGGCGTATTGCCCGCGGCCAAGTGGATCGACAACCGCACCCTCACGTCCACCGACCAGGTGGCTGTGGGGCACGAGATCTTCCGCGTGGAGTGCGAGAGCTGCCATACGCCCAGCGCCTACCGCGGGCTCAAGCAGCTGATTGATGCGCGGCAGTGGGACCAGAGCAAGCTGAAGGCCATGCTCGGCGGGCTCGAGTTCATGCACAACGGCGCGATGCCGCCCTTCGCGGGCACCGACCAGGAGCAGGCGGCGCTGGCGGCATATCTCACCACGGTTGCGCCCGTTACCACGGCCGCCGCCAACGCTGCGACCGACGGCAAGACCATCTACACGCAGAACTGCATCATGTGCCACCAGGTCAGTTCCAAGGACCCGCTCTTCCAGAACCTCGACAAGAATCCGCAAACCGCCGCGGACTCGCTCAAGGATCTGACGACGCTGTTCCCGCTGATGCCGGACCTGAAGCTGAACGACGAGCAGCGGACGGCGCTGGTCGCCTGGATCAACACGCAGCGCGCGGCGGGCGGCGCGGCCAGCACCACGCAACAGGCTGGGCAACAAGCGGCGCAGGGAGGGAACTGAGATGATGCAGACGAATCTGATTCCGAGCGTGGACCCGAACCCGCTGCCCGCGCCTTACTGGCTGATCAAGACGCTGCTGATCGTCACCTTCGTCCTCCACATCGTCGCCATGAACTTTCTGCTGGGCGGCGGCGTGGTGGCGCTCATGACCAAGTGGCGCGTGAAAGACCGCGCGGCCGGGGCGCGCATGTTCTTCGACATGGCCAAAAAGATGCCGGTGCTGCTGCCCGCCACGATCACGCTCGGCATTGCGCCGCTGCTGTTTGTGCAGGTGCTCTACGGGCAGTTCTTTTACACCTCGTCGATCCTGATGGCGTGGCCGTGGTTCCTGGTGCTGGTGCTGCTCACCGTGGCCTACTACGGCTTCTACTACGTCTCGTTCCAGAGCGGCAAAGACCCGGGCCGGGCCGGCGCGGTGATGCTCTTCAGCGTCGTCCTCGTCTTCCTCATCGGCTTCATGTTCACCAACAACATCACGCTCAGCGAGACGCCCTCGCGCTGGGCTGCCAAGTATTTTGCGAGCGCCGGCGGCTGGCACCTGAACCTCTCCGAGCCCACGCTCTTCCCGCGCTACCTGCACTTCTTTGTCGCGGCCATCGCCGTGGGCGGGCTGTTCATGGTTTTCATGGCGCTGGCCAGGTGGAAGCGCGACCGCGCCTATGCCGGCCAGCTTCTGCAGTTCGGCGGCAAGACCTTCATGTACGCTACCATGGTGCAGTATGTCGTGGGCATCGTCTTTCTTGTCACGTTGCCGGCGCCGATGCGGATGTTGTTCATGGGCGGCGACCCGGTGGCGACCACGCTGCTTCTCGTCGGCTTCACCGGCGGTCTGGCGGCCATCTTCCTTATGTCCGACGCGCTGCACAAGGAGAACATCCGCCAAGCTGCGATCTATGTCCCCGC
>Ga0335072_10002860_pt1 | contig 26420 bp, 19 predicted proteins | sample Lox_Sample_21_FD_206725 | JGI IMG/M metagenome (GOLD analysis project Ga0335072, IMG submission 206725) | Soil microbial communities from Loxahatchee National Wildlife Refuge, Florida, United States - Lox_Sample_2.1 | ecosystem: Environmental > Terrestrial > Soil > Wetlands | place: USA...
GGTCATCGGGATCCAGGTTGACCAGGTACTGGAGGAACTATCGGTGCGCACATGCCTGCTAGCCGAGGCCGCCGCGCTGGCGCTGCCGGCGCCCTCCCCCGTGGTGGTAATCGAGCGCACGCACTTCGCCGGGGGCCGGCCGGTCGAGACGGCGGACATCGTGATCTCCGCCGACCGCTACCACCTCAGGTACCGGTTCGCTGCCGCTGACCCGGCAGCATGATCAGGCCGGCTCGCCCGGACGATGTGCCGGCCATCTACCAGCTCATCCGCGACCTAGCCGAATACGAGCAAGCGCTCCCGGAGGTCACCGGCACGCGGCACGATCTGCATGTGAGCTTGTTCGGCCCCGACCCCGCTGTCTTCGCGCACGTGGCCGAGCACCAGGGCGAGGTCGCCGGGTTCGCGCTGTGGTTCCTCAACTACTCGACCTGGACTGGCCGGCACGGAATTTATCTTGAGGACCTCTACGTCCGGCCGGAACTGCGCGGAACCGGCTACGGCCGGCAGCTGCTCGCGGAGCTGGCCGCGCTGTGCGTCGAGCGTGGCTACGCCAGGCTCGAGTGGTGGGTGCTGGACTGGAACGAGCCCGCCCGCGGCTTCTACCGCAAGCTCGGGGCGACCCGCATGGATGAGTGGACGGTCCACCGGCTGACCGGGCCGGCGCTCGCCGCGCTGGCAGCCAGCCGGTCATCAGCCAGCTGACCACTCCGCGTGCGAGCATGGGCACATGCGGATCAGCGGCATCGAATCCACTGACCTGTTCCGCGGGAGCGCGGCGCTGCCGCTGCAGGTCATCAAGGTGCATCTAGTCAACGTCGGGCCGGGCGCAGCGGGCGTGCAGGACACCGTGCTGGTGTCAATCGACGGGCCGACCGTCAGCACTCCGGAGCCGGAGCCCGTCACCGGACTCGAACTCGGCGCAGAAGCGACGGCCGAGGTCGCTGTCGCGATCGCGGCGCCGGCGCAGCCAGGATCCACCAGGCACGTGCTCGTGCGCGCGAGCGGCCCGTCCGCTTCGACCGAGCTGCCCGCGGTCATCACCGTCGCCGAGTCAGGCTGGGTCATGTGGATGGTCAGCCACTTCCACTACGACCCGGTGTGGTGGAGTACTCAGGGCCAGTTCACGGAATCACGGCTGACGCTCCCGGACGACCACGGCGAGATGCCGGAAGTGCGGAATGCCTTCGAGCTGGTCCGGCTGCACCTGGACGCCGCCCGTCGCGACCCGGACTACAAGTTCGTGCTGGCCGAACTCGACTACCTCAAGCCGCATTTCGACGCTCATCCGGAGGACCGCGCCGATCTGCTCGACTTCATCGCCACGGGCCGGATCGAGCTCGTCGGCGGCAGCTACAACGAGCCGAACACGAATCTGACCTGTGCCGAGTCGACCATCCGCAACGCTGTCTACGGCCTCGCCTACCAGCGCGGTGTGCTCGGCGGCGATCCGCGCACTTCCTGGATGCTTGACGCGTTCGGGTTCGACCCCGGCTACCCCGGAATCATGGCCGCGGCCGGTCTCACCAGCTCATCCTGGGCCCGCGGCCCGTTCCACCAGTGGGGCCCGGCCGACAACTCGATGATGCAGTTCGCGTCCGAGTTCGAGTGGCTCTCCCCCGACGGCACCGGCCTGCTTACCAGCTACATGGCAAATCACTACGGGGCCGGCTGGGCGCTGCACCAGGCCAAGACACTGCTAGACGCCGAGGCGGCCGCCTACCAGCAGTTCCAGTCCCTCGCGCCGGTAGCGGCGACCCGCAACGTGCTGTTGCCAGTCGGCGCCGACCACGTGATACCGGCCCGCTGGGCCACTGCCGTGCACCGCGATTGGAACTCTCAGTACGTCTGGCCGCGGTTCGTGACCGCCGTTCCGAGCGAGTTCTTCGCGGCCGTGCGCGCCGAAGCCGCCGAGCGCGATATCTGGATCACGCCGCAGACCAGGGACATGAACCCGGTCTACACCGGCAAGGACGTCACCTATATCGACACCAAGCAAGCGCAGCGAGCCGCCGAGACCGCCGTCCTCGATGGCGAGCGGCTGGCCACCCTCGCCTGGCTGGCGGGCGCGGACTATCCCGTCGCCAGCCTGGACAAGGCCTGGCGGCTGCTGGTGTTCGGTGCCCATCATGACGCCATCACGGGCAGCGAGGGCGACCAGGTCTATCTGGACTTGCTTGGCGGCTGGCGAGAAGCATGGGAACGGGGGAACGACGCCCGCGCGGCCGCCATGGCGCACCTCGGCCGCCTTGCCGATACCGCAAGCCTGACGGCTGCCGCCGGGCCAGACGCCGATCCCGCGGCAGCACCGGATCCCACGGCGGCCATGGCGCCGGTCTCGGACAATGCGCCTGCGCTAGCGATCGTGCTGGTCAACTCCCTGTCACTGGACCGAGCCGCGATGGCCAGCGTCGACCTGGAACTGCCTGCCGACTGGCCGGCCTGGCTGAGCCTGCTGGACGACACCGGTGCCCCGGTGCCGTTCCTGGCTGAAGGCATCACTCGGGCCGCGGACGGCGCGCTGCAGTCGGTGCGCGTCACGTTCCGCGCAGAGGTACCGGGGGTCGGGGTCCGCAGCTTCGTGGTCCGGCCGTCGGATGCGGGAGCCGCCGAGGTCGGCTGGCAGCCGCAGGCCGCTGGCAGCGCGTTCCGGCTTGAGAATGAGGTTTTCCTGATCGAGGCTGATCCGCTCCGCGGCGGGACGCTGTCCCGAATAGTGGATAAGCGGTCACAGACCGAGCTGCTTCAAGCTGGCGGGCGGGGCAACGAGCTCCTGCTCCAGCCTGAGCATCCGAAGCATCCGCGCTGGGCTGAGGGCCCCTGGCTGCTGTGCCCGGCTGGGCCAGGGACCGGAAGCGCGGCCCGGCCAGCGGCCGTCCGCGCCGAGCGCTGCGCGGTTGGCAGCAGGCTGGTGGCCGAGCTCGAGCTGGGCGGACTGCATGTCACGCAGGAGACCCTGCTGTGGGACGGCGCGGACCGGATCGAGTTCCTCACCCATGTCGATGGCTCGATCGGGCAGGACCGCCTGCTGCGGGTGGCATTCCCGGTCGACGTGCCGGGCGGGCTGCCGGTGTACCAGACCGCGGTCGCCGTGATCGGCAGGCCGCCGGGCCCGGCGGACACCGACGTGGCCGAGCACCCGTTCACCCTAGACAGCCCGGCCAGCGAATGGCTCGCAGTCGGATCGACGGCCGCTGTCGCCCTCACCGCCCCCGACGGCTCGCGGCAGTTGCAGGCGATCGGCGTCGCGGAGGTCGTGGCTCCGCCGACCCTGCGCGGCCCTGTCCGCGACCTGATGGCCGCGCTGGCTGCGCAGGGCGTCACGGCAACCTGCTCACTGCCCGATGGCCGCCGGTACGGCTATCAGGAGCTCGACTCTAACCTGCCGGATTTCCGCATCTGCCTCGGCGGCCCGGAGGATAACGGGCTGACGGCCGAGGTACTTGATGCCGCCGGGCCTGAGGCTATCTCCGCGGTCAGAGTGCGGCTTGCCGCCGACGGGGCAGCCCGGCTCTGGCTGCCCGCGAACCGCAGCCGGGCTGACGCATTCGGTCCAGGCACGGATCTGCGCCAGCTGCGCGACCTGCCGGTGCTGATCGTCGCAGCGGCCGATATGGCGGCCGAGATCGCCTGCCTCACCGCCGACCTTGCCGACGGGGTGATCGAGGTGCCGGCCTGGGCAGACTCCCGAGCCGATCAGCTGCCGGCCGATGCCGCAGGCGGTCCGGCCACTGCGCTAGCCGGCTATAGCATCGCGCTGCTGAACCGCGGTACGCCGAGCGGACTGGTGACTCCGGACGGACAGCTCACGATGGCGCTGATGCGCGCCTGCAGCACCTGGCCATGCGGCGTCTGGATCGATGGCAAGAAGCGCACGACGCCCGACGGCACCAGCTTTGCCTGGCAGCACTGGAGCCACACGTTCGAGTACGCGCTGAGCGCAGGGCCGGGGAACTGGCGGACGGCTGGGTTCCCGGCGGCGGGCCAGGATTACAACCATGACCTGCTCGCGGTCGCCACGGATCTGCACGCGGGCCTGCTGCCCGCCAGCACGCGGCTGCTATCGGTTGAGCCGCGTACTACCCTCCTGTCGGCGCTCAAGCCGCATGGCAACCCGCTGGCGCCGGCCGGGCAGCCCGATCTCGCCGATGGCGTCACGGTTCGGCTGCGCGACATCGGCGGGACCGGCCCGGCTCAGGCGCAGATCGGGCTGTTCCCCGGCCTGGCTGCGGCCGCCGGGACAAGCCTGTGCGAGGACGGCCCTGCTGAGCCTGTGGCCGTGGACGGCGGCCTGGTCCGAGTAACGGTGCCGCGGACCGGGCTGAGGACCCTCGTTGTTCAGCCGGATCGGGCCGGCCTGCCGGCTTCGGAAGATCAGCCGACAGGCACACTGGCCGTTGCCCCCGAGCCGGCCCAGCCAGTGTTTGCCCGCTACTGGCTGCATGGCAAGGGACCCGCGCCGGCCGGCAACATGCCGGTCGCGGTCCATCTGTCGCCTGCCACGGTGGCACTCGACGAGGGGCCGGGCCTGCTGCGCCTCACCGTGGCCTGCGGCCCGGCGCCGGCTAGCGGCCTGGTCCGGCTGACGGCGCCCGATGGCATCGTGCTGGCGCCCACCGGGCCGTTCGGCTACGACCTCGGGCCGCTCGGCCATCAGGACTGGGAGGTCAGCGTCGGCGCCCGGCCAGGCACACGGGCCGGGCGGCGCTTCCTGGTCGCGCAGATCCAGGACGCGGCCGGGCAGGTCATCGAGGACAGCGCCATGCTGGCGATCGGGCAGCCGCCGGCGCCAGGGCTGGACCTGCCATGGACGGAGGCCGAGGCGATGCAGCGGGCTGTGCGGACAGCGCAGGATGGCGAGGTCGACGTCAGCCTGGTCAGCCCGTCGCTGGCGGTGCGGCCCGGCGGGTCCGGCAGCATCGACATGGCCATCCGCAACCGGGCCGACTCAGCGATCCACGGCGAGGCGCAACTGCTGTCGCCGTTCGGCAGCTGGCAGCAGACAGGACCGTGGACCGCCGGCTTTGCCGTCGCCGCCGGGCAGGCAGAGACGCTGCGGTTCACAGTTGCCATGCCGGCCACGGCCCGGCCTGGCGAGCAATGGTGGGCGGTTGTCAAGGTGATGTACTTCGGCCGGGTTGTCTATACGGAGCCCGCTGAAGTGACCGTCGGGTAACACCTGCTAGTAACTTCAAGTTTTGGGTACACAGGTTGCGCATAGGCACACTAAAGGACTAGACCTGTTCACCCGAAGACCTACCGAAGTGGCAATGACGGCAGAAACAGTACCGCGCCTTGGCAATCTCCCCGCGGAGCCGAACAGCTTCGTCGGGCGTGAGCGTGACCTTGGCGACCTGAGGCTGCTGCTCAGTACCGTGCGCGCGCTGACCCTGTGCGGGCCGGGAGGGATCGGAAAGACCAGACTGGCGACCAGGCTCGGATGGCAGCTAGCCGACGAGTTCGCCGATGGCGTGTGGCTTGTGGAGCTGGCTGACACCGCCGACCCATTGCTGGCTGCGCGCCAGGTGGCGATCGTGCTCGGCATCGGCGAAGAGACCGACCGGCCGACGGCGGCCACGCTCGTCGACGCACTGCGGGGCCGTCAGATACTCCTGATCCTGGACACCTGCGAGCATGTCGTGGACCGAATCGCCGAGCTGGTGCGCGACCTGATCGCCGGTTGCCCGCAGCTGCGGCTGCTGGCCACGAGCCGTGAGCCACTGCGCGTCCGGGGCGAGACGGTGTGGCGAGTGCCGCCGCTGTCGCTGCCGGCCGCGGCTGGGTTCACCGGCGGCTTGCTAGCGGACAACACCGTGCTGGCAGACAACACCGTGCTGGCGGACGACACCGCGCTTGCTGCCATTGCCGAGCACGAAGCCGTCCGCCTGTTCGTCGACCGCGCTGCCGCAGTGCGGCCAGGGTTCACGCTGACCAGGGAGAACTGCGCCCAGGTGGTCCAGCTCTGCCGGACGCTGGACGGGGTACCCCTGGCGATCGAGCTGGCAGCTGCGCGGATCAGAGCCCTGTCGGTGGATCAGATTGCGGCCCGCATCGACGACAGGTTCCGGCTGCTGGCCTCCGGCGACCGCACCGCTCCGGCCCGGCAGCAGACCCTGCAGGCTGCGGTCGACTGGAGCTTCGAGCTGCTGACGGCAGACGAGCAGGTCCTGCTCCGGCGCCTGGCAGTGTTCGCCGGCTGGAGCCTGGAGATGGCCGAGCAGGTGTGCACCGACGGGCAGATAGGCATCGAACACGTACTCGAGTTGCTGGCTGCGCTCATCGACAAGTCTCTGGTGGCACTTGAGGACGAGGTCTCTGGCGACGCCCGGTACCGGCTGCTCGACACGATCCGGGAGTACGCGTCCGCCCGGCTTGCGGGCTCGGGCGAGGAGGAAGATCTCCGCCGACGCCACCGCGACTACCTGCTGCGCCTCGTCGAGCATGTGACCGGCCAGGCGTTTGTTCGGGACGTGCTCCCCTGGCCGGAGCAGGTACTGGCCTACCACCGGGTCGCGGCTGAGCAGGCGAATCTGCGCGCTGCCCTCAGTTATTGCCTGGAGAGCGCGGACGCCGAGATCGGGCTGCGGCTGTGCTCAACGCTGCGACCGACCTGGGTCGTATACGGCGACGTCGCCGAGGGTCTGACCTGGTTCGGCAGGTTCCTCGACCTCGACGCGTGGGTACCGGCCCCGGTTCGTGCTCGTGCCCTGATGTTCGACGCCGAGCTTGCCTTCGAGCATGAGGACTACTCCCTGGCGGCCCAGCGCGCAGCCTCTGCGCTGGCAATGGGCAGCGTCTGCCCGGCTGTCTGTCCGGCCGGCGCCCTGCGCATTCTGGCCCTGATCAGACTGCGCGCTGGCCAGGCCGAGCAGTCGCTGGCGCAGGCCGATGCGGCTGTGGCGGCTGCGCGCCAGTACGCCGACGAGTGGGAAGAGGGACTGGCACTTTCCGCGCGGGCGGCCATCCTGGCCCGCCGTGGCCAGCTTGCGGACGCGCAGCAGTCCTTCGAGGCCGCGCTTGAGCGGCTTACCGGCAACAACGGATGGGGCGTAGCGCACGCGCTGTACGGCTTGGGCACCCTGGCACGGGCCAGGAACGACAACGCCGCCGCACTCGACCATTTCCGCCGCGCGCTCGAGCTATTCCGGGAGCTCGGCGCCCGGACCGAGATCGCCCGCTGCCTGGCGGGCATCGGCTGGGTATCGCTGGCGAGCGGAGACGTGCCGGCCGCCACCGCGAGCCTGGCGGAGAGCCTGGAGCTGAGCATGGCCACCGGCCAGCGTCTGGGCGTTGCCCGCGGGCTCGAGGCGATCGCGGCGCTGGCAGTCGTCCAGGGTGCGGACACGATCGCCGTCCGGCTTGAAGGTGCCTCGACGGTACTCCGTGAGGATGTCGGTCCGGTCCGCTCGGCCGCGGCCCAGGCACGGCTTGAACGACTGATCGGCTCTGCGCATCAGCGGCTCGGGCAGGAGGCGACGGAGAGCCTCGTCGCGGACGGCAGGAGGCTGAGCATGCACGAGGCTGTCAGGTATGCGCTGAGCTTTGCCCGGAACGCCAGCCTGGTATCAGCAGACGAGCACGCTGCCGCCGCCTCGCCTGATGCGGCGCCCATTGCCGGCCAGCACGGTGTCGGTCAGCACGGGACACCTCAGCGCGCCGGCGGCCAGGGCAACGCGGGCGAGAGCGGCCCGGCCGCGCTCATCCCGGCGTCGGTACTTACCGCCAGGGAACTCGAGATCGCGAAGCTGATCGCGCGCGGGCTGTCCAACCGCGCCATCGCCGAGGAACTCGTCATCAGCCCGGCGACGGCCGCGCGGCACGTGGCCAACATTCTCGGCAAGCTCGGAGTCAACTCCCGCGCGCAGGTCGCAGCCTGGACCGTCCGTCAGAGAGCGGCAGGCGGCGGCCCGGTTGCAGGCCCACGGCACTAATCATCCGGCCCCCGGCCATTCGCCCTGCAGACCGTGTACACAGTTAACCGCCGCGACCTGCATATCGGAATGGGCAATTCAGCCGATGTGCGACGGTCGCGGTGTACCTAACGTTATGACCGGGACCCTGGGTCACCGGGCGGACGGTCATCGGAGGGGGATGACCGTCCCTCCGGTGGCTTGCGCCCAGCGGTGCCAGGCGGCGCGCCACAGCGCCGCGGTGCCTGACACGCCGTCCCGACCGAATACATAACTGGCTACACATTCCTGACGATGCGCACGCCGGGCGTGGCTGCATACCGTGTATGACTGGCGGGGTCAGCCGACTGGCAGCAGGGAGGGACGCGGTCACGTGGGCAGCTTTAGCCGAACCGGTCAGATGACGGTGACGCAGCGCCTTGTCCAGACGGCGGCCGAATACGGGAGCAGGCCTGCGCTGCTCACCAGGAACGCCGGGGAGCCGTATTCGTTCGCGGCCCTCGCCAGCACGATCCGGCGCGCTGCCGCTGGCCTCGCCTGGCGCGGGCTGCGGCCGCAGGACGTGGTCGGCGTCTACGTGCCGGATGCCGCAGCGTACGTACTCGCCTGCCACGCGATCAGCGCCGCGGGCGGCATCCCGTGCCCGGTTAGCGCCGAGCTGTCGATCGAGGAGACTGCCGGGCAGCTCGCGGACTGCGGCGCACGGATGCTGCTCACCGCGCATCCGCTGGCGACCGCTGGCCTTGCTGCCGCTGACCGGTCGTGGGTTCGCCAGGTGATCTCCTTCGGCGAAGCGCCGGCCGCTACTCCGTTCAGCTCGCTGCTCGGCATGGGCTCGCTCGACCCCTCACCGGCCCGGCCACATGACATCGCACTGCTGCCGTATGTCCGGCGAGCCGACGGCCGCCTGCATCCGGCCGGACTGACCCACGTCGAGATGGACGCTGAGCTTACGGAGCTGAACGCCACGGCCGGCGTGAGCGAGCGAGACGTCGTACTGGCGGCGCCGCCAGCCGGAGATGGCCGGTGCTACGGCACCTTCATCGATCACGCGCTGCTGCACGGCGCCACGATCGTCGCAGCCACGACTGACGAACTAGCCATCGCCGCCACCGAGCACCAGGGGACGGCGGCGATCGTTCCGATCGGCGTCGAGGTGCGCAGCGCTCAGCGGCTGCGCCTGTTCCCCGTCGCCCCCTAGCGCCGGGCCAGTTAGCGCTCCTTCAAACCCTGAGCTGGCAACCCTGAGCTGGCACACCCTGAGCTTGTCAAACACTGTGCTTGCTCAGACACGGGGAGGCCGGTTCTCGAACGGGGTGCTCAGGACGATCGTGGTGTGCGTGGAGACGTTGGCGGCGGCTCGGATTTCCTGCAGGAGATCCTCAAGGTCACGCGGCGATGCGACCCGGACCTTGAGTATGTAGCTAGCGTCGCCCGCAACGCTGTGGCACGCCTCGATAGCGGTGAGATGCGCGAGGCGGTCAGGCGCGTCGTCTGGCGCCGCGGGATCGAAGGCCTTGATCGACACGAACGCCGTCAGCGGCAGCCCGATCTCCTCCGCGCTGATGACTGCGCTGTAACCCCTGATGACGCCCCGCTCCTCGAGCCGCCTGACCCGCTGCTGCGCAGCCGATACCGACAATCCGGTGCGCCGGGCCAGCTCAGTGAAGCTCATCCGGCCATCGCTTGCCAGCAGCGAGATAATCGTCGCGTTGATCTCCTCCACCCGGCAACGGTAACGTGCCGGTCCGCCAACTCGGGCCACGTTGGTCTGTAACGGAACGATAACGGGCTTTACGCTCCCGTAACATGCCTTTGCGATCTATCGCCCCCGTACCCGCGCGAGGGTACGCTCCGGCGCAAGGGCTGCCCATCAGGGCGCTGGCGACGCGAGTGAGGTCTTCATGGCGCAGATCGTGCTGGATCAGGTCGACAAGGTCTACCCCGGTGGCGTCAAGGGCATCGACGGGCTGTCCCTGGACATCGCCGACGGCGAGTTCATGGTCCTGGTCGGACCCTCCGGGTGCGGGAAGTCCACCGCGCTCCGGTCAATCGCTGGCCTGGAGGACATCACCACTGGCACGATCAGCATCGGCAACCGGGTGGTCAACGACCTGCCACCCAAGGACCGCGATATCGCGATGGTGTTCCAGAACTACGCGCTCTATCCGCACATGACAGTGGAGCAGAACCTCGCCTTCGGCCTCCAGCAGCGCAAGACGCCCAAGGACGACATCAAACGGCGGGTAGCCGAGGTCGCCAAGATGCTCGGCCTGGAGGACTACCTCAAGCGCAAGCCGGCCGCACTTTCTGGCGGACAACGTCAGCGGGTCGCCATGGGCCGGGCCATCGTCCGGGAACCCCAGGCGTTCCTGATGGACGAGCCGCTGTCCAACCTGGACGCCAAGCTGCGGGTCTCGATGCGAGCATCGCTGTCGCAACTGCATGACCGTCTCGGAGTGACGACCGTCTACGTGACCCACGACCAGGTCGAGGCCATGACGCTCGGCCAGCGGGTCTGTGTGCTGCGGGACGGCAAGCTGCAGCAAGTCGATACGCCCCAGTCGCTCTACAACTCGCCGGTCAACCTCTTCGTGGCCGGCTTCATCGGCTCACCGGCGATGAACTTCGTCGAGGCGCAACTGGTCCGCGACGGCGGCGCCGCCGTGGCGTTCGCCGGACACAAGCTAGCCGTAGCAGACCAGGTACTGACTTCCCGGCCGGGCCTGGATAGCTATTTCGGCCGAGACGTCATACTCGGCGTGCGGCCGTCCGACTTCGAGGACGCCACGCTGGCCGATGCGAGCTGGCCGCGGATAACCGCGCACTCGAGCGTCACCGAGGAGCTCGGCAGCGAGATCCACGTCATCTTCACGATCGATGCCCCGCCGGTGCAGCATGCCAGCATCACGCAGGCGCGGGCGGACGACGGTGATGACGAAGCCATCCCGCTGGGTGACAACAAGACGCAGTGGACCGCCCGGGTCGCGGCGCGCAGCGGGATCAAGCCGGGTTCGGTTGCGAACCTCGCCATCGACACCTCTAACCTGCAGTTCTTCGACTCGGTCAGTGGCCTGGCCATCGGTCATCCGGCCAACAGCTAGCCGAACTGCCGTCTGCCAGGTACCCAGGCCGGCTCAGGGCCCTGGGCCGAGAATGGCTACGGCCGGCAGGTGTCCAGCGGGCCGCGGCGGCAGCATGCTCGCCAGCGCGGCCGCCCCGATCGCCAGGACGACCGCGGCGGCGAGCGCGCCGACGGCCGGTGGCCGGCCGATGCCCGCGCCGAGCCCGTAGGCTTTCGAGACGGCACTGATCAGCGTTGTGCTGACCAGGCGGCCGACCGCGACGCCTGCCGTGACAGCTACCAGCGCAAGGACCGTCGTCCGCATCATCAGCGCGAAGCGGACCTGCAATGGCGTCATGCCCATGGCGCGCAGTACGCTCAGGTCCCGCTGGTGATCACGCTGGCTCAGCAGCGACGCAGTGAGCAGGCTGGTCAGCCCGAGCAATGCGAGTACCCCGATCAGGCAAGCCACGGCTACATGGACAATCCCGAGCTGGTCCGCTGGATCGGACACTACTGCGGCGTCGAGCCTTCCACCGGATACGCGCACTAGGCGCGCGACCGCCGCGGCCGGGGTGACGCCCGGCTTGAGCACCAGGCTGTAGAAGCCAATCGGCGCCGGTGCGCCCTCATCTGCGAGAGTGTCGCGGCCGTACGCGAGCACCTCCCCACCGTACTGCGCGTCGATGATCCGCCCGACGATGTGAAACGTGACCGGCACGCCGCCGATCCACATCCGGACGAACTGCCCGACGTTGAGCCGGAGCGCCGCCAGCAGCGCCTGGGTTGCGACGGCTTCCTCAGGTGCGCGGTAGAGCTGACCCTGCACGACATGGAACGGGTATGGCCGCGCGGACGTCCCCATTCCGAGGGTCGTGATCGTGGTCGTGTCGCCCAGCGCCAGGGCATCCGCCCGGACGCAGCTGTAGGCGGCCTGCACCTCCGGATCCCCTTTGATCAGCTGGCCAGTCTGCGACCAGGTGAGCGGGCCAGGACTGACCGTGACGCTGGCCGCAAGTCCGATGTCTGCCGGGTTGCGCTGGACATCATCGATAGTCGACCAGAAGCCGAGGCCGACGGTGATCATGAGAATCGGAATGGCCAGGCCGCCGATCGTCAGTACCGCTGACAGCTTGCGCACGAATGCCGCTCGCGCGCCGAGAACCATCGCAGGTGGCATCCGGGCCGCCATGGCCGTCCTGGCCAGCCTGGACAGATGACCGCGGGGCGGGACTGCGCGAACTGCGGCGACCGGCCGGACCAGGCCCGCCTGCAAGGCAGGGGCGGCCGTCGCCAGCAGGACCGCAGCGAACGTACCGCCGATGATGAGGAGCGCCCAGCCGCTGGGCAGCGCGGTAGCGGCCGCGCTGACGCCGGGCACGCTATCGAGCAGCACCGGCATGAGCAGTCTGGCGGCCGCGAGCCCGGCCACAATCCCGGCGCCCGCCAGCACGGCGTGCTCCGCCGTGAGCATGGCGAGCACCTGAAGCGGGGTAAAGCCGAGCGTCTTCAGCATTCCGAGGTCAACGTTCTGCAGCAACACCCGCCCAGCGGTCACGTTGATGATGGCGAGCACAGCCGCGCCTAGCGCCATCAGCCCGAACAGCGCTAGCAACAGACCGAGCAGCGGATCGCGGCGGGCCATCGAGTCCTCTACTTGCTGCCAGGTCGAGACCGTGCCCACCGTGCTGTTCCCCAGCCGAGTCACCACCTGCTGGACGATGAACGACGCGGCGTTCGGATCAGCGATCCGGAGCCCGACCACCTCCTCGGTATGGCCGACGATCGGCTCGATCCGCCCGAGCAAGCCTGGCAGCACCCAGATCAGGCCAGGTGTCTGGTCGGGATAGAAGCCCTGATCCGATGTCTCGGCAATGCCGATAACCCGGACGCGCACATGGCGCGTCGCATCGACGTTGTCCAGCGTCAGCACGTCGCCGTCGCCGGCATGGATGGCCTGCGCGAACGTCGCCTCGAGAACGACGCCACCTGGTGAACCAGTTGTCAGCCAGCGGCCTGAGGTCAGTAGCGGCCTACCAATGAGCGGCAGCGATGGCGTGGCGCGCAGCTCGACCCTGGTGCGCGCTCCCGTCTGCACGACCGTGGCCGCGGTGGCCTGATACGGTCCCGCGACAGCCTCGATCCCGGTCACTTGCGACTTGAGATCGCGCACGTCGGTGCCGGGCGCGAGGTGCAACCAGATCTGCGCGCCCTTAGTCGCGGTAAACAGTCCCTGCCACGGGTTCGTTGCACCCTGCAGCAGGCCGGCCGACAGCAGCAGCGCGGTCACGACCGCTGCGACTACCCCGGCGATGACCAGCGCACGCGCAGTGCTTGCACGCAGGTCTGCCCGGATCCAGCGGGTCATGGCGCGCATAGCGTCAGCCTCGCAGCTTGAGCACATCCGGCAGCAGCATGGGCCGGTGCGGGATCGTCATCGGAGCGTCGTCCACAACCATGCCGTCAAACAAGCTGATGACGCGGTCGGCCGTGCTGGCCGCCCGCAGATCATGGGTAACTAGCAAGATCGCCTGGCCGTCGGCATGCGCCCGGGCGAGCAGCCCCAGCACCGTTGCGCTCGCCGCGCTATCCAGGTTGCCGGTCGGCTCGTCAGCCAGCAGCAAAGCGGGCCGGTTCGCCATCGCCCGTGCTAGGGCGACCCGTTGCTGCTCTCCGCCGGACAGCCGGGCCGGTGCGGCGTCTGCCTTCGCGGCCAGGCCGAGCTCGCCGAGCAGCTCTTTGCGGCGGGCGGTCGCCTGCTTGCGGCTGGCGCCGCCCATAAGTGCGGCCAGCTCCACATTGTCGGCCACGGTCATGTTCGAGACCAGGTTGAAGAACTGGAACACAAAACCGATATGCCGCCGCCGGAGCATGGCCCAGCGGGCTTGGCTCAGGCCGTCGACGCGCTTGCCCTCCAGCCAGATCTCACCGCTCGTCGGCTTCTCAAGGCCGCCGAGCATGTGCAAGAGGGTCGACTTGCCTGACCCGGATGGCCCGGTGATGGCGACGAATTCGCCACTCGCCAGGGACAGGTCCACCTCGCGCACGGCGTGCACCACGACGCCGTCACCGGCGAATACCTTGGTCAGGCTGCGCGCGCGCAGCAGTAACGTGCCACCATCGCCGATCACAGCAGCTCTTCCTGGCAGCGCTGAAGCCAATCGAGATCCGCCTGCAGGTGCAGAATGGCACCCTCGATCAGCAGCCGGGGCACGGGCCGGTCGACCGTGGCCGCGAGCTCCGACAGACTGCGCATCTGAGCCAGGTAGTGGCGGCGCTGCCGGATGATCAGGCCGAGGCGGTCAGAGGTTCCGGCCAGCTGGCTGAGTGCGAGTTTCATGAAGAACTCGTCGCGGACGCGCGGGCCCTCACTGGTCTTGTCTATCCACTCGACAACGGCCTCGCGCCCAGCGTCGGTCAGCTCGTAGACACGCTTGTTGGGCCTGGTGGTCTGCACAACGTCCTGGCTCCGGACCAGTCCGTCTCGCTCCAGCCGCTGCAGCGTGACGTAGATCTGGCCGATGTTGGGCGCGGGATACGCTTCGCCGAAGACCTGCTCCAGCTGGCTCTTGAGCTCATAGCCATGGGCAGGCTCCTTTGCAAGCAATGCCAGCAGCGGCATTCTCATGAACCTGTCCCCTTCCTGCCGCTGATCTTCATGGTCGCATACGGCGAGGGCGTCCGCACTGCCTCTTGCGGCCCATCATCCGACCATTATGGGGTAGTTCTCTAGCTCATTGACGTGATACCTAACTGACGTATATAACACGTAGGTACTGGTCGGCCCGCAGTTAACCCGGCGGTAACAAGCCGGTGGTATCAGCAGGCCGGCTGCGGCCGCTGCGGAAAGGCAAGCCAGATGGGTCAGGTCAGGCTGGGCGGTCGGCGGACAGCACCCCTGGTGCTGAGGCCGCGACGCCTGGCACTGGTCGCGCTCGCCGCGGCGCTCGCGGGCTGCGCTGCGCTATCGGCGGGCTGCTCAGTGACGCCAGCGGGGGCGAGCAGCTCGGCCAGCCGCACCAGCGCCACCGGGCCGATCACGTTCGCAACTGGCCAGGTTGATACCGGCTATCTCAGGCCGCTCATTGCCATCTGGAATGCCAGCCACCCGACGCAGAAGGTCACTCCGATCTACCTGCCCGACGACGCCGATGACCAGTACGCGCAACTGGTCGCCAATCTGCAGGCGCACAGCACTGTCTATGACGTCATGAGCCTCGACGTGATCTGGACGGCTGAGTTCGCGTCGAGCGGCTGGATCACGCCGATCAGCCCGAAGCCATTCCCGCTCGGCAGCTTCCTGCGGCCGGCCGTAGCCACGGCGACCTACCAGGGCCACCTGTATGCGGTGCCGTTTACCAGCAACGCCACCTTGCTGTACTACCGCAAGGACATCCTCGCCGCGGCGGGTGTGAAGCCCCCGGTCACCTGGTCGCAGCTCGCGAAGGACGCCGCCACCATCGCACCCCGTTACCGGCTGGAAGGCTACGGTAGTCAGTTCCAGGCCTATGAGGGCCTCACAGTGAATTTCGCCGAGGCGGTGCAGTCGGCCGGCGGATCGCTCCTGTCCCGAAGCGGCACGGCCGCGACCGTGAACACGCCGCAAGCCAGGCGCGCGCTGCAGTTCCTGGTCAGCGGCGTTCGCCAGGGCTGGATCCCGAAGGCAACGCTGAACTGGAACGAGGAGGCCTCCAGACACGCTTTCGAGGCCGGAAAGCTGCTGTTCCTCAGCAACTGGCCCTACGTCTATGGCGAGGCGAGCGAGCGCACGCCAGGGAACAAGGTGGTGGGCAAGTTCGGCGTCACCGCGCTTCCCGGCCTGACCGGGCCCGGGTCAAGCACTCTTGGCGGCGCGAACCTGGCGATCAGCGCCTATTCCCAGCATCCCGCCACCGCGCTCGCCTTCATCAAGTTCCTGACCAGCAGGAGCAGCGAACGGCAGGTGCTGCTCCGATCGGCGCTGCCGCCGGTCTGGACCGCTCTGTACAGCCAGCGGTCGCTTGTCCGGCGGTTCCGGTTCCTGCCCGTGCTCAAGCAGGCCATCCTCACCGCCCGGCCACGCCCGGCCCTCGTGAACTACAACCAGTTCAGCCTCGCGATATCGAGCGCTGTCCATCAGGCGCTCGCGCAGCGGGAATCCGTCAGCGCGACGCTCAGCGGGCTCGCCAGAGAGCTCACGCACATCATCCGCTCCGATTGACGGCCAGATCGCTGACCGCGGAACTAAAGGAGGTCGCCGCATGAACGTGTGGCCAAGAGGCACCCAAATCCGATCGCTCGCGGTGATCGCAGCAGGAGGGCTATTAGTCGCCGGCGTCGCCGCGTGCGGCAGCTCGCCCAGCTCGTCGGCGAGCAGCCAGATGGCAGCCAGCGCCAAGCAGACCATCGTCTTTGCCACTCAGGGTCTCGGCACCGAGGGCACAGCCACCGCGAACGCAGTAAAGGCATTCGAGAAGATTCATTCCAACATCAAGGTCACGATCCTGTCGCTATCGCCGACCTCGGACGTAGCCGAGCAGCAGCTCGAGCACTACTTCATCGCTGGCTCGTCGACGCCCGACGTAGTGACGACGGACGTCACCTGGCCATCGACGTTTGCCCGCTCGGGCTGGATCGCCAACCTGGATTCCATGCATCCCGCTACGAGCTCATTCTTCCCCGGCCAGATGGCCACCGGTTCCTATGGCGGCGGCACGTACGCGATTCCGTGGTTCATCAACGCGGAGGGCCTGTACTACAACACCTCCATGGTCAAGTCGGCGCCCACGTCCATCGCGCAGCTGGTCAGCGATGCCAAGTCGGCCGTTGCCAAGGACAAGAGCCTGAAGGAAGGCCTGGCTTTTGAGGGCGACGAATATGAAGGCTCGGTCACCGCGTGGCAGAGCTTCGGCGCCCAGATAGGCCTGAAGGACCTCAGCAACATCGACACCCCGGCGAACGTCGCGGCGCTGACATTCATGTACGACGCCATCCACACCTACAAGATCGCTCCGTCGGCCGTGACCGGCTGGCAGGAGTCGAACGTGCAAGCAGCCTGGCTGGCGGGGCAGACCCCGTTCGCGCTGAACTGGCCGTACATCTACCAGTTGTCAGAATCGACCACGAACGGCAAGCCCACGTACCCGGCGGTCTACGGGAAGACTGCCTGGATCCCGTTCCCGAGCGCAACGCCGCAGTCCTCACTCGGCGGTGACGACCTGGCGATCAATGCCAAGAGCACACACAAGGCCGCGGCGTACGAGCTCATTCAGTACCTGACCAGCGTCAGCGCCCAGGACACCAGGGCGATCTTCGCCGGTGACCCGCCATCAGTGACCGCGGCGTACAACTCGACGCTCTACAAGGCGGCGCCGTACTACGCGAATGAGAAGGCCGTCTACGCGGTAGTGACCCCACGCCCAGTCACGCCGGTCTACCCAAGTATCTCCAGTCAGTTCCAGACGATGATCTCATCGGTGCTGAGCGGAGAGTCAACGGCATCGGCTGCCTTGGCGGGCGCAAAGCCAACAGTCCAGCAGCTCTTCCAGACCGGCTCATAGCTCGCGGGCCATGGCAGCTAGTCAGCAGTCTGTCGCCCCGTCCGGGACCTCTCCGAGGTCCCGGACGGGCACGGGACACTCGCAGAGCCTGCTCGCCCGCGACCGGCGATTCGGCTACCTCCTGATCGCGCCGCTTCTCATCGTGCTGCTCGTGATCACGGCCTATCCCCTTGGTTACAACGTCTGGAACTCGTTCCATCATGTGAACTACCTGCTGCCCCCGCTCGGCGGGTTCGCGGGTTTCTCCAACTATGCCGAGCTGTTTCGGGCCGAGCAGTTCGTCCCGGCCCTGCTGCACACACTCGGCTTCACCGTCGTGTCAGTCGCCGTCGAGACAGTCATCGGGCTCAGCCTGGCCGTGGCGCTGAACAAGAAGTTCCGCGGCCGGGGCATCGTGCGCGCCGCGATCTTCATCCCGTGGGCTGTGCCCACCGTGGTGTCGGCCGAGCTGTGGCGGACCATGTTCGACCCGCAGCAGGGCTTCGTCAACTTCCTGCTCACCAAGCTGCACCTGCCCCTGGCTACCACGACCTGGCTGGACAGCCAATGGACTGCGTGGGGAGCGATACTGGTAGCCGATGCCTGGCGCAACACCCCGTTCATGGCAATAGTGCTGCTAGCCGGGCTGCAGGTCATCCCGTCCGACATCTACGAAGCAGCCAAGATCGACGGCGCTAATGCCTGGCAGCAGTTCTGGCGGCTGACGTTGCCCCTGCTTAAGCCAGCCCTGATGGTGGCGCTGATCTTCCGGACGCTGCAGTCGTTTTTCATCTTCGACGTCGTCTACATCATGACCGGCGGAGGCCCTGGCACGTCCACCAACGTGCTGGCCTACCTCAACTACAAGGCTTTCTTCGCGCTATTCGACTACGGATACGGCGGCGCCGTCTCTGTCTCGCTCGTCATCGTCGCGCTCGTCATTGCCGCGATTTACGTGCGGGTCTTCAGGACCGAGGAGGCGACAGCATGACCGCGGCGACCGAAGTAGCAGTGGGCCGGCTACGCCGACGCACTGCACGAGCAGCCACGCCCTGGCAGATCGCCAGGCGAACCGGCTTCTTCGCGCTGCTGGCGATCTTCGTCATCGTCAGCCTGTTCCCGTTCTACTGGATCGTCATCACATCGCTGAAGACACCGCAGGAGATCAATGCCGGGACGACGAGCCTGCTGCCCGGCCATATCACCTTCAGCAACTACATCGACGACTTCACGCAGAACGACTTCATCCGGCCACTGCTCAACAGCGTGCTGGTGTGCGGCTGCACGATGATCATCACGGTGCTCCTCGCGGCGCTGGCGGGTTACGCGCTGTCCCGCACCAACGTCCGGGGCAAGGCGCTGTTCCTGGGCTTCATCCTGCTCGCCAACTTCTTCCCGGTGATCGCGATGGTCGGCCCGCTGTTCACCGTGTACCGGCGGATCGGGTTCCTCAATACCTATCCCGGGCTGATCATCGCTGACCTGATCTACACCCTGCCGCTGGCCACGTTCCTGATGTCCAGTTACTTCTCGCAGATTCCGCGGTCTCTGGAAGAAGCAGCGCTAGTGGACGGCAGCACCCGGCTGAACACCCTGCGCAAGATCATCGTTCCGGTCGCGATGCCGGGCGTCTTCACCACCGCGATCCTGGCCTTCATGCTGACGTGGAACGACTTCCTGCTCGCGCTGTCGTTCATGACCAGCCCGGCGAAGTACACGGCAACGGTGGCTATCGTGACGCTCGGCCAGAGCCCGTACCAGACGTTCTACAACCTCATCGACGCCGCGGTAGTGATCATCTCGGTGCCCATCGCGCTGCTAGTGCTGTTCGCCCAGCGGCGGATAGTCTCGGGGCTGACGGCTGGATCCTTCCGGTGAGCCCGCGGAGAGCGAGTGACCTTGCCTTCGAGCCCATGGTGGTACGGCGCTGTGCTGTACCAGCTCTACGTTCGCTCCTGGCGCGACAGCGACGAAGACGGGTACGGCGACATCCCCGGCATTCTCGCGGGCCTGGACCACCTTTCCTGGCTCGGGGTGGATGGAATCTGGCTGTCACCCACGATGCCCTCGCCAGATGAGGACTGGGGCTACGACGTCAGCGATTACGCCGCCGTACATCCCGAGCTAGGAAGCATGGCGGACCTGGACGAGCTGATCGCATCGGCGGCCAGGGCGGGCATCAAGGTGCTGCTGGACCTGGTACCCAACCACACCAGCTCGGCGCACCCGTGGTTCATCGACGCCTCGTCCGCCCGTGACAGCGCCCACCGCAACTACTACGTGTGGGCGGACGCGGCGCCCGGTGGCGGCCCGCCAAACAACTGGCTCGACGCCACCGGCCAGTCTGCGTGGGAATGGCATGCTGCGACGGGGCAGTACTACCTGCATAACTTCCTGGTCGGACAGCCCGACCTCAACTGGTGGCTGCCAGCCGTGCACGCCGAATTTCGCGACATCCTTGAGTTCTGGTTCGACCGAGGCGTTGCCGGCTTCCGGATCGACGTGGCGCACGGTTTGTACAAGGACGCCGAGCTCCGCGACAATCCGCCGCTGCGGCCCGGCAGCAGCCGACTGGACGGCCGCTTCGGTCTCCGGCCTGTCTACAACTCCGGTCGGCCGGAGACCCACAGTGTGTTCCGCGACTGGCGGAAGATTGCCGACAGCTACAGCCCGCCCCGGCTTCTGCTCGGCGAGACGTGGGTCGGCGACCTCGCCCGGCTGGCGACCTATTACGGCAGCAATGACGAGCTCCAGCTCGCTTTCAACTTTCCGTTCGCTTTCGCCGGGCTCGACGAGAGCAGGCTAGCCAGCGTGATCGCCAGCACGCAGGCGGCGCTGCCACCGGGCGGCTGCCCGGTCTGGATGGCGTCCAACCACGACATCGGCCGGTTCCCGAGCCGCTGGTGCGACGGCGACGAGGACCGGATCCGGCTGGCCCTGCTGGTACTGCTCACCCTGCCCGGCGCCGCGGTGCTGTACTACGGCGACGAGATCGGCATGACGGACGTTGACGTGCCGTCCGAACTGCGTCGTGACGCAATGACGCGTGATGCCAACCCCCTGGGCAACAGGGACCGCGGAAGGACGCCGATGCGCTGGGATGACTCACCCGGCGCCGGCTTTACCGCCGACGACGTCCGGCCGTGGCTTCCGCTGCCGCCTCGCTCCGCGCCCAATGTAGCCGGTCAGCGCGCCGACACCCAGTCGACGCTGTGGCTGTGCAAGCAGCTCATTGCCCTGCGCCACGCCGAGCTAGGGGCCGACGTCCCCCAGCTCGAACTACTTCCCGGCCCGGCGGGTCTGCTCGCCTACCGGGCAGGCGGGCTGGTGATCGCGGCCAATCTCAGCGGGCAGCCAGCTGAGGTGCCAGCGCAGGCAGGCCAGGTGCTGCTTGCCACCGACCTGGCGGCCAGCCCGGCGGCCGTGCTGCCGCCCTGGCAGGGCATCGTCACCCGGAGCAGCCGCTAGGCATGGAGATCGGCCGCTAGCGGCAGCTAGCCTTGCCTGGCCAGCTCGCGTCCGATCACCATGCGCTGGACCTGGTTCGTGCCCTCAACGATCTGAAGGACCTTCGCCTCGCGCATGAGCCGCTCGGCCGGGAAGTCCTCCACGTAGCCGTAGCCGCCGAGTACCTGGATGGCGTCGGTCGTTACGCGCATCGCGGTGTCGGTGGCCAGCAGCTTGGCCATGGCGGCCTGCTGGCCGTAAGGCCGCCCGGCGTCCTTTCGCCGGGCGGCAGCCAGGTATAGCGCGCGGGCGGCCGCGACTGCGGTGGCCATGTCGGCCAGCATGAACTGCAGCCCCTCGAAGTCGATCACCGGCTGGCCGAACTGCCTCCGCTGCCGGGCGTAACCGACAGCACAGTCCAGCGCGGCCTGCGCCACTCCGGTTGCGCAGGCCGCGATCCCGAGACGGCCGGCGTCCAGTGCGCCTAGCGCGATGCGGAAGCCGCGACCCGGTTCGCCGATCAGCTGCGCGGCCGGAACCCTGACCGACTCGAACCGCACCTGGGCCGTCACCGAGCTGCGCATGCCCATCTTGTGCTCGGGTGGGGCCGCCGATACGCCTGGCGTGGCGGCCGGCACGTGGAAGCAACTGATGCCACTGGCGCGTTCTGGTCCGGAACTCTCCCCCGACGTGCGCGCGAACAGCGTGTAGAAATCGGCCTGCCCGCCATGGGTCGTCCAGGATTTGACGCCGTCGATCACGAACTCGTCGCCGTCGGCCACTGCCCGTGTGGCCAGCGCAGCGGCATCCGAGCCACTACCGGGCTCGGACAGGCAGTAGGCGCCCAGTTGGTCGCCGCCGAGCATCCCCGGCAGCCACCGCGCGCGCTGCTCTGGCGTGCCTGCCGAGGCGATCGGGAAGCACGTCAGCGTGTGCACGCTGACGCCAAGGCCGATCGCCAGCCATGCGGTGGCCAGCTCCTCCACGACCTGGAGGTAAGTCTCGTAAGGCTGGCCGCCGCCGCCGGCATCCTCGCTGTACGGCAGGCTGAGCAAGCCCGCCCGGCCGAGTGTCGCGAACTCCCGCCGGGGAAACCGGCCGTCCCGTTCAAAGGCGGCGACCTTGGGCGCCAGCTCGTCGTGCGCGATCTCGCGGGCTAGCGCGAACAGCGCCGCCGTCGTGTCGTCGCGCGCCTCTCGCTCGACTCCGGCCACTAGTCGCCCACCACTACCAAGTCCCGGCTGACGTTATTCAGCCGCTGGTAGCTACGCTCAGTGCAAACGACGATGTCCTCGATCCGCGCTCCGTGCGGACCGGGGTAGATGCCGGGCTCAATGGAGAACGCATATCCGGGCATCAGCACCTCGGTGTTGCCCGCGACGATGTAAGGATCCTCGTGCGTCTCCAGGCCGATTCCGTGCCCCGTCCGGTGAACGAAGAATTCGCCGTAACCGGCCGCTGTGATCGGCTCGCGTGCCGCGGCATCGACGTCCTGCGCCTGCACGCCCGGCCGCACGGCTGCGCACGCCGCATCCTGGGCGTCCTTCAGCACCTGGTAGTAGGCGGCAAACTCGGCAGGGGGGGCGCCGAGCGAGTACGTCCGGGTGCAGTCCGAGCAGTAGCCACTCGGCATCGTGCCGCCGATGTCGACTACGACGGTGTCGCCCTCCTTCAGCACCCGGTCGGCTGCGGTGTGATGCGGGCTGGCTCCATTCGGTCCGGAAGCGACGATCGCGAAGTCGACGCTAGCGTGCCCTTCGGCCAGGATGGCCTCGCTGATGTCGGCGGCCACCTCCCGCTCGGTCCGGCCGACCCGCAGCCAGCTGGGCACCTGTGCGTGTACCCGGTCGATGGCCTGCCCTGCCGCCAGCAGCGCGGCCACCTCTGCCGGGCTCTTACGGGCGCGCAGGTCGCGCAGCGCGAGGCTGGCGAGCTCCTGCCGCGCGCCAGGCAGCGCAGCGCGCAACCGTAGCACCATAAGCGCCCACATCCGGTCGGACAGCCCGACCGCGCCGACAGCACCGAGCCGGGCAGCGACCAGCGCATACGGGTCGTCGGTCTCGTCCCAACCGACAATCTCGAGGTCGAGGGCGCCGGCCGGGGACGCGAGCGCAGCTGGTAGCTCAAGCCGGGGTACCACCAGGAAGGGTGCACGATCGGCCGGGACGACCAGGCACGTCAGCCGTTCCAGCTGGTGGGCGTCGTAGCCCGTTACGTACCGCAGGTCAGGACCTGGCGTCAGCAGCATCGCATCGAGGCCTGCCGCGCCCGTGGCGGCCGCGACCTCGCTCAGCCGGGCGGCCGGGAACAGCCTCGTTCCCTCCTGGTCGTCCATTGCTCTCCTCCAGCCTTATCCCCTACGCAGACCCCCGCCTGCGCATCATCTCATCCCTGATAACTGTGTCCTCATCTAGACAGTGCTGCCCCGTATGCGTCACGCTGTGTTTTACACCGCTCACCTCTGGTGGACCATGCTGACATCTGACACCGCGGCTATCTCTGACGAGGGCCAGAACGAGGCCGACGGGTCGGCGCCGCCCGCGGACGGCGCCGCGAGGCCAGAGCCGGCTCGTGTCATCCTCGAGGCCGAGCTTGCGCAGCAGCGCCACGTCACTCTGGAGCTCCAGCGCGCCATCCTGCCGCTGCACGACGAGCCGTTCGATCTACCAGGGCTGCGTGCCGTGGTCAGGTACCTGCCCGCCTCGGCTGGAAGCCGCGTCGGCGGGGACTGGTACATCACCGCTGAGCTGCCCACCGGACAGGTCCTGCTCGCCATTGGCGACGTCGCCGGGCACGGGCTGCCCGCCGCTGCGGGAATGGCACGGCTGCGCGGGGCGCTCGCGGGTTTGTCCATCACCGGCGCTCCGCCGGAGCGGCTCGTCGGCTGGCTTAATGAGCTAGTCAGGCATGTGGCACCAGAGCACACGGCATCCGTGGTCGCCGGCTATTTCGATCCCGCGAGCCGGATGCTGACCTGGGCACAAGCTGGCCATCCGCCCCCGGTGCTGGTCCGAGGTGGGCGGGCCCAGGCACTGCCGCAGCCAGACGGCGTCCTGCTCGGCGCTGGACAGTTGCCATACGCGGCGGCGACTGTCCAGTTGCAGCCGGGCGACCTGCTGCTCTTGTACAGCGACGGGCTAGTAGAGAGGCGCCGCTCTTCTATCGACGACGGGCTCGCCGTGCTGCTGACAGCTGCCGCCGGGGCGACCGATCCTGAGCAGGTGGTTGCCGCGACGCTGGAGGCCCTCGGCAGCCTCAGCTCCGACGACGACACCTGCCTGGTCGCGCTGCAGGTGAGCCCGCCAGTGCCAGTGCCCGCGCCATAGCGCTGTACCTTAGCGTCAGCCGGCCGCGGCGAGGGCCGACAGCGCTCGGCCAAGCGAGGACCCCAGATCCCAGCGCTGATCGAGCTCTGCGATGCGGGCCGGGTCGGCGGGTACCGACGGCAGCTCCCCGCCAGTGATCTTGACGGGGGCATCCGTCGCCACCCGAACCACCGGCATAGCCGCCTCCAGGTACGGGCGAGCCGCCACGAGCTTCGCGCGGCTCCCGGCAGGGAAGCCCCCATGCCCGGCGTCGATGGCCGCCAGCATTGCCTCGATCGAGCCAAACGCACGGACCAGGGCGGCCGCAGTCTTCTCCCCTACGCCTGGCACGCCGGGCAGCCCGTCGCTCGGGTCTCCGCGCAGCGCGGCGAACGCTGCGTACGAGCGGCCGGGAATCTGGTATTTCGCTGCTACGGCCGCCTCGTCGACTAGCTCAAGGTTCGCCAGTCCCCTCGCGATGTAGGCGATCCTGACGCCGCGCTCGTCATCGACGAGCTGGAACAGGTCCCGGTCCCCGGTGACGACCTCGACAGGCTCGCTCGCGTGCGTGGCGAGCGTCCCGATGATGTCGTCTGCCTCGTAGCCATCGGCCCAGGACATCATGATCCCGGCGGCCGACAGGACGTCGACGATGATCGGCAACTGGACGGTGAGGGCGTCGGGCACCTGCTCGGAGCCATCAGGGTTGGCGCGGTGCGTCTTGTAAGAGGGCACCGCCGCCACCCGGAAGGCTGGCCGCCAGGACGCGTCCATGCACGCGATTAGCCGTGCCGGATGCCGCGCCCGGACCAGCCGGGCGATCATGTCGAGCAGGCCCTTGACTGCGTTGACCGGCGTGCCATCTGGCGCGGTCATGGACTGCGGCACGCCATAGAACGCGCGGAAGTACATGGAGGCCGCGTCCAGCAGCATGATGGTGCCCACCCCGGCATCTTGCCAGCCGCTCGGGCGCCGCGCAGCGACATCCGGGCAGCGCCCGCTAGCCGCCATCTTGACTAGGCGCGCCGCGTTGTACACCCCTCCGGTACAACGTCGGATTGCATGGCAATCCTGTGCCCCCATGTACCGCAGATCGGCCGCGCTACACTTCGGCTTCCCCTCGCCGACCGCGGGCCTGTGCTCTGACGAATAGGCCAGCTCTATGGATGCATGGATAGTTGGCATTGGAGCTATGGCAGGCCTATACCCTAGGCTAATCTCTATCGATCTAGTAGGTAGGGAGCGAACACATGACGGTAACAAGCCCGGTTCGTACCCGATGTCCAGCAGATCTGGTGACCGCCATCCGCTCCGCCACTCAGCGCCACGCCGACTGGCAGCGAACCGCTGAGCTAGTCGCCGACCAGTTGCGCGTGCGTTTGCCCGGCGCCGACATCCTGACCGCCGCAGAGCGGGAGGGCGAACCGGACGGATACCGGTGCCACGTGCTGCATGTCGAGCCAGACGGATCATTCTCGGTGACCGCCATGGTCTGGCGGCCGGGCCAGGTAACGCCCATCCACGATCACGTCACCTGGTGCGTCTTCGGCGTCATCCAGGGCATCGAGTACGAGGAACTCTACGCGCTGTCGCCGGACGGCAGCCAGCTCAACGAGGTCGGCCACAGCCAGAACAACCGTGGCGAAGTCAGTGGCTTCGCCCCGCCCGGCGACATCCACCGGGTCCGAAACATCGGCGCGGACGTGGCCGTCTCACTGCACGTCTACGGAGCCGACATCACCCGCCTCGGCAGTAGCGTCCGCCGGGTCTACGAGCTGCCGGTAGTCGCGCGCACCGGCGCCTGAACCTGATTCGGGCCGGCATTATTCGACCTCCCGGCACTATCGTGGCGAGTGCCGCTGGATGGGAGATCCGATGACCGCTAACCCGGCACTTGCTCAGCTGGAGTTCCTCGTGGGCGCCTGGGACATGGAGCTGTCCGATGCGGCGTTCCTGGCGGAACCGGACGCGAAGGCCCTCGGGTCTGTCACGTTCGAGTGGGCCGGGCAAGGCGCGGCCCTGGTGATGCGGATCGGCGATGCAGCGACCCCCGCGGCAACCTGGATCATCGGCCGTGACGATGCGGAGGCGGATTATCACGCCCTGTATGCCGACGACCGCGGGGTCTCGCGCGTGTACCGGATGAGCCTGCGCGACAGCACGTGGCGGATGTGGC
>Ga0335072_10002861_pt1 | contig 26407 bp, 20 predicted proteins | sample Lox_Sample_21_FD_206725 | JGI IMG/M metagenome (GOLD analysis project Ga0335072, IMG submission 206725) | Soil microbial communities from Loxahatchee National Wildlife Refuge, Florida, United States - Lox_Sample_2.1 | ecosystem: Environmental > Terrestrial > Soil > Wetlands | place: USA...
CATCCCCGACGGCGTGGCCGCCGAGCTCGGCGACCTCGTCAGCGCTCTGATCGGCCTCGGCGAGGCCGCCGGCGGCGACCCCGAGGCGGCCGCCCGCATGTGGTCCCAGGGCGCCGCCGGGCTGCAGGAGGCCGGGCTGAGCGAGGACGACCTCGTCGACGTCCTCGCCGAGATCCCGCCGGACACCGCCGTCGCCATCGCCCTGCTCGAGCACCGCTGGGCGATCCCCCTGCGCCAGGCCATCGTGGCCGCCGGCGGGTTTCCCATCCTCGACACCTGGGTGCATCCCCGCGACCTCGTCGAGGTCGGGCTGCTCGCCGCCGCCGAGGCCGAGGCCGAGCTGTAGAAGCCCGGCCTCCCGGCTCCGCTCAATCGGTGACGAAGGCGTCGGCGTGCACCGTCACCGCCCAGATGATGAGGGCGTCGATGACGAGCATGATCGCCGACCACACCGGGTAGGCGCCGATCGAGAGGAAGTTGAGCATAATCCCGAAGAACGCCAGGAAGCCGGCGATCACGGCGCCACCGGCACGGCGGGCGGCGACGAGCAGCGCGCCGATGATCTGGATGGCGCCGACGACGATCGCGACCCAGCCCCAGGTGTTCAGTTCCGACCACACCAGGCCTCCGCTGATGAAGTAGGTCTTGTTGCTCAATGCCACGATGCCCCAGATGACGTTGAGCACACCCACGATCGTCAGGTAGGCGGCGACGAACGTCGCCCACCCGCTCGACGAGGTGTATTCGCCCGACTCGTATTGCTGGGTGGAAGTTGATGCGCTCACGGTGAACCTCCCGGTGGTCTCCGGTTGTGGGTGTGCCGATTGTCCGGTCCGATCGTGCGCGCCGGCGGGGTGATCCGACGTCACCCGCGCCGGATGACGCGCGCGCCGGCGGCGATCCTCATCCGCGTTGGGTGACGACCGCTCATCCTCTTCGCCCCTAGCGTCGGCGGCACGCATACAGGAGAGCGCGATTCCGGCGGCCGCCGCGGCCGCCAGACCCAGCGAATCGACCGCAAACCACCCGCGAGGAGGCCAGTGACGATGGCGACACTCACCGTCTGGAAGTTCCCCACCGCCGGCAGAGCCGAGGAGGCGATCCGCACGCTCCAGGCCAGCCTCTCGGCCGACGGGGAGACCAAGCTGCGCGAAGCCTTCGCCGAGGACTGACGGAGGGAGCTCGAGGATCCATGGAGCGCGAGCCAGGTGCCAGCGACGAGCGCCGCGTATGAGATCCGTGTCAAGGGTCGCATCGGCGAGCAGCTGCTCGCCACGTTCGAGGGCATGCAGGCCACGGTCCGCGCGCAGGAGACCGTGCTGAGCGGTCCTCCGCTCGACCAGGCCGCGCTGCACGGGCTGCTCGACCACATCCAGGCGCTCGGCCTCGAGCTGGTCGAGGTGCGGCGCGTCAGGTCCGCTGAGGAACGCGCGGGCGCTTGATGCCGGTCGGCAGCAGGCCGAGACCGCGCGCTCGCTCGACGGCGTCGGCGCGGCCGCCGGCGTCGAGCTTGCGGTAGATGCTGCGCAGGTGGGTCTTGACGGTGTTCAGCGACACGAACACCTCGGCGCCGATCTCGGCGTTGGAGAGCATCGTCGGCAGGTAGCGCAGGATCCGCTGCTCGCGCTCCGTCAGCGGCTCGGCTAAGGCGGGGAGCTTGGCGTGGCGGCCGTCGCCGGCCGCGTCGAGCAGGACCTCGAGCAGCGCCGGGTGCTCGGTCGCGGCCTGCGCCTGGCTCTCCAGCAGCCCGCGCACGCCCCCGCCGTTGAGCAGGAAGGCGTCGCGAAACGGCTCCTCCTCGGCCGCCGCCAGGGCGCGGTCCAGGGCGCGCGCGGCGGATCGCTCGTCGCCGGTCGCCCGGTCGACGAGGGCGCGCAGCAGCCAGCCCTCGACGAGCGTCGCCCGGTGCAGCCCGGCTTCGTCGGCGAGCACCGCCTCGAGCGTCTCGCCGGCTCGCTCCGGCGTATCGAGAGACAGCTCCAGGCGTGCCCGGTCGAGCAGCAGCTCGGGGCGGCCCGGTTGTCGTTCCAGGGCGTGGTCCAGCGCCGCCGCGGCCTGCTGGCGCTCGCCGGCGGCGAGCAGCACGCGAGCCTCGACGTCCTCCAGCGCCGCTCGCAGATAGCCGGGCGTCGGGCTGCACTCTTCCAGCTCTGAGCGGATCGCGAGCAGCTTGAGCACCCCACGCTCGGCGGAGCGCGGGCCCGCCGCCGCCAGCGTGAGCGCCTGGAGCAGGCCGGTGGCCAGGCGCACCGGGGCCTCGGCTGTCCTCGCCGCGCCCGCCGCGCCCGCGAGCAGGCCCTCGGCGGCCTCGAGCTCTCCCCGCCGGTAGGCCGCGGCCGCTCCCGCCAGGTGAGCGCAGGCCACCGCCGAGCCGTCGCTCCAGCCATGGGTCTCGGCCAGCTCGATCGCCTGCGCACTCAGCTCCTCGGCGCGCCGCAGACGGCCGGCGTGGAGGTGTGCCAGCGCCAGCTGCGCCAGGCAGTCCAGCGCGATCGGCTCGTGGGCCTGCTCGTCGGCGAGCGCCAGCGCCTCCTGCAGCGGCGTCACCGCCCCCTGGGCGTCGCCCGCCCAGAGGCGAGCGGCGCCGAGCTGGCAGAGCGCGAAGCCGCGCAGCGACGCCCAGCGGTCGTGCGTCCGGCTGCGCGCCATCTCCGTCAGCTCGCCGGCCAGCGCCTCGGCCGCCTCCGGCTGGACGCGCAGGCGGGCGGCCTGCAGCGCGACCATGGTCACGACCAGCTCGAGCGACTCCCCGTCGGCGTCGCCGCGTCCGGCGATCGCGGTGCGCGCGAGCTCGAGGTGGCGCTCGGCCTCCTCCAGCTCGCCGTCCTGCAGGCGGCTGCCGGCGACGGCCGCCGCCAGGCGCGGGTCGGCGACGAGCGCCGCCCGGGGCAGTTGCGCCATCGCGGCGCGCAGCGCCGACGATCCGCCGCGGAGGAGGAGCTCGAGCCAGCTCTCCCCGATCAGCGCGCCCGTCCGCTCCCAGTCGCCGCCGGCGAGGGCGTGGCGGATGGCCGGCATCGTTTGGGCGCGCTCCTCGTAGCAGCGCGCCGCCCGCCGGTGCAGCTCGGGCAGCTCCTCGGGGTGGGCGTGGCGCAGGTGCGCGCGCAGCAGCTCCGCGAACAACGGGTGGTAGCGGTAGCACTCCCCGGCCGATGCCCGCTGCACGGGGGCCCCGCGGCGCTCGATCGCGGCAAGCATCGACGCGGCGTCCTCGTGGCTGCTCAGGACGCCGGCGAGCTCGGGGTCGACGGCGTCGACGAGCGACGTGCGCAGCATGAACTCGCGCTGCTCGGGAGGCGCTCCGGCGAGCACCTCGGAGACCAGGTAGTCGGCGACGGCCCGGTCGGTGCCGGCGAACTCGGCCAGGAAGCGCGCCGGCTCGGGGTGCCCCTGCAGCGAGAACGCCGCCAGTCGCAGCGCAGCGATCCATCCCTCGGTGCGAGTCCACAGCCGCTCGACGTCAGCGGCGGAGAGCTCGAGCCCGAGTGTCCGGCAGAGCTCGGCCGTCTCCTCCCGGTCGAAGGCCAGGTCGGCGGCGCGCAGCTCGGTGAGGGCGCCCGCCACCCGCAGCCGCTCGATCGCGAGCGGCGGATCCGCGCGGCCGGCGAGCGCCAGTCGCAGCTGCGCCGGAGCGTGGCGGACGAGGAAGTCGAGCGTCGCGGTCGCCTCCCGGCTGCGCAGCTCGTGGACGTCGTCGAGCACCAGCACGAGCTCCTCGTCGAGCTCGGATAGGGCATTGACGAGCAGCGCCAGGAAGCGGTCGATGCGGGCGCCCAGGGGCGGTCTCAACCGGGCGAGCGGACCCCCCCGCGGGCGCGCCGGGTCGCTGCCGCGCAGCGCGCCGAGCAGGTCGCGCAGGAGCCGGCCGGGATCGTCGTGCTCGCCGTCCAGCGACAGCCAGCACGCCCGGCCGGGCAACTCGCGCTCGGCGATCCAGCTCGACAGCAGCGCCGTCTTGCCGGCTCCCGCGGGAGCCGCGAGCAGCACGAGTCCCTCGCGCACACCGCGGTCGAGCCTGTCCAGCAGCGCTCCACGCGCGACCAGGTGGCGCGGTCGCGGCGGGATCAGCAGCCGGGTTGTCACCGTCGGGACCGGCGCGGGGTGCGGTTGGTTGGTGGGCATCGCGCTCGGCTTCCTCGCTTCCCCGGTCCGGGCCGCAAAATCGACGAAACGCATGAGGGGGCGCGCCGATTTAAGTGAAACCCGGGCCGTGGCCCCGCGCCGCGGTGTCGGCCCGCGCCGCGGTCGGTAGTTCGTCCTTGAGAGCTGTATAGCTCAATTCCCTACAATCAGAAATGCCCGTCGCGCAGCGGGTATTGACGAAGATGCATAGCCGCCGGCGCCCCGGCGGGGAAAGGCGCCCGACTGTTGGAAGCCCGCGAACTTCGCTATTTCGTGGCTCTCGCCGAAGAGCTCCACTTCGCCGGCGCCGCCCAGCGTCTCGAGCTGGCGGCACCGGTGCTCAGCCGTGCAATTCGACGCATGGAGGCCGATCTCGGTGTCGCGCTCTTTCGACGCGACACCCACACGGTGGCGCTGACGGACGCCGGCGCGGCGCTCCTGCCGAGCGCCCGGACCGCGCTCGCGGGGTTCGACGAGGCCCTGCTCAGCGCCCGCGGGGCGGCCGGCCCGGCGCTGGAGGGCGTCCTGCGCGTCGGCATCACCCCGATGATGCGCCACCGTCTCGCGCCCAGCGTGCTCGAGCGTTTCGCCGAGCTCTGCCCGGCCGTCGAGGTGCAGCGACGCGAGGAGCTCAGCGGGCCGCTCGTGCAGGAGCTGCTCGCCCACCGCGTCGACGTCGCCCTCGCCTTCTGTCCGCCGCCCCACGACGGGCTCCTCTACACGCCGATCCGCGACGCCGAGCTCGTGGTGCTGGTCGCCCGCTCGCATCCCCTCGCCGTCCACCGCGCCGTCGCCCTGTCGGCGCTCGACGGCGAGCCGCTGCTCATGCCCAGCTCCGCCGCCGCGCCCGACGTGCGGCGACGCTTCGACGAGCTCTTCGCCGCGCGCGGTCTGCGCGCGGTCTACTCACCGCGCAGCATCGACCACGACGAGGAGATGGCCGCCGTCGCCCAGGGCTTCGGCGTCGCGCTGGTCTCGCGCTACTTCTTCGACGTCGCGCCGCCGGGCACCGCTCTGCTGGCCCTGCGTCCGCCGCTCGCGCTCGATTTCGAGCTCGTCCATCGCGCCGGTTCCACGGCGCCCGCCCTGGCGCGTTTTCTGGACGCCGTCCGGGAAGTCGGCGCCCAGCCGACCGAGGCGCTCGCCGCGGCGCCGCCGCTCAGCGGCGAGAGTCGCTGACATCCTCACCCGCGACGTCCGCGCCGGCAAGGTCCAAGAAGCGGGCAAGCACCGGCTCGGGTGGCTGCGCGGCGTACAGCAGCTCCAGCGCCACCGGCACCGGCGGATCGAGCTCCACGATCGCGATCCCGCGCGGCGCGGCGCCGAGGAAAGTGCGGGCACTCAACAGCCCGCCCCCGCCCGCCAGCACCCGGCGCAGGCCCTCGTCGTAGTCGACCGCCGCCGATCCCGGGCGCTCGATCGACCGTCGCAGAGGCGTCGGAAGCCTCTGCCAGTCGCCATCGGCGAGCTCGGCATCGAGCAGCACCGGCCTGGCCCCCAGCGCAGCCAGCGTCATCCGCCCGCCGGCGATCGCCGCCCGGTCGTCCGCGGGCAGCAGCAGGTGCAGCTCGAGCTCCTGCAGCGTCGCCCGCCGCAGGCCGGCTCGCGCGGGTGCGCCGCAGGCGATTCCGACGTCGAGGGCGCCGCCGAGCAGCTCCTCCACGATCGTCGGGCCGAGCTCCTCGCGGCGGACCACGCGGACGTCGGGGAAGGACTCCTCGAATGCGTTCAAGAGGTCGGAGAGGCCGGCATAGCGCGCCGCCGGCGAGCTCGCCAGCGACAGCGTCCCAAGATGTCCCAGGCGGACCGCGTCGGCGACCGCCTGCACCTCCTCGAAGTCGCTCAACACGCCGTAGGCGCGCTCGAGCAACGTCGTCCCGGCATCCGTCAGCTCGACGCGGCGCGGGGTGCGCGAGAACAGCGGGAGCCCCAGTTCGTCCTCGACGCGCCTGATCGCCCTGCTCAGCCCCGACTGCGCGATGTAGAGGCGCTCGGCGGCACGGCCGAAGTGTCGCTCCTCGGCCAGGGCAACGAAATAGCGAAGCTCGCGCACGTCCATCGGATGCTTCTCGCCTCAGCGTACCGGGGCGCCGCGACTCACCTGGCGCTGCCGCCGCTTGGCCACATAGAGGGCTTCGTCCCCGCGGCGACGAAGATCCTCGAGGGTGTCCGTCGCGCGCAGCTCGGCCAGGCCGACGCTGATCGACGCCCCGGGGTCGATGCGCAGCGACTCCCGGATCGCGAGGAAGCGCTCGCGCGTCTCGTCCACGTCGGCTCCGGTGAGGGCGCAGATGAACTCGTCGCCGCCGACCCGCACGATCGGGTCATACGAGCGCAGGTTCGCGCGCATCGTGTCCACGATCCCCCGCAGCAGCCTGTCGCCGGCGTCGTGGCCGAGGGTGTCGTTGACGACCTTGAGGTCGTCGACGTCGACGAAGGCCAGCACCAGCCGGCCGTCGGCGTGGCGCGCCCGGTCGATCTCGCGCTGCAGCGCCAGGGTGCCCAGGCCGCGGGTATAGGCGCCGGTGAGCTCGTCGACGTAAGCCCTTTGCAGGTCCACTTCGGCCTGCCGTCGATCTTCCGCGGCGAGCTTGCGGTCGAGCGCCGCCTGTGCCCGGTCGGCGGCTGCGAGCGCGCGATCCATGGCGGCGTGGGCCCGCACCGCGCGGGCGTAGTCGCAGGCGTCGCCGAAGGATTCCACCGGGTTCCAGAGCGCCTGCCGTTCGGCGGCGGTGCGGTCGCGCAGCTCCGCCGAGCGGTCGCGTGTCTGCGCCGCCATGTCGCGCAGCCGTGCCGCCTCGTCGCGCCGGGCGGCGCGCGCAAAGCGCTCCTCGGTGCTCTCGCCGGTCGGCGCCACCATTGGATCCTCACCGGGCTCGGCGTTGTACGTGGGGCCTGGCAAGTCGGGCCTCCAAGCGGACGCAGGTCTTTCATAGCCTACCACCAGCGGAGACATTTCCCTTCTTCGGAAGTTTTCCAACCATCGTCTCCGAAATATCGAAGGGGCCGGTCGGCGGATCGCCGAAAAGCCGTTCGGCTAGCTCCGGCTGCGGCGCGTGAGCTCCTTGACGAGCGTCTGCACCGAGCGTTCGAGCTGGGCCACGCTTGCGCTCTCCACCCGTTCGACGCCGGTGATGCGATTCAGCCAGGCGTTGATCTCGCGGTGGCTGCCACCGCCACGGCGCTGCAGATCGGCCACCAGCCGGCTGCGCTCCGCCCGCAGGCTCGAGCGCCTTTCGAACGCGACGAGGACCTCTCCCAAATCTGTGCCCGTCGCCCCCTCCCCGCCCATCGCGACGGCGGTCTCGGGATGTGCCCCGAACAGCGTCAGCTGCGGGGCGAACTCGGCGCTGAGCGGCACGAAGTCCAGTGCCGGAGAGGGCTCGGTCGCGCGGCGCTCGCGCGGCTCGTCCAGCTCGTCCGTCGGCTCGCGCAGGCGCAGCGCGTGGCGCAGCTCGGTCTCGACCTCCGCCGCGTGGCGGCGCAGGACGGGGTCGGCGGGCAGGTAGACCCAGCTCGGCTCCGGCGGCCGGCCGGGCAGGGTGCGCACGAAGCGCCCCACGATCTGGCGGAAGATCAGCGGCGTCTTCGCCGCCGTCGCGTACACCCCGACGCGCAGGCGCGGGATGTCGACCCCCTCGGAGACCATGTTCACAGCCACGATCCACGGCTCCCGCGCGTCGCGGAAGCGGGCAAGCTTCTGGGCCGCCCGGGCCTCGGTGTGCAGCACCACCAGCGGCGCCCGTCCGGTCGCCTCCGTCAGCAGCCGCGCGATCCGGCGCGCGTGGCGGGCGTCGGCGGCGACCACGAGGCCGCCGGCGTCGCGCTGCGTCCGGCGCAGGGCCTGCAGCTTGGCGTCCGCCTCGCGCAGGATCCGCGGCAGCCCGTCGGGCAGCTCCGTCGAGATCGCCGTCCGGTAGCGGCGACCGGCCTCGCGCGCGGTCAGGACCGTCTCGAAGCTCGATTCGAAGACGTCGTCGCCGCTGCGCCACGACAGGCTCCCGTCGAACGTCACGAACGCCACCGGCCGGCAGATCCCGTCGGACACCGCCTCGGCGTAGGTGTAGGAGAAGTCCGGGACCGCCATCCCCTCCCCGTCGTAGCGCACGCCGGGAATCGCGTTCTCGTCGGAGCGAAACGGCGTGCCCGACAGCAACAGCCAGCGCCGCGCCCCGGCGAACGCCGCCCGAAACGCCGCGCCCCACGCCAGCTCCTCGCCGAGGTGGTGGGCCTCGTCGACCACCACCAGCGTCTCCGGCGACACCTGCCCAGCCCAGGCCCGCGGGTCGCTCGCCACCCGCGCGTAGGTGACCGCCACCCCGTCGAAGCCCCGCGGCGGGCGCGCATCGGGGGCGTCGGGCTCCAGCTGCACCCCGAGCGCCGCCGCCGCCACCGCCCACTGGCGCGTCAGCGGCGCCGTCGGGCACAGCACCACCACCCGACCGCAGCTCCCCGCCCGCAACAGGCGCCGAGCGAGCTCCAGCGCCGGGCGCGTCTTGCCCGCCCCGGGGGCCGCCGAGATCAGGAACGGCCCCTCCCGCCAGCCGGCGAGGCCCTCGAGTGCCTGATGCTGCCAGTCGCGCAGCGCGGTGGACGGAGTCGCGGATCGCAAAGAGCCCGGCATCCTGCGCCACGGCGCGGACGGATCGGCGATCCCGGCACCGGGCCTGCGATTTGGGCAGCTAAAAGGGGCACGGATGCCCCGTCCCCACCAGCCCGTGGCCGGGCAACGCCGCGCGGACGATCCCCAAAGCCCCGCCGCGATTCCCGCGAGCCCCCCTCGTCCCCGGCGCGGCCTATCGTGCGTGGTCGTGCCCACCACCCTCGACGTCTCCCTCGCCGCCGGCGAGGCCGTGCTGCGCTTCCCCTACGACGAGCGCCTGCGCCAGCTGCTGCGCACCATCCCGGGTCGGCGCTGGGACCCCGAGGAGCGCGTCTGGCGGCTGCCGCTGGAGCCCGAGCCGGCGGCGGCGCTGGCCAGGCTGCTGTCGACCCTGCGCTGCGAGCTGCGCGTGCAGGAGGATCTCGTGCGCGCTCTGCGCCGGGCCTGCTCGCGCCGGCGCCACGGCGACCTCCCGCTCGAGCTCGCCCGGCCCGACGGTCGGTGGTGGCTGAGCTTTCCCCTCGACACCGCGCCGGAGCTCGCCGCGGAGCTGCTCGGGCATCCGGACGGCTACGACGTCGCGGCGCTCGGCCGCGGCCTCATCCCGATCGACGAACGCTCGCTCGGGCTGCTCCGGGAGCTCCACCAACGCGGCGGGCGCCTGCGCGTCTCCGCCGCGGTGCGCCGCGCCCTGCGCGAGCTGGAGGAGCCGCGGTCTTGCCCTGAGGGCGACGAGCTCGCCGACGACGACCACTCCCGGCGGCCGATCCGGGAGTGGCTCGGCACCATCGACGTCGCCTCCCGCGACGTGGAGCGCGACGGGGAGCCGGTCTTCCTGCTGCTCGGCGACTCCGCCCGGCTGCCCCAGGCGGTGCGCGACTGCGCCACCGGCGCCCCCGGCGGGGTCACCGTGCCGCTGACCCCCGAGTCCTGGGCGCTGATGGACGGCGAGCTGCGCGGCTGGGTGACCCCCGCCGCCCGGCGCTGCATAGCCGCCCTGCGCGAGGGCCGGCCGGCGCCGCCCGCCGTGCTCGAGCTCGCCGCCGGCCGGGAGGGGCCCAGCTTCGTCCTCGCCCCCGGCCACGACCCCGCCCAGCAGCTGGCCTTCGCGGCGCTGCCCGGGGCCCTCCCGGGCCGTCGCGGAGGGATGCCCGAGATCTGCGCCGATCCCTTCTGCGTGCCCCAGCTCGACCGGTTTCTCGCCGACAGCGGCGTCTGGGTGCACCCCAGGGCGCTGGCCCTGCTGCAGGAGGTGCGCGAGCAGCACGCCCTCGCCGCCGGGCTCGTCGCCCTGTCGGAGGCGACCGACGCCCCGCTGCGCGTCCCCGGCCTCGCCGGCGAGCTCAAGCCCTTCCAGCGCGCCGGCGTCAGCTACCTCCTCGCCCAGCGCCGCGCCTTCCTCGCCGACGAGCAGGGGCTCGGCAAGACCATCGAGGCTCTCGCCGCCCTGGAGGCCGACGGCGCCTACCCCGCCGTCGTCGTCTGCCCCGCCAGCCTCAAGCTCAACTGGTTACGCGAGATCGAACGCTGGCTGCCCGCGCGCGGCGTACGCACCCTCAGCGGGACCGGCGAGGCCGCCGTCGAGGTCCGCGAGCCCCACATCGCGCTCGTCAACTACGACATCCTCGCCGCCCGGCTCGCCGAGCTCCGCGCCCTGGGGCCGCGGGCGCTCGTCCTCGACGAGTCCCACTACTGCAAGAACGCCGCCGCCAAGCGCACCCAGGCCGTCGCCCAGCTCGCCGCCGCCGTCCCCCCCGACGGCCTCCTCCTGGCGCTGACCGGGACCCCCGTCATGAATCGTCCCCCCGAGCTCATCGCGCAGCTGCGCATCCTCGGGCGCCTCCACGACTTCGGCTCCGGCGCCCAGTTCGGCCGGCGCTTCCGCGGGCCCGACGCCCACCTGCGCCTGCACTGGCACCTGCGCGCCCGCTGCTTCGTCCGCCGCCGCAAGGCCGACGTCCTGCCCCAGCTGCCGCCCAAGACCCGCGCCGTCGTGCCCATCGAGCTCGACAACGAGCCCGAGTACCGGCTCGCCGAGCGCGACCTCGTCGCCTGGCTGCGCAGTCAACCCCTCGATCTCCGCGAGCTCGACGCCCGCGTCGCCGCCGCCCTGCGCGCCGAACGCCTCGTCCGGCTCAACGCCCTCAAGCTGCTCGCCGCCCGCGGCAAGCTGCGCGCCGCCCTCGCCTGGATCCACAACTTCCTCGCCACCGGCGAGCGGCTCGTCGTCTTCGCCCGCCACCGCGAGATCCAGCGGGCCGTCGTCGAGCGCTTCCCCGCCGCCCTCCACATCCTCGGCGACGACGCCCCCGGCGCCCGCGACCGGGCCCTCCGCGCGTTCCAGGCGCCCGAGGGCACCGACGACAACCAGCTCATCGTCTGCTCCATCGAGGTCGCCGGCCAGGGCCTCACCCTCACACGGGCCTCCAACGTCGCCTTCCTGGAGCTCGACTGGACCCCCGCCAAGCACGACCAGGCCGAGGACCGCTGCCACCGCATCGGCCAGCCCCACGCCGTCAACATCGCCTACCTCCTCGCCGCCGACACCGTCGACGAGACCATCGCCACCCTCCTCGAACGCAAGCGCTCCGTCATCGACGCCGTCACCGACGGGCGACACGAGGACGAGGAGGCCGTCCTCGACGCCCTCGTCCGCGAGCTCCGCGGCGCGCCCTACCGGCATCTCCGGGTCGCCGCCTAGCCCACAGGGCCCGGTCGGGTCGGCGCGTGGGGCCGGGTCGGCGCGGCGCGCGGGTCGGGTCGGCGCGGCGCGTGGGCCGGGTCGGGTCGGCGCGGCCCGCCGCGCCTCAGCCCGCGGCGCCGTCGGTGGCCCCGGCGGCCCGGCCCGCTCCGCCGTCCGCGATCGCCGCCGCCGCGGCCTCCCGGCCGATGAACGGCGTCAGCGCGATGTAGACCACATGGTCCGTCAGCTCCGGCAGGCGGCGGGTGAGGCCGCGCATGATGTAGTCGTGCAGCAGCTCGAACACGCCGCCCACGATCGCCTCGGTGACCACCGGCGTCGACGGGTCGGCGGGCGCACCGACGCCGAGGTCCATGTCGAGCAGCTCCGCGTAGGCCGAGTTCGCCTCCTCCACCCGGCCCGCCACGTGGGGGTAGGCGATCAGGATGTCCACGCACGCCAGGTGCGCCAGCGCCGGCTCCGACGCCAGGAACTCCAGCAGCGCCCGCGCCCCCGCCCGCACCCCGCCGAGCCAGTCCGTCTGGTGCGCCAGCGCCCGGTCCACGGCGGCTTTGGCGCGCGAGTGGCCGACCTCGTAGGTCGCCAGGAACGCCTCCTCCTTGTTCTCGAAGTGGCTGTAGAACGTCTGCAGCGACACCGCCGCCGCCGCCGCGATGTCCTCCAGGCTGAGCGCCTGGTAGCCCGACTTCGCCGTCAGCCGCGCGATCGCGTCGAAGATCCGCTCCCGCTGGTTGAACTCCACGAACCCCCGCGGCAGGTTGTGCTCGCCGCGCGGCAGCCCCCGAGACACCCACGGCACCGGCGACGACAGGCTGCCCGGGGCGCGGCCGCCCTCGAGATAGCGGGGCTTGCGATATGGCGGCTTGCGCGGCACCCCCCGCGGCGTCGGGTAGTAGCCGGCGATCCACTCCATCAGTTCCGGCACGATCCCCAGCAGCTCGCTCTTCAGCGCCTTGCTCGAACGGCCTTCACGCACCCGCGAGTAGACGATCTTGCGCAGCGCCCCCACGATCGCCCGCGCCACGGGGTCAGGGATCGAGCCCTCCCCCGGCGCCTGCGTAAAGCCCTGGCTGATAAAGCGCTCGAAGCGAGCCGTGCCGTCCGCCCAGCGCTGCACCCCGACCTCGCCCGAGGCGCCCATCTCCACGCAGATCAGCCGCGCCGCGTCGGGACGGTCTGCGAGCGCCGTGAACAGCGCCCGGATCATCGTCTCCAGCCGCGACAGCCAGTCCTCGCCCGCGGTCTCGTAGACGCCGAGGAGTCGCCGGACCTCGGTCTCGACGACCGCGTCGTAGGTCGCCAGCAGGCACTCCTCCTTGTTCGCGAAGTGCTCGTAGAACGTCCGCCGTGAGATGCCCGCCCGGGCGACGAGGTCGGAGATCGTCGTCGCCACCACCCCGCGTTCGTTGACCGCCTGCACCATCGCCTCGATCAGGCGTTCCCGCTGGTGCGCCGCCACCTCCGCCCGCGGCAGAGCCTGCGGCCCGCGCGGCAGTCCCTTCTGACCGTTCTCCCCGCCCCCCGCCGCACGCCCCGCGCCCCGCCGGCCGTGGGCGCTCGCCCGCGGGCCGCGCGTCGAGGGCTTGCGGCCGTTGTCCCCGGCTCGCCGGGTCCGCGCCCGACCATCGTCGCCGGTCGCCTCCGGGTGCGCCGGGCGTTCCACGCCGGCCCCCTCTCCCGGCACCCCGCCTCTCTCCCTCTGTCCCTCGGGCACCGCTCCTACCTTAGTCGAGGCGGTCCGGCGCTGCGCGCCTCAGAGGCCCCCGCCGGAAACCGGCTACGATCGCGTTGTACTTGACATGATGCGTAAAACATGATTTATATGTTTATCGTGGGAGTCGCTCGATGATAGCTCAGATCCGACGCGGCAGGGACGAGATTTGGGCGACAAGAGCAAATATATGCATGAAATTACTCGCAACACGGACTTTGGGAGGAGTCATACGGAGGGCTCCGACAGGGCTCGTCGCGCACATCGCTGATGGCGTGACGTTCTGTAGGGCAACGTACTATTAGGGACGTTGCGGACGATTGGGAATGCTTGGGTTGGCCGCCGCGGCCAACGCACCAGGGGTAGGGAGGTATCACCGCATGAGAACGCTTACCTGCGACGAGCCGCGACTGCTGCGGGCATTGCACGCCCGCTGGCCGTATCGCCGCTCACACTGCCGGCACGACCTGCATTGGCTCGTGCGCGTGCGCCCACCGCGCTGCTGGTGCGCGTCGGCCCGCTCACATCCCGTCAGGACGCTGCCGGTCGTCTGCCGCCGCCCCCGCGGCTGAACGATAAGGTCACCGCGCGAGCCGAGGGACGCGGCTCGCGACATCCGCCGCCGCCGGCGACATCCGCCGCCGGCGGCCCTCGCCGCCGCAGCCCACGGCAGCCGCCGCTAGGATCGTCGAGGATGGCGGTGAGGCATCAGCCGATCGGGTCGACCGCGCCGGCGGAGCACGGGCGCGAGCAGGACGTCGCGCTGCGGCGCCTCTCGATCGACACCATCCGCGGCCTCGCCATGGACGCCGTCCAGAAAGCCGGCGCCGGGCACCCCGGCACCGCGATGGCCCTGGCCCCGCTCGGCTACCTCCTCTTCAGGCGCTTCCTGCGCGTCAACCCCGACGCCCCCCACTGGCCCGACCGCGACCGCTTCGTCCTCAGCGCCGGCCACGCCTGCGTCTTGCAGTACTCGCTGCTGCACCTCACCGGCTACGATCTCCGCCTGGAGGAGCTCCAGCAGTTCCGCCAGTGGGGATCGCGCACACCCGGGCACCCCGAGCGCGGCCACACCCCCGGCATCGAGATCACCACCGGCCCCCTCGGGCAGGGCTTCGCCAACGCCGTCGGCATGGCCATCGCCGAGCGCTTCCTCGCCGAGCGCTACAACCGTCCCGGCCACGACGTCGTCGACCACAACACCTACGTCATCTGCTCCGACGGCGACCTCATGGAGGGCGTCAGCCAGGAAGCGGCGTCGATCGCCGGCCACTTCAAGCTCGGCAAGCTCGTCGTCTGCTACGACGACAACCGCATCACCATCGACGGCAGCACCTCCATCTCCTTCGACGGCGAGAACCACACCGCCCGGCTCGCCGCCGACGGCTGGCACGTCCAGCGCGTCGCCGACTCCGAGGACCTCGGCGCCCTCCAGGACGCCCTCGACGCCGCCCGCGCCGAAACCGAGCGGCCGTCCTTCATCGCCATCCGCTCCCACATCGCCTACCCCGCGCCACACGCCGTCGACACCGCCGCCGCCCACGGCGCCCCCCTCGGCGAGGACGAGGTCCGCGCCGCCAAGCGCGCCATGGGCTTCGACCCCGAGCGCAGCTTCTGGGTGGACGAGCGCGTCTACCAGCACATGAGCCTGCGCCAGTCCGGCGCCGCCGCCGAGCGCGACTGGCAGGGCCGCTTCGACGCCTGGCGCGAGGCCCACCGAGAGCTCCTCGACGACTGGGATCGAGCCTGGAGGGGACAGCTGCGCGAGGGCTGGCAGGCGGCGCTGCCGAGCTTCCCCGCCGGCGAGTCGCTCGCCACCCGCTCCGCCGGCCAGAAGACGATGGCCGCCTTCGCCGAGCACGGCCCCACGATGATCGGCGGCGCCGCCGACCTCGTCGAGTCGACCAAGACCCTCTTCCGCGGCGCCGGCGAGTTCTCGCCGGTGCACGCCGGGCGCAACGTCCCCTTCGGCATCCGCGAGCACGCCATGGGCGCCATCGTCAACGGCGCCGCCGCCCACGGCGGGATCGTCAAGCCCTACGGCTCGACCTTCCTCGTCTTCTCCGACTACATGCGCGCCTCGGTGCGGCTCTCCGCGCTCATGCAGCTCCCGGTCCTCTGGGTCTGGACGCACGACTCCGTCGGTCTCGGCGAGGACGGCCCCACCCACCAGCCGATCGAGCACTACGCCTCGCTGCGCGCCATCCCCCACCTCTGGGTGGTCCGTCCCGCCGACGCCAACGAGACCGCCGTCGCCTGGCGCGTCGCGCTCGAACGCGACGACGGGCCCGTCGCGCTGCTCTTCTCCCGCCAGAACGTCCCCACCCTGGACCGCACCGACGGTGGGCTCGCGGCGGCCGCCGAGCTCGAGCGCGGGGGCTACGTCCTGTGGGACTCCCGCGCCGAGGGCCGGCAACCCGAGCTGATCCTCATCGCCACCGGCGCCGAGGTCGCGCCCACACTGCAGGCCGGGCGCACCCTGGCGGACGCCGGTCACGCCGTCCGCGTCGTCTCGATGCCCTGCGTCGAGCTCTTCGAAGCCCAGTCGCCCGAGTACCGCGACGAGGTGCTCCCGCCCGCCGTCCGCACCCGCCTCGCCGTCGAGCCCGGGGCCACGCTCGGCTGGTGGAAGTGGGTGGGCAGCGACGGCGACGTCCTCGGCATCGACCGCTTCGGGGCCTCCGCGCCCGGCGCCCGCGTCCTGAAGGAGCTCGGCTTCGACGCCGACGGCATCCTCGCCCGCGCCCGAGCCCTGCTGCAGCGCACCGCCACCGCCGACGGGAACGTCGGTGGGGCGGACGGACGTGCCGGCGGGCATCTGGGAAGCTCCGCCACGCCGGGTAGCACCTCATAGAGCCACTCTCCGGAGGCCGACACCAATGCCACCACAGGACCACACCTCGCCGCTTCACCGCCTCTCCGCCCTCGGGCAGAGCGTCTGGGTCGACTTCCTCTCGCGCGACTCCATCCGCGGTGGGCACCTGCAACAGCTGCTCGACGACGACGCCGTAGTCGGGGCCACCTCGAACCCCTCCATCTTCCAGCAGGCCATGAGCGCCGGCGACGCCTACGACGAGCAGATCCGCGAGCTCGCCGGCGAAGGACTCGACGCCCGCGACACCTTCTGGCGCCTCGCCGAGCGCGACATCAAGGACGCCTGCGACCTCTTCCGCCCCATCTGGGACGGCGGTCTCGGCCGCGACGGCTACGTCTCGCTCGAGGTCGACCCCGGGCTCGCCTACGACACCCTCGCCACCTACCGCGAAGCCATGCGCCTGCACGAGCTCGTCGACCGCGCCAATCTCATGGTCAAGATCCCCGCCACCAAGCCCGGGCTGGCCGCCATCGAGGACGTCATCGCCGAGGGCCGCTCGATCAACGTCACCCTCATCTTCTCCCTGCGCCGCTACGCCGTGGTCGCCGAGTCCTACATCCGCGGCATCGAGCGCCTCGTCGCCGCCGGCGGCGACCCCCGCACCGTTGCCTCCGTCGCCAGCTTCTTCGTCTCCCGCATCGACACCGAGGGCGACCGCCGCCTCGACGAGCTCGCCGCCAGCTCCGGGCGCGACTACGCCGAGCTCAAGGGGCGGCTCGCCGTGGCCAACGCCCGGCTCGCCTACCGGCACTTCCTGGAGGCCTTCCAGGGGCCCCGCTGGGAGTACCTCGCCGGCAAGGGCGCCAGCCCCCAGCGCGTCCTCTGGGCCTCCACCTCGACCAAGAACCCCGACTACCCCGACATCCTCTACGTCGAGGAGCTCATCGGCCCCGCCACCGTCAACACCATGCCCGAGCAGACCATCGCCGCCTACCAGGACCACGGCAACCCCGAAGCCCGCCTCCAGCGCGGGCTCGAGCAGGCAGGCCGGCTGCTGGCGGAACTGCGCGAGGTCGGCGTCGACTACGACGACCTCACCGACACCCTCGAGCGCGAGGGCGTCGAGAAATTCGCCACCGCCTTCGACGAGCTCATCGCCTCGCTCGGCGAGAAGCAGGCCGCGCTGGTCGCGGCCTGAGGCCGCGGCTCGCGACAGCCTCACCGCGGCAGGGCCCCCGGCTCAGTCGGAAACGCCGCCGCGACCAGATCGTGCCTGTTCGGCTCGTGGCCCGAGACCGATGCTCCAGAAAGTCGAAATTGTGATTTCTCATGAAATCATGCGCCGTCGGTATGAGCCGAGTCGGTTCCACCCAATCTCCCAGCCTCGGCGCTCGTGTCTCTGCAGATGCCCGCGAGTGTGTCCGCGGTACTCGTCTTGGCGTCCGAGCTGCTGTGGTTGCTGGTGGTCCGGCGTTACCGTCGAACCACGCTCACCTCGGGCCGGTTCAGCCGCCGGTTTTGACCTCGGCGTCGCTGGCGGCCGACAGGGCTCCGCCGCGCCTGGTCGCGCCTGGTGTCTCAAGCGAGCAGGCGGGCGCCTGCCGAGGGCCGCACCGCGAGCGTGCCCGGCGGTGGCGGCGCGTCTGGCGGGAACAGCCCCAGCACGCTCCCCCCGAAGCCACCGCCGATCATGCGGGCGCCGAGGGCGCCGGAGCTCTTGCACCTCCTCACCGCCGCCTCCACCGCGGGCGTCGAGCACTCGTAGAGGTCGCGCAGGCTGGCATGCGACTCGTCGAGCAGCGGGCCGATCGCGGCCGCTTGGTCTTCGCCCAGTGCGGTGACCACGGCGCGTACCCTGGCATTCTCTCCAAGCACGTGCTCCACGCGCCTCGCCAGCCGCTCCGGGAGGCGCGCCAGGTCCGCGCGTCCGACCCCGCCGGGCCCCTCCAGCTCGCGCAACGAGCCCACCCCGAGCAGCTCGCAGGCGCGGGCGCATTCCGCGCGGCGCTCGTTGTAGCCGGAGGCCGCCAGCTCGCGGTGCTCGCCTGACTCCTCCACCGCCAGGCTCCAGCCCCTCTCCAGGACCAGCGGCACCGGTTTGACGTCGAGGCTCGCGAAGTCGATCAGCAGAGCCCTCTCGGGCTTGCCAAGCAGCGACGCCAGCTGGTCCAGGAGACCCGTCTGGGCGCCGACCCACTCGCTCTCGACCCCCGCGCACAGGCGCGCCAGGTCGAGCAGGTCGAGCTCGTCTGCACCGGCGAGGGCGAGCAGCACCAAGCTCAGAGCGATCTCAAGCGCCGCCGAAGAGGACAGCCCCGCACCGCGCCGGATGTCGCCGCCGAGCTCCAGGTGCGAGGAGGGAACCGGTGCCCCGGCCTCCTCGAGCGCGCTGGCCACGCCGCGGACGAATGCTCGCCAGCCCGCCACGCGGTCGGGACGCGGGAGGGCGAACTCGTCCTCCTCGTCGATATCGACTGCCCGCGCCCGGATGCGGGCGCCAGCCGGCGCTGTGTCGGGCGCCCGGCGCTTCGACGAGGGCTCAACCCAGCCGCGCACGGTGATCCCCTGGGCAATCGCGAACGGCAGCGCCAAGCCGCCGTTGTAGTCGGTGTGCTCCCCGATCAGATTCACCCGCCCCGGAGCGAACGCCCGCACCTCACGCCGCACCGGTTGCCGCCCCTCGACGGTCGCCTGCGATCACCTCGCGCAGTGCCGCCGCCGACTCCTCCGGCAGGGTGTCGGCGATGAACGCCCCCGCCCCCTGCTCGGAGCCGGCCAGGTACTTGAGCTTCTCCGCCGTGCGCAGCGGCGGGTAGAACTCCACGTGGACATGCCCGTCGGCCTCCCCGCCGTTCGGAGTAGGCGCCTGGTGGACGGCCATCACGTAGGGGAACGGGCGGTCGAACAGCGCGTCATAGCCGCGCGTCAGCCGCTGCAGCGCACCGGCCAGCGAGTCGAGCTCCGTCGGCGTGCAGTGGGCCAGGCTGGGGCGGTGCGCGCGCAGCGCTACATGCGTTTCATAGGCCCAGCGCGCGGCGTAGGGGACGTAGACGAGGACGTCCTCGTCGGCGAACAGCGTCCGGTCCCCGCCGCCGTGCGTCTCCGCGCCGCCGTGGTCCTCCCCGCCGCCGTGGGTCTCCCCGCCGCCGTGGGTCTCCCCGCCGCCGTGGGTCTCCGCGCCGCCGCGAACCTCCTCCGCCAGCAGCGCGCACACTGCGCACCCGCCGAGTCGCGCGTCGGCCGCCGTCTCGGCCGCCGGCACCGGCGGCAGGAACGGGTAGCCGTAGATCTGACCGTGGGGGTGGTGCAGGGTCACGCCAACCTCCACTCCCCGGTTCTCGAAGATGAAGACGTAGTCGATGTCCTCCCGCGCGGCGAGCGCGAGATAGCGCTCGCGCCACACCCACATCAAGGCCCGCGCGCGCTCCGCCGGGAGCGTCGCGAGGGAGCCCTCGTGGCGATCGGTGTAGACGACCACCTCCGCCGCGCCCAGCGGCGCCTCGAATGCCGGGAAGCGGTTCTCGAACACCGCGATCTCGAACGCCGGGAACGGGATCTCGGTATCCGCGCCGCCCGGCCGGGTGGGGCAGAGAGGGCACTCCGCCTGAGCCGGCAGGAACGTCCGATCCTGGCGGTGGATGGCGTAGTCCACCCACTCCCCGCGCAGCTCGTTGAAGCGCAGCTCACCCATCGCCCAGCGAGGCCGACGGGGCAGGCGGCGGGGCCGCCGCCGGCGGCTCCGGGCGCCACCCGTAGAGGATCAGCCCACGTCCGTCGGCTTTGCGGGTACGCCGTAGCGCCAGCGGGCCGTAGCGGTCGGGTAGGCCCGGGTGCTCGCGCGATGCGCCGGGTTGCCCCGATGACGGCGGCGTCGAGCACGCCTGCCCCTCAGAGGCGATCGTGTCCGTCTCCCCCGCGGGGCGCCCAGCCGGGTCCGGTGAGGGTGCAGGCATCGCCCAAGGTATACCCCTCCGACGCCCCGCTTAAGGTTCTGGCGCTACCGTCGGGGTTGTCTTGGGGAGCGAGATCCACCCACCGTCAGCGCCATCCGAACGCCGTGCCTGGCTGACCGCGGCCGCGCTGCTCGCCGTCGGCGTCGCAGTCCTAGCCGTCGTGCTGAGCGGCGCGCTCGACTCCGCCGGCAGGTCCCCGGCTGTCGCCCACCCGCCCACCGTGCTGGTCGCGGCACGCACCCCCGCGGTCGCCGGCGCGGCCACTCGGGCGCTGCGCGCCGGACGTGGGGCCCCGCCCGCCGGCCCCTACACGCCGGCCGGTCGACGCGGCGGACGCCACACCGGGGTCGTGCCCGCCGTCGGCCGCCAGGCTCTCGCAACGGCCGCCGGCGGTGCCGGCGAGACGGGGGACGCCGTCTGGGACGCCTCCGCGAGCGATCCCGTCGGCGGGCCCGAAGTGCCGATCTCTGAAGCCTGGGTGGCCGGCTTCTACCCGATCTACGCCGAAGCCCAGCGGGTGTTCGGCGTCAACTGGCTGCTGCTGGCCTCGATCCACGACCAGGAGACGGCCTTCTCGACCGCCCCCTCGACCTATCACGGCCTCAACTTCGCCCACTGCTGCGGCGGGCCGATGCAGTTCAATGTCACCAACGGGCCCGTCAGCACCTGGCAGCTGGTGCGGAGCGCCTACCGCTACGGCAAACGGCCTGCGGTCTACGACCACCGCACCGCGCACCACCCCTCGATCTACGACGACTTCGACGCCGTCATGGCCGCCGCCTGGCTGCTCTCCTCCGACGGCGCCGGTGCGGCGCTCGACGACGCCGCCTGGTGGGCGGCGTACGACTACTACGGTCACGGCGCCGCCGGTGTCACCTACGCCGATCAGGTCCTCGCCCGCGCGATCTCGTGGTCCCAGCATGGCTTCTGCATCGACTGCGGCCTGCCGCCGCGGATGGTTCAGGCCGTCCAGGCCGCCTACGGGGCGCCGGTGCTGGAAAGCCTCGTCGCGGCCCAACGCGCCGAGCTCGCCGAACGCACGGCCGCGGCGCGGCGGCATCGACGCCATCGACACCGCTAGCCCGCGCCGTGGCCGCGCCGGCCTTCACGCGGACCTCTCTCAGCCCGTGTCGGGTCTGCCTCGACGCTCTGCGCTCAGCCTGCGCGTGCTCAGCCCTGCGCGTGCTCAGCCCTGCGCGAACAGCTCGCAAGCGACCTGGTCGCTGGCCAATGCCGTGCCGCCCAGCAGGCGCCGGTTGAGCTGCGCCCGGCGGAAGTAGAGCGGAGCGTCGTGCTCCCAGGTGGCTCCGATGCCGCCGTGCACCGAGATCATCGTGCGGGCGGCGTGGTCCAGCGCGCGTCCCGCCACCGAGCGCGCCGCTCCCGCGGCCAGGGCGAACTCGCCGGGTGCGCCGCGTCGCGACCAGCCGGCGTAGTAGAGCAGGGAGCGGCCGTTCTCGAGCTGGCGCAGGACCTCCGTCAGGGAGTGCTTGACCGCCTGGTAGGAGCCGATCGCGCGGCCGAAGGTGTAACGCTCCTTGGCGTAGGCCACCGACGTCTCCAGGGCGGCCTCGACGGCGCCGAGGGACTCGGCGGCGAGCAGCGCCTGCGCCAGGTGCCAGGCGCCGGCGAGCTCCTCCGGCGGCGCCTGCAACAGCGTCGCCGGGGCGTTCTCCAGCGCGACGTGGCCGAGCGAGCGGGTGGCGTCGTAGCGGCGGACCTCGTTGACGCTGACCCCGCTCGCCGAGGCCTCTACGCAGAAGCCGACCGGCTGGCCGTCGAGCGTGGCGACGCCGACGAGCACATCCGCTCCGGGCGCGTCCGGGACGAACGCGACCTGGCCGGTGACGGTGGCCCCGCCCGCGGCGTCCCCGCCGCGCGAGGCCTTGGGCGGCGCCGCGCGTTCCATGCCGCCGGCGGGGTCCACGCTCCACTCGCCGCGGACGTCGTCGGCCGGCCGCGTCGGCAGGTAGGCGGCGCGGCGCTCGCCCCGGGCGAGAGAGCTCAAGAGCTCGTCGTGGACATCGGGCGACGCATCGAGGATGGCGCTCGCCGGAAGATGGCCGAGCAGTGGGATCGCCGCCAGCGTCCGCCCGCACTCGCCGAGCACGAGCATCGCGTCGAAGGCGTCCAGGCCGGCGCCGTCGTGGGCCTCGCTCACCAGCAGCCCCGGCCAGCCGGCCTCGACCGCGGTCGGCCAGAGGGCGGGCAGGTCGCCCTCCCCGTCCAGCGCCGCCCGGGCCGCCTCCAGGGTCTTGAAGCGCGACAGCGCCCCGCGGGCGGCCTCGCGCAGGAGGACCTGCTCATCCGAGAGTGCCAGGTTCATGCGCTCGCCGCCTCCTTCGCTCGCAGCTCCGAGAATGGGATGCCCTTGTCCAGGCGCGGCTCCGGTGGGAGGCCCAGGACGCGCTCGCCGATCGTGTTGCGCAGGATCTCTTCCGTGCCGCCCGCCGACTTCAGGCCGGGGAGGAAGGAGATCATGTAGGCCCACTCGCTGCCCTCGGCGAGAGCGTCGGGGCCGAGGACGTCGGCGATGAGGTCACCCGTCTTGATCGCGCCGTTGACGATCGTGACCTTCGCCAGGCCTGCCTCGGGGCCGGGGATCTGGCCGCGCTGCAGCGCCGTCATCGTGCGGTAGCCGGTGAAGCGCACCGCGATCAGTTCCGCCGCGATCTCGCCCAGGTCGCGGCGGACCTCGGGATCGCGGCGGGCGTGCTCGTCGGCCGCGATCGCCTGGGCGAAGCGCTGGGAGCTGAAGCCCAGGCCCTCGGCGCCGAGGCCGATCGTGACCCGCTCGAACATCAGGGTCGTCAGCGCCGTGCCCCAGCCGTTGCCGACGCCGCCGACGACCGCGTCGGCGGCGATGGCGACGTCGTCGAAGAAGACCTCGTTGAACTCCGCCTCGCCGGAGATCTGGCGCAGGCCGCGCACGGTCACTCCGGGGGCGTCCATCGGCACGACGAACATCGTCAGCCCCTTGTGCTTGGGCACGTCGGCGTCGGTGCGCGCCAGCAGCAGGCCGTAGGAGGCGAATTGGGCGTTGGTCGTCCACACCTTCTGGCCCGACAGGCGCCAGCTGCCGTCCTCGAGCTGGCGGGCGCGAGTCTGGACGGCGGCCAGGTCAGAGCCGGCGGCGGGCTCGGAGAAGAGCTGGCACCAGACCTCGTCGCCGTGCAGCATCGGCCCGAGGTAGCGGCCCTTCTGCTCCTCGCTGCCGTGGGCGATGATCGTCGGGCCGAGCATCCCCACGCCGATCGCGTCGAGGATCCCGGGGACTTTGGCGCGGGCGATCTCCTGGTTGCAGATCACCTGCTCGATCGGCCCGCGGCCCTGACCGCCGTACTCCTTGGGCCACGTCACCCCGGCGAGCCCGGCCTCGGCCAGTCGCGCCTGCCAGGCGCGGCGGGCGGCGACGATCTCGGCCTCCTCCTCGAGCGCCCCCGGCCCCTGCAGGATCGGGGCCTCGCCCTTGTGCTGCTCCAGCCATCCCCGCGCCTCCGCGCGGTATGCGGCCTGCTCAGGGGTGTCGTCGAGATCCATCGCGCTCCTCCTTGGTTGACTGACCAGTCAATCGCTACGCATACGGTACTACGCTCGGCGGGGGCGGTGTCGAGGGGAGAGCCGGCGTTGTTTTGAAGGGGGAGTCGGTGTTGTTTTGGCGAGGTGTGTGCGCGCGTGCGCGCGTGCGCGCGGCGCGTTAACAAGCAATAGGCGTTAACGAGCCGCGCACGCGCGCACACCTCCAGAAAACCGATCTCCAAGGCTGGCTCCGGCGCAGGCCGCGGGACGCCTGGGGCTCAGGCGCCAGCCGGCATCGGGGGTTCGGCGACGGGGGCCTGGTGGTATACGTGCAGGAATGCGTCGTCGAGCAGTTCCCGGGCTTGGTTTCCGGGTGCCGGGGAGTGCAGAAGGACGACCGCCAGGCGCACCCCGTGGCGCTCCGCGGTCGCGACGAGGCAGCGACCGGCTTCGATGGTTTCGCCGGTCTTCATACCCGTCGTGCCGGGGTAGTGGTAGATCAGCAGGGGGTTGTTGTTATAGAGGTAGAGCCTGCCCCCCTCGATGGGGAACGGCAGGACGGCATAGTAGGTCCGGGTGACCCGTGCGATGCGGGGCTGCCCGAGGTCGATGTGGGCCAGCTCGGCGAGGTCGGCCGCGCAGGAGTAGTTGTGTGTGTTGTAGAAGCCCGACGGCGAGGAGTAGCGGGTGCAGCCGAGGCCGAGCCGGGCGGCTTCTTCGTTCATCTCACCGACGAAGCGGTGGACGCTGCCCGCCACGTGCTGGGCCAGGGCGACGGCGGCGTCGTTGCCGGAGGGCAGCAACAGGCCGTACATCAGCGGCCCGATCGGCACCCGGCGCCCGAGCGGGAGGACCCCGACCTTCGAGCCGCTGGTCTCCTCCGCCTGCTTGGTGATCAGCACCCGGGCGTCGGACGGCGTGTGCTCGACTGTGAGCAGGGCGGTCATCATCTTCGTGAGGCTCGCGATGCGCAGCCGCTCCAGCGGGTTCAGCTGCCACAGGACCCGTCCGCTGTCGAGGTCGATCATGATGCCCGCCCGCGGGGGTTCGGGGAAACGCAGCCGGATGGGGTCGGCGCCGGGGTCGGACAGCTGCAGGGGCAGCGGCGGGACGCCCAGCGGCAGGCCCAGCGCCGACATCCGCCCGGTCGGGCTTTTCGTGGTGCGATCGTCTACGCGGGTGCTGCGCCCGCGCTCGCCGTGTCCGGCCCCCGCGGCGGGGCTGTTGCTGCTGCTCAGGGGGTCGCCGCCGCGGGAGAGGACCGCGTAGAGCAGTGCGGCGACCACCACGGCGACGGCGCCGCCGGCAAGCATGCGGCGTATGCGCCTGCGTCGTCGCCGGCGGGCCGCGGCCCGCGAGTGACGGTGGCTGGGGGGCAGGAACGGCGAGCGGCTCATCGACGAGTGGCGCGGGGCGGGAAGAGGTTCATCGACGGAGGTGCGGGGCGGGGACGCTCACCGACGGGGAGGGTTCAGCAGCGAGCCGAGGATCCCGACGGCCATCAGGAGGATCACGAACAGCGAGATCGCGCTGGCCAGGGTAAACCCCTGGGCGGCGATCGCCTTCAGCGTCAGGAACGCGAAGCCGACGATGAAGAGGGCCGCGACGAGCAGGATGACCAAACGCGCGAGGATCGCAGCAGACTATCCGCGTGCCATCTCGCCGACACCGGCAGCCGTGGCGTCGCCTGCGCCGGGCGACGGTGTTGCGGCGGGATCGCCGGCGAGCGGGCCGCTGCCGGGCCTGGCCTGGGCGACGTGCTGGTCGGCGTGGTAGGAGGAGCGCACCAGGGGTCCGGCCGCGACGTGCTCGAAGCCGAGATCGTAGGCGGCGCGCCGCAGGGCGGCGAACTCGTCGGGATGCCAGTAGCGGACCACCGGCAGGTGGCGCTCGGAGGGCCGCAGGTACTGGCCGACGGTGAGCACCTGGACTCCACGGGCGCGCAGCGCGGCGAAGGTCTGCACCATCTCCTCGTGGGTCTCGCCGAGACCGACCATGAGGCCGGACTTGGTGACCACCTCGCGTCCGCCGAGCTGCTTGGCCAGCTCGAGCACGCGACAGGAGCGCTCGAAGCTCGAGCCGCGACGCGCCAGCGGGTAGAGGCGGGGGACGACCTCGACGTTGTGGTTGAAGACGTCGGGCCGCTCCGCGATGACCTTCGCCAGCGGCATCTCCTGGCCCTGGAAGTCGGGGGTGAGAACCTCGATCTGACAGCCCGGCGCCTGGCGGCGGACCTGGCGGATGACCCCCACGAACGCCCCGGCGCCCTTGTCGGGCAGGTCGTCGCGATCGACCGAGGTGACGACGGCGTGGCGCAGCCCCATCCGCGCGATCGAACGGGCGACGCGCGCCGGCTCGAGCGGGTCGTTCCAGGTCGGCCGGCCGGTCTTGACGTTGCAGAAGCCGCAGCGGCGGGTGCAGGTGTCGCCGAGGATCATGAACGTCGCCGTGCCCCGCTCCCAGCACTCGCCGACGTTGGGGCAGGCGGCCTCCTGGCAGACCGTGTGCAGCTGCTCGTCGCGGATCAGCCGCGTCAGGGCGCGGTAGCGCTCACCGCCCGGAGCGGGAACCTTCAGCCACGGCGGCTTGCGCTCGCGCAGCGGGCGTACGTCGGGGCCGAGGACACGCAGCACGTTCGCCCCGCCCGGGTTCGAGCGCGAGCGGGTCGGCGCCGGTGGAGTCGCGGCGTCGGCGCCCGTCATGCCGCCACCGGATCGCGTCGTCCTGCCGCAAGCGGCGTGTCCGCGATCCCGAGCCGGCTCGCGGACACGATTCGCTGACGCCGGCCGTGGATCGCGCAGAAAGCGTGCGCCATACGTCGCCGGAAGCAGCCGATGTCGGCCGTGCCGCGCTCGAACGCGATCGAGGTCATCGTGACGTCCGGCAGGCCGCAGGCGACGACCCACGAGAAGGGCGCGAGATCGTTCTCGACGTTCACCGCGAACCCGTGCGTGGAGATGCCCCGCGCGACGTGGACGCCGAG
>Ga0335072_10002862_pt1 | contig 26398 bp, 22 predicted proteins | sample Lox_Sample_21_FD_206725 | JGI IMG/M metagenome (GOLD analysis project Ga0335072, IMG submission 206725) | Soil microbial communities from Loxahatchee National Wildlife Refuge, Florida, United States - Lox_Sample_2.1 | ecosystem: Environmental > Terrestrial > Soil > Wetlands | place: USA...
TCTTCTACGAATACGCAGCCGTCACGTTGATCGCGGGCCTGTACCTGACGTATGCAGGCTTCTCGCAGACGCCGAAGATCGCGGCTAGTAAATAACGCGCTTGTCGCGTTCGGTTTTTATCCGCAGCTGATTGAGCTGCCAGTAATGCGCGAAGCGTTGGATCTCGTCCATCGTGCCTTCGCTGATGTCGACGAACTGCATCCCGTGGACGAACGCGGCGCGCGGAAGATTGAAGAACGTGATCTTCGATTTGGCGCGAACGTGCATCTCGCTGAACTTGCGGGGCGGCTTTTTGACGCGCTTCTTGCGCGGACCGAACGGCGTATCTTCGGAGACTTCTTTCCACTCCGGAAAGTGCTCGAGAAAATCGCTCGGCAGTGTGAAGTGCAGCAACAGCTCTTGGTCGTGAATCAAATCCTCGTCGAGCAGAATGCGTAACCCGCCGGCGGAAAGATCGTTGGCCATCGCGCGACGCTCGCCCGGCCGTCCGACAACCTCATAATAGACCGGAAATTCAACTTCGGCGCGAAAGGCAGTACGTTTATTGTTGGGGCCGCCGGCTGTTGCCGCCGCACCACCGCGCGCTGCCGTAGCCGCGCTCTCTGACGAGCCGCCGGCCGGACGCTTCCTTTCGCCGCCAAACCTGAACATCGCAGTTCTCGCTTTCCAGGACTCTGTTCGCAGCCCTTCGTAAGGGGGCCGCGTGAGCGTGCTCGGCGAGCGGTTGATTGAAGCATTGGGGGCTGACGCCGTGCACACCGCGCCCGAGGATTTAGCCGTTTACGCGTTCGACGCGTACAGCGAGGACCGGCTCCCCACAGCCGCCGTCATTCCCAAAGATGTGCGTGAGGTCACGCAAGTCGTCCGCATCGCAGCCGAATGCGGCGAGCCGATCGTCGCGCGCGGCGCGGGAACAGGGTTGTGCGGCGGCGCCGTGCCGACGCACGGCGGCATCGTCGTTTCGTTTGCGCGAATGAATCGCATTCTCGAAATCGACACGCGCAACCGGCGCGCGAAAGTGCAACCCGGGCTTATCAATCTCGATCTTTCGCGCGCAACGGCGCGCGACGGACTTTTCTACGCGCCGGATCCCGCAAGTCAGAAAGTCTCCTCGCTCGGCGGCAACGTTGCAACCAATGCGGGTGGTCCGCATTGCCTTTCATACGGCACGACGACCAATCACGTCCTGGGCCTCGAGCTCGTCGATCATCGCGGTGAAGTCGTCAGCGTTCATCAGGACGATTCCGGCTACGATCTTACCGGCGTTTTAGTCGGCAGCGAAGGAACGCTGGGAATCGTCACGTCGATCGACGTGCGCCTGATGCGGCTTCCCGAGGCGGTTCGCGTCTGCATGGCGACGTTCGGAGACGTCGAGAGCGCCAGCGAGGCAGTCTCTCAGATCATCGGTGCCGGCATCGTGCCGATCGCGCTCGAGATCATGGACAAGGTCATCACGGGCGCCGTCGAGGCGGCCTTCAAGGCCGGCTTTCCCGAGGACGCAGGGGCCGTTCTGCTCGTCGAGATCGCCGGACTCGCCGACGACATGGACGCAAGCGAAGCGGCGATCGCGAAGATTGCCCGCGCGTGCGGAGCTCTGACGTGGCGCACGGCTCGCACGCAAGCCGAGCGCGATATCCTCTGGGCTGCGCGCAAAGGCGCAGCCGGCGCGATCGGACGGCTCGCGCCCAACTTCTACATTCAAGACTGCACGGTGCCGCGCACCAAGCTGCCGGCAGTAATGCGCCTCGTCGAAGAAATCGTGCGCGACCATCGACTGCAGGTCGGCAACGTCTTTCACGCCGGCGACGGCAACCTGCATCCGCTGCTGCTCTTCGATCGCAGCAAGCCGCGCGACGTCCAAGCCGTGATCGACGCAGGCAGCCAGATCCTGCAGACCTGCATCGATTACGGCGGCACGATCTCGGGCGAACACGGCATCGGCTACGAAAAACGTGAATCGCTGGCGCTTCTGTTTTCGTCCGAAGACCTCGCGACGATGGGCAGAGTGCGCGACGTGCTCGATCCGGCGCGCCGCTTCAATCCGGACAAGATCTTCCCCAGCAGTGCGATGTGCAGCGAAGTTCGTGCCGCGAGCTAAGCCGCGGGCGCAGGTCTACGACATCGACGGACGTCCGTCGGGACGCGTCGTTGCGCCCGTCGACGAGCAGGAAGTTGCCGAGGTGCTACGCGCGGCCGATGCGGCCGGCGATGCAGTCGTGGCGGTCGGAGGTGGAACGTTGCTGGGCGCCGGCAATCCGCCCCGTCATTACGAAGTCGCACTTTCGACGTTGCGCCTCGATCGAGTTCACGCCTACGACCATCGCGATCTCACGATCGGCGTCGGCACCGGCCTAACCGTCGCGCAATTCTCATCGGCGCTTGCGGCGCACCGTCAGTTCGTTCCACTCGACGTTCCCCGCGCTGCGATCGCAACCGTGGGCGGAACGCTCGCATCGGGTTGGCTCGGACCGCGACGCGCAACATACGGCCGTCCACGCGATCTGCTGATCGGCACGACAACCGCGCTCGCCGATGGTACGCTTGCGCACGCCGGTGGGATGGTCGTCAAGAACGTCAGCGGCTACGACCTTTCACGCTTGTACGTCTCCTCGTTCGGAACTCTCGGCGTGATAACGCGCGCAAATTTCAAAACCTTGCCGATGCCGTCTGCATTCCGCTTGACGATCGCGCGTCTTCCCGAGGGTACGCGTGCGCGCGCGGCGGCGAACGTGCAAGCGCTCGAGGTAGAACCGACCGCCGCGCTCCTCATCGACGGGTTTCGCGACGTTTTGCCGTTCGAATTGGGACCGGAAGGCGCCCTACTGCTCGCATTCGAAGGATCGGCCGCCGCGATCGAACGCGCAACGCGCAGCGTCCGGTCGGCGCTCGGCTCCGCCGGCGTCCCCGAGACTCGCATCATCGACACCGGCGCGCACGAGACGTTCGCGCGCACGCTCGACGCGTATATCGCAAGCGTACCGGGGCGGTCCGTTACGCTGCGCGTGCTAGGTTTGCCCGACGGCGCGCTCAAACGCGACGCAGCAGCGCGGGATGCGATCGCGCCGACGGCCGCATTGCTCGATACGATCCTCGATCTGCGCTGCGGCGATCTGATCGCGCGCATATTCGTCGATGGGAAGCTCGACGCGCTCGCAGTCCGCGGGACGCTGTCGGACGCCGTCGGCGCGCTGCGTGCGCCGTTGCCGGAGGCAACGGTTCTTGCACGCGGACTCGCGCTGGAGGGCGAGATCGATGCGTGGGGGACCTTGCCGCCCGCGATCGGCCTGATGCGCGATCTTAAGGCGCGGTTCGACCCACGGGGAACGCTTGCGCCGGGCCGGTTTCTCGGCGGAATTTAACCAGCGCGAACGCAAATGCGGAAACGAGCGGGACGAAGCTGACGAGCGAGAGCGCCGCGGCCGGCCCCTCTCGCGCAACGAGCGCGCCGACGCCGGTCACGAGTGCCGAACCGATGCCGAAAGCTACGCCGTTGATGAGGCCGAGTGCCATGCCGAGATTCTGCGGCAACATCGCTTGCACGAGCGCAACACCCGGTCCGGTGTTGGCAGAAAGCAGGATGCTTCCCACGACGAGCAGCGGCAGAGCGAGTCCGCCACTCAGAACGAAGAACCCCAGCAGGCACGGTACGGCCGCGACGAGCGTTGCAATCGAGATGAACAGCGCACCAAAACGATCCGCGAGCGTCCCGCCCGCGTACGTTCCGAGAACGCCGACCAGCAAGAACAGCGTGACGACCTGGCCGGCTTCTACGAGCGAGTGTCCGCGCGCGACGAGCAGGTTCGGCAAGAATATCATGAACGAGGAGTTGACGAGATTGCGCAACGCCGTGCTGATGACGAGCAGTGAGATGCCGAAGCGATCGGCGCGCGGAACCTCGAGCACCTGTGCAGCTTCGTGGCGGCGCTCGGCGCGCGGACCTACTTTGCTCATTGCCCAAAACAGCGCCGCAACTGCAAACGCACCCGGGATCGCAAGCCATGCGGTTCCACCGTGCCAATGCGCGAGCGCGATCGCAGCGACCGCCGGACCGATAGAATATCCGATTTGTCCGCCGATGACGAAAATCGACATCCCCGTCGATTTGTGCGAGCCGCTCAGCATCGACGAATAGCGCCCCGCTTCCGGATGCATCAGTGCGGAGCCGAAGCCGCCGAGGATGACGAGCCCGATCAGCACGAGCGGCGAAGTCGCGAGGCCGGCGAGCGACACGCCGACCGTCGTCACGCCGACGGCTGCCGGCAAGAACCACCACCGGCCGTAACGATCCGAGTATGCTCCGAAAACCGGCTGCACGATCGAGCTCGTGAAGTACCAAATGAAACCGACGACGCCTTGGAAAATCGGCGAGAGGCCGTTGTGGCTCGCAACGTAGTAGACGATCAGTGGGACGAAGCCGGCATAGAAGTCGCTGGTCCCGTGACTGGCGGCGATGACGAAAAGGCCGCGACGGTCCCAATCCCGCTTCTTCACGGGGCCGCTTTCGCTCACCGTAGAACCGAACTCCCCCATGAGCACGCACCGCAGCCGCCGCGACGCCGTTGCCGAGAAGCTGGGCGACGGGATTGCCGTCATTCCAGCCGCGGTCCATCGTCTGCGCAACGGCGATTCGGAATACCAATACCGGCAAAACTCGGATTTCTATTATCTGACCGGATTCGACGAACCGGAAGCGGTGCTCGTCATCGCACCGGCCCGTGACGAGCGCGACACGTTGTTTCTGCGACGACGCGATCGCGATGCCGAGATTTGGACGGGCAAGCGGCTCGGCGTCGAAAATGCGCCCACGCGGCTCAAAGTAGACGCGGCGTTCGCGATCGACGAGCTCGACGACAAATTGGGCGAGCTGCTGGTCGGCAGCGAGCGGCTGGCCTATACCTTCGGCAGCGACGAAGCATTCGATCGCAAGGTACACGCTGCGATCGCGGAGGCGCGGTACGCGGTGCGGCGCGGCGGCAAAGCACCGATCGAGTTCTTCGAACCCGGAAGCATCCTGCACGAGATGCGGTTGCGTAAATCGCCCGAAGAGATCGAAATCATGCGCAGCGCCGGTGCAATCTCGCGGCTCGGCCACGTCGCCGGTATGCGCGCAACGCACCCGGGCATCTGGGAATACGAGCTCCAGGCGGTCATCGAGTACGCGTACATGCGCAACGGCGCGCAATCACCGGCGTACACGTCGATCGTGGCCGGCGGCGCGAATGCGACGATCCTGCACTACAATACGAATCGCGAGCAGCTTCGCAACGGCACGCTCGTGCTCGTCGATTCAGCCGCCGAGCTGGATCTTTATGCATCGGATGTGACGCGCACGTGGCCGGTCAACGGCCGCTTCAGCCCCGAGCAGCGGGCGATCTACGAGATCGTGCTGGCTGCGCAAAAGGCCTCGATCGAGGAAGTTCGACCCGGCAGATCGTTCCGCGCATACCACGACGCAGCGGTGCGCGTGCTATGCGAAGGCCTGATCGATATCGGCTTGCTCTCAGGCACGCTCGACGACGTCATTGCAAACGAAAGCTACCGGGATTTTTACCCGCACAACACCGGACATTGGATCGGCCTCGACGTGCACGACGTCGGCCGGTATCGCGATCGCGCCGATCAGTGGCGCACGCTCGAACCGGGAATGGTCATGACGGTCGAACCGGGCCTCTACGTCCAGATGGATCTCAACGTGCCCGAACGCTTCAAAGGAATCGGCGTCCGCATCGAAGACGACATCCTGTGCACGGCCAGCGGACCGGAAAATCTCACGCCTGCCATACCGAAAGAGATCGACGAGATCGAAGCCCTGGTCGGCACCGACGCAAGAGAGCTCGCTCGAACCTGAATCTTCACGTAGCGATCGCCGGCGGCTCGGGCTTCGTCGGCCGGCATCTCGTCGACGCGCTCCGCGCGCGCGGAGACGACGTCGTCGTTACCTCGCTGCGCAACATGGACGCAGCGGCGCATGCATGCGCCCAAGCCGAAGTCGTCGTCAATCTATCGGGCGCACCCGTGGCGCGACGCTGGACCGCCGCCCACAAAGCCGAGATTCGCCGCTCGCGCGTCGAACTGACGCGCGCACTGCTCGATCGAATCGCAACATTCGAGAAAAAACCCGTGGCTTATGTTTCCGCGTCGGCGATCGGATACTACGGCACGAGCCCGGACGAGACGTTCGTCGAAACGAGCTCGCCCGGGACGGACTTCCTGGCTCGTGTCTGTCTAGATTGGGAGCGCGAAGCAAATCGTGCCGGCGAGTTCGGGATACGCGTTGCGATCGTGCGCACCGGCGTCGTTTTGGGCCCGGACGGCGGCGCGCTTCCGATGATGCTGCCGGCGTTTCGCTTCGGTTTAGGCGGCAAGCTTGCGAGCGGCGCACAGTGGATGTCGTGGATTCACATCGAGGATCTCGTCGATGCATACCTTCACGCGATCGACGGAACGGCCGGTGCCATAAACGCAACGGCACCCGAGCCCGTCACCAACGCGGAGTTCACGCGCACGCTGGGCGACGTCTTACGCCGGCCGACCGTTTTTCCGGTTCCAAAGTTTGCGCTCGAGGCGTTGTTCGGTGAGGGCGCGATGATCCTTACGGAAGGGCAGCGCGTACTACCGGAACGCACATTGGCAAGTGGATATCGGTTTCGTTATCCTGAACTTGAGCCGGCGTTACGTTCGCTGTTGCGATAAAATTCGGAACGAAACCCACGCGTGCGATCGCGTCGGCCACGAGCATCGCCTCAATGTCCCAAGTTATGTCGCGACCGCGCTTTCGCATCCGCACGGACGTACCCGATGCGGCGCCGGGTCACGCCGAGGGGCAGGTCGGCCCCTGAGATGCGCGTCACGCCGTCAGGCTCTGCTCCGCCTCGGACTCGAGCATCTCGAGAAAGCGCTCGGCCTCCATCGAGGCTTTGCATCCCATTCCGGCCGCGGTGATCGCCTGCTTGTATCTGATGTCGTAGACGTCGCCTCCGACGAAAACGCCCTCGACGTTCGTACGAACGCCGTCCGGCGAAACGATGTAACCGGCCCGATCGAGCTCGAGCTGCCCCCGGAAAATCGCCGTATTCGGATCGTGCCCGATGGCGATGAATAGGGCATCGGCCTCGAAGTCGTAGACCTTCTCCGTGATGAGATTGCGCAAGCGCAGGCCCGTCATCACGGGATTGCCGTAGACTTCTTCGATGACGGTATTCCAGATGAAATCGATCTTCGCGTGATTGTGCGCGCGTTCGGCCATGATCTTGCTGGCCCGCAGCGTGTCGCGCCGATGGATCACCGTAACTTGCGAACCGAAACGCGTGAGAAAGAGCGCCTCTTCCATCGCCGAGTCGCCGCCGCCACAAACGACGATCTTCTTGTCTTTGAAAAATGCTCCGTCACAGGTCGCGCATGTCGAGACCCCACGGCCGCGCAGGCGCTCCTCGCCCGGGATCCCGAGCCAACGCGCGCTGGCGCCCGTCGCGACGATCAACGACTGCGAACGAAATTCGCCTTCGGACGTCAAGACCGTAAACGGGCGCGAGCCTAGATCGACCGCCGTGACGTCGACGAATTCCAGGCGCGCGCCGAAGCGCTCGGCCTGCATGCGGAAGCTTTCCATCAGCTCGGGACCCATGATGCCTTCGGGGAAGCCGGGATAGTTCTCGACTTCCGTCGTCAGCATCAGCTGACCGCCGTACAGAGCGCCGGCGAAGACGAGCGGCTGCAAGTTGGCGCGCGCCGCATAAATCGCGGCCGTCAACCCGGCCGGGCCGGACCCTATGATGATGAGCTTTTCCATTTTAAAATTGATCCGGTTCGCCACATTCTCTCGCCGACCTCGCGAGAACACTCCCTCAAAAGGGCAGGAACGTTCATTGGGTTGCGCAGAGATTTTTCCGATGCTGGAAGACGAATTCTCCGATATCGTTCGTAAGGCGAGCCGCGGGCTCGGGATCGATGTGGCGACGCTCGCGTCGCGCACGGGACTCGCACAGGACGAGCTGAAAGCGTGGATCGGCGGCGCCGGCGCGCCGACCGACGACGAAGCGCGCGAGGTTGCCCGCGTGCTTAAGCTCGATCCGGGCAAGCTCGCCGACAGCGCAGCTCAACGCTGGGAACCGCATGTTGCCGCACCTGACGACGTACGCCATCATCCACAAAATCCGCATCCGTCGAACGGTTACATTTTTTTTCTCGAAGACGGCAAAACTGCGGCGCTCGTCGATCCCGCCGGCGATCCGAAGAATCTGCGCCGTGCGATTTCTGAAGGCCCGTACGTTCTCCGCTACATTCTGATCACGCACAAGCATCTCGATCATTGCGACGCGACCGCGGATGTCGCGAAGCAATTTCCGGACGCGCAGATCGTCATGCACAAATACGACGTTCACGCCATCGGGGCGCTCGCGAGCAAGGCGCTACCGGTCACGGACGGCGAGCAGCTTCCGTTCGGTGATGCGGCCGCAATCCGAATGCTGCACACCCCCGGGCATACGGACGGATCGACCTGCTATCTGTTCAAATCAACCGTATTCACGGGCGATACGCTCTTTGCAGGCAGCGTTGGCGGCGCGTTCGGCGACAAGACGACCTACGCGGACATCCTGCACAGCGTCGCGACCAAGCTGTTCAAGCTCGACGAGGAAACGGTGGTCATGCCCGGACACGGGCCGCCCAGCACGATTGGATTGGAGAAGCAGCACAATCCATTCTTCGCCGGTTTCTGAGCGTTCATGAAACCCAGAATCGGGATCGGGATCGGGGATCGCAACGGCATCGGATCCGAGCTCGTTGCGCGCCTCCTCGCCGAACCCGAGACGTTCGATCGAGCCGAAGTTACGGTTTTTGCCGATCCCGAGGTCGTCGAGTTCGGGCAGCGCGTCACCGGCGCCGAGTTTGCCGGAACGGTTCGCAGAGTCGAGCTGACGTCGGCGTCCGGAGAAGCATTCGGCACCGGGAAGGTCAGCGCGCGCGCCGGTGCGGAGGCGCTCGACCAACTCGCGACGATGCTCGCCCGCGCACAGCGCAGCGACATCGACGGCATCGTTTTTGCGCCGCTCAACAAGAACGCGATGCGCCTGGGCGGGCTGCGCCAGGGCGACGAGCTCGATTTCATCGTAGAGCAGCTGCACTTCACGGGCAACTGCGGCGAGCTCAACGTGCTGGGCAATCTGTGGACCTCCCGCGTGACGTCACATGTCTCCTTACGCGACGTCGGTGCGCTCATTACCCAAGCGCGCGTCTACGATGCGATCCTACTCGCGAACGACACGCTGCGTGCTGCCGGAATCACCAGTCCGCGTTTGGCCGTAGCCGGATTGAATCCGCATGCGGGCGACGGCGGCACCTACGGCGATGAAGAAATTCGCGAAATCGCTCCCGCGATAGAACGTGCAGCGCGTGAAGGGATAGACGCTACCGGACCGTACCCGCCCGACACCGTTTTCGTCGGCGCGACGCGCGGCGACTATGATGCGGTCGTAACCATGTATCACGACCAAGGGCAGATCGCGATGAAGCTCTTGAAATTCGGGAGCGGCGTCACCGTTCTCGCGGGTCTGCCGATACCGATTACGACGGTCGGACACGGGACCGCATACGACATCGCGGGCAAAGGCATCGCGCAGCCCGACGGGCTTCGAGAAGCCTTCAAAATCTGCTGCAACATGGTAGGGCATCGTCTGCTCACCCGACAATAGTCGGCACACTAACTCGTCACAGAGGGGTCCGCATGCCTAAGAAGACGGTGTTTTCCATTGCGATTCTGGCATTTACGATGGCGGCATCGGCCGCGTACGCGCAGTACGGAATGCCGCCGCCGACGACCGCGCCGGCCACCAGCGGTGTCACGCGAACCATCTTGCAAAACATTGCGTTCCCGGGCGACGGGTACGCGACGGTTCAGGCCTACAACGTCATAGCGCCGGGCGCGACGGTCGCCCGCCACACGCATCCCGGCATCGAAGTCGGCTACGTTCTCGAGGGCGAAGGCGACTTCACCGTTCAGGGCGAGCCGACGAAGCATCTGAAGGCCGGCGAGTCGTTCGTAAACCCGAACAGCGTTCCGCACGGCGCCCACAACACGAGTCTCGACAAGCCGCTCAAGGTGCTGTCGGTGTACGTCGTCGACAAGAGCAAGCCGCTCGCGACGGCAGCTCCTCAGTAAGAAACTAGCGTAATGCCAGCGTCCGGGCGGATGCCGTCGATTTTCCGTCGGTAACCGTCACTCGGACGCTGGGTACCTTTCGGAGCAGCTTCGGCTCCGGCGGAACGACCTGAAACTCGATCACCTTCACGCCCGAGTCGGGTAACGTCGTTGCCACCTGCAGCGGCGCGCAGATGCGATCCGTGCAAAACGAGGCGATCCAACCCTTGGGAAGACCGAGGGCATGCAAGTGAATGCTTTGGCCGGGTTTCCCCGTTACGACCAGACGATATTTCGCCGTATCCGGCGAGCTGCCGGGAAGCTGCGGACCCGTCCAGGGTGCGAACGAAAGCGCAGTCGACGCGCGCGACATGGAGCGAATGTCGAGCGCGACGGTCTCCTCTTGGGCCTGCTCGAGGTAGATCGTGTAACGCGGATCCGTCTTCGGAAGCCGCAGCGTGATCCGCGTCGCGTCCGCAAATTGCCGGCGCGCCGCGGGGATATCGCCGGCCTTGGCTTCCATTCGTCCGTAATACAGATGCGCCCAGGCCAGCATGCGTATGTCCCTCGCCTTCGCGCGCGGTGCGTCGGCGTTGACGGCGGCAAGCGCGACCGCACGGTCGAACGCGCGCCGTGAGACCGCGAATTGCTTGGCGGAGCCGGACTGAACTCCGAGATCGACAAAGGCTGCGACGCTCTTCGGTTCGAGAGCCGCAAGCTCTTCATCGGCCCGGATCTCGACCGGGTAATCTTTCAGTCTCGCCGCCGCAAAGGACATGCCGCTCAATGCATCTTCGTTTTTCGGATCGAGCGTGTGCGCTGCAGTATACGCATGAAGTGCGTCCGCATGCCGGCCCTCGTATTCGCTCGCGTCGCCTTCGAGCAGGTCGAGCGTGATCTTCCGTGCGCGCGTCGTAGCGATCGGTTTCATTGCCGCAATGGCTCGCGTCCGCAAGAGATTCTCTTCAGCCTCCGTGCGCGGAACGTCGATCGGGTTACCGGCGACGGGATCGGAGTTGTCGATCATGTCGTTCACTTGAGCGACGGCCTTCTGGAAGCGCTCGGTCGCTGCCGTGACGTGTGCGGCGTCGGCGGTAAACGCATATTTGCCCGGGGCGAGCAATGCGTCGACCTTCTCTTGCAGCGGCGATGAGAGGTGCGAGTTCCGGCCGGCTCGAGCATCCGCGATGAATTGCGTGACGAGCTTCGGCGTGAGGACGTCGATATAGACCATGCGCAGGACGCCGTCAGGCCCGATTACGTACGTCGTCGGGAAATACTTGACGTGGTATGCCTTGGCGAACGTCTGATGCGTGTCGACCGTCTCGAGAAACTTTATGTTCTTTGCGGCCGCAAAGGCTTTCACCAGCGGGGCCGTTTCCGTCGAGTCGACTCCCATGAAGACGACGTCGCTTCCGGCGTTCTGGTCGTATGCCTTGATCAGGTTGGCCGTTTCTTCCTGACACGGTGGACACCACGTCGCCCAAACGTTGATGACGACGGTCTTGCCGCGCAAGCTCTCGAGCGTCACGTGCCTGCCGTCGATCGTCGGAAGATCGAACGCCGGGGCAGGATCGCCCAGAACGAGACCGGGCGCCGCAGCAGGCTCGGCTGCAGCGGCCGGCAGAGCGGCCGCGAGTCCGAACGCCAGGACACTCGCAATTCGCGTCAGCTTCGTCTTCAGGTCAGAACGCATAAGGCCCCCAAGATCTACGTACGCAGTTTGTATCCAACCGCCGTCATCGTCAGAGCGACGCCGAAGGCCGCGGAAGCGAGCACGAAAACGACGAGGACAGAGACTCCTAGCTCGATGTCGCCGCGTCCTGTGAACGAGTACCGGAATGCGTCGATCATGTAAAACATCGGATTGACGAGCGAAAGCCGCTGCAGGAGCGGCGGCAAGAAATGGCTCGAGGTGAAGACGCCTCCGACGAAGACGAGCGGCGTGATGACGAACGTCGTGAAGATCGCGATGTGATCGAACTTCTCGGCCATCAGACCGAAGATGATTCCGATCGATGAGAACAGCACCGCGACCAAGACGACGACGAGCAGGTAGAGTCCCCAGTTGTGGGGACCGACGTGTACGATGATGAGGCCTAGCGCCGTAATCAAGCCCGCGATGATGAACGCGCGAACGATTCCGGCAATCACGAAGCCGAGCGTGATCTCCAACGCCGACATCGGGGAGATCAGCATCTCCTGGACGTGATTCAAGAATCGACCCTGAAAGACGCTGCTCGATGCCTCGCCGTACGACTCATTGATCACCTGCAGCATGATCAAGCCCGGGATCAAGAACGCGCCGTATGGGACGCCTTGCGTCGTGCCGATCCGGCTGCCGAGCGCCAGACCGAAGACGAAAACGTAGAGTAGCGTGGTGATGACCGGCGGCCACACCACCTGGTTGATGACGACCCACATGCGCTTCATCTCACGCTTCACCAGCGTCCGAAGCGCGACGTGATTCCGCACCGTAAAGGAACCGGGAGCGATCCTCATCGCGCTTGCGCCCCGGAGCGTTCTTGGCTGATCAGATCGAGGAATACGTCTTGCAGGGAACGATCGCCGATCAGTTTTTCCGTGGACTCGCGGGCGACCACGTGCCCGCCTTCGATGATCGCGATGTTCTTGCACAGCGCTTCCGCTTCTTCGAGGTAATGCGTCGTCAAGAAGATCGTCGTTCCGTTGCGGTTCAGATCGCGAACGAGATCCCACAGCTCGAGCCGCAGCTCGACGTCGACGCCGGCCGTCGGTTCGTCGAGTATGATCAGCCGTGGTTCGTGAATCAACGCGCGCGCCAACGTCAAACGCCGCTTTTGCCCGCCCGAAAGCCGTGTGAAGAACTGCCCCGCTTTGTCGCTGAGTCCGAACCGTTCCAGCAACGCATCGGCTCGGCGCTTCACGGCAGGTCCTTCTAAGCCGTAGTAACCGGCTTGATACAGCAGAATGTCGCGGATCGACAGGTAACGGTCGAAATTGAATTCCTGTGGTGCGACGCCGACGAGAGGACGCGCCGCGCGCCATTCGGTCGTTATGTCGTTACCGAATATCCGGATCGTTCCGGCCTGAAAGCTCGCGAGGCCGACGATCGCGTTGATCGTCGTCGTCTTGCCGGCCCCGTTCGGACCGAGAAAGCCGAAGAAATCGCCCTCGTCCACGCTGAGCGAGACGCCGTCTACGGCAGTAAAATCACCATATCGCTTGACGAGACCGTCAATTTCGATCGCATTGGGCACGAACAACCCCTAGGCTCGTTTGATTGGAAGTACAAGTGACGGTGGTCCACCGCCAACCTTCCCGAACTCCCATAAATCGATCGCAACCACGTCGAGTTTCGCTTTGCGCAGCATCGGAACTGCCACACGGAAGCGGAGATTGGCCAGCACCCGGCGCGCCCCGAGAGAAAGCAGTGAAGCACCGTACTCCTCGCCGCGGGGAATCGCGAGGATTTGCGCCCGGGCGCGCAAGGACGAGGTGTCCACGAAATCGGTTGCTGCGACGATCAGATCCTCGGCAGCCGACGAAAAGACATCGCTCAGGCGTGGAATCGAACCGTCCATCGACAGTTCTTGCGTCTGCATACCGACGGTGACCAGCAACTGCGAGAGCTGACTGCGCCCGAGTGTATTGCTGCGCGATTTCTTGTTCGGCACGCCGATGTACGCGGTGTTGCCCGCAACGACGACGTCACCGCCGTCGAGCAATCCGGGTGCTTCGATCCTTCCGAGAATCGGAATCCCGTGATCGCGAAGCTTGGCGTCGACCGCGTTCACCTCGCGCCGGCGCTCGACACGATGCGGGCGCAAGACGATCGCACCGTTGGGGACTACCAGCGCGCAGTCGGCAACGAACGCGGCATGACCGCCCTCATCTTCGCTTTCGAGCGGGTGAATCCGGACGCCGCAGTCGTGCAAGGTTCGAATCAAAACCTTGTGCTGTTCTTTCGCGCGCTCGATGATGGGGCTGGGCTCGCCGTAAAGCGGCGGCACCTGATCGAGCGCGGCACCGGGAGTCACGAGAATCGCGTCGCGCAGCGGCGCATTTGCCGCGCGCACAAAAGGCGCGGCGATGGTGTCCTTTTCCGTCACGGGCCGCTCATTCGGTCTGGCTCTCGACCGGTCTTGCCGTGTAGGGTGCAAAGTTCGGGCGATCCGAGAAAAAGTCGGACATATCGCTGGCGAGGAGATCCCCGAGCGAGAGCGGCGGCAAGCCAAGCAGCTCTTCTTCCGTCTTGAGGACGCTGACCGTCGAGAGATGCCGATGCCCGACGTAACCCCGCTTTGCGTACGGCGAAATCACCAGCGCGTATGTACGCTGTGGATTGACGTGGTCGCGCTGCGTCGCGGCGTCGGCCGGCATCACGAAGACCGCCGTGTCTTTCCAGATCGGCGAGCGCGTGATGTGCGAGACGATGACGCCGAGCGCTCGATCGCCGTCCGCGACCTCCTCGCGAACCGGCGGAACATCGGTGCCGGTCCCGCCGCGATCGTCCGGGAGCCAAACGACGGAATAGCGCGGCGCATGGTGGGCCTGCACGAGGGCATCGAAGTCGCGGACGAATTCACGCGCTCGGCGCTCGTCGCGAATGCGAAGGTTCCAGCCCGGGTAGCGTTCGTCGACGTGACCTCGCAAAGCGGCGAGCGCAGGCACGTCGAGCGTGTACGTTCCGCCTAGGTCCGTCGTCGGCGAAAACCGATCTTGCGGATCGACCGGAGCTCTGTCGACCTCGTAGCCGCGCAGCAACAATAAGTCGCCGTAATCGCGATACGCGATACGGTGCAACGCAAGCATATTGAAAATATAGCCGAAACGCGCGTAGTCTTCGGGATCCTCACTCGGCAACGCACCCTCCAAGCTGCGTTTCTGCGTGTAATCGCTGCCGATGCCGCCCAGCGCATACTCGTGTCCCAAGATCATCGTGCGTGCGTCGGCATAGAAATTGTCCGCAAGCGCATACGTCCGGGCAAGCAGATGCAGATTCGGGGTGACGGTCTGTCCAAACGTCGCGAGCGCCGGGTCACCGTTACCGTGCTGACGCCCAGACGCATCGACGAGATCGCCCAAGGTCGAGTCGAACGTCTTGTCCTCTTCGAGCACGAGGACAACGTGCTTGATTCGCGCGCTCGGCGTTCCGCTTCCAAGCGGCGCGATGACGGCGCTGTGCTGCGGCGTATATGAGATGCGCGTCGACCCAAGCGCCGTGTAGGTATCGCGAACGAGATTCTGCCCGGGCAAATCAACGCGCTCGAGCGTCGAGGGGAGATCGGCGCCGTCCGGCCCATAACCCTTCGCGTTCACGACGTACAGCGAACGATCGTCGTCCGAGATTGCTAGCGAGATCGGGTAATCGCCGGTCGGAATCAACCCGAGGCGCCGCAACTTCAGCGGATTGGACGAATCGAGAACCGCGACCGCATCCAGACCCGACAAAGCAACATACAACCGCTTGCCGTCATGCGAGACGGCGAGGGCGCTCGGCTGCGTACCGTAGGGGCCTCTCGGAAACAGACGCAGATCGATGCCGGTGACGACGTGCGGACTTCCCAGCAGCGAAACGACCGCGATGCGATCGACGTTCGCCATGGTTACGAACGCGTAGGGTGCAGACGGAGAAACGGCGATCGCGCTCGGATGCGCACCGCCGACCACACGAATGCCGTCCGGCGGGCGATCCATGTGCAAGGGGCCGTCGACACCGGGTGCGGGTGGAGCGAGATTGGCCGTTGCGTCCAAGGCGACGACGTCGAGCGAGGATGCCGCATCCATGTCCGCTGGCGGCGTTCCGAAAAGCGGGACCAGGGCCGGGCTGGCGAGCGAAGCGTAACGCATCAAGCCTTCATTGCACACCAGCAGTTGACCGGGCTGATTCTCGCGCGGCACGAGCGCGATGCCGAGCGGAGAAAATCCGACCGTTTGCGTCGTGCGCGCGTGGCGCCGGCGCAAGTCGATTGCGGTGACCGAATTACCGAGGCTCTGCACGGCATATGCGGTCGTGCCGTCGGGCGTCGCGATCAACGAGTCGGGGAAACCGGCGAGCCCCATGTTCGCGATCCGATCCGGCGTGAGGTTCGTCCCGTCGAATCGATAGTAGTAGACGGCGTCGGCGCCGCCGGACGTGGCAACCACGAGGGTGCGGGCCGCATCCATCGGATCGCGCACGGCGATGACGCCCGTGTACGGATGTCCGGCCGGTGCACCGTACTGCGAAACGACCGTCATCGAGTCGACGTCGATCGCGGCCAGCGTCGATCCCGCAACGAATGCGAAACGCGAATCGGGAGAAAGCGCGACCGCCATTGCGCTGCTAGCGGCTACGACGCTTCGCCCTTGCGGCTTGACGAGACGGCCCGACGGCAACACGGCCCAAAACGGCGTAGGACCGAGCCGTCCGGCCGGCAGATATTTTGCCGGCGATTCGTATGCGATGGGACCGGGTTGCGCGAAGCTGATGGAAACGAACGAGAACGTGGCGATCAGCGCGCTTACGAGCGCGATACAACGACGGATCAGTTTGGAAAGCTCCTAGGGTTTGTCCAGCCGGTATCCGATGCCGCGAACGCTCGCGATGGCGAGATTCGCGCTAACCTCGGCGAGCTTCTTGCGCAACGCTGCGACATGCACGTCGACGACGCGCGTCGGGACGCCCGAGACGTCGTTCCAAACGTGCTCCAAAATCTGCGCGCGGGTCAGCAGCCGCCCCTCGCCCTCACCCAGATACCAAAGCAGACGGAATTCGAGCGCCGTCAACGGTACGTTGCGCTCACCGTTTTGCAGGACGTGCAGATCGCGAACGAGCGTCACGTTTCCGACCGTCATGCGGCCTTCTTGCTCGCGTTGCGCATGGCGATCGCGGCGGCGCAAGAACGATTGGATGCGCGCCACCAGTTGGCCCGGTGAAAACGGTTTCGTGATGTAATCGTCTGCACCCAGACCGAGCCCCTTGAGGATGTCATCCTCACCGGACGCGGCACTGACCATTAGAATGAATGCGTCGCTGCTGTTCGACAACGACGTCAGCACGTCGAGTCCCGAGATGTCTGGGAGGTTTACATCCAGGAGCACGACGTCCGGCGACCATTGAGCTGCGAGCTCGAGAGCCTGCGCACCGTTCGGTGCGATCTGCACGGTAAAGTCCGCGCGTTCGCATACCTCACGCTCGTAAGAAGCGACATCGGGATCGTCCTCGACGATCAGAACACGCGTTTTGCTCATAACGGCTTAAACGAGGGCCGCGGCATGGTCTTCTTCCGCGACGGCCATTGCGCGACGTGCGACGCCGTCTTCGACCGCCGCGTGTACGACCGCCCTGGCGACGGCGTCCATAACGCGCTGATCGAAAACGCTCGGGATGATGTACTCGACACTGCGTTCCTCTCCAACGATTGCGGCAATCGCCTTTGCCGCTGCCAATTTCATATTGTCGGTTATGCGCCGCGCCCTGCAATCGAGCGCCCCGCGAAAGATGCCGGGAAACGACAAGACGTTGTTGACCTGATTGGGGTAGTCGGAGCGTCCCGTCGCCATGACGGTGACGAATGGCGCCGCGATTTCGGGCATGATCTCCGGAGTCGGATTCGCAAGCGCGAAAACGATCGGATCGCGCGCCATTACCTTGAGGTCGTCGGCTTCGAGCACGCCCGGCCCCGAAACGCCGATAAATGCGTCGGCGCCCTTCAGTACGGTGCTCAGCGAGCCGCCGATGTTGTCGCGATTCGTGTTCTGCGCGAGCCACGTGATGTGCGTCGGCTCGTAGCGCTCTTTGCGATTGATCACGCCTTCGCGTCCGACCGCGATGATGTCGCCGACGCCCGCGAGTTGCAGGAGCTTGATCGTCGCAGTCCCGGCCGAACCCGTGCCGCCGGCGACGACGATGCGCATGTCGCTCAAGTCTTTTCGCACGACCGCAGCCGCGTTGATCAGAGCACCGAGGATCACCACGGCGGTTCCGTGCTGATCGTCGTGCATGACGGGAATGTCGAGTGCATCGACCAATCGTCGCTCGACCTCAAAGCAGCGCGGTGCTGCGATGTCTTCGAGATTCACGCCGCCGAAAATCGGCGCGATGCGGATGACGGTCTCGACGATCTCGTCGACGTCTTTCGTATCGAGACAGACCGGCCAGGCGTCGATGCCCGCAAACTTTTTGAAGAGCATGCACTTGCCTTCCATGACGGGTGCAGCTCCGAGCGGCCCGATGTCGCCGAGACCGAGCACCGCGGTGCCGTCGGTGACGACGGCGACCGTGTTGCGCTTGATCGTGAGCTGAAACGCCTTGCTCGGGTCGGCAGCGATCGCCATCGATACACGCGCAACGCCGGGCGTATACACGGTCGACAGGTCGGCACGCGTTTTGATCGGCACCTTCGATTCGACCGAGATCTTGCCGCCCAAATGCGCGAGGAATGTGCTGTCGGATGCGCTGACGACGCGCGCACCGTCGATGCGCTCGATTGCCGCACGCACGAGGGTCGCGATCTGCTCGGAGCCGACCGTCACGGTGATGTCGCGGATGACGACACCCTTCGAAACCGAGCGCACGTCGACCGCGCCGACCACGCCGCCCGCATCCCCAATTGCCGAGGCAAGCAATCCGAACGCCCCAGGATGGTTCGGTGCCTCCACGCGGATTATCAAGGTGAACCCGATGGGACCGGCAGTCATAACGGAAGGGTCTATTGGCGTACATCCAGGACCCTCCTCGCTCGAAGCCGGCTCAGCTATGGAGGCAATATAATGGATCGCAAAGAGGGTGCCCGCATCCGTCGCGAGGTTCTCGGTGCGGAGTACGTCGACGGGATGCTGCAACGCGCGGCTGGAGACCCGCTCGCCGAAGCGTTCATCGATTTCACGGAAGAGTATTGTTGGGGCAACGTTTGGGTCCGCCCCGGTTTGGAGCGCAAGACCCGCAGCATGCTCAATCTCGCAATGCTCACCGTGCTCGGACGTTGGCACGAGCTCGAAGTGCACGTCCGTGGCGCGATCAACAACGGCGTCACCAAAGACGAGATGAAAGAAATCTTCTTGCAAACCGGCGTTTACGGTGGAGTACCCGTATCGGCCGAGGCGTTTCGCATCGCGCGCGCGGTCTTCGCCGAACGCGAAAAAAGCCTTTAGGATGGAAATATTTGCGTGCATCGTAGGACGCTCGAAACGCCCGTACTACTACATGTTCAATCTCGCGAACCGCGTCGACGAGATCGAGCTCGTCTATCCGTTTTGGGTGCTCAAAGACAAGCACGAGACCGTCATGATCGACACCGGGTTTTCCGAGCGCATGGCAGGCGAGAAAGGCGTCTTCGACTATCTTTCGCCTAGCGAGCTGCTTCCGCGCGTCGGGCTCGATCCCAAAGACGTAAAGTCGATCGTGATCTCGCATCTGCACTACGATCACTTCTGCGTCCCCGAACGCTATCCGAACGCGACGTTCTACGTCCAAAGCGACGACATCGAATATTTCACCGGACGCGGCGTGACGCATCCGGCCTTCAAATCCGCAGACCCGACGGCGATCGATCAGATCGCGCGGCTGCGTTCCGAGGGCAAAATCAAAGCGATGAGCGGCGATTTCCACCTCTCTCCTTCGATCAAGGTGCTGCACGTCGGCGGGCACACGCCCGGACATCAAATCACCCTCGTCGACGGCGCTTCGAAACCGCTAGTATTGGCCTGTGACGCCTCACATTTTTACGCGAACCTCGAGACCCGCACTCCGACGTCGATCATTCACAACTACGACAATTATCAGCGCGGATTTACGACCATCGAGACCCTCGCCTCCGGCGGCCGCTGGTTTCCCGGCCACGATCCGAAGATGCTCTCCAACCTCGAAAAGGTCGACGAGCGAATCTATCGCGCTCTACTCGCCTGATATCGTCATTTCTGCTACGCGGAAGGACGGCGCGGTTATCCCCGAATCGAAGCGCAGGTCGCTCGCGACCGCATCGATGCCGGGAAGAATACCCGTGAGGAAATTCGAAGCGATGGTGACGCCGTCGACGGCTTTGGCGAGCTCCCCGTTCTCGATCAACACGCCGCTTACGCCGCGGCTATACGTGCCGGTCGCGCATTCGGTGGCAAAGCCGATGATCGATAGCACCAGCAAGCCGCGCTTCGTCTGCGCGATGAGCTCTTCGAGACCGATGCTTCCGGGCTCGAGATAAAAGTTGTTCGGGCCGATGCCGCCGCCTGCCGCATTGCCCGTCGATTTCGCGCCCAGCTTGCGCGCGTAGTACGTGTCGAACAAATGCGTTTTGAGCACGCCGCCTGCAAAGACGACCGTGCGGCGCGTCGGCACTCCCTCAGAATCGAACGGTGAGGTGCCCATTCCGCGCTGCAGACGTCCGTCGTCGACGATCGTTACCAGATCGCTTCCCACCTTCTCGCCGACTTTGTCCGCGAGATACGAATTTTGGATTGCGACGTTCGCGGCATTGACCGCCGCGAAGATGTCACTGAGGACTGCGCTCGCGACGTCGCGTTCGAAGATGACGGGAAGGCTCTGCGTGGGAATCGGTGCTGCGCCAAACATCGCCATGATGCGCGATGAGGCGCGCCGCGCCACCTTGGCCGGCAGCTCGCATCCCGCCCACGATCTGGCGGCTGTTCCATACGAAGCAGTGCGCTTCGCATCGCCGTCGCGACCGACCGGGCTCGACACCAGCGAAGCGTTCGTCGAGCGATACGACGCGCGCGCACCGCTCGAGTTTGCAAAGCCCAGCGTCACCTGGGAATCGGCGACATAGGAACCGTTCGAATTGTCGATGTGCTCGTCGAATGCGCGCGCTTCCCGCTCGAGCGTCAGAGCATCTTGAATCTTCTCGTCGTTCGAACGCGACGCGACGTCGTCAGCCTCGATCTGCAGGTCGCCGGCGTCGAGTGAACCGCCGACGTCGGGCAAGCCCGCGAACGGATCGGGGCCGACGTGATGCGCGGCCTCGACGACGCGCTTTGCGATCAGCTCGATGCCGTCGCCGGTAAGATCCGTCGTCGCAAGCGCTGCCCGCCGCAGCTTGCCCTTTTCGCCGACGAACACACGCAGCGACAGGCCGCGACCGGTCGATTGCTCGAGCTTGTCGATCTCGACGTCGCGCGCGCGTACCGAGAACCGGCGCGCGATCGTGCACGTTGCTTCGGCTTGGCTCGCACCCGCGGCCAGCGCCGAACGAAGTCCGCGCTCGGCAATCTCGAGCGCTGCGTCGTTACTCATTGCAGCGCAGAGCCACCAACGGTGAGGCTCGATATCTTTACCGTCGGCATTCCGACGCCGACCGGAACCATTTGCCCGTTCTTACCGCACGTATACTGCCCGTTCGCGAGGCGTGCGTCCGAACCGACCGCGACGACCTTCTCCATGATCGCCGGTCCGTTTCCGATCAGGGTTGCACCGCGAATCGGCGCGGTAATCTTGCCGTGTTCGATCAAGTAGCCTTCCGAGATCATGAACACGAAATCGCCCCGGCTGATGTCGACTTGTCCGCCGGCGAACGATTTCGCGTACACTCCGCGCTCGACGCTGCCGATGATCTCGTCCAACGTCGAGTCGCCGGGCGGCATGTACGTATTGCACATGCGCGGAATCGGAAGGAAACGGAAATTCTGACGGCGTCCGCTGCCGGTCGAGCTGCCGCCCATCAAACGGCCGTTGAGACTATCCAACATGTAGCCGCGCAGGACGCCGCGTTCGATCAGAATCTTGTGCTGACCCGGAGTCCCTTCGTCGTCGACGGAGAGCGAACCGCGTTCACCGTCGATATCGCCGTCATCGAAGATCGTGACGAGCTCGCTCGCGACGCGCTCGCCGACGCGTCCACTATAGAGCGACGTACCTTCGCGGTTGAAGTCGCCCTCCAGTCCGTGTCCGACCGCTTCGTGCAATAAGACACCGCCGCTTCCCGCGCCGACCACGACCGGCATCTCGCCGGCAGGAGCTTCGCGCGCCTCGGCGTTCATCACCGCGATGCGGGCAGCTTCAATCGCGATCGATTCGGGCGTCTTCTTCTCGTAGAACCCAAGCGAGGTGCGCCCGCCGTCGGCGTACGACGCGAACCCGCGCACCTGCCCACGGGCTACGATTTGCGCGCTAAGGACGATCATCGGTCGCGTGTCGCTGACGAGTTTTCCCTCGCTCGTCGCTATCTGCACGTGCTGGACCTCGCCGATCATTGCGCCGTTGACGGTATCGATTCGTTTGTCGTAGGAACGTCCCGTCGCATCGACGCGCTGAAGAAACGCGACATAAGCGCTCAGATCGCCGAGCCCATGATCGCTTGCGCGCTCGTCCACCCGATAACGCGGCTCGACCTTCACCACGCGCAAATCCGCAGCATCGACGCGCGCTCCGTTGCGCGCGATCAGCGACGCGACGCACGCGGCATCGAGCAGCGCCGCTTCGGAAAGGTCGTCCGTGTACGCGTAACCCTGCCGATCGCCCTCGACGACGCGCACGCCGGCACCCGACGTAACCCCGACGCTGGCCTCGTGCATCTTCGAATCTTGCAGTCGAATCGACTGGCTGATCCGATGCTCGACGAACACGTCGGCGTAGACCCCACCGCGCTCGAGCGCGGCGGCGAGCGTCTTCTGCAGCAGCGACGGATCGAACTCGTGGCTCATAACGAGACGAGTTCGTCGAGCGCGCGGTCGATTCCGACCTGAATCGAGATGGCGTCGTCCGCGTACGGCTCGTTCACGAGAAACGCGAAGGCCAAGCGCCCATGACGGCGCGTATCCACGTATCCGACCAGGGAGTTCACGCCGTCGATGTGGCCGCTTTTTGCACGCACGCGGCCAAGCGCCGGTCCGAGTTCATGATGCCGCACCGTTCCCTCGATACCCGCGCGTGGGAACGCGCTAACATACGCGTGAGCAATCGGCATGTGAGCTGCCGCTTGCAGCAGACGCACGATCGTAATCGGCGCGATGCGGTCGCGTTCGGCGAGACCGCTGCCGTCGACGATCTGTAGCCCGGGCGTCGGCACGTCGCGCGCGTGCAAAAAAGCGCGTTCGACGCGGGCTCCGGCGGTTTCCGAGCCACCCGCGACCATGAGGCCGTCCCCGGCCGTCGTTCCGAGCACCCGCAGCAGTTGTTCGGCGATGTGATTGTCGGATTCGAAGAGCATTTGCTTGATCATCGTATGCAACGGTGGAGAACGATGCTCCCACAATGTCTGTACCGCGATTGGGTCGGTGCCTAGACGAGCCTGCCCGCCGAACGCGATGTGCCGATCCCGTAACATCTGCGCGACGACCTGGGCGGCCCAGAGCGGGATGCCGTCGACCGGGCGGAAATACGATTGCTCCCAGCCTGACGCGATCGAGCCGCGAATGGTGAATTCGTTGCGTCCGGGCGTGGTGCGATCGATCGACAACGTCGTGTCGTACCCGGTCATCGGCGTGCCGTGAATGACGATCGACGGATCGGCGGGGAATACCGTAACGCGCGCGGGCTCGCCGATACGCGTCGGCATGACTTTGAACTCGATGACGTTCCAGTTCAGCGAGATCGCACTCGTGCCCGCGGCGTAGCCGTATTCGAAATCATCCGGCGCCCAGGCCTTATTTTGCTCCGGCGTGGTGAACGACGTTGCATCGACGATCACGTCGCCGTCGACGCGCCGCACCCCGTCGTGATAAAGGGCGGCGATTCCGGTCTGCAGCGCGTCCGGGTCGAGCGTCGGATCGCCTCCGCCTACCAGCCACAAATCTTCGATGCGGCCGTCCGCACCGGGATGATCGAGTGACGCCAGGCTCGTGTCGAGCCGCGCGTCGACGCCGAGCGTCGCGAGCGACGTCGCGGCCACGACGACCTTGAGCGTCGACGCCGGCGCATAGCCGCGCTCGACGTTCCGCCCGTACAAGAGCCGGCCCGATTCATCAGCGATTGCGACGCCCGCGTGGTCGAAGTAGCGCGACGTCAGAGCTCCATCGAGAATCGCACGCACGCGGCTCAGGTCTTCCGCCGACCATACGGTGCGCTCGACCTCCGCCTGCGGAGCTGCGTGCGCGATCGCAATCGGCTGCGCGTCGGGTGCGGATGCGCCGAGTCCGCAGCCGACCAGCGCAAACAGCGCGATCGAGGCCGGCAGCGCTCGCACGTTCATGCCTTTATGGGCAGCTCCGAATCAAGGCGGGCTCGTAATGCCTGCACGGTTTCACGCAGCTCTTCGACCTCGGTGCGCAGTTTTGCGAGCTCCGGAGGCGTGCGCTGCGCTTCGCCGATGCGCTCGATGGCTTCCAGCGCATCGCGCCGGATGCGTCCGTCACCGTCGAGGCTCGAAATGCGCCGCAGCGCCGGGATCGCTGCACGTTCGCCGAGCCGTTCCGCAGCTCCGACGGCGGCGATCCGAACGAGCAGGTCGTCGTCGTCGAACGCCTCGATGATCGCTTCGACGATCGACGGCTTGCGGTCGTCGAGCAGATGATAGAGCCGCGGAAGCGAACCGAGCGCGGCTCGACGCAACTCGTCGCTGCGATCGTCGCGCGTGGCGTCGATGAGCGGCTGGACCGCCGCGGGATCACCCAGCTCGCCGAGTCCGCGCGCCGCGCCACCGGCGATCGTATCGTTCCAGGAGCGCATGCCGAGGTGCCGCATCAGAATCTCGTGCGCACGCGGATCGCGCGTTTTCCCCAGGGCATCGAGCGCGGCCGCAACGACGAAATACGAAGCATCCTCCAGCATTTCAATCAACGCGCTTGCGACATTCGGATCGCGCGGGAACGCGCCCAACGATTCCGCGACCCCGCGCCGCACCTTCGGGTGCGCGTGTTTGCGCGCGTGCACGAGCGCGTCCTTCGCCCAAGGCGCGTGCGTCTGCGCGAGCGCGCGCGCGAGTGCGACGGCGACCCCCCAGAAGGGCTCGCTTCCAAGAGCTGCGGTGAGCGCTTCACGCGCGGTTCGTCCGCCGTCTTTGGCGAGCGCTTGTGCGGCTCGAATCCGCGCGACGATGTCGGGCTCCGTGCGCAGAATCCGCACCAGCATGTCGGTTCCCAGCTTGTACTCGAACTTTCCGAGTATGTAAGCGCCCGGATCGATCCGCACGAGCGCAGGCTCTTCCGATACCGGGATCGCGAAGGACTCCTGGGCACGCGTTATCTCCAGACGAACCCGATGTTCGCCGGCGAGCTCTTTGTCCGCGGCATCACGCTCGAGCGTCGAGGGCGCGCGATCGGCCGAGAGGAACCCGACCGCAAGATCGAAGCGGAAGGCCGGATTTTCGTCGTCGATCTTCTGCGTCTGCCGGACGTCGACGATTGCGCTCTTCCGTTCCGCGTCGTACTTGTAGCCGATCTCGAGCTCGGGGTATCCGCCGCGCCCGATCCATTGCTCGAAGAAGCCGCGCAAGTTGCGCCCGCTGGCGTGCTCGATGGCGCGAACCAGATCGATCGTCTCGACGCTTCCACCGCGGTTGTCTTCGACGTAGCGGTGAATCGCACGACGGAAGCGCTCGTGTCCGAGCGTCCCGCGCAGCATGTGCAGGACGGCGCCGCCTTTCTCGTAGAGGTGGCGGTCGAATATCTCGATCGGATACACGAAGCGATTGAAGACGACCGGACGGCGATAACGTTCGTCGTCCTCTGCAAAGTAGTTACGAACCATCTGAACGATGTGATAGGCGTACTCGTCCCATCCGCGCGAAGCTTCATACCATACCGCTTCGAAATAGGTAGCGAAGCCTTCGTTCAGCCACGCGTGCGCCCAATCGCGCGTCGTCAAGAGATCGCCGAACCACTGATGGGCAAGCTCGTGCGAGACGAGCGGATCGCTCGAGAAATCCACGTGCGCGCGCTCGTCGTGCAACGTGCGGTCGGTCTGCGTCGTCGCAGTGGTGTTCTCCATGCCGCCGAAAATGAAATCGGCGACCGCAATCTGCGAATAGCGCGCAAAGGCGTAATCGACGCCGATGAAGTCGTTGAAAACGCCGATCATCCGAGGCGTCGCTCCGAAACTCCGTTCGCCGTCCGCCTCGCGCCCGGGTGGAACGTAATAGAAAACCGGCACCTTTGCGCCGGTTTGTGCGATCTCGCTGAATTCGCCGGCCACGAGCGTGAACAGATAGGTCGGATGCGGGATCTCCTGGCGATACACGTACGTCGTCGTCTCGGCGTCGTCGCGCCGCTCCTTGAGCGCGCCGTTTGCCAACGCAAAGAGACCTTTGCGAACGACGACGGTCGTCGTACTGGTTTGTTTGTTGTCGGGATAATCGACGCACGGGAACCAGCAGCGCGCGTCGCTGTCCTGGCTCTGCGTCCACAGCTGTCGCG
>Ga0335072_10002863_pt1 | contig 26394 bp, 21 predicted proteins | sample Lox_Sample_21_FD_206725 | JGI IMG/M metagenome (GOLD analysis project Ga0335072, IMG submission 206725) | Soil microbial communities from Loxahatchee National Wildlife Refuge, Florida, United States - Lox_Sample_2.1 | ecosystem: Environmental > Terrestrial > Soil > Wetlands | place: USA...
GCGGCGCCGTCGGCCGCTGGATCACACAGCTGCGAACCGGTGCCTGGCACGCCGCCGCCCGCCGCGGGTGGGCGACGGTGGGCATCACGGCCTGGGCGGTCGTGCTGGCCATCGCCGCGCTCGCCGGTGCCGTCCCGGCCGCGTCCGCGGGGTCGTCGCTCGCCGCCTCTGCCGCGACGTCCGCAGCCAGCTCGTCCGCGGCCCTTACCGGAAGCGGTCAGGTCGCCGGGTCGGCTGCGCCGGGCAGTGCCGGCTCCTTCCCGCTCAAGACGTCCTGCCGCTCGGTGGCTCATTTCGGTGACTCGACCTCCGACGGACTGATCTCTGCTGACTACCTGCCGAACCCGGCTCAGCGGATCAGCGCGCAGTATGCCGACGTGGGAGTCACCAGGACGCGGTTCGAGATCCAGGGCGGGACGTCCATCGTCGAGACGATCCTGCACGAGCCGAATGCCTACACCGTGGCGCAGCGGCTGGTGCGCTCGGGTTACCGGGGCTGCTGGGTTCTCGCGCTCGGCACGAATGACACGGCGGACGTGGCCGTCGGGTCGAACGTCGGCCTGGCTGAGCGGATCAGGCGCATGATGTCCGTGATTCACGGTGAGCCGGTGATGTGGGTCAACGTGAAGTCGCTGCTGTCCACCGGGCCCTATGCGGAGAAGAACATGCAGGCGTGGAACCGGGCCCTGCTCCGGGCCTGCCTGCGCTATCCGAACATGAAGGTCTTCGACTGGTCGTCGATCGTCCGCCGCTCGTGGTTCATCTCGGACGGAATCCACTACACCTCGGCCGGATACGCGCAGCGGTCCCGGTACATCGCGCAGGCGCTGGCGGTGGCGTTCCCGCAGCCGCAGTCGCTGGACCGGCTGCCGCCGGTCGCCCAGCGGATGGTGGCCAAGCAGGCACAGGCGGGCTGCCTCGTGCCCTGACTGGCGGCCAGCGCCTGACCGTCAGGACGGCGGCAGGATCTCGGCGAGGTTGAAGCGCACAGGTTCCTCGAGCTGGCCGAAGCCGCACGATGCCGGATCCCGGTCGGGACGCCAGCGGACCCACTGCGCGGTGTGCCGGAAGCGGGTTCCCTCCATGTGCTCGTAGCGGACTTCAGCGACGCGCTCGGGCCGGAGCGGCACGAACGACAGATCCTTCCCGGCGTTCCACCTGCTCCCCTCTGCCTCACGCGGATGCCGGACACCCTCCTGCCGATCCTCGCCGCCGCCCCAGTTCCACGGGTGCCCCTCGAAGGACGTGACCAGCGGCTGCACCTCGGCGAACAGCTCGCGGCGGCGTGCCATCGGGAAGGCTCCGACGACGCCGACGCTGGCCAGCCGCCCCGAGTCGTCGTACAGCCCGAGCAGCAGCGACCCGATCGCGTCCGGGCCGCTCTTATGCAGCCGGTATCCGGCGACTACGCAGTCAGCGGTCCGCTCGTGCTTGATCTTGAACATCACGCGCTTGTCCGGCTGATAGGAGCCAGTCAGCGGCTTCGCGACGACACCGTCGAGTCCGGCGCCCTCGAACTGACTGAACCAGCCGGTCGCCACAGCCTTGTCCCTGGTGGCTGGCGTCACGTACACCGGCGGCCGGGCCGCAGCGAGCGCTTCGGCGAGCAGGTCACGGCGCTGCTCGAACGCCAGCCCGGTGCAATCCCGGCTGCCCAGCGCAAGCAGGTCGAACGCCACGAAGGCAGCTGGGGTCTGCTGCGCGAGCAGCCGCACCCGGCTGGCAGCAGGGTGAATGCGCTGCAGGAGTGCCTCGAAGTCGAGCTTGCGGCCGTCTGCGTCCGGGATGACGATCTCGCCGTCGATAACGCACCGCTCAGGGAAATTCGCCAGGATCGCGCTGACGACCTCCGGGAAGTATCGCGTCATCGGCCGTTCGTTGCGGCTGCCGATCTCGACCTCGTCGCCGTCGCGGAAGATGACCGACCGGAAGCCGTCCCACTTCGGCTCGTAACTCAGCGCACCGTCCGGAATGTCCTTGACGGACTTGGCAAGCATCGGCGCGACAGGCGGCATCACCGGCAGGTCCATCGCCCCATCATGACGGAAGGCAATCACGGGGCCGGCCCAGATCTCCCATTACGCGCCCTCGCGCCGGTTCAGGTCACTGATCCGGCCGCACCCGAGCGCACCGAGCAGTCTTCGCCCGGTGTCCTGGCCGGGATTGGTGCGCAGCAGGTGTAGCTCGATCGCCTCGCTCCGAGTCCGGCATACTGCCGGCGGCCAGGGTGTCCTGATATGAAGGCATCATTGTCTGAACGCCAGTCCCTGCAGGAGAGCTAAGGCGCGAGGGAGCCGTCCATGAAGGTGCCGCTCACTATTGGTGACTACCTGAGCCGCGGGGCGGCCGTCTACGGGGACCGGGTTGCCGTGATCGACGAGCCTGGCACCGCCGGCTCGCTGGGCACGCTGTCCTACCGGGAGCTGGAAAGCCGGGCCCGCGGCATGGCACTCGCCCTGGATCAGCTGGGCGTGGGCCACGGCGAGCGGGTCGCCATCGTCAGCCCGAATGCCGCCCGGTTCCTGATCTCCTACTTTGGCGTCAGTGCCTACGGCCGGATCCTGGTGCCGGTTAACTACCGGCTGAACGCGGACGAGATCGGCTACATCGTCGGGCACTCGGGGTCGTCCGTGCTGCTGGTGGACCCGGAGTCGGCTGAGAGCCTGCACGGCATCAGCGCGAAGCACAAGATCGTGCTGGACGGATCGGCGGACGCTGACCTGTTCGCGCCCGCCGCGGACGGGGCGGAGCCAGCCGCGTGGAGTGCTGACGAGGACGCGATAGCGAGCATCAACTACACCAGCGGCACGACGGCACGGCCCAAGGGCGTCGAGCTGACGCATCGCAACTGCTGGCTGAACGCGGCGACGTTCGGCTGGCACACGACTGTCACCGACCGCGACGTGTTCATGCACACGCTGCCGATGTTCCACTGCAACGGCTGGGGCATGCCGTACGCCGTCACCGCCATGGGCGTTCCCCAGGTCGTCGTCCGCAAGATCGACGGCGAGGAGATCTTGCGCCGGATCGAGGCAACCGGCGTGACGCTGCTCTGCGGTGCGCCGGCTGTGGTCGCCGCGATCCTCACCGCCGCGGCCGAACGGCGGTCTGCCGGACACGGAATTCCGGGCGCCGGCACTGTCCGCATCGTCGTCGCCGGAGCACCGCCGCCGTCGAAGACGATCGAGCGCGTCCAGACTGAGCTCGGCTGGGAATTCATTCAGATCTACGGGCTGACCGAGACGTCGCCGCTGCTGACCATCAACCGGGCCGTTGCTGACTGGGACGACATCGCGCCGGCCGAGCGCGCTTTGCTGCAGTCCCGCGCGGGTGTCCCCGCAGTCGGCGTGCAGATTCGCACTGACGAAGAAGGGGAGGTGCTGGCGCGGTCGAATAACGTCTTCGCGGGTTACTGGCAGCAGCCGGAGGAATCCGCGCGCGCTCTTGAGGGCGGCTGGTTCCACACGGGCGACAAGGGGCACCTCGAGGCGAACCAGTACCTGGTGATCTCCGACCGGAAGAAAGACGTCATCATCTCCGGCGGCGAGAACGTCAGCTCGGTCGAGGTGGAGGACTGCCTCTACCAGCACCCGGCAGTGGCCGAGGCCGCGGTTATCGGGATCCCGGATCCCCGGTGGGGGGAGACCGTGAAGGCGCTGGTGGTACTGCGGACGCCCGGCGGAGCGACCGAAGTCGACCTGATCGAGCACTGCCGCTCACGGCTCTCGCACTTCAAGTGCCCGACATCGGTCGAGTTGCGCGACGCTCTTCCGCGCACCGCCACTGGCAAGCTGCAGAAGTTCAAGCTGCGCGAACCGTACTGGCAGGGCCTCGACCGCAAGGTCAACTAGCCGCCCTGCAGCAGCGTGTGGGCTCTGACCAGCCCTGCGTTAATGGGGTGCGGGCGCGCCGCCTGGTCCGCTACCGTCATGAGCCGCTGCCGGGCTGGCGCTGCGGTTGCGCGAGGACGCCGACGAGGAAGGCAAAGCTGATGACAGCTGGCCGGACCGCGCTCGTGACAGGGGCTAATCACGAGGTCGGCGCCGCCACCGCCAAGGCGCCGGCCCGGCAGGGCTGCGCGGTGCTCTCACGTACCTGAGGGCTGTCCGCGCTAAGGTCAGCGAGCGTGAGCGCGCTGCGAATTGCTGTCGGCCCGGAGCTCAGCCAGTTTGCCGTGGACGCCGTTCGCGAGGGCGGCGGCGAGCCCGCTGGCGCGGATTCTGCCGCCGACGCGCTGGTCTGGCTCGCGCCGCACGACACCGACGGGCTGCGCGAGGCGCTTGCCGCAACCGGCGCACGCTGGGTCCAGCTGTCGTCTGCAGGCGTGGAGCTGATCGCAGCCGCCGGGCTGATCGATCCGGAGCGCACCTGGACCTGCGCCAAGGGCAGCTACGCCGAGCCGGTCGCCGAGCACGCGCTCACGCTCGCCCTGGCAGGGCTTCGCTGCCTGCCGGAGCGGATCGTGGCGACGTCCTGGGGGCCCCCGGCAGGCCAGACGCTCTTCGACGAACCGGTAACGATTCTCGGCGGCGGCGGGATCACGACCAGCCTGATGGGGCTGCTCACGCCGTTCCGCGCGAAGGTGACCGTCGTGCGCCGAAGTGCCGAGCCGGTGCCCGGCGCCGCGCGGACGCTGCCGGACGCCAGGCTGCCCGAAGCGCTGTCGGGCGCCCGGGTTGTCTTTCTCGCGCTCGCCCTGACGCCGCAGACGACCGGGATCATCGGCGCCCGGCAACTGGCCGAGATGCGGCCTGACAGCTGGCTCGTCAACGTCGCGCGGGGTCGCCACGTCGTCACGGACGCGCTGGTCGCCGCACTCGATGCCGGGGAGATCGCAGGCGCGGGGCTCGACGTCACCGATCCCGAGCCACTGCCGGACGGCCATCCGCTGTGGGCCCAGCCGCGCTGCATCATCACGCCGCACACCGCGGACACCGAGGAAATGGTCCGCCGGCCGCTCGCGCTGCGGATCAGCGACAACGTCAGCAGATTCGCCGCGGGCGAGCCACTGACCGGAGTCGTCGACCCGGCGTCTGGCTACTAACTCCGCGTTTCGTCGGTATTTGCTTCCCGGGCCAGAAACGCGGCACCGCGGGGCGAGATCCGGTAGCCAACGTCGAGGCTGATGGTGAGCCCCAGTTCCTTCAGCCGCCGGACGTGCAGCTTGAAGTCGGGCCGGTGCCAGTCCAGTTCCGGCGCGAGGATCGCCGACGAGACAGCCGGCCTTTCCGCGATGGTCGTCAGCACCGCGCGTGTCCACGGGCCCCGCTTGCTCCGCGCGTCCATGCGGTCGAGGCGGGTGGTGAGCGCCCGTGTCTCCTCGTCGGTCAGATCGGTCGTCGCGGCCAGCTCGGACCGGGGGTCTGGCGTGTCCAGCGCACGGAACCTGATCCGGTAGAGGGGCAGGTCCGGGTCTCCGCGCAGGTCAGTAACGAGTGCCGGAACAGACGAGAACCCGGCGTCCCGTGCGTCAGCTGCCGTGATGTCCCCGGTTCCGACTTCGTCGATGCTCTCGGCGAGCACCATGCCGAGGCCAGTCCGGTACTGGTGGCCAGCCACGACCTGCGGCCGCCGCCACCGGCGGAAAGCCATCGTGATGCTGCCGTCACGAAGGCCGTTACGCAGGCGGGGTTCGAACTGCACGCAGCGACTGTACTGCGTGTCTTCGTGGCGTTCGCCGGCTGCGACAGGGACGCGCCTGGGCGGCCGCCGTCCGGAGGGGCGAGAATGGGCAGGTGAGCACCGGCACGATCGCACTGGCGGGCAGCGCCGGGATGACCGGAGAGGTCATCGACGAGCATGCCTCGCAAGTGCCTGCGCCCGCTCTGCGCGGCCTGGTAGACGGCAGGTACATCGCGTACCGGCAGGCCGGAGTCGAGCCCATGCGTCACCGCGGACTGCCGTCGGCGTCGATGACAGTCATCTTCACGCTGGACGATCCGCTCGTGCTGACGGAGCACCCCGACCCAGCCCAGCCTTCCGGTGTCTACCAGACCCTGGTCGGCGGCCTGCATACGGCGCCAGCGCTCATCACCCACGACGGGCGCCAGTCCGGCATCCAGCTCGGCCTGAGCCCGCTGGGTGCCCGGACCCTCCTCGGCCTTCCCGCCGGGGAGCTCGCGGCCACCGACGTTTCCGGCGAGGACGTTCTGGGAGTGATAGCGGCCGAGATCCGGGACCGGCTTCAGTCAGCCGCGAGCTGGTCCGACCGCTTCGCGATCCTCGACGAGGTCCTCGCGGCCCGTGCTGTGCAGGCCGCTGGCCGTCCCGGCACGGCCGTTAGTCCGGAGGTCACGCACGCCTGGCGGCTCCTGCGGCGGACCGGCGGGAGCGCCCCCGTCAGCCGGCTCACAGCCGAGACTGGCTGGAGTGACCGGCACCTGCGGAACCGGTTCCGCGAGGAGACCGGCCTCGCCCCTAAGGCCGCGGCCCGCGTGATCAGGTTCGAGCGCGCACGGCGGGAGCTGCAGCATCGTGCGGCCGCGGGCGGTGCGCTCCGGCTGGCGGAACTGGCCGCCGCCTTCGGGTACTTCGACCAGGCGCATCTGGATCGTGACTTCGGTCTCCTCGCCGGATGTTCCCCGACGACCTGGGTGGCAGAGGAGTTCCGAAACTTCCAAGCCCTGGCGGGCTAGCACCTGCGAGGCTGGCCGCATGACCGACATGGCTCCGGCACCCCAGGTATGGCCGACGTTGCGGGCGCGGGACGCTCGCGCGCTGATCAGGTTTCTGGTCGACGCTTTCGGATTCGAGGACACAGTGGTGATGGGCGAGGGTGCCCGGGTCGACCACGCTCAGCTCTCCTGGCCGCCGGGCGGAGGCCTCATGCTCGGTTCGGCGCGGGAGTCTGACGAGGCGGACGACTGGCCGCTGCGGCCGGGTAGTTTCGGCGCTTACGTGGTCACCGACGACCCGGACGCCTTGTTCGCCCGCGCGACGGCCGCAGGTGCCGAAGTTCTCATGGGGCTGCACGACACCGACTACGGGTCTCGTGATTTCGCGGTGCGAGACCCGGAGGGCAACCGGTGGTCGTTCGGCACCTACCGGGGCGAGCCACGCGCCTGACTGCGAACTGGCCGTGCGCGGCGCGGAGCTGCCGACGCTGCTACGACCGCGGTAAGGCCGGCTGGGCCTCGCCCGGCGCCAGGTCGAGGCCCGCCCGCGCGAGCCAGCCTGCGACGCCGTCCTCGGCCGCTGCTCCGGTGATCTCGTCGGACACCTCCAGCACCGCAGCGTGAGCGCCGTCGACGGCAACGAAATGCCCGACGGCGCCGGCCATCGCCACGTCGTTGTGCCCGTCGCCGAATCCGACTGCATCGGCGGGATCGATGCCGAGCTCCTCAAGGGCTCTTCGCACTCCCGTGCCCTTGTCTACGCCAGCGGGCGCGATGTTGACGATCTGGTCGTCCGCGTATGTGATCGTCGCCCGCCTGTCGAACAGCCCCGACCTGGCCAGCACCGCCGTGAGCGCGGCCGAGCCGAGCCCCGGATGATGCACCGCGAGCAGCGACGCGGGCCGGAGGCCCAGCTCGCGCAGCGGCACGACCTGCCGCGGACCCGCGTGCATGTACCCGAACGCGGCGGCGTACTCCGGGCTCAGCGACCAGGACGTCCCATCGTAGGCCGCAAGCCCGGCGGCGCTCAGCCCGCCAGCATCCCGCTCACGCGCCTCGTCCAGGTCACGCGACAGCAGCCCGGCAAGGTCGGCAACGACGTCGACGTCCAGGCGCTCCTGCCACAGCAGCTCGCGGCCGCCCGGACCCAGGCCGATGGCGCCGTTGCAGCAGACGGCCGCGCTCACCTCCGGCAGGACCGGTGCGAGAACGTGCAGTCCCGCCGGGGTCCGGCCGCTCGCGGGCAGGAAGGCGACGTCCGCGGCGCGCAGCGCGCGGACCGCGGCGACGGTGGCGTCACTGAGCCCGCTACCGCGCGGCACGATCGTGCCGTCCAGGTCGGAGACGACAGCGCGAAGACGACCCGGGAGCACACCGTCATTGTTCCATGCGGGCTCCGTGCGGGTTCGCGCGGTCGTGCCACAGCCGGCGCTGGCCGGCTGGCGTCCGGTGCCATTTCGGAGCTCTTGGCACCCGGCGGCGTCGCGATATCATCACGGCAATCCGACTCAGGTGGTGATTCCGGGCACCATGGCGCCAGCCGATGCGAGCACGAGCAGCACGCGGTACGACTTCGTCATCATCGGTGGCGGCTCGGCCGGCTGTGCGCTGGCGAACCGGCTGTCTGCAGACCCGGCGTGCCGTGTCCTAGTCCTCGAGGCCGGGCGACCGGACTACAAGTGGGACGTGTTTATCCACATGCCGGCCGCGCTGACGTTCCCGATCGGCAGCAAGTTCTACGACTGGCAGTACGAGTCCGAGCCCGAACCGTTCATGAACGGCCGTCGTATCTATCACGCGCGGGGGAAGGTGCTCGGTGGCTCCAGCAGCATCAACGGCATGATCTTCCAGCGCGGCAATCCGCTGGACTACGCCCGCTGGGCCGCTGATCCCGGCATGGCCTCCTGGGACTACCCGCACTGCCTGCCGTACTTCAAGCGGATGGAGACCTGCCTGGCGGGCGCGAACGAGTTCCGCGGCGGCGACGGACCGCTCGTGCTGGAGCGCGGTCCGGCCGACAGCCCGCTGTTCCGCGCGTTCTTCCGGGCAGTGCAGGAGGCTGGCTATCAGCTGACCGACGACGTCAACGGGTACCGCCAGGAGGGGTTCGCGCCGTTCGACCGCAACCTGCACCGTGGCCGCCGACTCTCCGCGGCGCGCGCCTATCTGCACCCGGTGCTCCGCCGCCCCAACCTGACCGTGCTCACGCGCGCCTTCGTGACGAAGATCCGGCTGGACGGCAGCCGTGCCACCGGCCTGGAGTACGTGCGCGGCGGCCGCGTTGAGAGCGTCACGGCTGGCGAGATCATCCTGTGCGGAGGTGCCGTCAACAGTCCGCAGCTGCTGCAGTTGTCCGGCATCGGCAGCCCGGAGGTCCTTGAGCCCGCGGGCGTGCAGGTGCGGCACGAGCTGCCGGGCGTCGGCGAGAACCTGCAGGACCACCTCGAGGTTTACGTGCAGTACGGCTGCAAGCAGCCGGTCTCCGTCGCGCCGGCGCTCAAGTGGCGCAACCGGCCGCTCGTCGGCGCTCGGTGGCTCTTCCTGCGCAGTGGTCCCGGCGCGACGAATCATTTCGAGGGCGGCGGCTTCGCCCGCAGCAACGACGACGTCGGCTACCCCAACCTCATGTTCCATTTCCTCCCGATTGCCGTGCGGTACGACGGGTCCGCTCCCGCGGGCGGCCACGGCTACCAGGTACACATCGGGCCGATGAACTCCGACGCGCGCGGCAGCGTCCGGATCACCTCCGCTGACCCGGTCGTCAAGCCGGCGCTGCGGTTCAACTACCTGTCCACCGAGCAGGACCGGCGCGAGTGGGTAGAGGCGATCGGGGTGGCCAGGAAGATCCTCACTCAGCCCGCGATGGCCCCCTACAACGCCGGCGAACTGTCGCCCGGACCAGACGTGCAGACGCCCGGGCAGATCCTCGACTGGGTGCGCCGCGACGGCGAGACCGCGCTGCACCCGTCGTGCACCTGCGCGATGGGGACAGGCCCGATGGCCGTCACCGATCCAGCCGACATGCGAGTTCGCGGGCTGAAGGGCCTGCGCGTCGTCGACGCCTCGGTCATGCCCTACGTCACCAACGGCAACATCTACGCCCCGACCATGATGATCGCTGAGAAGGCCGCCGACCTGATCCTGGGCAACACGCCGCTGCCCCCCGTCAACGCGCCGTTTTACACTCGCTCGGGGGACTCCGCTGGCAGCGCCGGGGACGCGCGCATACCGTCCGAACTGCCGCAGTCGCCCGGGTGAGGCCCGAGGGAGAGGTCAGCCCGGACCTGCGGACCGGAAACAGCGGAGGACTCGGTGACTGCGACGGCTGACGATCCGCGTGACCCGCTCGGGCTGCGCGGGGACGCGCCCATGCTGGCGGCCTGGCTGGACTTCACGCGGCAGGCGGCGGCGGGCGAACTGCTGCCGATGGGCGTTCCCGGGCACAAGCAGCGGCAGGATCTTGTCGGCGCGGTGATCGCGGGCGATGCGCCGTTCTACGGCGGGCTCGACACCATCAAGCACGCCGACGCACTGCGAGCGGACTCTGAGCGCCGGGCAGCAGATCTGTGGGGCGCAGACTGGTGCCGGTTCTCCGTAGCTGGCTCGACGCACGGGAACCAGGCACTCGCGCTCGCCGTCGGCCAGCCGGGTCAGGAAGTGATTATCAACCGGACTCTGCACCGGTCGCTGCTGCTGGGCCTGGTGCTAGCCGGCCTGCGGCCGGTCTGGGTACGGCCGGAGATCGACGCGGCATCCGGTCTCCCGGCAGGTGTCGCCGTCTCCGCCGTGGCCGACGCGCTGGCGGCGCACCCGGATGCGTGCGGCGTCTTCCTTGGCGACCCGACGTATGTCGGGACGGTCGCCGACCTGGCCGGGCACGCGGCAGCCGCGCATGCGGCCGGAGTGCCGCTCATCGTGGACGCCGCGTGGGCGGCGCACCTCGGCTTCCATCGGGACCTGCCGCCGCACGCGCTGGCTGCGGGCGCGGATGCGATGGTGACCAGCGCGCACAAGGCGCTGCCGGCCTATACGCAGGGTGCGCTCGTCCTGGCCCGGACAGAGCGGCTCGACGCGGCCCGACTGGACCGGGCGTTCGAGGCAACGCACACGACAAGTCCGACGGGCTCGATCATGGCGAGTATCGACGCCGCCCGTGCGCTGCTCGCGGCCCACGGCGAGCGGCTCTGCGGACGGCTGCTGCGCGCAGTGGCGGCCGCGCGGCAGCGCCTTCGCGAGGTGCCGGGTGTCGACGTCCTTGACGGGCCGGGCGTGGAACCGACGAAGCTGGTCGTGCTGCTGGCCGGAACTGGCGCGCACGGAAACAGAGTCGAAGCTGACATCATCGCGGCCGGGATGCCGGTCGAGATGGCCGACCGGGACACCATCGTGCCGATCCCGACGATCGCGGATGACGAGCAGCAGGTCGCCAAGTTCACCGAGGTGCTGATCGGTGCGATTGAGCGGCACCGGACGCAGTCGCGTCACCCGGTGGCGGCCGCGTCCTGGACGGTCGAGCCGCAGACGGTGCTGGCGCCGCGGGAGGCGTTCTTCGCGCCCAACGAGGCCGTGCCTGCGAGCGCCGCGATCGGGCGGGTGAGTGCGGAGCTGATCGCGCCGTATCCACCCGGTGTCCCGGTGCTCGCGCCGGGCGAGCTCATCACCGTGGCGGCGGTGGACGCCCTGCGAGAGGTCGCGGCGGACGGCGGCCGGATCGCCTACGCAGCCGATCCGAGTCTGCAAACGTTCCAGGTGGTCTGCCGCTAGCGCGCTGACCTCCACCCGGCTTGACTGGTACCGCCGCTACACCCGAGACGAGTGGCTGGACCAGGTGCCCACTTTCGGCGGCCACAGTCAGTTCCCGCCCGCCAGGCTGGACGAGCTGCTCGCGGGAGTCGGCACCGCGGCCACACGCTAGTCGTTGGCGTCACGGCTGCTCGGTGAAGGACATGGGTATTCGCTCGGCGCTGGGCATCTGGCTGTCCGGGTCAGCTGATGTCCGCGCGGACAGTCGTTCTTGCGGCCACGGCCGCGATGACCACCGCGATGGCCGCAAGCAGCGCTGTCGCTGCGGCGAAGGGAAGCGGCGATGCGCTGGTCGCAGCGCCGTGCGCGGGCCCGAAGGCCGCGTCCCCGAGCGTGCTTCCAGCCAGGGTGGTTGCTGCGGTGTAAGGCAGGTAGGGCTGCACGGAGTTGTACAGGCTGCCCAGAACGGACTCGATGACGATGGCCCAGATGAACACGCCGATCACTCCGGCGAGCTGCGAGCGGATCAGCGAGCCGAGTCCCACGCCGATTGCGGCTAGGAGCGCTCCGGCGACCAGGTGCCCGGCCGCGTAGCGGGCGATCGTCGCTGCGCTCAGCGGGACCGCGTCGCCGCGGGCGGCGACGAATCCCAGACCTACGGCAGTGGCGATCAGCCATCCCGCCAGTCCGTAGACAGCTCCGGCTCCGGCGGCGGCCATCATCTTGGCCGCCAGCACGCGGTCGCGGCGCGGCGTGAGCAGATAGGTGGCCGTGACAGTGCCGTGGCGGAACTCCCCGCTTGACACGATCACGCCGAGGACTGCCGCGAGCAGCAGCGACCAGATGCCGCCGGTGATCACCGAGCCGAATCCCGCTGCCGTCGACACTGGCGCATCGCCACCAACTCGCGTCGCCTCCAGAACGCTGAACAGTGCCGTGAGTCCGGCTGCCGTGGCCAGCAGACCGTAGACGAGCCGGGTGGTGCGGAGTTTGAGCAACTCGATTCTGACAAGACTGGTCATCGCAGGGCCTCCGGCGCGGACGGAGTGGGATTGGCTGCCGTGAGGCCGAGGAACACGTCCTCGAGCGCGCCCCGGGCGGTGAGCTCCGCAATCGGCGCCTGAGCCACGAGCCGTCCGGAGTTCATGATGATGACCGAGTCAACGGTCTGCGCCACCTCTGCCAGGACGTGGCTCGAGACCAGCACGGCAGTCCCGTCAGCCGCCAGCCCGCGGAGCAGATCGCGCAGCCATCGCATGCCTTCAGGATCGAGACCGTTCGCGGGTTCGTCGAGGATCAGCACGTCCGGTCGGCCCAGGAGGGCAGTGGCCAGGCCCAGCCGCTGGCGCATGCCGAGCGAGAACTTGCCGGCCCGCATGCCGGCGACCCCGGTCAGACCGACCAGAGCAAAAACCTCATTGATCCTGGCCTCGTCAGCCTCGGTCGCCAGCGCCTGGATCCGCAGCTGGTTGCGCGCAGTGCGGCCAGGGTGAAAGCCAGACACCTCGAAGAGCGCGCCGACGTGCCGGGCAGGCGCGGGCAGGCTGGCATAACTCCTGCCGTTGATCGTCGCGGTGCCGCTGTCGGGCCGGACCAGGCCGAGCAGCATCCGGAGCGTCGTGGTCTTCCCGGCGCCGTTCGGGCCGAGGAAGCCGACAACCTGCCCGGCCTCCACGGTCAGGCTGACCTGGTCGACCGCGGTGACCGGGCCATACCGCTTGGTGAGGCGGCAGGTCTCGATGACGGGCATGGGGCGAGATCCTTCCGTGCGACGGCTGTTCCGCGTCCGCATAACGGACCGACTGCCATGCTCGCGGCCGCCGCCCGGAGTTGTCGTCAGCCGGCGAGCCTGACCGCACTGGTCCGCGGGCCAGGCCAGCGGGGGACCGAGTAGACCTGGGGAGCAGGACCGCTGGCCCGATGCCGGCCTCAGGATGACGCCACGTGCGCGGGCCCTGACGTACGGTCGGAAGCGTCATGACTGTCCTACTGAAGAGAGCCGGGCTGAGCGCGGCCGGGGAGTCTCGGCGCCGCTGGGCGGCAGACATCGCGATCACCCTGGTCACAACGCTCGCCCAGCTGGGCGCTACCCATGCCGCCGGTGCCTGGCATCGCGGCGCGGCCGCGAGCCCCGGATGGCCGGTCTACCTGCTGGTGGCGATAGCCGGGCTCGCGCTCATCGGCCGGCGGCGGTATCCCGTCGCGGTCCTGGCAGTATCGCTCGGCGCGACGCTGGGTGCCGGTGCCCTCACCGGCGACGGGATGATCTGGATCGCACTTATCGTGGCCTTCGTCAATGCCGTGCTGGCGGGAAAGCGGCTAGCGGCCGTGGCGTCGCTGGTGATCGGATACGTGGTCAGTTTCTGGCCGCTGTGGCGGCTCGGTTCGCCCGGCCATGCCTCGATCGCGGTCGCCGTTGGCGTCGCGGCCTGGATGCTCGTCATCCTCGCTGCCGCCGAGTTCGTTCGGATGCGCCGCCTGCGCGGAGCCGAGCTCGCGGCCAGCCGCGCCCACCAGCTGCGCCAGCAGGCCGGCGAGGAGCGCATGCGCATCGCGCGGGACCTGCATGACGTCGTGGCGCACAACATCTCGGTGATCAACGTGCAGGCGGGCACCGCGCTGCATCTCATGGACCGGCAGCCCGAGCGCGCCCGCGAGGCGCTGACGGCGATCCACGAGGTCAGCAAGCAGGCGCTGACCGAGCTGAGGTCGGTACTCGGGGTGCTCCGCACTGACGGGGAGCTCGCCCCTCGCGGGCCGAGTCCGCGCCTCGAGCAGCTCGATGACCTGCTCACGACAGTCCGCGGCGCCGGCCTTCAGGCCCGGCTTCAGATCCGGGGCGACCGGCGCCCGGTGCCGGCCAGCGTCGATCTCGCCGCCTACCGGATCATCCAGGAAGCGCTGACCAATACGGCACGGCACAGTGCAGGCCGGGTTGCCAGCGTCCTCGTTTCTTACGAGGCAGACGGGCTGCTTCTGCAGATCGACGACGACGGCCCGGCCCGGTCCGAGCGGCCCGGACAGGCCGGCAACGGCATCACCGGGATGACGGAGCGCGCGAGCGCGCTCGGCGGCAGGCTGTCCGCGGGGCGCCGCGATGACGGCGGCTTCCGGGTCGCGGCCTGGCTGCCGGCCCGGCCGGACGAGCCGGCCGAGGGATCTGCTCGTGAGCCCGGCGGTCCTGCGGCTGCAGGGGCTGGCCAGTGATCCGGTACGGACAGTGATCCGGGTCGGGCTCGCCGACGACCAGGCGCTCGTCAGAACCGGGTTCGCGGCTCTGCTCGACGCCGAGGACGACATGCGGGTGACCGGGCAGGCGGCCAACGGCGAGGACGCGGTCCGGCTCGCGATGCGGGAGCAGCCCGACGTGCTGCTGATGGACGTGCGGATGCCGGTACTGGACGGCATCGAGGCAACTCGCCGGATCGCCGGCCGGCCGGACTTGGCCAGCGTGCACGTTGTCATCCTGACGACCTTCGAGCTCGACGAGTACATCTTCGAGGGCCTGCGCGCCGGGGCCGCCGGATTCCTGCTCAAGGACACCGACGCGGCTGAGCTGATCCGCGCCGTGCGGGTTGTCGCAGGCGGTGATGCGCTGCTGTCCCCGGCGGTCACCCGGCGGCTGATTGCCGAGTTCAGCGTCCGGGCCCGGCGGCCGCGCTCAGTACCGGGACTCGCAGAGCTGACGCCGCGGGAGCGGGAGGTCGTCCGGCTCATCGGTTCCGGGCTGTCTAACGAGGACATCGCCGCCCGGCTCTACGTCAGCCAGTCGACCGTTAAGACCCATGCCGGCCGGGCGATGATGAAGCTCGCCGCCCGGGATCGAGCGCAGCTCGTCGTCGCGGCCTACGAGGCCGGTCTCGTTCAGCCAGGCTGCTAGCCCAGTATGTGCCGGTAGTTCCGTTTCGGCACGCTGCGGCGGCCGGCACCGGTATGCCGAGCCCGCACTGGGTAGGGGAGTGAGGCAGGGCATGACTTGAGACAGGGGGATCTCAATGTCAGGAACTTTGGCTGCCATCATCACGATTCCTATCGTCACGGCCATTGCGCTGTTTAGCTGGGTAGGCGCCGTGCTGTACGCCAACGCGCATCCGGGCCGCCGGCGCGGGACTGCGATGAAGACAGAGGTCGCCGGCGGGGCCTTCCAGGCGGTCGAAGGCGGACGCCAGCTCATGCCCATCCCGGAGCATCGCCCGCTTGGCGTGCCCGGGCCCCGGACGCCGGGGGAGCAGGAGGCCTACGACACCGCCGGCACGGGCCACGGTGCGCCGGCCGGACCCGGTGCGACGGAGCAGACGGAGCAGCAGCCCGCTGGGCAGTCGGCTGGCCCTGGCCCGGCGGCCGGAGTCGGCCGGCCGCCGGTCTAGCTGGCCACGCCGTCAGTGGCGTCTCGTTCGGGCTGCCCGGTCAGAACGGCGTCACAGCATTCGGGGAGCCCGCGGGGGACATCGGACGCAGATCGGGCGCACCTTGCGGCACCAGGGCGGCTGATGGGTCGTCATGCTGGATGCGCTCACGCTAGTGCGTCACCAGATCCAACACGACGACCCATCGGAGGGCTCACCCACAAGCCGGACTATGCCGCTTCGTCCGGCCTGCGCGGTATGGTGCGCTTGACACCTGAGGTCGCAGCGCGCCACCGGGAGCAGCCGTGGGAGTTCAGCCTGGTCCGTCGTCTGAAGCAGTCGCGGACGATCCGCTGCCGGAGGCGGTCGCGCTTGCTGAGGGTGCTGCCCCGGCTCAGGTCGGCCTCAAGCTGCTGGGCGGACTGGCGGTACGGGTGCTCACCCCCGGCCTGCCGCCGCGGCTGCGAGCGGGTCAGGACATGGACTTCGGCTGCCTGTCGAAGGGCCGCAAGGCGACCGCCAGCTATCTCGAGAGCCAGGGATGCGTTCCCGATCGCCGGTTCAACAACCTCAACGGCGACCGTCAGATGTACTTCACCGCGCCATCCGGCCGCCCGGTCGATGTCATGGTGGACCGGCTCACCATGTGTCACGTCCTGGACTTCCGGGGAGGCTTCGGCCGGCTGCCGCTAACGCTCGACGCGATCGACGTCCTGCTGTCCAAGCTCCAGATCGTGGAGCTCAACGAGAAGGACGCGCGCGACATCTTCCAGTTGCTGGCCGGCCTCCCGCTGAGCGGCTCCGCCGGGGCAGGGGCAGCGGCCGGGCAGCCGACTCTGGACACCGTCCGCTTCGGCCAGGTGGTGGCCGCGGACTGGGGCTGGTGGCGGACTGTCACCGGCAATCTCGCCAAGCTGCCAGGCCTGGCTGCGGAGAAGCCGGAACTTGTGCCGGCCGGCGGACCCCAGGACGCCGTCGCTCAGGCCCGTCAGCTCGCCGAGATTGCCGAGTCCGTGCCGAAGGGCATGAAGTGGAAAGTCCGGTCGAATATCGGCGACCGCGTCCGGTGGTATGAGCTGCCGGAAGAAGTGGGCCACTAAGCCGCCGGACGACGCTGGCTGCGTTAGCTCCGGCGGACGTTTCCCGGCGTTAGTGACGAGTTGCGCATCCGCCATTGTCCCGGTTTGAATCTTGACGCCCCGTTGCGCTGACTGCTAGACCGATTGCACAGGCGCAGCGGCAGGGGCGTGGTAGTGACATGAAGATCTTTTTCGCCACCGATATCCACGGATCCGAAGTCTGCTGGCGGAAGTTCCTCAACTCAGCCGCGTTCTACAAGGCTGATCTCGTCGTCCTCGGCGGCGACGTCACCGGCAAGGCAATGGTGCCGATCACCGCGCACAACGGTTACTGGCAAGTCACTCTCCGCGGCGAGACACTCAAACTTGAGTCGAAAGAGGCACTCGATCAGGTCATCGCGCGGATCCGCAATAGTGGCTTCTACCCGGCAATTGTCAGCCAGGACGAGCTCACCCATCTCAGCGGTGACGAGGCTGCGGTTGGTGAGCGGTTTGAGCACGAGATGATCAGCTCGCTCGACCGCTGGCTGGACATGGCAGACGGCAAGCTGCGCGGCGGCGCCATCCCGTGCATCCTCAACGGCGGCAACGACGACATCTTCGAGATCGACAGTGTCATCGAGGCGTCGCCCTGCGTCAGCTTCGCCGAGGGGAAGCTCATGGACCTCGACGGGTTCTCGCTGGTGTCGATGGGCTGGACGAACCCGACACCGTGGAACACCTACCGGGAAGCATCCGAGGACGAGCTTGCCGGCAAGATCGAGCAGCTCGCCGCCCTCGTCCCGGACATGGGCCGGGCCATCTTCAATTTCCACGCGCCGCCGTACGGCTCCGGCCTGGACGAGGCACCGGCCCTTGACGAGAACCTCCGTCCGACGCACGGCGGCGCTGTGATGAAGCCGGTGGGCTCGGTGGCCGTCCGGGACGCGATCCTCAAGCACCAGCCGATGCTCTCGGTGCACGGCCACATTCACGAGAGCCGCGCGATCAAGCGCCTCGGCCGGACCATGGCCATCAATCCCGGCAGCGTCTACGGCGACGGCGTGCTGCAGGGCGCGGTGCTCGATCTCGACAAGAAGAAGGCAAAAGTCAGCAGGTACCTGCTGGTGAACGGCTGAGGTCGGAGCCGGGAGGCACAAAGCAGGAGCTTCACCTAGTGGCCAGGCACGCTGACCACTGTTACCTGAGAGGCGGAAATGGCGACAGAGTCCGTGAGCGGGTCCCCCACGCTGTTCCTGCGCAACGCCACCGGGCTGGTCCGGGGCTGGTCGGTCCGGGACTCGATCATCTACGCATGTCTGGCAACCAACTTCATCACGCTCGGCATCTACGAGTTCACCTTCGCCGGGCCGGCCTTCCCGAAAGGCCAGTTCATTACCTCCATCATCATCTCGGCGATCCTGGTGTCCTTCCTTGTCGTCGCTTACAGCGGGCTCATCGTGACGATCCCGCGGGCGGGCGGCGACTACGTCTGGCAGACCCGCATCCTGGGCAGCGGCATCGGCTTCGTCATGGCCGCCACCGGCTGGTGGTTCATCTTGTGGCTGTGGGCGCCCATCTACGGAAACATCCTGTCAGTCATGCTCTTCCAGCCCCTGTGGGCCACACTCGGCGATCCCGGCGGCGCCGCCTGGTTCGCCTCCAAGACCGGCATTTTCGTGGTCTGCCTGATCACCATCGCGATCGCGGGCATTCTCGTGTCACTCGGGATGGCTGGCTACGCTCGCATCCAGAAGTGGTGCTTCTACGGCGGGCTCGTCGCGTTCGCCGTAGTCGTCGTCCTGCTTCTGGTGAACAGCCACTCGTCGTTCGTCAGCTCGTTCAACTACGAGGGACTGAAGATCTTCGGCGTGCACAATGCATTCGCCGCCACTAACGCCGCCGCCTCGAAAGCCGGCTACAGCACGTACTCGATGGGCTTCGGCCCGATCGGCCCGACGATGCTGCTGGTGCCCGCGATGATGTTCTTCATCCTGTGGCCCAACTGGGGTTCCACGCTGTACGGCGAGATCCGCGGCGCCAGCGACTTCAAGCGAGTCTTCACCGGCATGTTCACCGGCCTGTGGATCACCGTGCTGCTGACCATCATCTTCCTGCTGCTCGTCGACAAGACGATCGGCTGGGGCCTCTACCAGAATCTCAACTCGCTCGACTACAACCAGACACCGCAGTTCGGCATCTGGCCGTACCCGTTTATGTTCGCGGGCTGGCTGGTGCACAACACGGCGTTCCAGGTCATCCTTATCCTCGCGCTGAGCCTGTGGTTCTTCGGCTGGGTCGGCACGCTGTTCTTGTCCTCCACCCGGGTGATCTTCGCAGCCGCGTTCGACCGCGTCCTGCCGGACCGGGCCGCGGAGGTGTCGGAGAAGCGTCAGGTGCCGTTCTACTCGCTGGTGCTCATGCTGCTGCCGGCTGCTGCACTAAGCGCTGTCTACGCGTACTGGAGCACGTTCCGCGATTACACACTGGACGCGACGCTGGTCATCGCTGTCACCTACCTGTTCAGCGCGATCGCGGTCGTCATCCTGCCATGGCGCAAGCCTGATCTGTGGGCTGCGTCTCCCGCCAGCCGGCTGAAGCTCTTCGGCGTTCCGGTCGTCCCCGCCGCCGGCGTCGTGACGATCGCGCTGCTGGTCTTCGACCTCGTCGAGTGGTTCTCGAACGACCTGTACTACGTCAACAACCACGACTCGCTGTACTTCATGGCAGCCATGTACGTCCTGGCGATCGTGGTCTATGTGGTTGCCCGGCAGGTGCGCAGTCGTCAGGGCATCGATCTGGGCCTCATCAACAAGGAGATACCCGTCGAATAGCAAGCGGACGGACGCAGCCGCGCGGCCTGACCGTCACCAGGCCGCGCGGTCGTTCATGCCGCTCTCGTCCGCGCGCCCCGCACACTGACCCAGAACGACACTGACCTCAGATCGGCGGAAAGTATATGAGCGAGATCCCGGAGCGGGCCAGTGCCGTCATCATCGGCGCCGGCATCGTCGGCAACAGCCTTGCCTACCACCTGGCCCGCCTCGGCTGGTCGCAGCTGGTGCTCCTGGACAAAGGCCCGATGCCGAATCCGGGCGGCTCGACCGGTCACGCCTCCAATTTCATCTTCCCGATCGAGTACTCGAAGATGATGATGGAGCTCACCCGCGACAGCACTGAGCAGTATCAGGAGCTCGGCGTATTCACCCGCAGCGGCGGGATCGAGGTCGCCCGGACGGACGAGCGGATGCAGGAGCTGCTTCGCCGCTGCACCCAGGCGAAGTCGTGGGGGATCCCCGCCGAGATGCTCACCCCCGCGGGCGTCCGGAAGCTCGTGCCGTACCTCGACGACTCGGTCATCCTCGGCGGCGCTCACTTCCCGACAGTCGGCGTCGTGGACTCGCTGCGGGCCGGGACGCTGATGCGCGAGCGCGCCCAGCAACTCGACGCGCTCACGGTGGTCGCCGGCGCCGAGGTCCTCGGCATCGACAAGACCGAGGACGGCAAGGTAGCCGCCGTTCGCACGACCCGCGGTGACATTGCCACCGACGTCGTCGCGATCTGCTGCGGAGTGTGGAGCCCGCGGATCGCCGCCATGGCGGGAGCCCGGATCCCGCTGACCCCGATCGTGCATCAGATGATCAGCGTCGGGCCCATTGCGCTGTTCGACGGGACTGAGGGCGAGATCGCGTACCCGATCGTGCGCGACGTCGACGAGAACATGTACGAGCGCCAGCACGGCGGTGACATGGAGGTGGGCTCATACGCGCACCGGCCGATCATCGTGGCCCCGGACGACATCCCGTCGATCGAGGAAGCTGTCCTGTCGCCCACCGAGATGCCGTTCACATCGGACGACTTCGACCCGCAGCTGGAGAAGGCGCTCGAGCTCATGCCGGAGCTGCTCGGGGACGAGCGCGCCGGAGTCCGCTACGCCATCAACGGGCTGATCTCGATGACGCCCGACGGCCATCCGGCGCTCGGCGAGACACCCGAAGTGCCGGGCCTCTGGTCGGTCGCGGCGAGCTGGATCAAGGAAGGTCCCGGCATTGGCCGCGCCGTGGCCGAGTGGATGAGCGGGGTCACGCCGGAGATCGACATCCACGAGGCGGACATCGCCCGGTTCTACCCGCACCAGCGTACGACGGCACACGTCACGGCCAGGGCCCGGGAGGGCTTCAACAAGATGTACGGCATCGTGCACCCAGCCGAGCAGTGGGAGTCCGGGCGGCCGGTGCGCGTCAGCCCCGCTTACGAACGGGAGCGCGACCTGGGCGCTGTCTTCTACGAGACGGCCGGCTGGGAGCGCCCGCACTGGTATCAGTCCAATGCGCCCCTTCTGGACAAGTACGCCGGCCAGCTCATGGACCGTGGCAGTGAGTGGGAGTCGCGCTGGTGGTCGCCGATCATCAACGCCGAGCACCTGGCCATGCGCGAGGCAGCCGGGCTGTTCGACCTGTCGGCTTTCGCGGTCCTGGACGTGACCGGCCCCGGAGCACTCGAGGCGCTGCAGTCGGTCGCAGTCGCTCAGCTGCGGGTGCCCGTCGGCCGGGTGGTGTATACCTCGTTCCTGGACGACGCGGGTGGCTTTCGCGCTGACCTGACGATCATGCGTCTTGGCCCGCGGCACTTCCGCGTCGTCACCGGCGGCGCGACCGGCATGGCCGACCTGAAGTGGATCAGCGACCAGCTGCCCGCCGACGGGTCTGCCGCGATCAGCGATGTCACCTCGGCCTGGGCGACTTTCGGCCTGTGGGGCCCGCGCGCTCGCGACATCCTGCAGTCGGCGACCGGCAGCGATGTCTCGAACGATGGCTTCGCGTTCGGCACCTGCCGGGAAATCGAGATTGCCGGGATGACCGTGCTCGCCTCGCGCATCTCCTACGTGGGAGAGCTCGGCTGGGAGCTGTACGTGCCGTTCGAGCAGGGCGGGAAGCTCTGGGACACGGTGTTCGGCGCCGGCGCGCCGCACGGGCTCATCCCGGCCGGGATCGGCGTCTACGGCACGACCGGCCGCCTGGAAAAGGGTTATCGCGCTTACGGTGCCGAGCTGGACGCGAGCTACAACCTCGTCGAAGCCGGGATGACGCGCCCGAAGGTGAAGGCTGAGGAGTTCACCGGCAAGGCCGCGTACCTGCGCCAGCGTGCGGAGCCTCCGGCCGCTGTCCTGTGCACGCTGACCGTCGACGATCACGTTTCCGCGTCCGGAGAGCTGCGCTACATGCTCGGGGGCGAGCCCGTGCTGACCGACGAGGGCGAGCCGCTGACTGATACGAAGGGTCGCCCGTCCTACGTGACCAGCGCGGGCTCCGGCCCGTCCGTAGGCAAGCACCTGCTGATGGCCTACCTGCCGCCCGCCCAAGCGGTGGACGGCACGCTGCTGGCTGTCGAGTACCTGGGCGAGCAGTACCCGGTCACCGTCGCGGTCGCCGGATCCACACCGCTGTTCGACCCGGCGAACGAGCGAGTCAGGCGCTAGCCCATGGACGTGCTGGTCTGCGTGAAGCGCGTGCCCATGGTCGGCGGGAAGGTCGTGGTGACCGCCGACGGGCAGGACGTGGATACGCGCATGTCCGGGTTCACCGTCAGCCCGCACGAGGAATGCGCCGTCGAGGAAGCGGTGCAGATCACCGAGCGCGCCGGCGGAACAGTCACCGTGCTGACGCTCGGGCCGCCGGAAGCGGCTGACCAGCTGCGGGAGATGCTGGCCCTCGGCGCCCATCGCGGCGTGCTGCTCCAGACAGATGGCCGGGAATGGGGGCCTGTTGCCACGGCGACCGCGATCGCACGGGCGGTTGACGAGCTGGGCGCGGCCTCGTTTCCTCTCCTTTTGCTCGGAAACGAGGCAGCCGACACCGGCGGCTATCAGGTCGGCGTCAGAGTCGCCCACGCGCTGGGCCGGCCGTGCATCACCGGAATCAAGCGTCTTCAGATTGACGGTGACTTGTTGCGGGCCGGCCGCGAGTACCGCGGCGCCCAGGAGACGTTCGAGGTAGCGCTGCCGGCGGTCGTCAGCGTGAAGGAGGGAATCAACCTGCCGCGCTACCCGTCGCTGCCGGGGCGGCTGCGAGCCAAGCGCGCCGAGATCACCGTGCTGCAGCCGCAGTGGCAGGCTGACGGACTGCGCAAGACGGCGCTGCGTGTCCCCGCCGGTACCTCGCGTCGCGCGCAGGTGCTCGGGCACGGTGTCGAGGCGGTGCCGGAGCTGATGCGGGTGTTTCGCGAGATTGGCGTGCTGCCGGCGGCACGATCCGCGCGCGGCGGCGAAAGCGGCGGGGCGCCGTGACAGGTTCGAATGGGCGGACGGCAGGAACGGTGCTCTGCCTGCTCGAGGCCGATGCGGCGGGAATCGCCGATGAGTCGGTGCGCGCGCTCGCGCTCGCGCGGTCGCTGGGGCTGCCGCTGGCCGCTGTCGTGTTTGCTGAGCCAGGTGACGCGTCGCGAGACGAGGCAGTGGCCGCTGAGCTGGCCGGGACGGGCGTGACCGAGCTGTGCGTCGTGGCTGCCGCCGGCCTGGCTGGTTACGCGCCCGTCGCCTGGGCGCGGTCGCTGGAGCAGCTGATGGGGGAGGGCGACGCGGCGGCTGTCGTGGCAGCCGCGACCGACCATGGCAGCGAGGTGCTCGCCCATCTGGGCGCGCTGGCCGGTTTGCCGGTCGCCGCCAGCTGCGTGCAGGCGGCTCCCGCCGGGCCCGGTCACTGGCAGCTCGTGCGCCAGCGCTGGGCGGGCAGCCTGCTGGAGGATGCGGAGCTCGACGCCGACTGTGCCCTGCTGACGGTCGCGGCTGACGCTGTTCCCGCTGACGCTGTTCCTGCTGACGCTGTTCCTGCTGACACTGTTCCTGCCGGCGGCCTGGCGGACGGGTCGGTCGCGGCGCTCGGCATTCCTGCCTCGGGCTCGGGTGCTGGCAGTCTGGCGGACAGCTCGGGCGCGGTCCCGGTGGTGCGTCGGGTGACACCGGTCCTGTCCGAGGCCGACCTGGCGGTCGTCGCGACGCAGGCCGCCGAGACGGGTGGCGGGATGTCGCTCGCCAGCGCACGAGTAGTGGTTGGCGGCGGCCGAGGTGTCGGCGGACCGGAGGGTTTCACGCCGCTAGAGGAACTCGCTGCGCTGCTCGGCGGCGTCGTCGGAGTCTCCCGGGTGGTGACAAGCCAGGGCTGGCGGCCGCACCGTCAGCAGGTCGGCCAGACCGGCACGAAGATATCGCCGGAGCTCTACCTAGCCTGCGGCATCAGCGGCGCGATCCAGCACATGGCCGGCTGCCTGTCGGCGAAGCACATCGTGGTGGTGAACACCGACCCGGACGCGCCGATCATCGCCCGCGCCGAGTACGCGGTGATCGGTGATCTCGCCGAGGTCATCCCGGCCCTGGTCGACGCGATCCGCTCTACGGGCTGAACCGCTCGGCGCGCTCGCCGGCGACCTGGATGTTGCGAACGCCTCGCCAGCTCGGGCGGATCTGCGGGGTGTGTTGGCCGCTGATGGGTCGTCGTGTTGGATCTGCATACGCAAGTTGGTAGGCAGATCCAACATCACGACCCATCAGAGCGCCTTGGTCAGAGTCGTGGCCTCTGGTTTGGCGTTGGTGGCATCCGGGTTCCGGACAAACAGCACGAAAAGGCTCTCGTAGTCGGCCGGCCAGAGCCGCGAGGTGTGCGGCAACTCACTGCGGCTTGGGAGGACGCCTGAGGGCCGGCGCGACAACGCGAGGTGCGACCGGAAGACGCGCTCTGGCGAGCGGCAGGAGAACGGCGTCGCGGAAGCCGAGCAGCGCGCTGGCCCGGCAGCCGGGTGGCTGCCGGGCCAGCGCCCGACCAGATCAGAGCATTGCTGATCCTGTGCTAGCCCTGTTCGGTGCTAGCTGCTTCGTCAGTTAGACCTTTCCCAGGTGTTGCTGAACGCTCCGGAGCTGGACATCGAGCTCGTCGTGTCCTTGTCCTTGCCGCTGCTGTCGACCATGACGATCGCAGTCGGGCTCTGGGAGTCCATCGAGGTCCCGTTAGCCGTTGAAGCGGTGTAGTTGATGGTGCCGAAATCAGACAGCGGCAGCGGCTCGCCGCTGTTGGTGCAGCACGGCGCCTCGGTGATGACTTCCGCCGATGAGCGGTCGAAGCCAGACTCGTTGATGCTCTTGGTCTCCGTCCAGCCGCGGGTGTTGTCCTTCAGCACCAGGGTGTAGGTGTCGGTACCGGAGAACGTCACCGAAGCGCTCATGGAGTCGCCCGGCTCGACTGTGTTCGTGTAGTACACCGGGTCAGCCGGGTACATCTCGTACCAGCCGTAGTAGTCCGGCGTGCGGCCATCGCAGTCGGAGTCGGTGCCGGTCTGCTCCACCGAGTCGCTGCTGTAACCGTCCAGGCCCACCCAGAACGCGGCGTACTCGTCGGTTCGGCTGCTGCACGTGGCGGTGGGCTGAGTCCAGCTCGCCGACACGCTGGTGAACTTGCCGTTGCTGCCGGTCACCGCGTAACCCGACCAGTTACTGCTCTCGACCGTCGTGCGGCCACCACTGAGCTTTGCGTGCGTGCCGGCCACGCGCTGCATCACTCCCCCGGGAGTGAACCCGTGAACCGTGCCGCCAGGGCGAGCAGCGGTGATGGAGGAATGAGGCACCGTCGAGGCTGAGGCGTTGCCAGCAGCCAGCCCGAGTAGGGAGCCGACAGCGATCACCACTGTCGTCAGGGGGATGCTCCAGCGTCTAAACATCGGTCTCCTTCGGCCGTTGTTGTGTTCGCGGTGCGCATGAGGCTCGAAAAAAACCCAAGCTCACCTGGAGCTTGGGCAAACTAGACAACTAGCCTTCAGGGTCATCCGCACTACGAGCGGGGCGTTGTGGCGACGTTACGATGACAAATAGTCATCGTTAAACCATTAGATGGTAAAGATTCAGTAGATCATTAAGTTCAGCTCTTGAGTTTTCTGCGAAACATCGCATGAGAATCTGCGATTCACCCTAGTTATACGGATATGAGATGCGGAATCTTCGCGCTGCAGAGGAACTGGCTGACGGCTCAGTTAACGCCAGGTGCTCGGTCCGAGTGCGAGATCCCGCTGTGCGGCGGTGCAACTTAGCTCATCGCGGCTTCACGTCGCGGCGGCCGCGCCGGAGCGTGGTCAGTCCAGTTACTGAGGTACGCCCGCGCACCATGGCATGTTCCTCAGTACGGCAGATCTCCAACTGCACTCGCTGCCAGGAGTGCCGTTAGCGCCGCGCGGCGAACGCTGCCGCGCCCACGTTGGGCAGACCCGCCGCTGACGCGTGCTGGCATACCCATGTGCATAGAGCTGTGGACATCCAGTGGAAAAGCGGCCGCAACGGGGGATAACAAACGTCTCACTGTGGACGGCAAAAGAATCTTGAAAAGATTCCCGGAAAAGCCTTGCGGAGGCGGGTCTGCGAGCAGTAGAAATTCACTCACCACCTCAGCGGCGGAGCACCTCAGGGGAAACCCAGGGGGTCGCGCTTAGTTCGGGTAACCGGACGAATGTGCTCGGCTCGGCGCAGAGGAGGAAGGCCTGGCAGGACGTCGGATCGTTGAGGAATCGGCAGTTCAGCGGCTTGCCAAGGTCCAGCAGGGCCCCTGCATCTCATACATGCGGGGGCCCTAGCTGTATTTGTCGGCAAACGCGGTG
>Ga0335072_10002864_pt1 | contig 26392 bp, 22 predicted proteins | sample Lox_Sample_21_FD_206725 | JGI IMG/M metagenome (GOLD analysis project Ga0335072, IMG submission 206725) | Soil microbial communities from Loxahatchee National Wildlife Refuge, Florida, United States - Lox_Sample_2.1 | ecosystem: Environmental > Terrestrial > Soil > Wetlands | place: USA...
GCCTCGATACCGCACTCGTCCTGAGGACCGCTGCCGTGGAAGGCACGGCGCACGCCCGTTTCGCCCTGGCCGGCATCTGCACCGGACTGTTCGTTTGGGGCAGCGCAACTTCCCTGGGGCTCACCGCGCTGATCGCTGTCTCCGCGGTGGCCTACAACATCCTGCGCGCGGCCGGTGCGATTTACCTGGTGTACCTGGGAATACAGATGTGGAGGCGGGAGCACAAGTTCGCGGTCGCGGCCGCCGGCCCATCGCTCACCGGAGAGCCGCCGCATCGCTGGTTCGCGCGCGGACTGCTTACCAACCTCCTCAACCCCAAGGTTGGCGTCTTCTACGTCACCCTCCTGCCGCAGTTCATTCCCAGCGGCGGCAGCGTGATTTTCTATAGCCTGCTATACACCTCGATCCATGTCGTCGAGGGGATTATCTGGCTCACCATCCTGACTTCCGCCGTGCGTCCCCTCCGCTTGTGGCTCTCGCGGCCCGCCGTCGTTCGAGCGCTCGACCGCGGAACCGGCGCCGTCCTCATAGGCTGCGGCGTGGCGCTGGCGTTCGAAAGGCGGAACTGACCGTTTCCAACCCTTGGTTCCCTTTCTCACATATAGCCATTGCAACTATAGCCACAGTGGATATAATTACCACATGGACCCGCACCCGGCTTCCCTGCTCCCGCTTCCCTCCGCCACTTTCTATATCCTGATGGCTCTGGCGGCCGAAGACCGCCACGGATACGCCATCATCCAGGACATCGAACAGCGCACCAACGGTGCGCTCCGCCTGAGCGCCGGAACGCTCTACCGCTCCATCCAGCGCATGCTCGAGCAGGGTCTCCTCGTGGAAACCAATGACCGCCCCGCGCCCGAATTCGACGATGAGCGCCGCCGCTATTACCGCATCACCCCGTTCGGCGCCGCCGTGGCGCGCGCGGAAGCCGCCCGTCTCAACGATCTCGTCCGCATGGCGCGCGCCAGCGGCTTCGCTCCGGAGAAAGCATAAATGCGGCTCTATCGGCTACTGCTTCATCTCTACCCGGCATCCTTCCGCAACGAGTATGCCGAGGAAATGTGCGGCGTCTTCGCGCGCCGCCTGCGCGACACTTCCGTTCCAGCGCTTCCGGCTCTCTGGACCGGCGTCTTTTTCGAGGTTCTGTTCAACTCGCTCGCCGTTCATGCCGACATTCTCCGGCAGGATTTGCGCTACACCGCCCGCGCTCTCCGCCGCACACCGGGATTCGCCGTCACCGCCGTGCTTGTGGTCGCGCTAGGCATCGGCGCCAACACCGCCGCGTTCTCGCTGGCCGACCAGGCATTGCTGCGTCCCCTCCCATTTCCGGATCCCGGCCGGCTGGTGAGAATCTGGGAAACCGAATCGGGATATGGCGAGATGGAGCCATCCCCGGCCAATTATCGCGATTGGAAAGCCATGAGCCATTCTTTCTCGGCCATGGGGTACTACACCAACTCCGCCCTCAACCTCGTCGGCAAGGGAGAGCCCGAGCGCATTCAGATCGCCATGTTCGACAAGGATCTGCTGCCGGCACTCGAAGTCCAGCCGCTCTTTGGCCGGATTTTCTCCCCGGCGGACGATCGTGACGGCGCGCCCGGCACGGTGCTCCTGAGCTATGGCCTTTGGCAGCGCCAGTTCGGCGGCGACCGCGGCATTCTGGGTCGCCAGCTTCTCTTGAACGGCGAACGCTTTACCGTGATCGGCGTCATGCCGCGCGACTTTTATTTCCCCTCCCGCGATACCCAACTCTGGACCGCCTTCCGTCTGAAAGCCGACGGCTATGCCGATCGTAACGACAATTGGATCTATCCCATTGCCCGTCTGCGTGCGGGTGTGACGGTTGCCCAGGCATCTTCCGAGATGGCCGTCGTTTCAGCCCAGCTCGAGCGGCAATATCCCCAAGAAAACCAGAAGATCGGCGCCAGAGTCGTGCGGATGGGCGAGGACGTTTCGCCGCAATCCCGCCTGCTGCTCTACGCACTCGTCGCCGCGGCGGCATGCGTGCTCCTCATCGCCTGCACCAATCTCGCCAATCTGCTGCTGGTGCGCGCCCTGATGCGAGAAAAAGAACTGGCCGTCCGCACCGCCATCGGTGCCGGCCGCGAGCGCCTGGTGCGGCAACTCACCACCGAAAGCCTGGTCCTGGCTCTCGCCGGCGGCGCGCTGGGAGTCCTGGTCGCCACCGTTACTGTCCCCCTGCTCTCGCGTCTCGTGCCCAACTCGCTTCCCGTCGGGCAGGCTTCCGCCTTCGATTGGCGCGTTCTCCTCTTCGCCGCCGCGCTCACCGCGCTGACCGGTGTCTGTTTCGGCGTCGCTCCCGCGTGGCGCATCTGCCGCCATGCCGATTTAACAGCGCTCCGCGAGGGCGCCCGCGCCGGCTCCGGCAAAAAGGAAGTTCTCCGCTCCGCGCTCGTCGTCGCCGAGGTCGCCGCCTCCGTGGTGCTCCTCGTTTCCACCGGCCTGCTCCTGCGCGCGCTGTGGAAGCTCCAGGGCAACGATCCGGGATTCCGGACCGAAGGTGTGCTCACGTTGCGCACCGCTCTGCCCTCCCCGAAATACGATTCCACGGCTTCCCGCACGGCGTTCTTGAACCGCGTGCTGGGAGAAGTTCGCCAACTCCCCGGGGTCACCGGCGCTGCCTACATCAGTTTTCTCCCCATGGCGATGGGCGGCGGCATCTGGCCCGTGGAAGTCGGCGAGCACGTGGTAGAGCGCAGCGCGGCCCATACCGCCAGCATGCGCTTCGTCACCCCCGGCTTCTTCGCCGCCCTGCGCATTCCCATCGAGACTGGCCGCGATGTCGAAGAGAACGATACTCTCGGCCGCCAGTATGTGGCCGTCGTCAGCCGGTCCTTCGCCAGCCGCTACTGGCCGCGCCAGGATCCGCTCGGCCGCCATTTCAAAATGGCCTTTCAGGACCGCACCGTGGTCGGAGTAGTGGGCGATATTCGCGTGCGCGGCATGGAGCGGGAAAGCGAGCCGCAGGTGTACTTCCCGTATCGCCAGGTGGAGGACGCGTCGTTCCAGTTCTACCAGCCCAAAGACCTCGTAATTCGCGCCGCGGGGAATTCCGCCGGCTTGCTGCCGCAGGTTTACCGCATCATCCGCTCCGCCGATTCCGAGCAGCCCATTTCCGACGTCCGCACCCTCGCCGATATCGTCGAATCGAGCACCGCTTCGCGCGCCGTCGAAGTTCGCATTCTGGCGGCCTTCGCAGCCGTCGCGTTCCTCCTCGCCGCCATCGGAATTCACGGCGTGCTGGCATTCGTGGTGTCCAGCCGCTCGCGTGAAATCGGCGTGCGCATGGCCCTTGGCGCGCAGCGCGGCGCCATCGTCGGCGCGGTCTTACTGCGCGGCGCGCTTCTCGCCGCCGCCGGCGCCATTCCCGGAGTGGCCGTCGCCTGGTTCTCCGGAAAAAGCATGGAGGCCTTGCTTGCCGGCATCAAACCCTACGACGCCGCTACCTTTCTCGCCGCCACCGGACTCTGCCTGTTGATGACGCTCCTCGGCTGTGTTCTGCCTGCCTGGCGGGCGGCGCGCGTCGACCCCATCACGGCCATGCGGAACGAATAGCGACGCCGGCAATCGCGCCTCCCGGGATTCGCTGACCCATGGCTGGACGTTGTGAACCGTCCCGCGAACTTCCGCCGCAACCCCGGCCATCAGCCAACCGAGAATGGCCGCGCCCACCCAGACGCTCGGCCGCTGCCGGTTGTCCCAGCGGAACGCCAGCAGTCCCGCTGCCGCACCGGTAGCGCCGATGGCGAGGAGCGCCACAAGATCGAATCCAGCTGTGCCAGGGCGGCCTGTGACGCAGGCCTGAATCGCCTCCACGGAGTACCGTCCCGGGAGAAATGCCGAAAGGTGTTGCGCCCAGCCCGGTAAACTTGCGAGCGGCACGGCCACGCCTCCCACAATCAACATGGGAATAAAAATACACTGCCCGAGCGCCTGAACCGCCGGCACATTGTTGGCCAGCATGGCGAGATTCAGACCGATCCCCATGAACGCGATGGCCGATATCGTGAACGCCGCCCACAGGGCGAAAAGATGTTTCGGCAGAGGCGTACCGGCCGCGGTCGCGAGAGCCAGTTGCAGGATTCCCGCGGTCAGCAGCAGAAGGTAGCGCGTGGCCAAAGTCCCGGAGAGAATGCTGAAAGACGAGACTGGCAGGATTTTGTAGCGCCGCCAGATTCCCCGTTCGCGATCGCTGACGATGCCGCTGGGCAGTCCGAAGGCTGCGCTTCCCAGAATCGTGATGGTCAGCAATTCGCCCATGTGGAGCGCTAGGGGAAACCGGTCCTGCCGGTACACTGTCCAGAAGGCCGCCAGGAAAATCGTGGGGAATAAATATTGATACAGCATTGCCATCCGGCTGCGGAAGTTCAGCCGTATGTGAAGCGCGATTTGGCGCACGACACCTTGCATGGAGTTCACAGGAAACCGGCCACCACTTCTTCCAATGTCGCGCGCTGCGCGTGCATCTCGGTGATCTCGAGACCGTGCTGCTGGAGCAGCGGGACCAGTTGCGCGAGCGCCTGGTTGACATTGGCCGCCACCATTCGGACGTTCGGACCGTTGCATTCCAGGGCGCCGATGTGCGGAACCGCATCCAGCGCGCCCGCGGGGACCGCCGCCGCGAGGCGGAGAGAAATCGTGGTGGTGGTGCGGGACTGCGCAATCAGGTCCGCTGGAGGACCTTCGGCCACCACCCGGCCGAGATTGATGATGGCGATGCGATCGCAAAGCCGCTGGGCCTCATCCATGTCGTGCGTGGTCATCAGGACCGCGCCGCCGTTTCCTTTCACGGCCAGGATGGCGCTGTGCATGTTGCGCCGCGCCTCGGGGTCGAGACCAGCCGACGGTTCATCCAGAATCAGCAACTCGGGCCGGTTTACCATGGCGAGCGCCAGGGCGAGTCGCTGCCTCTGGCCCGTGGAGAGGGTGTCGAAGCCGCGGTCGGCCACGGCTTTGAGATCGAAATCGGCAATCAGTTCTTCGGCCGTCGCGCGCCGGGGATAGAAGGCCCCAAAACTTTCCAGCGCCTCCCGGGCCGTGATTTTATCCTGGAGCGCCGTGGAGGCGAGCGCCAGCCCCATGCGCCGCTTCGCTTCGCGCGGTTTGCGGCGGACATCCACGCCGGCCACTTCGATGGCGCCGGAATCTGGCCTGCACAAGCCGGCGATGGATTCGACTGTGGTAGTCTTTCCGGCGCCATTCGGCCCGAGCAGACCCAGGATTTCACCCCCATCGACGTGAAAACTGATGCCGTCGAGCGCCTGGACGGAACCGTATCGCTTATACAGCTTCTCGACTCTCAGTGTGGCCGCCATGCTCGCCGATCCCCGCCCCTGCATCTCTCCGTCCTAAGCGGTTACGCAGCCTCCTTTCCCGCATCGCTTACCAACTCCCACGCCCGCGCCACGTGCCGGTCCGCCGTCCGGTAATTCCCAACCGCCAAGTGGAGCGTGAACTTTCCGTTCAGCACCGTGCTCGACAGGAACACTTCGCCCGCCGCGTTCACCTTCTCCAAAATGCGCTTGTTCTCCACATCGCTGCCCCGGTACCGGAAATTCACCACCGAAAATCGCACCGGCGCCACAATCTCGAAGCGCGAGTCCTTCTCCAACTGGCCCGCGAACCACTGCGCCAACCGCGCATGGTCGCGCACCGCCGCCGCCAACCCTTCATGGCCGTACGACCGCATCACCATCCACAGCTTCAAGGCGCGGAAGCGGCGTCCCAGCGGCACGCCGTAATCCATCAGGTTCACGGCGCGCGGATCGGCCGCGCTCTCCAGGTACTCGGGAATCAGCGAAAACGCCCGCCGCAGCACTTCCGGCCGGCTGGTGTAAAAGACACTGCAATCCATCGGGACCTGCAGCCATTTGTGCGGATTCATAACCATGGAATCCGCCCGCTCGCAGCCTGCGAACGCCCAGCGGAACTCCGGCGCCAGCGCGGCCGACCCGGCATAGGCGGAGTCCACATGCAGCCACAGCTTATGGCGCGCACAAAGATCGGCGATCGCCGGCACCGGATCGACACTCGTGGTCGAAGTCGTGCCGACCGTTGCGGTTACGCAGCACGGGCGCAAGCCCGCCGCGAGGTCCGCTTCGATGAGCGATTCCAGCGCGTCCGCGCGCATGCGGAATTCTGCGTCCACCGGCACTTTGCGCACGTAATCCTGTCCCATGCCGAGCGCGATCGCGCCCTTTTCAATCGAGGAGTGCGACTGCTCGGAGGTGTAGACGGTGAGCCCGCGCGTCGCGCCCCTGGTGCGCGCTTCCGGATCGGCCGCCTCGCGCGCCGCGGCGATGGCGTGCATGCTCGCCGTGGAGGCCGTATCGTGGATCATCCCGAACCAACTCTCCGGCAGCCCGCTCCATTGGCGCAGCCAGCGCAGCGTCACTTGTTCCAGTTCGGTTACCGCGGGCGACGTCTTCCAGAGCATGCCGTTGCCATTGAGCGCGGCCGCCAGCAACTCGCCCAGGATGCCTTCGGGCGTCCCGGAATTGGCGAAATAGGCCAGAAATCCAGGATGATTCCATTGCGTGGAAGCCGGCACGATCAGCCGCTCGAAATCGGCCAGAATCGCCTCCATCGATTCTCCCGTTTCGGGACCACGCGCCGGCAACGCGTCGGTCAGTTCCCCCGGTTTGACGGGCGGCAGCACGGGATAGTGTTCAACGGCCGTCAGGAACCCGGCCACCCAATCGATGGCCTGATGACCGTATCGTCGAAACTCTTCAGGTGTCATGGATCTCAGATGCTCAGTGGATTCGTACCGTGCCGGCAGCCGTCAAACGACCGGCTGACGCGGCAGGCACCTTCCAGTTTGCATCAAAACGACCCTCCGCCACCACCTGCGCAATGCTGCCGCGGAAGAGAACATAGTCGCCGAAGCGGCCCAGTTCGCGGATGGGTGCCGGCTCCCACGAATAGCCGGACGGCGGCAGCTCGTCGGCCCCGGTCCACCAAGCCAGTCCAGAGTTGACCAGAGCGTAATGCTTGCCGATGGGCGCCACGAAAACCAGCCCGTAATCGGCCGCGTCGGGACGCAATTCCATGGGCAGGCGGTCGGCGAACCGCGCCACCAGCGCGTTGCTCTCGGCTGTCCCAAACAGAATCACGTCGGCGCTGTCCAGGTCGGCGGCGGTAACTTCACGGTCGGCCTTCACCGGGAAAGTAAGCTGCAAATGCGCGCGTAAGGTGGACCAGTCGGCGGCGGACTCCGCCGCTTTACGCCGCTCGGCGATTTCCCCGTCGCCGCGCGCTCCCAGAGTGCCATAAACGTAAATCTGCCGGCCCCGAAGCGCCTGCACAATCGGCCCTTCGGCGCCGGCGCGTTTCGCGGCCGGTGTCGCCAGCCCCTGCCGCCATCCCGGCGATTTGTTGAACCAAAGCGGCGCGCCGCGCTTCAGGCGCACCACCGTTCCGTCGATGGTGACCTGCGGCGGCGGCGCATCGTGGGCAGTCAACGTGAAGCCGTCGAGATTCTTCGTCGTCACCTGGATCTCCCCGTTGGAGCCGCGGCGGGCATCGATTTCCGCCGGCACGCCGGGGGTGAGGCTGTCGATTCGCACCCAGTAGGCCGAGTTGTATTGGTACGACCGCGCGATGAAGCGGACACGCTCCGGCCAGCGGTTCCGGCGCAGCCCGGCGAGCCAGTCGAGCGCGCCACCGCGCGAATACGCCACGGTCCACGCGTTGTGCCGCGTTTCGGGATATTCGGTGTACATCGCCGGCACGCCGTCGTCGAGTAGTCGCCTGTGCCACGCGCGCGACGACGATACCGGCACGATGGTGTCCAGTTCCCCGTGATACAGCCGCACCGGCACATTCAGCAGATTCGCCGCTAGCTCTTCCGACCCCGGCATGCTGTCGGGGCACATGGCGAGCACGCCCGCCCACATGTCCGGCCGCGTCTCGGCCAGCCACAACGCTCCCCCGCCCCCCATCGAAATGCCGGTAAGATACACACGGTCGCGATCGATGGGATAGCGGCGCTCCACATCCGCCACGACGTCGTAGACATCCTGTTCGGCGATCCCTTGATAGCCCATGGTTCCCCGCGCCAATGGGCAGGCCACAATCAACTCGCGGTCGTGGAGCGGCGGAAAACCGCTTCCAGCCCACGGAATGGCGGCCCGGCCGGCGATGCCCAGCACCTGCACCAGGTTCTGCCGGTGATTGGTGTCTTCAGCGTGCAGGCTGATGAGCAGTCCGTACCCTCTGGGCGCTTCGAAACCACTTGGAATATAGATGGCGTAAGGCTGCTGGCTGCCATCGATGCTGGAGACCGCGCTCAGGACGCTCGCACCGGTCTGCGCGTGAAGGCTTCCGAGCAGGAGCAGGAACAGAACCGGGCCGCGGCCGCCAGGCCGTGCCTTCGGCTCACGCATGCAACGCCAGCTTTTTCGTCCCCGCCAACCAGGCTTTGAACCACTCCCGGAACTGCTCCAGGCATCGCTGCTTCCCGGCCGAGAGCGGAACGGGTAATGGTCCGGTCTGAATGCCTCGCGCGGCTACCGCGGTCTTGATGCCCACCGGAGCGGGAAAGCGATCGAGCCACTCCAGGAGTTCCTGCCGCATGCCTTCCAGCCTCGCCACCGCCGACCGGTCGCCCGCCGCGATGGCCGAATTCAGCGCCATGGTCAATTCCGGCGCCGCGCAGGCGGCAGCGGATAACACGCCTAACCCGGCCGACCGTGCGGCCACCAGTTCGCGGTCCTCACCCACAACTACGCTACGGAGGGAGGTGCCGTGTTCGGCGACCACCGCCGCGAACCTTCCGGAATCCAGCAGTTGGCCGGCAGTCTCCGGACCCATCTCGCCCGTGACGATGATGGGCAGGTCCGATCCTAATTGGGCCGCGAACTGCGCGTAGAACTCGTAAAGGTCGTCGTCATCGCAGTGGTAGAACAGTGGCGGAGGCAGCAGGAGGGCGGCCACGCCCGCCGACCGTGCTTCCCGCGCGAGTTCCAGCGAATGCTCGAAGGTGGCACTGCCGACTCCGGCCAGCAAGGGCACGCGGCTCCGCTTCACCGCCAGGTACGTGACCCGCGCACGCTCGTCGATCGACAGCGCGGGATATTCGCCCCACGGGGTGAAGAGCGCGATGCCGTCCACCCGCGCCGCGCTCAGGTAGTCGATCATCTCGAATACGGCGCCGAAATTGATATCGCCGGTGCGCCCGAGCGGAGTAATGGCCGCCGCGTAAACGCCATCGAGTTTGCCGAGCGTGGGGAGGGCCTTCACCTGCTACCGCCCTTATTATAAGCATCGGGGCTCAGCTCGGCGATAGCGGTATCGTTATTAACTATCGGCTAGTCGGCCAGTACTTTACCAGTACCAAGCCCTCTTTTTTGAGACCTGGGCTTTCGGTTTCAATGGACTGGAAGGAAGGACATACCCACGAATGACACCGCACTGCCAGACACTTTTCTCGCTGACGCTTTTCCTGGCGCTGAGTTCGCTGCTCGCCTGGTCGAACCGCCGCCATCCTGTCGGGAGGGTGGCCGGCGCGGCATCGCCCGTCCGCGGTGAGGAATCGGTGAAAGGCTGCTGAGCTAGCGGTCGTTCAGGGCGCGCTCTGCGCGCAGCCAGTCCGAAAGCGCGGTATCGCCACGCCGTCCGCCGGCGATCCAGTAGGAATAGGCCAACTTGGCGATCTCTTCATGGCTGCCCCCGCGACGTACCTTCACGGGGTCTTCCGTTCGCACTGCCGGGCGGTGCGTCCGGACTGGCGATGTTCTTCCAGCGGTATAAAACATAAGAAAAGTTCGAGAAAAATACTATACATCAAATACCGCGCGCGCGCAGTACTCTGCATGCAGGATTTCGTACCGTATCAGTTTGATCCCTTGGTTCTCGAACTCGCCTGCCGGGTGGAGGCCGAGTTTTTCCATCACTCGACGGGATGCGGCGTTGCCCACCATCGCGACCGAGACTACGCGCTCCAGGCCGATCCGCTCGAAGACGTCGCGCAGCGCGCACTGCGCCGCTTCCGTCGCCAGGCCGCGCCCCCAATGGCGCCGCGCCAGCCACCAGCCGATTTCCGGATCGAGGCCATCGCGCCAAAATCCGGCGCCGCAGAAGCCGATCAACTCGCCCGTCGCCCGCTCCAGCAGGCGCCAGCGGCAGAATCCACGTTCGGCGTACAATTGCACCTGCCGGTCGACAAAGTTGCGGATCTGCTCCTCGTTCCAGGGCGCGCCGCCGGTAATATAGCGCATCACTTCCGGGTCCTGCGCGATGGGCCGGAAGTCTCTCCAGTCGGAACTCCGCCATTCATCGAGTATCAATCGTTCGGTTTCCAGCGGCACGATTTCATGATCGCGCACCAGCATCGGCGCCGATGGCCCTCGCCCCCGAGTGCAAGAGGCCGATACCGCCAGAAACTCGCCCATGCGGAAAGATTCGGGGCAGTCCAGCCGCCGGGTCCGCCGCTCAAGTTGAGCGGTGGGTTTATCGGTTTCCCCTTTCGAATCAGCAATAATTCGAACTTGCGCCGCTTAGATTAGCGGGGAAGGAGTCGATTTTGGAGTTTGCGGAGCGGCCGCAAGGCCTTTTCGGATCGCTCTTTCGGGCTCGTCTCCTCCGCCGGAGGGGTGCCATACTGAGGGCATGATCCGACTGTTCGGATTGCTGCTTTGCGCCGCGTTGGCGTGGGGCCAGCGGCCTTCGGACGCCGATTCCGCGGCTCTGCTCGCACGAGCCCGGCAGAGGGCGCTCGACTATGCCAGGTCGCTGCCGGACTTTGTCTGTTCCGAGGTGATCCAGCGCTTTCAGGCATCCGCCTGGGTCGCCAAACTCGGGCCCTGGATTTACGACGACACTCTGACAGTCAAACTGAGTTACTCCCGGGGAACGGAGCGGCACAAGCTGGAACTAATCGACGGCAAGCCTACCGGCAAGGTCTTCGAAGACCTGGAAGGCGCTACCAGCTCGGGAGAATTCGGAGGCACTCTGCGCACCATTTTCTCGCCCGATTCGCAAGCTTCCTTCGACTGGGACAGCGCCAAGACGGTACACGGCCGCCACGTCGCGATTTACCAGTACGCCGTTTCCGCGGCGAAATCGCCCTACACCCTGGAGCATCGAAGCATCCGGGACGTTGTCGGGCTGCACGGCACGGTAGAGGTGGATCGGGAGACCGGTGAAGTATGGCAGCTCACCTTCATCGCGTATGACATTCCGCAACGGCTGGACATGCAATCGTTTTCCAGCAGCGTAGAGTACGCCCTCGCCAACGTCGCGGGGAGGAATTACCTTTTGCCCGCCCGCTCGGAAAGCGAAACCCACAGCACGCAGATGTGGGCCCGCAATAAGATGGAGTTCCGCAATTACCGTAAGTTCTCCGCCGATTCCAGCATCGACTTCGGCAGCGGTAAGTGAGGTGAAGCGTCCGCGGCCTCCGTTCCGCCGCCTGATCAGCCTCGCGGCCCATGGTGGTTCGTCAACAGCGGGAGCACCGCCAACTGCCCGGGCTCGGCATGCGGCGCCTCACGAACCGATGTAGCCTTTGCCGCGGCCGGTGCCATACTGGAGAGCATGATCCGCCGCACGGGATTGATTGCCTGCGCCGCGCTGGGGTGGTGCCCCGTTTTCGCGTGGGCCCAACGGCCTTCGGATGCCGACACCGCCGCGCTCATCGAAAAGAGCCGCCAAAAGGCTCTCGATTACACGCAATCGCTTCCGGATTTTCTCTGCTCGGAGATCATCCAGCGCTTCGCGGCACCCGCCGTGGACGGAACCAAGGCAGGCGGCTGGACCCATACCGACACGCTGAGGGTCACCGTCAGTTACTCGCAGGGAAGCGAAGGGCACAAGCTGGAACTGATCAATGGCAAAGCCACCGGCAAGAAATTCGAAGAACTGGGAGGCGAAACCAGCTCGGGCGAATTTGGCGGAATCCTGCGCACGGTTTTCGATCCGGCGTCCCAAGCCGCCTTCGATTGGGAGAGCTCGAAGACCGTGCACGGACGCCGCATGGCGGTCTACCAATACGCCATTTCAGCCGCGAACTCGCCGTTCTACCTGCGCAATAATAACCGGAAAGGCATCGTGGGTCTGCACGGCACGGTGGAAGTCGACGCCGAGACGGGCGAAGTGGGGCGCCTCACTTACATCGCCTACGATATTCCCAAGGGGCTTGAAGTGCAGGCCTCGTCTGCTACCGTGGAGTACGGACTCGCCAGCGTGGCGGGAAGAAATTACCTGCTGCCGGCCCACTCCGAAGGTGAAATGCACAGCAGCGAGATGTGGGCTCGCAGTAAGATGGACTTCCGCGACTATCGCAAGTTCACGGCCGATTCCACCATCACCTTCGGCGGCAAGTGACGCCGGATCGTCATCCCGCGGCCTGCGGCCACCCCTGCCCTCCTGTCGCGCTGACTGCCACCCGGACATCTTCCACCGCCGGGATAGAAGCTTTCTCCGATGGCGGCGTTCCCTGGCCGCGCCGCAAACCTTCAACCTCTTGTCCGGATCGCGTACTCAATAACGTCGTGGACTCCGAGTGTCCCTGCTGACCCCCGGTTGACTTCCGCGTGAGACACGTTATCATTTTGAATACCCCCCCGATCGAAGAGTCAAAACAACGTGAGCCCTCAAAATTCCGTCATTCTCGAAACCAATTTCGCCGGCGTCGAACGCCACGCCCGTGGCAAAGTGCGCGACGTCTACACCATCGGCGATCGTCTCCTCATCGTGGCAACCGATCGCATCTCCGCCTTCGACTACATCCTGCCCACGGGAATCCCCGACAAGGGCAGGGTTCTCACACAGCTCTCCATTTTCTGGTTCGATTTTCTGCGCGATTTGACACCCACGCATTTCCTCACCGCCAACGTGGATGAATACCCCGCACCGCTTCCCAATTTCAGCCACGAGCTCGCCGGCCGCTCCATGCTGGTGAAGCGCGCCAAAATGGTCGACATCGAGTGCGTGGCGCGCGGCTATATCTCCGGCTCCGGTTGGAAAGAGTACAAACAGCACGGCACGGTATGCGGCATCCGTCTCCCCGCCGGATTGAAGGAAAGCGACAAGCTGCCGGAACCGATCTTTACTCCTTCCACCAAGGCGCAAACCGGCCATGACGAGAATATCTCGTTCCAAACTGTCGTATCGCTCATCGGACACGATCTCGCCAGCCGCCTGCGCGATCTCACCCTGAATATCTACACCAAAGCCGCGCAGTATGCCGAAACCCGCGGAATCATCATCGCCGATACCAAGTTCGAATTTGGCTTCGTGGGCGATCAACTGGTGTTGGGGGACGAGGTTCTCACGCCCGATTCTTCGCGCTTCTGGCCGGCCGAAACTTACAGGCCCGGCGGAGCGCAGTTCTCGTTCGACAAGCAATTCGTGCGCGATTACCTGGAATCCATTCACTGGAACAAGCAGCCGCCCGCACCGCCGCTGCCGGAAGAAGTCGCCGCGCGCACCAGCGAGAAATATCGCCAGGCATACCACGTCATCACCGGCAAAGAACTATGAACTGGCTGGATATCCTGCTGCTGCTGATTGTTGTCGTTTCAATTATCACCAGCTTCAAGAAAGGCTTTTCCCGGCAGGTGATTCACCTGGCTGCGGTGGTGGCCGGTATCCTCCTCGGTGCCTGGTTTTATCCCCGCGTGGCGGAATACCTGCAGCCGCACTTGAACTCTCCCACCGCAGCCAGGCTCGCGGGGTTTTTCATCATCTTTGGCGCCGTGCTGATGCTGGGCGCGGTCGTCAGCTCGACCGTGGGAAGATTTCTCCGCGTTACCGGCCTTTCCTTCGTCGATCACATTTTGGGCGCTGGATTGGGCGTGCTGCAAGGCGTTCTCATCTCGGCTGCCCTGCTGATGGGAGTCATGGCGTTCTCGAAGGAAGGCCATCCGCCACAGTCGATCGAGGAATCGCGCGTGGCGCCTTATGTTTCGCAGGCCACCCGCGTGTTTGTGGCGATGGCCCCCGCGGAGTTGAAAGAAGGTTTTCATAAATCGTACGGCCAGGCCAGGGATTTCTGGCAGCGTAACGTTAAAAGCACTCACCCCGCGCCGGAGGCGGATAGGAAGTAATGAAACAGCAATTCGATGTTCTGGTGGAACATCTGTTGGCAGGCAATATTTTCATGGAAGAAGCCATTGAGCTGCTGGAAAAACGGATGATCGAAAGCGCGCTGGCCAAAAGCGGCGGCAAGCAGACGGCCACCAGCAAACTCCTCGGCATTCATCGCAATACCTTGCAGCGCAAGATGGTGCAGTACGGCCTGGCGAACGGGCGTCGCACCCGCCGCAAACCTCCGGCCCGCGTGGCGCGCGGGCGCAGACGGAAATCCCCCGCCGCGTAGTCCACATGGATCTCCTGATTTTCGATCTGGACGGCACACTGGTCGATTCCCGGCAAGACCTCGCCAACGCCGTGAATGCCATGCTCGCGCACCTCGGGAGGGAGCCGCTGGCCAATGAACGTGTCTACTCGTACGTGGGCAACGGCGCGCCGGTTCTCGTCCGCCGCGCCCTGGGCGAACCGGCGGCGGAGGACCTGTTCCGCTCCGGGCTCGCGTTCTTCATGCAATACTACGGCGCCCACGACCTGGAATTCACCGCGCTCTATCCCGGTGTGCGCGAATCGCTCGATCGTTTCCGCGCCGCCGGCAAACGCATGGCTGTGCTGACCAACAAACCTTTCGCGATGAGCCGCCATATCTTGGATGGGCTCGGCGTGGCCGGCCATTTCTTCCGCGTTATCGGCGGCGAAAGCCTGGAGCGCAAAAAGCCTGACCCCATCGGCGTCGAGACGCTCATGCGCGACGCCGGCGTGGATCGCGCGCACACCGTGATGGTGGGAGACAGCTCCGTCGATGTCGCTACCGCACGCAATGCCGGTATTGCCTGTTGCGGCGTGACATACGGTTTCCAACCGGAATCCCTCCACCATCCCGCGCCCGACCTGCTGGTGGACCGCATGGAGCAATTCGCCGACTGGGTGTTGCGGCCATGAGCCAACCTGTCCAAATCACCCCTCGCCGCGCGTCATCATGGTGAAGGAGATTTCAAAATGCAGTACATCTTGATGGCTTATTTGGACGAAAACGTGTGGCCCACCATGAGCAAAGAGCAGCAGGAACAAGGGATGGCCGCCTACATGGCATACGGCCAGGCACTCCAGACTGCCGGCGTGATTAAGGGCAGCAATCGCCTGCGCCCCACTTCGGACGCCACTACCGTCCGCACCACTGGCGGGAAATCGCAGGTGCTCGACGGTCCGTATGCCGAAACCAGGGAGCAGCTCGCCGGGTATTTCTTGATCGATGTCCCCGATCTCGACGCCGCGATTTCCTGGGCCTCGCGCTGTCCGGCGGCGTCCCACGGGAGCGTCGAGGTCCGCCCCATCTGGTCCATACAGCCTTGACGGAGCGCGGCAACCGGGCGGCGTGTCCCAATCGCCGCCCGCATCCCGAGGGGAGGAGATCCACCAATGCAATATCTGATCATGGCTTACACCGATGAGAAACTGTGGCCCGGCCTTAGCGCGGCCGCCAAGGAACAACGCTTCTTCGCCGCCTACAGTGTGTATGTGGAGGCGCTCAACCAGTCCGGCGTGCTGAAAGGAATGAACCGCCTCCGCCCCGTCGCCGAGGGTGTCACGGTCCGCGTGTCCGAAGGCAAAGCGCAGGTGCTCGACGGCCCCTATGCCGAGACCAAGGAACAACTCGGCGGATATTTCCTGATCGACGTGCCCGATTCCGAGGCGGCGCTTTCCTGGGCGGCGCGCTGCCCGGCCGCCGAACACGGGGTGGTCGAGGTGCGCCCGATATGGGAAATGCGGCAGCCGTGAGTCCCGAGGGCGGCGAGCAGGCTCGGAACACGGCCGGCCTGGTCGCCCGCCGCAGCTATGGCAAGCTCATCGCCTTTCTGGCGGCGCGGACGCGCGACGTATCGGCCGCCGAAGACGCTCTCTCGGAGGCCTTCGCCTTGGCGCTGAAAGATTGGCCGGCGAACGGCTGTCCTACAAATCCCGAGGCCTGGCTGCTCGCGGTCGCGCGGCGCAGGGCCATCGACGCTTTCCGCGGCCGCCGGCGCGGCGAGGCGGCCGGCGAGCAGTTGCGGATCATGTCCGAAGGGCTGGCCCACGCCGAAGCCGCGCCTGAGATTCCCGACCAGCGCCTTGCCCTCATGTTCGCTTGCGCTCATCCCGCCATCGATGCCGGCATCCGCGCGCCGCTCGTCCTGCAAACCGTTCTCGGGCTCGATGCCAAAACCATCGCCTCGGCTTTCCTGACCTCGCCGGCTGCCATGAGCAAACGCCTGGTGCGCGCCAAGGAAAAAATCCGCGAGGCCGGAATCCCTTTTCGCATTCCTGCCCGCGATGAACTTCCCGAGCGGTTGGGCGCGGTCCTCGACGCCATCTATGCCGCCTTCACCGAGGGTTGGACCGATCCCGCCGGGGCCGATGTGGTTCGCCGCGATCTGACCGAAGAAGCGCTCTTTCTGGCCCGCCTGGCGGCCGACTTGCTCCCCGGAGAGCCGGAAGCGCTCGGGCTGCTGGCATTGATGCTGTACGCACACGCGCGGCGTCGCGCCCGCCGCCAGGCCGAGGGCGAATATGTGCCGCTGGCCGAGCAGGACCCGTCACAGTGGGATTCGCCCATGATGCTGGAAGCCGAGGGGCTGCTGCGCCGGGCTGCCGCCATGGAATCCATCGGCCGCTACCAGATAGAGGCCGCCCTGCAATCGGCGCACGTTTTCCGTTGTCGCACGGGCGAGGCTAATTGGCGGGACGTGGCGGCCCTGTACGACGCGCTGTACGCGCTCGTCGCCTCGCCCGTAGTGGCGTTGAACCGCGCCCTCGCCATTGCCGAGGTGGATGGTCCGCAAGCCGGTTTGCAGGCCATGCCGGATGCTGCCGCCGATCCGCGCCTCGCCCAATATCAGCCGTATTGGGCCGCGCGCGCGGAATTGCTGTCGCGAGCCGGCGCCGCGCAGGAGGCTCGCCGGGCCTACGATCTCGCCATCGGCCTGGAGCGCGATCCCGCGGTCCGGCGATTTCTGGAGCGCCGGCGGGCGGCGTTGGAGCCTTAGTATGCCCTTACCCACCCCCGCTGTCCCGCTAAAGTCTGAAATTCACCTCGATGGCAGCCTCGACAGCGACCGCCTGGCCGCCTTTGAAACCCGGCTTGAATTTCCACCTCTGCACGGCGTCCATCGCCTTTTCGTCTAAGCCCATCCCCAATGACCTGATTACCTTGATGTCAGCCGCTCGTCCCTTAGGGTCGATCCGCGCGTAAAGCACGACTGTACCCTGCAGTTTCGCTTTCCGCGCCTCCTCGGTGTACTCAGGCTGAACCTGGGTCAGCAGAGCCGGCGCCGATACGCCGAACCCGAGGTTGAACGACACACTTGGAGGTGGCATCTTCTCGAGTTGGATTCTGCCGGCCCGATTGCCGGCCGCCGCCTCTCCTGTCATATGCGTGCCCGCTACGTTGAGGCGAAACCTCATCGTGTCGCCCTGGCTGTCGTGCAACTCGAATTCGAGTCGGTTCGCTATCAGTGCGGGCTTCTCGATGCGCGCCTCAGTCACGGCGCTGCCTGAATCCAGGGTGCCGGATATCTGGTGCTGATTCTGGATTAGCGTCAAATACAGCGGGATCTCCTCGCGGCCTCTGATCATCACGCCGGTCCAGCTTCCCGACAAATCGACAGCGGCAAAGGCTCCGGCGGAAGTCAGGAGAAGACAAAGGATCGCCTTTACTGCCATGTGGTAATGCTATCCCTTCAAGTACTCGTTGAACCAGTCGAGAGTCCGCTGCCAGGCTAACTTCGCCGCTGCCTCGTCATAGCGGGGCGTGGTGTCGTTGTGGAAGCCGTGATTAGCGCCCTCGTAGACGTACTCTTTGTAAGTCACGTGGTTGGCCTTCAGCGCCTCTTCGTAGGCCGGCCAGCCGGAGGTGATCCGCTGATCGAGCCCGGCGTATTGCAGCAGCATCGGCGCCTTGATCTTCGATACATCTTCGGCCTTCGGCTGCGCGCCGTAAAACGCCACCCCGGCGCTCAGTTGATTGCCTAGACGCACCGCCAGCGTATTCACGATCCCTCCTCCGAAGCAGAAGCCGACGGCGCCGATTTTGCCGGTGCAATCGGGCCGCGCCTTCAGCCAGAGCGCCGCCGCCTCGAAATCGTTGGTCATCTTGGCGCGATCGACTTTGGCGAATGCCTTTACCCCCTCCTCGTCCGTCCCGGGGAAGCCGCCGATGCTAGTCAGGCCGTCCGGTGCGAGGGCCATGAAACCAGCCACTCCCAATCTCCGTGCTACATCCTCGATATACGGCGTCAGCCCGCGGTTTTCATGCACCACCAGTACCCCAGGCAGCTTTCCGGTGGCGTTGGCCGGCCGCACCAGGGGGCCCTTGATTTCGCCGTTTCCTTGCGGCGACGGCACCGTTACCATCTCGATCTTGATCCGCTTGTCGTCCTTCGGGACCTGGTTCGCCCAGGCATAATTGGGGCGCAGGGCCTCCAGAATGCCCATCGCCGTCAGCCCGCCTACGGTGAACCTCTGCGCGCCATCCAGAAACCCCCGGCGATTGATATCGCCGTGAATGTACTTGTCGAACAGGTTCAGCAGTTCCTGCGGAAAATCCGTCGCCTTCATCCGTTCCATCTGTATTCCCCTCGCACGGGCAACGATATCACACAGGCGCCGCCGGCGTATGGCCCGGTGTGTCCGAAAGATCCTCCAAAATTGTGAACTCTAAAGATAGTCATTGAGTTAGACTGGACGCGTGACGAGGGACCAGGTCCGCGCCCGTATCTGCGGGATCGGCATCGTACCGGCCATTCGCGTAACCAGCGCCGGCGACGCGCTATTCGCCGCCGAATCGGTTTCCCGCGGCGGTATTCCGATCGTGGAACTTACCATGACCGTGCCCGGCGCCCTGGACGTTGCCGCCGAGCTTTTGTATGCCCGGCCCGAAATGATTGTAGGCGCCGGCACCGTTCTCGATGCCGGCACCGCGGAGCGTTGCGTGGATGCGGGGGTGCATTTTCTCACCAGTCCCGGCCTGATTACGCCCATGATGGAGGTGGCCGCCAGGCACAATATCCTGGCGATACCGGGCGCGCTTACCCCGACCGAAATCTGCGCGGCTCACCATGCCGGAGCGGATTTCGTGAAGGTCTTCCCCTGCTCGGCTGTCGGCGGACCAGCGTACATCCATAGCATGACCGGGCCGTTTCCGCATGTTCCCCTGATAGCCGCCGGCGGAGTCAATCAGCACACCGCGGCAAACTACGTCGCGGCCGGCGCCGCCGCTCTGGGAATCGGCGTCGAGTTGATTCCCCGTGCCGCCGTCCAGGAACGCAATCGCGATTGGATCCATGAGCTCACGCACCGCTTCCTGTCGATTGTGAAGTCCGCGCGCGCGAAGCACGCGAGGGCGGGCGTATTGGTGTAGCGCCAAGGTGCAGCCAGTGCGGGGCGCAGCCACCCACCTACCCCCTGGCTTTTTCCGCCAGCAAGTTCAGGAACGACTCCGCTTCCGGATACCCCGGCCGTAATTCCAGCGCGCGCGAAGCACGCGAGGGCCGGCGTATTGGTGTAGCGGCCAAGGCGCAGCCAGTGCGGGCCGCAGCCACGCACCTACCCCTTGGCTTTTTCCGCCAGCAGCTTCAGGAACGACTCCGCTTCCGGATACCCCGGCCGTAATTCCAGCGCGCGCTCGAAATCGGCGCGCGCCCGAGGGAAATCGGGCCGGTACAGAAGGTGGTAAACACCGGCGAAAAGGTGCGCGCGCGCGTCGTTCGGCCGCACGCGTGCGATTTGCTCGGCGATGGCGGCGGCTTCGTCGAACATTTCGAGCTGGTGATATTCGGCCGCCAGGAAATCGAGCCGCGAATCGTCAGCCGGGTCGGCAGCGATTTCCTCCTTCAGAACCTGGATGTACCAGAGATTCTTGCGCCGGCGCGTCTCCGGGTCCGAGCGGAACCGGTGATCGATGCGGATGGCGGTCTGAACGAGTTTTCCGCCTTGCGCCAGGATGGAGGCATCCACCGTCTCATGCACCCGGCCGCGGTACCGGATTCCGGGACGGCGCGGAAACAACCGGACCACGTAATCGGTGAAGGCCTTGACGGACTCGGCGGAGCGGTTCACGCGCTCCAGAAAATACCCCGCGTTGCACCCCTCCGCGGCCACGTTCGCGATGGCTGGCGCGCCCTCCGGGGCCAGCGTTTCGTCCGCGTCCAGCATCAGAATCCACTCGCCCCGCGCGCGCGCGATGGCGCAGTTGCGCGCCGCGGCGAAATCCACGAAAGTGAAATCGAACGGCACCACCTCGGCGCCATATCCGGCGGCAATCTCGGCGGTGCGGTCAGTGGATCCGGTATCCACCACGATCAACTGGCCCGCCAGATCGCGCACGGAGTCGAGACATCTGGCGAGCTCGCGCTCTTCGTTCCGGGCGATCATGCAGAAGCTGATCACACCGTCGATGATAGCTTACCGCTCAGTCTTTTCTGGGAACCGTCCAGTAGAACGTCGCCCCTTTGCCCAGCGCCGAATCGACCCAGATCCGCCCGGCATGCCGCGATACGATCTTGCGGCAGATGGCGAGGCCCATGCCGCTGCCCGAATTGCGGTCCCTCGGCTGCAACACGCGGAAAATCCCGAAAATCTTCTCGGCGTACTGCGGGTCGATCCCAATTCCGTTATCCTTCACGGAAATCAGGTAATCGTCGCCGCTTTCGCGGACCGCGACGTGGACCCGCGGGACCTCCTGGTTGCGGTACTTGATGGAGTTCACCAGAAGATTCTGGAACAGCCGGGTCAACTGCACGGCATCTCCCATCACCGTGGGAAGCGGGTCGCGCGTGATCACGGCGCCGCTTTCAGCGACCAGGGTGCGGATGTTGCCGATGGCGTCGTCCATCGCCGTCTCCAGGCTCGTGCGCGCGAAGAAATCCATGCCGCGGACGTCGATGCGCGAAAAGTCCAGCAGGTCGTGTACCAGGGTCTCCATGCGCGCGGCATTCTCCACGATGAACGCGATGAACTGATGGCCGTCGCCTTCGAGTTTGCCGGCGTACCGCTTGGCCAGAAGCTGCGCGTAGATCGACACGGTGCGTAGCGGCTCGCGGAGATCGTGGCTGGCGACATACGCGAACTGCTGCAATTCCTCGTTGGAACGGAGGAGTTCTTCGGTCCGCTCGAGGACCCGCGCCTCTAAACCGGCGTTGAGGCGCCGTACCTCCTGCTCGGCGCGCTGCAGTTCCTCCGCCTGTTTGCGCAACGCTTCCGTCTGCTGGCGAAGCCGGGCGTTGGCGCGGCTTAATTCCACGAACACGGCGACTTTGGACCGCAGCACTTCCGGAACGATTGGCTTGAACAGAAAATCCACCGCCCCCAGATCGTATCCGCGGAACAGGTGCTCTTCGTTGCGATATCCGGTGAGGAACAGAATCGGCGTCTGGCGCGAGCGCGGACGGCTGCGAATCATCTCCGCCGTTTCGAAGCCATCCATCTCCGGCATGCGGACATCCAGCAGAATCGCCGCGAAGTCGTCGTTCAGCAGATGGCGCAGAGCCTCCTTCCCGGATTGCGCCATCACCAGATCCTCATCGAGGCCCGACAAAGCCGCCTCGAGCGAAACGAGGTTCTCGGGAGTATCGTCCACCAGCAGAATTTTCATCCGGCGCTCGCCGGGCTGTTGCCGGTTCACAGATATGTCTGACGCGGACGGATTTGGTCCCGCGGGTGCCGTGGACATATTCTACCCCGGTTTCTACCCCGCCGCCGTCAGGGAGCCGGACGAGTCGTGGCTGCGAGCGAGCCATACCCGCAGAACCGAGAAAAGCTGATCGAGATCGACCGGCTTGGTAATGTAATCGGAGGCGCCGGCCGCAATGCATTTGGCGCGGTCGCCCTTCATCGCCTTGGCGGTCACGGCGATGATGGGCAGGGTCTTGAACTCCGCGATCTGGCGGATGGCCCGCATGGTCTCGTAACCGTCCATTTCGGGCATCATGATGTCCATCAGGACGCCATCCACGTCGCGCGTCTTAAGAAGTGTATCGATGCCGGCGCGCCCGTTCTCCGCGTGGACTACTTGCAGGTTATGCTGCTCGAGGACCGTGGTGAGCGCGAAGATGTTGCGCACGTCGTCGTCCACTACCAGCACCTTCTTTCCGTTCAGCATGGAATCGGTGTGCCGGAGAACCCCGAGGATCTCCCTTTGCCGTTCGGAAAGATCGCCTTCCGCGCGATGCAGCAAGAGCGTTGTCTCCTCGAGCAGCCGGTCGAGCGATTCGGCGTGCCGGACCACTCCCTGGCGCGCCAGGCGGCGGATTTCGCTCTCCATTTCGGCGCCGGTCGCGGGCCCGCAAACCACCATGGGCGGAGTTTGGGGCGCGATTTGCGCCTGAATCTCCTCCACCAGCTGAATGGCGGAGATATCCTGCATTTGCGAATCTAAGACGATTCCGTCAAGGTAGCGTTCCCTGGCCACTGCCAGCGCTTCCCCGCCGGACGCCACCGACAGAATCTCCAGGTCGCCGCCGCGCAGGTAATCGATCCAGGCGCTTCGGCGATCCGGTTCCGCCGTTACCATCAGCAGTTTCCTGGTGCGCCGCTCGAGCGAATGGTAGATGGTGTCAAAGGCCAGGTTCAGCGCGTCCTTGGTAATGGACTTCTCGAGGAAAGTCATGGCGCCCAGCGCCAGGCCGCGGCGGCGGTCTTCGTCGCCGGTGATCACGTGCACCGGAATATGGCGCGTGGCGGGATCGTGCTTCAGGCGATCGAGGATGGTCCAGCCGGCCATGTCGGGCAGCGTGATATCGAGCGTGACGGCGCCGGGATTGAACTCGCGCGCCAGCGGCAGCGCCGTGGCGCCGCGCAGCGCCACCAGCCCACGGATGCCGCGGTCGTGCGCCATGTCCAGCAGGATGCGGGCAAACGTGGGGTCGTCTTCCACAATCAGCAGCACCGGGTCGCCCGGCCGGACCAGGTTGCGGTCGTCGTCGATTTCGATATCGTGGACCACCGCGGCCGAATTCGCTACTGGCGGCAGGATGATGTCCAGGCCGGCGCCGTTTCCGGGAACCGGCGGCTCGGCGGGCATCACCGCCGCCCACGATCCGTCGGCGGCCAGCGCGCGGGTTTCCGGTTTCGCCCCCGCCTGCGCCACGTAGGTCTGCGGCAGATAGAGCGTGAACGTGCTGCCCGCGCCGGGCGAGCTTTGCAGGCGGATTTCGCCGCCGAGCAGTCGGGTCAATTCGCGGCTGATCGAGAGACCCAATCCCGTTCCCCCGTACTTGCGGCTGGTGGTGCCGTCCGCCTGCTGGAACGCCTCGAAAATGATCTTCTGCTTGTCCTGCGGAATTCCAATCCCGGTGTCGGACACGGAAAACGCAATCACAGATTTTACCCGCCCAAGCACCGGATGACTGGAACTCCAACCCGTGAGCGCGCGGTCCACTTTCAGCCGCACGCTGCCGTGCTCGGTAAACTTGAGCGCGTTGGAAAGCAGGTTTTTGAGCACCTGCTGGAGCCGTTTGGCGTCGCTGATGATGGTGTCGCTGGCCAGGCTCTCGCCCAACTCCACCGAAAACTCCAGCCCCTTGCCATCGGCCACGTGGCGGAACGTTCGCGAGCAGAAATCGCGGACCTCCACGAACCGCATGCTGCCGATTTCCACGTCCATCTTGCCGGATTCGATCTTGCTCAGGTCGAGAATGTCGTTGATCAGCGCCAGCAGGTCGGTTCCCGAGGAGTGAATCGTCTCGGCGTATTTCACCTGCTTCGGCGTCAGCGTGCTCTCCGAATTTTCGGCGAGCATTTGCGCCAGGATGAGAAGGTTGTTGAGCGGCGTCCGCAGTTCGTGGCTCATGTTCGCCAGGAACTCCGATTTGTATTTGGAGGTGAGGGAGAGCTGCTCGGCTTTTTCTTCCAGCGCCGCCTTGGCCTGCTCCACTTCGCGGTTCTTGGTTTCCACTTCGTTCTTTTGCTCCGCCAGCAGGTGCGCCTTTTCCTCCAGTTCCGCGTTGGTTTTCTGAAGCTGCTCCGCCAGCGCCTGGCTCTGTTTCAGCAATTGCTCGGTGCGCATGGTGGCGGCGATGGTGTTGAGCACGATTCCAATGCCCTGGGTCAACTGGTCCAGGAAGGCCAGGTTCACGTCGGTGAAATGGCGGAACGATGCCAGCTCCAGCACCGCGCGCGGCTCGCCTTCGAAGAGCACCGGCAGCACCACGATGCTGAGCGGCGTCCCCTCGCCCAGACTGGAGCTGATTTTGATGTAGTCCTGGGGAACGTCGGTCACCAGGATGCGGCGCTTTTCCATACCGCACTGGCCCACCAGCCCCTGGCCCATCTTGAATTCCGTGGGCACTCCGCTGCTTTCGTTGGCGCCGTACCCGGCCAGCAGCTTGAGCGATTCGCGGCCTTCATCGGCAATATAGAATGTTCCGAACTGTGCGCTCACCAGCGGCGTCAGTTCCGAGAGCAGCAGCTTCGATACGGTCAACAGGTCGCGCTGCCCTTGCATCATGCCGGTGAATTTGGCGATGTTGGTCTTCAGCCAGTCCTGGTCGGTGTTCTTGCGCGTGGTCTCCGCCAGGTTGCCGATCATTTCGTTGATGTTGTCCTTCAGCGCGGCCACTTCCCCCTGCGCTTCCACCGCGATGGATCGCGTCAGGTCGCCCTTGGTAACCGCCGTTGCCACGTCGGCGATGGCCCTCACCTGGGTGGTGAGATTGGCGGCCAGCTGATTCACGTTATCGGTGAGGTCGCGCCAGATGCCGGCCGCGCCGGGAACGCGCGCCTGCCCGCCGAGCTTGCCTTCGATTCCCACTTCGCGGGCCACGTTGCTGACCTGGTCCGCGAAAACCGCCAGCGTATCGATCATTCCGTTGATGGTGTCGGCCAGTTCGGCGATTTCGCCCTTCGTCTCAAGCACCAGCTTGCGCTTGAGATTTCCGTTGGCCACGTCGGTCACCACCTTGGCGATGCCGCGCACCTGCGTGGTAAGGTTGGCCGCCATGAAATTCACGTTGTCGGTAAGATCCTTCCACGTGCCGCCGACGCCGCGGACTTCCGCCTGTCCGCCCAGCTTGCCTTCCGTTCCCACCTCGCGCGCCACGCGCGTCACTTCGCTGGCGAAGGAGTTGAGCTGGTCCACCATGGTGTTGATGGTGTCCTTGAGTTCGAGAATTTCGCCCTGTACGTCCACCGTGATTTTGCGGCTCAGATTGCCGTTGGCCACGGCGGTGGTTACCTGTGCGATGTTGCGGACCTGGGCCGTGAGGTTGCCGGCCATGGAGTTGACCGAATCGGTCAGGTCCTTCCATGTACCGGCAACTCCGCGGACTTCGGCCTGTCCTCCGAGCTTGCCTTCGGTTCCCACCTCGCGCGCCACGCGCGTCACTTCGGCGGCGAACGAACTGAGCTGGTCCACCATGGTATTCACGGTGTTTTTTACTTCCAGGATTTCGCCGCGCACGTCTACCGTGATCTTGCGCGAGAGGTCGCCCTTAGCGACGGCCGTGGTCACCTCGGCGATATTGCGGACCTGGGTGGTGAGGTTGGCGGCCATCGAGTTTACGGAATCGGTGAGATCTTTCCAGGTTCCGGCGACGCCGCGAACATCGGCCTGGCCGCCCAGCTTGCCTTCCGTGCCGACTTCGCGCGCCACGCGCGTCACTTCGCTGGCGAACGAGCTGAGCTGGTCCACCATGGTGTTGATGGTGTTCTTCAGCGCCAGAATTTCGCCGCGCGCGTCCACCGTGATCTTGGTGGTTAAGTCGCCGCGCGCCACGGCGGTGGTCACGCCGGCGATGTTGCGCACCTGGTTGGTGAGGTTGCTGGCCATGTAATTCACGGAGTCGGTAAGATCTTTCCAGGTACCGGCCACTCCGCGGACATCGGCCTGTCCGCCCAGCCTGCCTTCGGTGCCGACCTCGCGCGCCACGCGCGTCACTTCGCCGGCGAACGCGTTGAGCTGGTCCACCATGGTGTTGATGGTGTTCTTCAGCTCCAGAATTTCGCCGCGCACGTCCACCGTGATCTTGCGGCTCAAGTCGCCCCTTGCCACGGCCGTAGTCACTTCCGCGATATTGCGCACCTGTCCGGTGAGGTTACCGGCCATGGAGTTGACCGAGTCCGTCAAATCCTTCCACGTGCCGCCGACGCCCTTCACGTCCGCCTGGCCCCCGAGCTTGCCCTCCGTGCCGACTTCGCGCGCCACGCGCGTCACTTCGCCGGCAAACGCGTTGAGCTGGTCCACCATGGTGTTGATGGTGTTCTTGAGCTCCAGAATTTCGCCGCGCACGTCCACCGTGATCTTGCGCGAGAGTTCGCCAATCGCCACAGCGGTGGTCACTTCGGCAATGTTGCGCACCTGGTA
>Ga0335072_10002865_pt1 | contig 26385 bp, 17 predicted proteins | sample Lox_Sample_21_FD_206725 | JGI IMG/M metagenome (GOLD analysis project Ga0335072, IMG submission 206725) | Soil microbial communities from Loxahatchee National Wildlife Refuge, Florida, United States - Lox_Sample_2.1 | ecosystem: Environmental > Terrestrial > Soil > Wetlands | place: USA...
CGTGACCGTCACGCGCGAAGTCCCCGTCATGGCGCCAATCTGCTCGTGAGTCAGGTGGGTGACCAGGAGGCGGCCGCCGGGGTAGTCGATCGCAAACATTTCTTGCAGCCTCTCGAGCAGGTCCATGATGCGGACCTCCGGCCTGCGGGATGCCAAGTGCTCCAGGCGCACGGCCAGGACCCTCTGTTTGAGGCTGGTCACGCGCAACAGGGACGAAGCGAATTCCGGATGATGTTTGAACACTTCTTCCATACGCGCCGCATCGAATTCGATTGTTTGCGTATCCTCCACCGCCACCGCGCCGGAAAAGCGCGGCAGACCGTCGAAGGCCGATCCCTCGCCACAGATTGTTTCCGGACCCATGTATTCAAGAACGACTTCCACGCCATCCACCCGCAGAATGGAAACCTGCACAAGCCCGGTGAGGATAAAATAGAACTTCGTAGACACCGTACCTTGTTCATACAGGACTTCGTTTTTGCGAAATTTGCGCGGCCGGCCGCAGCTCGCCAGGCCGACGATCCGGCGCGCAAGGGCCGGATCGATCCTCCAGGTCCCGAGCATTTTCTTCCTCTTGGGGACCTCTTCCTGCACGTGACCGCTCTTGGCAAAAGGCTTCATATCACGGTGTAGAGACTATCAGGGCTTGTAGTATCTGGCGATACATTGGTCCGGATTCGAGTCGGTCTAGGATGAGTCGCCAGTACTTCCGGTGCATTCCCGGTGGGCATCACTTCGAACGACTGAGCGTGAGCTATGTCCGTGCCTCGAAGCACAGTACCGATTCAGTGCAACTCCGCATCGGTCGGGAAAAAAGCCAATTCCTTGCGAAGTTGGCTGCAAGGCGAAGCCCCGCGAATCGAGGCCGAAAAGTGCATCCCCGAGGACGTGGCGCAGCATCTGGCGGCTCACGACCTATTTCGGATCACCCAACCGGTCCGCTTTGGCGGGCTCGGTTGTTCTCCTCGCCAGGCCTGGGAAGCGGTGTTTGAAGTGGCCCGCGGCTGCGGCTCGTGCGCCTGGATCGTTGCTCTGAATGCGGCCAATATCCTGATGCTCGGCAAGTTCTCCGAGCAAGCCCAGCGCGACGTCTTCCTGGGAGGCAAGCCCGCAATCGTTTCCATGCTCACCGGAGGAGTCGGCATGGACATTGTCTCCGAACGCGCAAGCGGAGGAGTGTCCCTCAGCGGACGCTGGCGCTATGCGTCCGGTATCGACATAGCGTCCTGGGTGGGCGTTCTCGCGCCTGTGCCCAACGAATCGAACGGCCAATCGGAACTGCAAATCCTTCTGTTGCCCCAGGAGGCTTTCTCGATCGACCACTCGAGTTGGAATGTGCTCGGAATGCGAGGGACGGGCAGCAAGGACATCTCGCTGAAACCGACGTTCGTGCCCGAGTACCGCTGGCTGAGTTGGACCAAGCTGCAGGCGGGCGAGAAACACCCGAGCTGCCCGAACGACGAGCCGCTTTTCGACTATCCGCTCAATTCCGCGTTTGCAATGTCCGTACTCGCGCCGATGTTGGGTGTTGCAAGCTGCGTTGCCGAAGAATTCTGTAGCGTCGTCAAGACGCGGGTGAGCGGTGCAACGCAACTTCGCCAGCGCGACGACAAATCGGCGCAGGTGGAGGTCGCCCTGGGAGAAGCGACCATGGCAATGCTGCGCCAGAATCTTCTCGACGATGCGGATCTGGTGATGGAGGCGATCCTGGCCGGGCGGCAGCCTTCTCCCGCCGAACGAGCCGCGATCCGGATGCGCATTGCCGTTTCGGCGAGACTTGCGCTCGCGTCCGCTCAAAAGATGTTTGCCGCCATGGGAGGGAGCTTGCTGCCCACCGGCAGCCGCGCCGAGCGCCTCTTCCGCGACCTGCATGCGATGAGTTCACACCTTTTGCTGCAACCCGAAATCATCGGGGAAGCCTACGGGCGCCTGCTTTTGGGTCTCGATCTTCCGGAGGGCGCAAGGCTTTAGATCCCTAGAACGAAGGAGAGCTATGCAAAAGCAAGCGATCAACCCTGTGAATCCTATTTTCGCCACGAAGGACGGCTCCACCATCTTTGCGAAGTTCTCTTACTCCGCTGCCGTACGGGCGGGAGATTTCGTTTACGCAGCAGGCCAAATCGGCCTGAATCCGGACGGGACGATGCCGGAAGATGCGGAAACGCAGATTGTGAATGCCTTCGAACGGCTCAAGATCGTGCTCGAAGGAGCGGGCAGCTCTTTGGCTGACGTCGTAGAGCTCGTCAGCTATCACGTTGGACTCCAGAAGCATTTGGCGAGCTTCGTCGAAATCAAGAGCCGTTATGTGCCGCCTCCATTTCCCACATGGACGATTCTGGAAATCGCCGGTCTCGCACGACCCGGACTCGTGATTGAAATTAAGGCCGTGGCGTACTCGCCGAGGTAGCACTGGTTTTCTTGTCTGAGATTTCTCTCTTTTTGAGCGGGAGGATCCGATGGCCACACCGCAGTTGGCAATTTCTCATTGGGCGGCGGAGTTTCTCGGGACACCGCGCCGCATGCTGGTTGGCGGCAGTTGGGTCGCATCTGCAGCAGGAAAAACAATTCCGGTATTCAATCCCGCTACGGGTGAGCCTCTGTGCAGCGTACCGCAGGGGCAGGCAGAAGATGTGGATGCCGCCGTCACAGCCGCGCGCCGGGCTCTTGATGGAAACGATTGGAGACGTATGCGCCCCGCCGACCGCGAACGCCTCCTTTTCCGCCTCGCGGATGCCGTCGAGGCCGACGCGGATCATCTGGCGGAACTCGAATCGCTGAACAATGGCAAGACCCTGGCGATGGCACGGGCAGTCGACATTCCCTGCACGGTCGAGTTTCTTCGCTACATGGCCGGGTGGGCCACGAAAATCGAAGGCCGGACGCTCGACTTATCCTTCCCCGCTCCTCCCGGAAAGAGAGTCACCGCATACACCCGGCGCGAACCCGTCGGTGTCGTCGGAGCGATCATCCCATGGAATTTTCCGTTGTTGATGGCTGCGTGGAAGGCCGGCCCGGCGCTGACAACCGGCTGCACGCTCGTCCTGAAACCTGCTGAGGAGACGCCGCTGACCGCTCTACGTCTGGCCGAGCTTGCCGAACAGGTCGGCTATCCGGCGGGCGTGTTCAACGTGGTGACGGGTGAGGGCCTTGGAGCCGGCGCCCCGCTTGCGGCCCACAAGGGAATCGATAAGTTGGCATTCACCGGTTCTTGCGAAGTCGGGAAACTCGTCGGCCACTCGGCCGTGGAGAATATGACGCGATTCTCTCTGGAACTCGGCGGGAAATCTCCTGTAATCATCCTGGAAGATGTGGATCCGGACGTGGCGGCCGAAGGCGCCGCCCAGGCTATTTTTTTCAACCATGGACAGGTCTGTACAGCGGGCTCACGGCTCTTCGTGCAGAGAAGGGTGTTCGACACGGTCGTCGAAAAAGTTTCCGATCGCGCGAATCGGATCAAGCTCGGCCCGGGCCTGGACCCTTCGACCCAGATGGGACCGTTGGTGTCCGGGCGTCAGCGTGATCGCGTCTGCCAGTACATTCGGAGGGGCCTCGAAGAAGGAGCCAAGGCAGTCGCCGGAGGCCCCGAACATATGGGTCCGGGATTCTTCGTTAAGCCGACGGTGCTGGTCGGTGCCACCTCACGAGCAGCCGTGACGCAAGAAGAGATTTTTGGTCCTGTCCTGGTGGCGGCTCCTTACGACAATTTGGAAGATGTCGCCGCTCTCGCGAATGACACGGCGTACGGCCTTGCCGCAAGCGTTTGGTCCAACGACCTTTCCAAAGTTAACGCGATCTTGCCGCTCTTGAAGGCCGGGACCGTATGGGTTAATTGTCATAATATTGTGGACCCGGCTATGCCCTTTGGCGGCTACAAACAATCCGGGATCGGACGCGAGATGGGCCAGGTCGTGATTGACAGCTACACGGAACTGAAATCCGTCTGCATGCTGACGTAGGAATCTCTTTCGCACGTGCGGTGCCTACCAGACTGTAGCGCAGGACCCTCACTATCCTTTCAACTTGGAAGACGAGAGAGGTCCCTGTTGCGTTTCTGCGAAGCAGGTTCTAGCAATTTCTTTGTAGAAGAGGGCCTGAGCATTGCGGTAGGTTTCCTCGCTAAGTCGACGCAAAGCTTCCAGAAACACGCGGGGATAGTAATGCGCACCGGAAAGCAACTCGGGAACGAACATAGGCACGCCTCCTAGAGTTGAACGGAGAAGAAATCAAGCTATGGCCCGAATCCATCTGCTTGAAGCGGGCAAGGTAATTCGCCAATCCATGGGCTTGCGCCGGACGTTGGCCGTACAGCAGATTTGATGCCGGGAAGATCCCAGTGAAAGGTCTTGGAGAGCAGCAGCAAACGTAGTTGGGTTTTGGTTTTAGGAAAAAGTACGCGGGGCGGCGGTTGAGCCGCGAACGACGAGTTGGGTGGGGAACATGACGTGTTCGCAATGGGCGCGATTCGGACCACGCAGGCGCTTTAGAAGCGCCTTCGCTGCGGCGGTCCCAAGTTCGTCCGCAGGTTGGCGGACCACGGTCAGCGGAGGATCGATGAGCGAAGCGCTGTCAAAGTCGTCGAAGCCGATGATCGAGACGTCGCCAGGACAGTGGAGCTTCATTTCGCTGAGCGCGGTAAGAGTGCCGAGCGTCATGCGGTTGTTGCAGACCAGGACGGCGGTGGGCGGATCGTTCATTTGAAAGAAGTCCATCGCGCGCCAGTAGCCTGAATCTTCGCCGTTGTCGCCCGCGCGGATGAGCCACGGGTCGATTTCCAATTTCGCCGCCCGCAAAGCCTGTTTGTAACCCCGGACGCGATCTGCCGCATTAAGCAGGTTCAGCGGTTCGGTGACAATGCCAATGCGGCGATGGCCCAATTTGAGCAAGTGCTGCGTGGCTTCGAACGCGGCTCCGGCGTTATCCACGGTTACGGAATCGAGATTCACCTTCAGCGGGCTCCGATCGACATATACCAGAGGGGTAGAGCGCACAAGGGTGGGAATTGAGGCGATCTGCTCGTCGGTGGCGAAGCTGGGCACGAGAATGATGCCATCAGTCGTGCGGCCCGAGAACAAGAGCAGAAAATCGCGTTGGCGGAGCCAGTCCTCGCGGGAGTCGGCCACGATCAAGCGATAGTTGAGAGTACTGAGGTAGTCTTCCGCGCCACGCATCAGATGGGCGTAAAACGTGTTGGTCAAGTCCGGAACGATCAAGCCGATGGTATTGGTTTCGCGTGTCCGCAGGCTGCGGGCGATGTGGTCGGGCCGGTAATTGAATTCGACTAGAGCCCGTTCGATCCTGGCCCGCATCGCGTCGCTGACGTACTTCCGTTTATTGATGACTGCGGATACGGTTGAAACGCTGACGCCAAGCTTGCGCGCAATCTGGCTGATGGTCGACATTTTGTGAAGGAAAGCCGTGAGATATCCCGGCCCGATTCGAACCGGCTCTCGAAACGATACGTAAGTGTAACCCATATTACACGTAATGCGGATGCGGAAGAAGCTCTCAAAGAGGATTGGAACTCCAAGCTGCATCAGGGATGTCGATTATAAGCGCTATGAATGGGGGTTTTTGCACAAGTACGGCGTGCGTCTCTAGAAACTCCTTGACACTGCCTGGGACGCAATCCTATAAGGTATCGAATCGTTTCCATATTCCGGGCGAGAGGGACGTGCACACGGCGTCGCGGTGGCGCCGGTTGCCGTTCCGAGGGATCCACAAGCATGAGTTCATCCACGACGCGACGCGATTTTTTGGTTCGGTCGGCGCTCAGTTTGGCCGCAGTTCCGCGTACTCTGACTTCCGACGCGGCAAGCACAAACGCTGCAATCCTGCCCGGCAACAAAAAAGTGGACCCACCGACGGCGACAGAGACAGGCGGGAAGGTTGCAATTTGGATTACGGATCGACAACGGCGGTATGCCCCTCTTGAGCCGCTCGACTGGAATTCCTCCCCAGGAAAGCCCGAAAATCCGCGGCCGGGCGATACGATCGTGCTGGCGCCGGCCCGGAAATTCCAAGACGTTCTCGGTTTCGGCGGGTGCTTTTCCGACGCAGCGTGCTGGGTTCTCAGCAAACTGCGCCAACCCACCCGCGCGAATCTGTTTCATGAGTTATTCGATCCGTCTGAAATGGGCTTCAACGTCTGTCGCATGTCCATCGGTGCGGCCGATTCAGCGGCGACCGTCTACAGTTTCGATGAAGGCCCGCCGGATCCGGAACTCGCGCGATTTTCGATCGACCACGATCGCGCCTACATAATTCCGGTGATGAAGGAGGCCCTCGCCGTTAATCCGGAGATTTTCTATTTTGGATCGCCGTGGAGCCCTCCCGGCTGGATGAAATGGAATGGCTCGATGCTAGGCGGTGCGATGATGCGCCAGTATCTGGCACCGTATGCGAAGTACTTTTTGAAATACATCCAACAATACCGCGATGCCGGCGTTCCAATCCGCGCAATCACGGTCCAAAACGAGATCGATACAGACCAGCATGGCCTCATGCCGGCGTGCATTTGGTCGCAGGAATGCGAGAACGAATTTGTGATCGATCATCTGGGGCCGCTCTTCCAGGCCACAGGAACGCAAACGGAGATCTGGACGCTGGATCACAATTTCGAGTTGTGGGGGCGCCCTGCTTCGCAGTTCGGGAATGCCGAATTCCGACAGTATGTGAAAGGAATTGCCTGGCATCCCTACCGCGGGGATCCCAGCATGATATCCCGCGTGCACAACGAATTTCCGGATGTGAAGATGTATTTCACCGAGGGCAGCACGGACTACAACGATCCCCACTACCTGGATGATTGGAACGTTTGGAGCGCGACGTACACCGACGTCTTACGAAACTGGTGCCGTTGCGTTACAGCCTGGAACATGGCAACGGACCAGAACGGAAGACCGAACATTGGTCCTTATGCGTGCGGCGGAATGATGATCATCAATCCGGATACCCAGGAAGTAATTCGCAGCGGGCAATATTGGACGTTCGCGCATTATTCACGCCACGTTCGGCGCGGAGCGCGTCGTTTCGATTCGCAGAGTGCTTCAACGGACATGAAACATGTGGCTTTTGAAAATCCCGATGGCAAGAAAGTGCTGGTACTCACGAACACGGGAGCGAAGCGGACGGTAGACGTGCAGTCGGACGGAAATTCGCTGCGTGTGCCGTTGGAAGAAAACGCACTTGCAACGCTTGTCTGGGATTGACCGAACCAATCAGCCAGGGGGCGATGGCGATTTGTAAGAGTCCGGCGGCAGTGGGCGCGGCGTGCGCCCTGCTATCTCTATTTCTTCTTGCGCCCGACTTTCGTAGGGAATCCTCGGGACTGAGCGCAGCAGGAGCCGAGGAACGTTCCGCGGGTGGGCGCTCGACGGACTGGCCGGTTTATAACGGATCTCCGACTGGGGATCACTATTCGCCACTCTCGCAGATCAATCGTGCCAATGTGAAGAATCTTCACGTCGCTTGGCAATTTGATACGGGCGAGACGGGCGGACTGGAAACAAACCCCCTCGTCGTTAACGGCACGCTCTACGCTTATACTCCTACGCAAAAGATCATCGCTCTCGATGCCGCAACCGGAAAACTTCGCTGGACATTCGATTCCGGAATACGAGGTACGCAGCCAGCGCGAGGTGTGGCCTATTGGAGTGAGGACGGACGAGGTCGCATTCTTGCGGGTGTGATGAATTTTCTTTACGCTCTCGACGCTGCGACGGGCAAGCCGATGCCGGAGTTTGGCGAGGATGGGCGTATTGACCTTCGAAAGGGCCTTCGCGAGGAACTCGGCGCCGACTATCGGGTGCAGTCAATCGCACTCACCTCTCCTGGAATTATCTATAAGGACCTGATTATCGTCGGCGGGCGAAATCCGGAGACCCACCCCTCGCCGCCGGGAGATATAAGGGCCTACGACGTGAGAACTGGCATTCTGCGGTGGAGGTTTCATACGATTCCACACCCCGGCGAATCGGGATACGAAACGTGGCCCAAGGACGCCTGGAAGTATTCCGGCGCCGCGAATAACTGGGCGGGCATGGCGCTCGACGAAGAGCGCGGCATCGTATACGTGCCGACGGGCTCGGCCGTATCCGACTTCACCGGGTTGGACCGAATCGGCAACGATCTATTTGCGGACACGCTGCTCGCACTCGACGCCGCAACGGGAAAGAGAGTCTGGCATTTTCAAGGAGTCCACCACGACATTTGGGACCGGGATCTCCCTTCGCCGCCGGCACTGGTGACGGTAACGCGCGACGGAAAGCACGTCGACGCAGTTGCCCAGACGACCAAGCAGGGATTCTTGTTTCTGTTTGATCGCGCCACGGGCGCGCCAATATTTCCGATCGTGGAACGCGCTTTTCCCCCGAGCGATGTGCCCGGTGAGGTGGCCTCGGCAACGCAGCCGGTTCCGGAAATGCCGGAGCCGTTTGCACGTCAGCAATTGACCGAGGAAATGTTGACGGAGCGCACCCCGTCGGCGCACGCGTGGGCGCTGGCGGAGTTTAGGAGGTTTCGAAACGCCGGAGCGTATGTGCCGTTCGCACTGAATCGGCAGACTATCATTTTTCCGGGATTCGATGGCGGCGGGGAGTGGGGCGGGCCGGCGGTCGATCCCCACACAGCCGTTCTTTACGTGAACTCAAATGATGTGGCCTGGACGGGCGGACTGGTGGAGCGGAGAGCGTTCGAGTCCGTAGGTGAAACAATCTATCAGAACCGGTGCAGCACCTGCCATGGCGCGGATCGCTCGGGATCGCCACCTGAATTTCCCTCCCTTGTGGATATCCTGCAGCGGCGGAGCGCCGATGAAATCGAAGACCTCATGCGCAGAGGCAAAGGGCGAATGCCCGCCTTCCCGGGCTTGAGCGAAGACCAGTTGGACGCGACCGTTCTGTATTTGAAGGATGGCGGAGACAAGATCGCGGAGCGCAGCGATCGCGAAGAAATGGCTCCCGTTAACGTGTCCCCAGAGACACCGGCGGGCGATTCCGCTGGCTATGCAGTGTACCTGGCGAATTGCGCCGCCTGCCACGGGGAGCACATGGAAGGTCAGACGCCGGAATATCCTTCGCTAAGAGATGCGCCGCAACTCCTTTCGCGTGCGCAGGCCGTTGATCGGATCGTGCACGGATCCGGCCGGATGCCGGGATTTCCGCAACTACATGGCGCGGAGCTCACCGCGCTTCTGGCGTATATCGGATTCGATACAAACGTTCTCTCGGCTGTTGCAACTTCAAAGCGAGACTCTGCGCCGAGGTCGAAGCCCTTAAGCTCGAATAGCGACCCAATGCGTTGGGCGGACGATTACGACACCGCCAATTCGCGATACCGCTTCGCCGGCTACCGGAAATTCCTGGATCCGGATGGATATCCGGCGATCGTGCCGCCTTGGGGGACGTTGAATGCAATCGATCTGAACACGGGCAGATTTTTGTGGAAGGTACCGCTGGGCGAGTATCCCGCGCTGGCAGCCGAAGGTAATTCGAAGACGGGTTCGGAGAATTACGGTGGTCCGATAGTCACAGCAGGGGGCTTGGTGTTCATCGGTGCGACAGTGTTCGACAGTAAGTTTCGTGCATTCAATAGTGAGACAGGGGAATTGCTTTGGGAGGCACAACTGCCATTCCCTGCGATTGCTACGCCGGCGACCTACACGGCGGGCGGAAAGCAATATGTAGTCATTGCATGCGGCGGCGGCAAAAATCCCAAAGCCCCGAGTGGCGGAGTCTATGTGGCCTTCACGGTGAATTGAATCTGCTCTATGTGCGGGTCACGGCTGGTTCTGAACGCAAAGGCGCGAATCGGAAACATAAAGGACAAGAGATGAAAAGTGTGCTCCTGGGACTGATGGCTTGTTTGATTCTGGCGATGCCAGCCTCCGCGCAGAGTATTGAAGGGAGCTGGCAGGTGACGGTGAACGAGCGCGGCGGCCCGTTGCTCTATGTAATTCATATCGCACGTTCGGGGTCTGGGCTTTCCGCTACCCAAGACGTTCCGAGCCGGTTTGAGTTTGGAACACCGGTCGATGCGATCTCGTTCGACGGCGACGCGCTGAAATTCCGCGTTGGTCTCGTTACCTTTGATGGAAAGATGTCGACGAACCAGCAAGAGATTCGCGGAGTCTGGTCGGTGGGCGCAGACGCTCAGAACGCGGTCTTCGACCGCGCGAAGCCAGCCTCACCAGACAGCGTAGAAACTGTCGCGCTGACGCTCAAGTCTCTGATGATGTTGCCCGCCGCGGAGTGGAAAACGCATTCGGGCGATTTGCCGCACGGCGAGTCGGTGAGTCTCGACGACAGTGGATGGAATACAGTGCTGCCGGACGGAAGCGGCCCTTTCGAATCCGTATGGTACCGGCGATGGATTGAAGTTCCACAGACGCTGAACGGATACGACCTGACCGGAACGAAGATCTGGTTCCAGTTTCAAGACGACGCCAACGGACCGATCACGCAGATCATTTACTTCAACGGAAGGCGCGTGGCGATGGGGGACGATCTGGAGCCGATCGTCCTGTTCGATAACGCCAAGCCGGGAGACAGAATTCTGGTAGCCGTCAAGCTGTTGAAAACCGTCGATCAAAAGCATTTTCGCAGCGCGGACCTGCGAATCGACTTTTCGGCCGGGCGCCCAAATCCTGCCTACCTGTTCGACGAAATGGGGACGATTTCAATTTTGTCGCCGGCAACCGGCGCAAAGGCGGCGGAACTGCGATCGGAACTTGAACGAGCGGCAAGAACGGTGGACCTTGCCGCGCTGCGCAGAGCGGATCAGGCGGCGTTCGATTCGTCGTTGACGAGAGCGCACGCACTGCTCGTTCCGCTGAAGGGTTCGCTCCAGCAGACTTCTGTCCGGTTGACAGGAAACTCGCATATCGACGCCGCATGGCTCTGGCCGTGGACGGAAACAGTCGACGTGGTGCGGCGGACGTTCGGATCATCGCTGCAGCTAATGGACGAGTATCCGCAATACACCTACACCCAGTCGGCGGCCGCCTACAGCGACTGGATTTTTCAGAAATATCCATCGATGTACCAGGAAATCCGGGATCGCGTGAATGAGGGCCGCTGGGAATTGGTCGGCGGCATGTGGGTCGAGCCGGACTTGAATATGCCCGATGGCGAATCGCTGGTGCGCCAATTACTGATCGGGAAGCGCTACTTCAAGGAGAAATTTGGAGTGGACGTGCGGATCGGCTGGAACCCGGACTCGTTCGGCTACACGTGGCAGCTCCCGCAGATTTACAAAAAGTCCGGGATCGATTATTTCGTCACTCAGAAGATGGCATGGAACGACTCCAACCAGCTGCCGATGAAAGTGTTCTGGTGGCAATCGCCGGACGGCAGCCGTGTGCTCACCTACTTTCCACATGACTACGACAACGTGATCGAGCCCATCAAGATCGCGACCGACGTGGTGAAAGCCGACGCTCTCAATCCCGGGCTTCCGGAAATGATGCACTTGTTCGGTGTGGGCGACCACGGCGGCGGCCCAACCCGAGCGACTTTGGAGGACGGCGTTCATTGGTCCGGTCCCGATGTGATCTTCCCCAAAACGCGATTCGGCGTGGCGCAGGGATTTTTTTCGGATATCGAACAGAGGGCCGACACGGAGCACGCACCGGTGTGGAATTACAGGACGCTTGCGTCGGGAAACTCTCAGCTACCACCGCCGGCCGAAGGCAAATTCAGTCTGCCCGTCTGGGACGATGAGCTGTACTTCGAGTATCACCGTGGCGTTTTTACGTCGCAGGCAAAGCACAAGCGGAACATGCGGGAGAGCGAGGAACAGCTGCTGAACACCGAGAAATATTCTTCGCTCGCGTGGCTTTACGGCGCGGAGTATCCCGGACAGGAATTGACGGAGGCCTGGAAGAAGGTTCTCTTCAATCAGTTTCACGACCTTGCCGCAGGATCGGGCGTCGCGAGTATTTACCGGGACGCGCAGGTCGATTACGACGCGGTGCGTCTCTTCGCCGAGCACGCGACGATTCAGGCGCTGGGAACAATTGCAAAGCGGGCGAATACGATCGGTCCGGCAGATGCGGTACCGGTGATCGTGTTCAATCCGCTTGCGTGGGAACGGACCGATGTCGTTCCCCTGAGCGTACAAATGGAGACCGCACCAAGGAGCGGTGTACGAGTGATCAATTCGCGCGGTGTGACGCTACCGGTGCAAGTGCTCACACGCGACGCCGCGACGAATTCGTATCAGCTTTTGGTCGTGGCGGCGAATATACCCTCGCTGGGATACGAAGTGTTTCAGGTGGAACCGGCCGGCGGAGCGGCCAAGCAGAAGACGGACCTCGTGGCGCGCGGGCTGACGCTTGAGAACGCGCTGCTGCGGGTGGTAGTGGATCCGAAGACTGGATGCATCACGAGCCTGTATCAGAAGGTTTCGAAATTCGAAACGCTCGCGGCCGGTGGCTGCGGAAACGAGTTGATTGCGTTCAAGGATACTCCGCGCGATTTTGATGCGTGGAACATCGACGCGGATTTCGTGAAGGTGTTTACGAAATTGGATACCGCCGATTCCGTCGAGCTCATCGAGAAGGGGCCGGTGCGCGCGACAATTCGTGTGAAACGCCATTGGCAGAGTTCAACATTCGTTCAGGATATTTCACTTTACGCGGGGCTCGGGCGCGTGGACGTGTCGAATGAGATCGACTGGCACGAGACGCACGTTCTTCTGAAAGCGGCATTTCCACTCGCGGCGTCCGGACCCGAGGCAACCTTCGAGATTCCATACGGGACGATCGAGCGTCCGACAACACGCGGGAACCGGTTCGACGCGGCGAAGTTCGAGGTGCCCGCACTTCGGTGGGCGGACCTCGGCGACTCGCAGCACGGATTCAGCTTGGTGAACGAGTCGAAATACGGATACGACGCCCTTGGTGATGTGCTCCGGATTTCGCTGCTGCGCTCGCCGACCTGGCCGGACCCCACGGCTGACAGGGGGCACCATCAGTTTCGCTATTCGCTGTATCCGCACGCCGGCTCCTGGAAACAGGCGCTCACGGAGCGGGTCGGCTATGGGTTCAACTATCCGTTGACCGCGATGCAGGTCTCACGACATGAAGGCCCGTCGCGCGCGAGTGAATCGTACGTCGACTTCTCGCGGAACGACTGCGTGCTAACGGCCATGAAGAAGACCGAAGATGGTTCCGCGCTGCTGCTCCGGTTCTATGAATGGGCCGGGGAATCAGGAGACATGGTGATCGACGTGCCACCGGGAGCCTCCGGAGCAACCTATACGAATTTGATGGAAACGCCGGAGGGCCAGGCGCTAGAGCTGCGAGACGGGCACGAGCTGAGGGTGAAGGTCCACCCGTTTGAGATCGTTTCGGTGCGGGTGGCCTACCCTCGAGATTGAGGACGCCTTGGACCGGTTCTTCGGCTGAGACCAGGGGGCTTCCGGGCAGGCTTTGGGGCAGAAACGGCGGGTGGTGGTGCCTGCTTATCGAAACGTTTCTATAGACTTACGGCAGATTCGGGGGGATTCCCGGCCTTCGAACGGTCGGCCAGAACGGTTCCGAGATACGGGACGATAACCGTGACTGCGGAATAGTGCTCTAGTCGTTGGAATAAGCGCTTTGGCAGCTAATACGAAAACATTACGATATCATCGTAAAAACCATTGTTTCTGCTTGACTTGATTGATGTCTGTTGTAGTATGCGCCGCTATAACCGCTTTTATGATTCGTGCTTGGGTGAAGCGTGAGTCATGAATCCTCCGGGAGGAGAGATGAATTTATCGCTGCTGAAATCGAACAGGCCGAGGTACGCCTTGGGGGTCCACCCGATACCTTCTCATTCGACCGTTCTTCGCCGCTGTGCCGAGGCGAGACGTACGCTTCTTAACGTTCTGTTGATTCTTGCGTTCGCTAGCGTATCGGCGGTCGTACTTTATGCCGACGTCACGGCGAGCGTCTCAGGAACCGTGACTGATTCGACGGGCGCAGTGGTCCCCAACGTCAAGATCGAGCTGAGATCGATCGAGACGGGCATCGTGCGAACCACGCAGACCAATGCGGACGGTTTTTACAATTTCTTGCAACTGCCCCCCGGGCACTACGACATCGCCGTGCATCAGCCTGGCTTTAGCGAATTCCTTCAAACCGGTCTGGTGCTGGACGTGAACTCATCTCCCATCATCAATATCAAGCTGAAGCTGGGCGAAGTTGCGCAGAAGGTTGAAATCGTAAGCAACGCAGTTCAAATCGATACCGGCACGACGCAGCTCGGCGACGTGATATCCAGCAACACGATCCTCGCGGTGCCTCTCGAGACGCGCAGCTATACGGACTTGCTGGCGCTTCAGCCGGGCGTCGCACCGGTCTCCTCCGGACTGGCGGGCAGTTCGCCGGGACAATTCACATCGGCCGGCTTCGCGTTCCCCCTGGTCTCGGGAAATCTGAACGCAGGCAACCTGTCGGTCAACGGACAGCGCGAATCCCAGAACGGATTCCTGCTGAATGGTACGACGGTGCAGGAATTCGCGTTTTCGGGCGCGGCCGTCATCCCGAACCTGGACTCGATTGCGGAGTTCAGGATCCTGACGAACAACTTCGACGCTGAGTACGGGAACTATGCAGGCGGACAGATCAACGTCATCACAAAGTCCGGCTCGAACCTCTACCACGGCTCCGCCTTCGAGTTTTTACGGAACACGGACCTGGACGCCAGGAACTATTTTGCGGCGACGCGAGATCAGTATCAGCAGAACGAGTTCGGTGGAACCTTTGGCGGTCCCATCAAGCGCGACAAGCTTTTCTTCTTTGCCGACTACCAGGGCGACCGGGTGGTTCTGGGGCAGGGAGGCTTGAACGGACAGCTGACGGTGCCATCCAACGCCGAGCGCAGCGGAAATTTTTCCGATATTGCTTCGCAATTGACGGGCACCGTGCAAGGTCCCGCGTGGGCGCAAACCCTTGGCACCGAACTGGGAAAGACAGTGACGCAAGGCGAACCGTACTACTTCGCGGGTTGCGCGGCGGCCAATTGCGTTTTTCCCGGAGCGCAAATTCCGGCTGCGGCAATTTCAGTCCCCAGCTCGAACCTGTTGCAATATATTCCGCCAGTGAACGGCACGGGCAGCAACGGGCAGCCAGTCTATAACACGTCGGCGCTTCCGGAGCGGATCAACGACGACAAGACCAGCGGCCGGCTCGACTACAACTCGCGTTACGGGCTTATGACGGCGTATTACTTCTACGACCAATACACCCAGACGAACCCGAATCCGAACTTGCCGGGTTTTGGAAGTAACTACTACGGACGCAGCCAGGTCGTGAACCTTGGCGACTCAAAAAATATCGGCAGCACTGCCGTGAACGAGTTCCGCTTTGGGTTCGTCCGCTTGAACTACACGCTACATGCGCCGACAGGAGGCGAGGGCATCACGCCGGCGTCGCTCGGATTCCAAGAGGGCGCGGACACGCTGGGCATTTCGCCTTCGGTTCCCCAATACGCGCACATCCCGGAAATCGATTTCAACAACTTTTCCATCGGTGCGTCGGGCGCGCCATTGGGAGTGAAGGAAACGACCTACCAGTTCCTGGACAACGTGAGCAAAGTGATCGGAACGCACACAATCAAGTTCGGCGGGCAGTTCCGGTATAACCAACTCGTCGAATACAACCTCGGTTCGAACGGCGATTTCGGCTTTAACGGCACTGAGACGGGCAGCGATTTCGCCGATTTCTTGATCGGAGCCCCGAGTGGCTACTCACAAGGCCAAGGCTACCCCTCGTATGGGCGGAACCGTTACTTCGGGCTGTTCGCGCAGGATAGTTGGCGCATCAAGCCAAATATTACGCTCAATTACGGATTACGCTATGACATAGCGACCCCGTGGTGGGAGCTTCACAACGAACTTGAAACGATTGTTCCGGGAGAGCAGTCGCTGACCTTCCCGGGGTCGCCGACCGGGTGGGTATTTCCTCTGGACCCTGGTGTTCCGCGGACGCTTGCGCCCACACGATATGACAACTTTGCACCGCGAATCGGGCTTGCCTATTCGCCAAACGCTGATAGCGGTCTGCTAGGCAAGATTTTCGGCGGACCAGGACAGAGTAGCATCCGCGTCGGTTACGGAAAGTTCTTTAGCACGTTCGAAGGCGCGACAAACTTTAACGAGATCGGTGACGCCCCGTTCGGCAATTACTATGGAAGCCCGGTTCCCCCGGAATTCGTCACGCCATTCGTCGATCGTGGAACAGGCAACATCGAGGGTCAACGCTTCCCCGTCCCTCCTCCTCCTTACAACGCTTCGCCGAAGAATCCGGACAATTCGATTGACTGGGCTCAATATTTGCAGATCTCCTCTTCACCCGGCTTCTGGCACAAGAACGCATTGCCGTACTCCGAACAATACGAACTGTCTATCGAGCGGCAGCTAAATCGTTCGACATTGCTCACGGTGAGCTACGTCGGAACCGAAGCCCATCATTTGCTTTCCTCGCTGGAAGCGAATCCGGGCGATCCAGCGCTTTGTCTTAGCGTAAGCCAGCCCTCTGAAATCGCCTCTGGCTCCACCTGCGGACCCGGCGGAGAAGGCGGCACCTATTACCCGCTGGCCGGCGGTGTGATCGACGGGACGCGTCCGATTCTCGGTCAGGACTTCGGGAGCAACGGTTACTTCATCACCGGCGGGAACTCAAGCTACAACTCGCTGCAAATCAGCGTGCAACAGCACATCAAGGATCTGACCTTCCTCGCGGGTTACACGTACGGGAAGTCGCTCGACAACGCCTCCGGTTACGGTGAACAAATTAACTATCAGGATCCGGACCAAAAGCAATTGTCGGCCTTCGACGTCCGCCACAACTTCGTTATCAGCTATGACTATCGGCTTCCGTTCTACCGGTTGCCGGGGCCGTCGCGGTTGACCAACGGCTGGCGGCTCACAGGCATCACACGGTTTTCCTCGGGCCTTCCGGTGACGTTGACGGAAACCGATGATCGCTCGCTCACAGGCACCAGCGGCCCAGGCGCGATTTCCCAATCGTTGGACACGCCGAACTACAACGGCGCGCCACTGGACAAGACCAACCCACGGTCCGGTCTACCGTACTTCAACGTGAACGATTTTTCGCAGGAAACGCTGGGCCAGTTTGGAACGGCTGGCCGCCGATTCTTTTACGGCCCGGGCCTCAACAACTTTGATATGGCCTTGTTGAAGGACACCCAGATCAAGGAGTCGCTGAACTTGGAATTCCGCGCTGAAGCGTTCAACCTCTTCAACCACGCCCAATTCGGATTGCCGAGCGCAAACTATGCCTCGCCTTCGACGTTTGGCATCATCAGCACGGCGAACCCCCCGCGCATCATGCAGTTGTCGCTGAAACTACTGTTCTAGATTCGACTCCCACCCCGATCAACCCAAACCCCACCGCCCGTTCCGGGCGGTGGGCTTTTCTTGCGAAGGCGCAAGTGGTGGAAGTTTAGGAACGACCCAGTCTCCATATGCAAAGATCGGGCGCGGCCGGCCGCTGCCTCAATGGATGCTTAGAAAATCAATCCGGCTAAAGCTCTTGGTAATCACTGCCCTCGCGGCGTGCGTGTTCGCTGCGGGCCTGCGACATTTGCGGGCGTCGGTCAAAAGGGCAGCAACAGACCGCATTGTCGTTGTTATTAGCCTGGACGGGTTTCCGGCGTATGCGCTGGAGGATTCTCGGCTGCCGGTACCTACGCTGCGCAGGCTGGCGCGGGAAGGCGCCGCAGCCGAGGCGCTGATTCCAATCAATCCGACTGTGACGTGGCCGAACCATACAACCCTCGTCACAGGGGTGGATGCTTCGGTCCACCAGGTTTTATATAACGGGTTGCTCGTGCGGCCGGAGAGAAGCGGGGCCTTCCATATCGATGCGCAGGCTTCGAAGAATCGACTGGTTCACGCGCCGACCGTGTACGACCTGGCATATCGATCGGGGCTGACGACGGCCCAAGTCGACTGGGTGGCGACCCAGGACGCCCGGACGCTCACGTGGGAGCTTCCCGAAATTCCCGACGCCGACGGCGCGATCGAAAAAGAATTGATCGCGAAAGGGATCGTAACGGCCGATCAAGTGCGGACATTCGAAGACGGCTCGCAGGCATGGCAGGACCAAATCTGGACCGATGGGGCGGTGCAGATTCTGACCCGGCACAAGCCGAACCTGCTTCTCTTTCACCTATTGCAGCTGGACAACACAAATCACGAGTACGGACCGATGAGCGCAGCGAGTTTCACGGCGATGGCTTTCGTGGACGATCGCGTGAACCAGGTGATCAGGGCTTTGCAGCAGGCTGACTTACTTCCCAAAACCACAATCTTGATCGTATCCGATCACGGATTCGCGAAGATCACGCGCTCGATTCATCCGAATGTGCTGCTGGCGCGGACGGCGTTGTATCGCCAACAGAGCGTTTCGCCCCACGACAATCCACCGGCGAGGAACCAAGTGTGGATTATGGCGGAAGGCGGCACCGCCGACGTGTATTTCGATAAAGGGAGCCCTCACGAGGAACTGGAAGCCCGCATTCGTTTGCTGTTTGGAAAGGTGGAAGGCGTGGACGCAGTTCTCGCTGGAAATGAGATTACGGCGCGCGGTTGGCCCTCGACCTCAGAAAGTGATCAGGCGCCAGACATGATTCTGACAGCCAAGGAAGGATATTCTTTCGCTGACGGCGTCGACGGCGATTTGGTAACGCCATCCAAGGACAGCGGCACGCACGGATACCTAAATTCGGATCCGCGCATGCGAGCGATCTTCATTGCGTGGGGCAAGGGAGTGGCAAGAGGCGCCAAGCTGGGAACGGTCTCGAACGTAGATGTTGCGCCCACCATTGCGCGGCTGCTCGGGCTCAAGATGGAAAACGTTCAGGGCTATCCCATCCAAGCGATATCTCCCTAGATTCGGTCTTGGTCTTCCCGTCTCTCTAGTCCCGCATCTCGGCGGCGGAGAGGATCGCATCCAAAGTCGAGCTCTGTATCGCGTCGTGGCTCTCGGGAAAGGGACCCAACCACACCTGTCTAAATTCGCAACTTGGCCCCAGCACGTCCTTCCGGAGGCTCTCCACATTGGCTTCTGCGAATGATCAATAGAGAGGATTCGGTCTTGCTCGCTGAACTTCAGGGTGATTGCACGATAATTCCCTTGCACTGAACGCCGTTAGCGCCACCACATGGTTTTGTGCGGGCACGCATGATGCGCCCGACGATAGCGCGAGTGTTCGCCTTCGACGCCGGTCATTTGCACATGCGCTGTTCCCAATCGTCGCCGAACATGTTGAGTTTCGCGTCCGGATCTTCGGGGTGCGCGGCAACCACGGCCTCGTCCACGTCGATACCCCAACCCGGGCCCATGGGAACATCGATATAGCCATCCCTTACCGGAGGTATGTTTGGAGTTAGAGCCGAGCGCCATGGGACGTCGTAATCCTGAAACGTCTCGAGGATCAAGAAATTCGGAATGTTGGCGGCGAGATGAACGCCGGCAATCGTTTTTAGCGGCCCATCGCAATTATGAGGAGCGACGCTGACGTAATGCGCCTCCGCAAGAGCGGCGATTTTCTTGGTTTCCAGAAAGCCCCCCGAGTAGGTGATGTCAGGCTGGACGGTGTGCGCCGCTTTTCGTTCCAGCAAGTCGAGAAAACCAAAGCGCGCATAGATGTGTTCGCCCGTAGCGATGCGGACCGGCGACGCCGCCGTAACCTGAGCCATCGATTCGTTGTTGTGCGCGGGTAATGGCTCCTCGCACCAAGCCGGATTGTAGGGAACCATGGCACGAATCGCCTCCAGCGCCATGATGGGGCTGAAGCGCCCGTGAAATTCGAGCAGAATGTCCATATCTTCGCCGACCGCAACACGAACCGCTTCGACGGTGGCGCACGCCTGACGTAAATCAGCGCGCCTGATTTCGCGGCCGCCGGGTCCGAATGGATCGAATTTGAGGGCCTTGTAGCCCCGCGCGGCGACGCCTTTCGCTTTCTCAGCGAGTTCGCACAGGTCTTTGACGTTGTTGTACCAACCATTCGCATAGACCTTCACGCGGTCGCGAACTTTTCCGCCGACAAGGTTGTAAACAGGCTGGCTGCACGCTCTGCCGACGATGTCCCAGAGCGCCATTTCGATGCCCGCCATTGCCGAGTACATGACCGGGCCGGTGTTGTGTTCGACTTGGTAGAGCTTGAACCAGAGGGCCTCGATGTCAAACGGATCGTGGCCGACGACATACCGCCGGGCGTAGTCTCGAATCAATTCACGGACGGCCGTCTCCTTCCAGCCCAGCGTGGCCTCGCCCCAACCGACCAGTCCGGAATCGGTCTCGATTCGTACGAAGGTGTAATTCCGCCAGGCGGCTCCAACCAGAAACACGTCAACTTTTTTCACTTTCATTCTTCTGTCTTCCTTATGCGAAGAAATTGATTCCAGGAGCCGCCGCGATTTGGGTCGCATTAGCGCGCGACGTAACCCCCGTCAATTACCCAATTTGCACCCGTGACGAATGTAGCCGCCGGTCCACACAGATAGGCGGCCAATTCCGCGATTTCCTCGCAGGTGGCGAAACGCTTGACAAGGTAGTCGGCCAGGAAAACGGGAGGATTGATGACGCCGGAGTCGATCAGGCCGCTTGTGACCTGCGTCTTCACTGCACCAGGGCTGATCGCGTTCACACGGATGCCGGTGTCGCTGAGTTCGACGGCCATGGCGCGCGTCATGGCTACGAGAGCGCCTTTTGTTCCCGCGTACGGTACGAGATTCGGATTCCCCACGATCGCATTGACGGAAGCAATGTTGAGAATCACGGGATCGGCTGGCCTAAGGGCGGAGCCGGCAACCAGTTGAACAAATTTCTGCGCGAGGAAAAAAGGCGCGCGCTGATTGACCGCAACGAGGCGATCGAATTCTTCATGGGTCACCTTCGCGATGGATTTGTGGTAACTCCACGCGGCATTGTTGATCAGCGCATCAGGCGCTCCAATCGTGCGCGCAGCGTGTTCGAATACAACGTCCGCGGCGTCAGGATCCGCGAGATCTTTCACCAAGGAGAAGACGCGATCGCTTGGAAAGTCCGCTTCTCCGGGCCGTCTGGCGACTACGGCGTCGCTATCGACAAGCAACAGCTTCGCCTTGTCCATGGCGAAGCGGCGTGCGATTGCAAGGCCCAGGCCATTGGCAGCGCCCGTGACGATCACTTTGCGCGGATTGTCTTCCATTTCTGGCGGCGACATCGCCCTTTCCAGCTCACCTTCGCTTTTGAATCGCCAAATCCAGCGCCGCAGCGTCCCATGCAGACAATTGCGCGAATGCGAATCTGCCCGGACTACACGGAGGACCCCCGCGGGGCGTATACAAACGGCCAGCTACTTTTGTCCACCTCAAATCGTCCCATGCGCAATCCGCGGTCCAAATGGCCGGAGAACGCATTCGCGAGCTCCAAACACGTATTTTCCGGCCACTTCCCTAAATCGACGGACAGTTCCTCGCACAATTCGCGCAAAGTAGCGCCCTTTGGCCGCGCCCTAAGATATTCGCTAATAAGGCGATCGGCCAAACGCACAAAGTTCCGCGACTCCTGGCAGAACTGACGAATCGCAGTCGTGCCGCCAAGAACCGGCCAATGGCAGCCCACGATCGTTTGCGCCCCGGACCTTTCGATTGCCTGGATGGTCTGAAGATACGGCTCGACGTAAAGATAGGTAGGACAGAGAGCCCAGGAACCATCGAGCGCACGATAGCCTTTGCCCTGAATCGCGTCGCCATAGAATAGAGTGCCGCTGCGGCGGTCGAAAACGCCTATGTGGCCGTGACTGTGACCAGGCAGAGCCCAGACCTCGAGGGTACGACTTTCGCCTAGCCGGATTACTTCCCCGCCGCAAAACGTGATGTTGACGGTTTGCGGCTTCCCGCTGCAGGAACGAATTTCGTTGGCAGTTTGCGCATCGAATTGGATGCCGTGGTCGGCGCGGTAGGCGTCATATCGAAAACTGAAAAGATAATCGGGCGACTCGACAAGCTCCCGGTCCATTTCGCCACAGGCGATCCTCATACCCGGGTGCCGCTGCTTCGTTGCCGAGCTACCGCCGCAGTGATCGCCGTCGGGATGAGTTATGACCAGCCAGTCGAGACTGGCGATGCCAAGATTCTCGAGCGCTACTGGAATTTCGCGCTCGGCGTGCCGCCGGGTTCCGCAATCGATCAGCAGTGATTCCCCGCGTTCCCAAAGCAGCGGCAGATACAGCGGGCGGCCGTTGATCTCGCATTCGATCAACTCGGCGCCGGAATAGAGTTCCACGGGAACTAAGTCTCCTCTGGGTTTGGGCCGCGATTCAGTTGCGTGCGCATCGTAACGCTTTCAAACGCGCGGTAGGCTTGCTCCAAGCCCCGTACCAGAAGGAAATGATCGTCGGCGCACGTGATCATGCGCGCGCCACGGTCCATCTCCTTGCACGCCTCTTCGGGAGTCCGCGTCACGGTTCCCCACCATTTCCCGGCCTTCGCGCAGGCATTCGCAACCTTTTCGATCGCGGCCTGCACGTAGGCGTGATCGCGCTGCAGCGGAACTCCGTAACTGATGGATAGGTCAGCCGGGCCAACAAACAATCCATCGACTCCTTCGACCAAGACAACGGATTCCACAGCCTCTACGCCTTCGCGGTCTTCGATCTGAAGGACCAGAAAGGTTTCCGCATTCGCGTGCCGGATGTAATCGAGAGGGTTCGACAAGCCAAAATCGGCGTCGGCGCCCGCACCATCAAACCCCCTTTTTCCCAGGGGCGGGAATCTCGTCCATTCGACCCACTGCTTTGCGTCCTCGACGCTGCGGCAGTGCGGCGCCATGATGCCGTTGGCTCCAAATTCCAGGGCGCGCATCGCGCTGGTGTACCCCGTGTTCCGCAGACGAACCATTAGATCGATACCAGTGGTCCGGCAGGCTGTCGCAACACGGTCCACCATCTCAAACCCGTGGGCCCGGTGCTCCATGTCGAACCAAACGACATCGAATCCCATGTTTCCGGCCAGCTCGGCGTACCACGGCTCCGTGACGCGATTCATGCCGACGACCTTCACAAATCCATTGTTGCGCATCGCGGCGAGCACGCGGCTCTTCGTCACGTACCCTCCTCAGGTCCTGAAGTAGGTTGTTGCGGAGCGACGCGTTCCAGGAACCGGGCGCTGGGTGATGCGACCGCTTCTCAAGGACGAGGACTCTGCGCAGCAGCGCCGCAAGGAAACAGCACTGCTCGGCGTGTCAGGGCAGATTCCGGGCCGCTCCGCACTTGGATGTGGCGCATATTTACGCATTGCGAATTCTTTGTCAATACGGAAATATGATCCGTATTACGGAATATTGAGAGCCCGGATCACGGCCCCGGTCGTTTCGGGCCCCTCCGCTCAACAATATCCGCCGGACAATACCGAATGGAAGCAGGGAAACGTCGCAATCAGCGCGCCTGGAGCCGAGATTGAATGGTCCTGCGAGTGTCGCCAAGTCCCGTCGTTCCGTATCACGGAAAGTGGGGAAGAGACATTGACACTTCACTGCCAATGGCTGTACCTTCGCGCCGCCCAAAGGCTTCACGGTCGCTCGACGGAGTCGCGACAGTTTCCCGTTCAGTGTTTCCGTGGTGTTCAAGTCGCCTGCAGCCGCGCTCGCTCGATTCCCTTCAGCCGCGACACGGCAATTGTCTCCGGCGCAATGCTTTTCCTGCACGGACGATTGAGACGCTCGTCGCCGTGAGCATCGTCCGGTGAAATGGATTGCGGAAGGATCGAGAGCCGGAACGGGAAATAGTTGAAATTCACGAGCGCACCTTATATCTATGATGCTGCACCTGCGGCGCGGCACGCTCACACGGTGAAGACGTACAGCGAGGTTAGTGTGGCGAAGAGAAGAGCAAAAACACCGAAGCGCCAGCAAGAAGACAAGAATTACATCGAAGTGATGGCCAAGATCTTCGCCGTACTCGAGTTTTTCATTCAGAGCGGCGACCGGCACACGGCGATTCCGTTTTCGGAAGTCGCGGCGTCGCTGCCCCTTGCCCGCACTACGGTTCACCGGATTTTGTACTCGCTTGAAAAACTCGGTTACATCGAGAAGGATCCCTCGAGCGGTCACTATCAACTGGCGGCGAAATTCTTCGAGCTCACGGGACCGGCAGTCCATTTCCGACGCTTACAGGCCGTGGCGAAGAGCGTAATGCAGAATTTACTGCTGCGCTTCGGCGAGACCGTCAATTTGGGGGTGATCGACGAGGGGCAAGTGGCGTATATCGACGTCCTGCAAAGCCAGAGCGCCCTGCGGATTGCGGCCGTGCCCGGCGAACGAAACCCGGTTCATAGCACCTCACTCGGAAAAGTCCTTCTCGCATTTCTACCCGAAGGCGAAATTTCGGCGATTCTGGATCGCAATCCCATGGTTCGTAAGACGCCGAAAACGATCACACAGAAATCGCACTTCATCGAACACCTGGCGTCCGTCCGGGAGCGACATGTGGCCCTCGACATGGAAGAAAACCTGAGTGGCGTGATCTGTGTTGCGGCCCCTATATTCGACGAGTCGGGACGCGTGATCGCCGCATTGAGCGTTTCCGGCCCGGTGTCGCGCATGGAGCCCAAGCTCGATCAGGTTCAGGAAGGAATTCGTGAAGCAGCGTCTGCGACCTCTCGGATGATTGCGCCGGCAGCGGTTTCCAACAGCGGCGCGACGAACGAAGCAACGTCGCCCCGATCCTCGAAGAGGGCGTCGCGGGGCTCGAAGTGAGGACGGCGATCGCCGTGTCGCGCTGCTGAACAATCAGCGCTCGATCCTGCAAAACCCGTCCGAGTCAGCACCCGTTCTTGTTCCGTGATACGGACAGGCAACCGAAAATATCGCTGCCCTATGCGAGGCGCGTTTGTAGGAGGGGAGGCCTGCGCGCCGGGAGAAACGGCGGAGGTCAAGGCGACCGTTCGCGTGGATATGAACGGCCTTTCTCCGACCACGAACCCGCCAATCGTCAAGCGCTCGGATTTGAGAGTCCGAGGGTCGGCGTGGAACGCGCCTTCAGAAAAACTGCGCTTATAGACCTTTGCCGTTTCCTCGGTTCGTCTCCGACGCGCTTCCAACCGGGCTCGTCGGCACGACGATGCGGTCGTTGATGTCCACCGAAGCGCGCGTGGTTTCCCAGTCGAGGTTCATGCGGCAGCCCGTTGGCGTCCGGTCAAATGAGATCGTGAAATTCTCGAGCGGGGCAGGCAGCCGACTGACCGTCATGTCCATTCTCTGAAAATCGTCGTCATCGCCGGGATAGGGATCTCCCCACTCGCTGGTTTTCTGGCTGACGATCAGCGTCCATTGCTGTTCGTCGGGAATTGCAAAGATCGTATAGCTACCGGCCGGTACGGTTTTACCGCCGACGATGTAGTCCTTGCTCAGCACGAACGATGTGGCTTCGTTCGCCCCGGCCCGCCATACCTTTCCGTAGGGAACAAGTCCGCCAAAGATCTTCCGCCCCCTCATACGAGGACTCGAGTAATCGACTATCACGGTACCGCCGCTCGGCAGTATGCACTGTGCGTGGGCCGGAGGACTCACGGGTTGAGACGTGCTGTTCGTCTGGGCTCGAACGGGCACAGCCAAGCCCGCCAACGCCAAAAAACAAAAAAGCATCGATAATTTCACCATGCCAGTCTCCGTTCCGCTAGGATCGTTTTCCTTGCCACCTAGATGATGTTCATCATACCCACCTACGGCATTTCACGCGAGGAATTCAACAACTCAGCAGAACCCGCGCACAAGCGCGATTCTAAGGAAGTTGTCTTGTATTTCAGTGGGGGCACGATCGGTTCTGCCTGCGCAAATCCATTTTCTTGCTCGCAGATCCTTCCTTCCTTAGATCACATGGCCTGGAGTTCAGCGTCTACCACGTCGTTCGAGTAAATCCACGGCGGACCAATTCTCAACTGGAGCCGGTTGATTCCTGGGTTCAACCTGCCATGCTCCAGTTACCTCGTGTGACCCGAAATCGAGCAACCTGTTCGTCTGATCCCGCGCAAGGACTGGCAGTCTTTGGAAGAAGCACTCGCGCGATTGCAAAGGACCGTTTTTCGTTTAGCATGAAGCTGTGCGAAAAGCGACAAGACACCCAAGACACCTTGCTCCAGGGTCAGTTCCGACCCGGTATATTGACTCTTCTGTGCCCTGAGCATAGCATCCTGTCGAATTTGAAAGTCCCTCAGAAGCCAGGGATGAAGGCAGGCATGAAGGCGCGCCAGGAAATATCGCCTGAAGGGTTCCCCCGCCGCTGGCTGCGCGCCGGATCCATTCTCATAGCCTTTGCAGCCGCCGCCTTGCTGGGCACTGCGCTGCACGCCTACTTTTCAAATGGCTCGCTCTCTCTCGTCCTCCTTGCA
>Ga0335072_10002866_pt1 | contig 26370 bp, 26 predicted proteins | sample Lox_Sample_21_FD_206725 | JGI IMG/M metagenome (GOLD analysis project Ga0335072, IMG submission 206725) | Soil microbial communities from Loxahatchee National Wildlife Refuge, Florida, United States - Lox_Sample_2.1 | ecosystem: Environmental > Terrestrial > Soil > Wetlands | place: USA...
AGCCGCGGTCGGCAGTTTGGCTTTCGGGAAAGGCGCAACGCTGGATGACCCGCGAGACGATCCTCACCGCCATTCGCCGTGGCCTGCGGCGCGGGCCGTTACCGCTGGACCAGGCGGCGATGCTGCGCGGGCGCATGGCAGCGCATCCCCGCCAGCTTATTCCCGCCCGGTCACAACTTCCGCATCCGGAACAGATCGAACTGTTCTTGCGCAACGTGGAGAAGGAGTTCGGCACCGTCACCCGTGTGCCGGACCCGGAGGTGGTACCAGCCGCGGTGGCCGACTATCTTGCGGCCCAGAACCTGCCCACATCGCTGGTCATGGCGCCGCACCCGGAGCTTCAGGCCATTCCTTGGTCCAGCCGCCCGTTGCTGGCCATCCGCCAGGGCCGCGCTGAGGCGACGGACCTGGTCAGCGTTCAGCATGCCTTCGCTGGGATTGCCGAAACCGGAACGCTGATGCTGCCCTCCGCGCCAGAACGTCCCACCACGCTGAACCTGCTTGCCGACACGGAAATCGCAATCCTGCGCGCGTCCCGCCTGGTGGGCACTTACGAAGACGCCTGGGACCTGCTGCGCACGGAGCGTGGCAGCATGCCGCGCAATGTGATGCTGGTGACGGGTCCCTCGCGATCCGCGGATATCGAACAAGCGCTGGAACTCGGCGCCCATGGTCCGCGCCGGTTGCATGTGGTGCTGATCGAGGACCGCGTGTAGCCTCGGCACCCGTCCAAGGGAGTTGCCGCCATGCGCAATAGCGACATCCAGATTCGCCCGTTCACCGGAGCGGTTGGCGCCGAGATCAGCCATGTCGATCTGGCCCATCTCGACGAGCCCACCGCCGACATCATCCGCGAAACCCTGTTCGATCGCGGCGTGGTGTTCTTCCGCGATCAGCGCCTGACACCGGAGCAACATATCGCCGCTGCGGAACGTTTCGGCCCGCTCGACATCAACCGGTTCTTCAAGCATGCCGACGGCTATCCGATGATCGCTGAAGTGCGCAAGGAACCGGAGCAGAAGAGTAATATTGGCGGCGGGTGGCATACCGACCATAGCTATGACCAGGCGCCGGCGCTCGGCTCCATGCTGTACGCGCGCGAAGTTCCCCCCAGCGGCGGCGATACCTTGTTCGCCAGCATGTACGCCGCGTATGAGGCATTGTCCGACGGATTGAGGCAGACGCTGCAAGGCTTGCGCGCCCACCATTCCAGCCGCCACGTCTTCGGCGCCAACAGCCGCCGCCCGAAAGACAATGACCTGAAGGGCCGTGTCGGAAATCCCGAGTTGGCGACGCAGGATGCGGTGCATCCGGTGGTGATCCGGCACCCGGGCAGCGGGCGGAAGGCGCTGTATGTGAATCCCGGCTTCACCCTGCGATTCGAAGGCTGGACCGACGATGAATCGCGTCCCCTGCTCGAGTACCTGTATCGCCACGCACAGCGACCGGAATTCTGCTGCCGGTTCCAGTGGGCAGAAGGTTCGATTGCGTTCTGGGACAATCGGGCAACCTGGCATTACGCGGTGAACGACTACCACGGCGCCCGGCGGCTGATGCACCGGATTACCATCGGCGGAGCGGAACTCGACTGAGCCGCCACACGGGCCGAAAATTGCATCTTATCGATGGCAGACGCCACCAGGTCTCAGCAATAGCCATTGCTCCTCTCGGCGCGGCCATTCGGGGTTTCCATTGGAGGGAACACCTGGGCGCGTTCCGAAAATCCTGATGTTTCAGCTATCATCACGGTGGTTGGGCACTCGTGGTTTCATTGTGGCGACCCGGCTGCAACCGGTGGATCTGCCGTTCAGGACATGGTCGTCGGGAGCATGGGGATTGTAACCCGGGCAAATCCTCTGCCGTGTCCACATCGTGCAATGTCCGCAACAAGGCAACGCGGCGGTGGGCGAAATTCGCCAGGGTGTCGGCACGCGCCTGAGGCGTGGACCACCGTACTCGGGCGAACGGCCGGGACGGGCGGCGCGGCGACAGGGCGACCAGCCAATAGCCGCCGTCGACGGCCGGTCCGAACGCCGCATCGGCGCGGCCGAGTGCCCGGAATGCGGCCGCGAGATCGTCGGCGTTGGCCTGCGGGATGTCGCAGCCGATGATGGCAACGCGGCGGTGCGGGAACCGTTGGAACACGCGTGCCATGCGTTGACCCAGGTCGCCGCTTCCCTGGCTGATGCGGCGGATCCGAGGCGGCAGGCGCAGCGTCGCGCGATCCGGCGTGGCACAGAGCAAGGTCTGGAAGCGACGATCGGCGGAGAGCATGCGCAGCAAGTGCATCAGTGTCTGCGCATGGAAACGCAATGCCGCGCGGTCGCCGATCTGTTTGGCAAGCCGGCGTTTCACCGTGCCGAGCCGCGGCACGCGGGCGAACACCACCGCGATGTCGCGCGTCATCGGTAGAGCATGGCGATGCGGCGCGGCGGGATGCCAATGAACCAAAGGATGAGGCAAAGCAGGTTGCGGGCCGAACGGAGGTGCCAGCCGTCACGCTCCCATTTGGCCGCCGAAGTGACGGCCGCGGCATCGAGTTGCGTGAGGCGGTGGCGGCCGAGTCGCCGGACCAGGTCCACGTCTTCCATCAAGGGCAGCGGACGTATGCCACCGGCTTCCTGAAGTAGTGTGCGGTGGAGCAGCAGGCCTTGGTCGCCATAGGGCAGGCCGAAGACGCGGCAGCGCCAGGCGACAAGACGTTCCAGCCGGCGGGCGCGCGCATCGGTGCTGTCGAGCGCAAAGCGGAAATATGCCGCGCGGATGGGGGGGGTCCGGGTGTGGGCCCGGATGGCGGTTTCGGCGTCCTGGGAGAGGCTGGTATCGGCGTGGAGCAATAATAGCCAATCGTGGGTGGCCGACCTGGCACCTGCGGCGAGTTGGCTCCCTCGCCCGCACGGTGCTGCGACGACCCTGGCTGCCAGCCCGGCTGCAATGGCAACCGTCGCGTCGCTGCTGCCACCATCCACCACGATGATTTCCGCCGCCCAGGAGAGCGCGGCGATGGTCGCAGGCAGGGTTGTTTCGGCGTTCAGGGTGGGGATTACGACGGATATGGCAGGGGTAGCGCCAGGGCGGTGGGGACACTTCTGCTCCCCGCGACCTTGGTCCGCTTCCCGGCTCAAGCCCCCGACGGGAGGGAGAGTAGCAAGCAGGATGTTCTTTTTATGTTCTTGACCTGTCGTCATGGCGTCGCCATAGTGTGCAGCGTTGGAGGAACATATAGGGAACTTGCGGCATGCGCGGCGATGTGGAGGCTGGCAAGGATATGGACGCGATTGTAGCGCTGGATCGCGCAGGAAATCCCGAGCTTCCGCCCAATGCCTTGATGCCATCGCTGGTGCGGCATGGCCGTGGTGCCACACTCAATCCGGCGGTCCGGTTCGACTCGCAGGTGGCCAGCCCGTTCGATGACGGGTGGGAAACGCTGACCTCGGAATTCGGTGAGCTTCCGCGGCTTGCCACGACTCTGACCCGCGATTCGACCCGGACGGCGATAAGCTGGAACTCGTCGCCGGATATCGGCTTCGACCGCGCCGTGAACCCGTATCGTGGCTGCGAGCATGGCTGCATCTATTGTTATGCGCGCCCTACGCATGCGTATCTGGGCTTTTCGCCCGGACTGGATTTCGAGACGAAGCTGGTATTCAAGCCAGACGTGGCGGAGCTGCTGGAGAAGGAGCTGCGCAAGACCGGATATGTGGCGCGCACGCTGGCGCTGGGTTCGAACACCGATCCGTACCAGCCGGTTGAGCGGACCCTGAAGTTGACCCGCGCGGTGCTGCAGGTGCTGGACCGGTTCAACCATCCGGTCAGTATTGTGACGAAATCCGCCGGTGTGCTGCGGGACCTGGACATTCTGGCGCCGATGGCGAAGCGGCGGCTGGCGCGGGTCTATGTGTCGATCACCACCTTGGACCCGGCGCTGGCCCGGGTGATGGAACCGCGCGCCGCCACGCCGGCTCGGCGGTTGCACGCGATTTCCGAGTTGACCCGGGCTGGTGTGCCCTGCGGCGTGATGACTGCGCCGATGATCCCCGGGCTGAACGACGCCGAAATGGAGAAGATCCTGGAAGCGGCTGCGCGTGCCGGCGCCCGTCATGCCGGCTATGTGTTGCTTCGCCTGCCGCATGAGTTGCGGCAGATGTTCGAGGACTGGCTGGCGACACATTTCCCCGACCGCGCCAGGCACGTGCTGAGCCTGATCCGGGAAACGCGCGGCGGGGCCTTGTCGGAGCCTCGGTTTCATCATCGCATGGCGGGGCAGGGGGTGTATGCGGACCTGCTGCTGCGGCGCTTCGCGCGCGCGACACGCCAGTGGGGGCTCGACGAGGCGCGGGAAGGGCTGGATTGCGGCCAGTTCGCCGTGCCCGGCCAGGCCGCGGGTGAGGCGCAGCAGGTGCAATTGTCTCTGTTTTGAAACCTGGGCGTGCAATCGCGGCCAGAATCGCGACCACGATTCCCGCTTGCGGCGATGTTGCCGCCTGTCATCCGCGCATTGCGATTGCGCATTAGCAAATTCTCGTCAACCGAGAACCAAAGCAGCAGAATCGGAGGATTCACAGTCGCGGCCCCGTGAGTGGGGGTGTGCAAATAAACTGAAAAGATTTTGCATTCGAGCCTTCAGTTAGGTTTCACGGCCCCTAACTTGGCCCTCGTGCGCCTGGCACGTGGCATTGTCGAAACGGAGCCCAAGGAAGAAGGCTTCAGCTCGATTCGTGGCAGGGCAGCCTGACGATACGTCACCGTTAGAATGATCGGGGCCATGGAAAAAGATTTCGCGGAGATCGGTGCGTTGATTGCCGATCGTCACACTTTTTTTCGCCGCGGTATGTTTGCGCTGCTGCAAGAGAGCAAGCCCGGTTGGAGCCTGGTGGAAGCGGGCACATTCGACGAGGCGTGGGCGCGCCTGCAAGACAGCGACCCGGAACTGCTGTTGCTTGATCTTGACCTTCCGAGCCTGGAAGGGGCGGATGGCATTCGCCGCCTGCGCGCCCTATGTCCGTCGCAGTGCATCGTGGTTATGGCCGATAGCGACGCGCGGGAGATGATCCTGGAATGCCTGGCGGCGGGCGCGCAGGGTTACGTGCTGAAATCAGCGAGCCCCGCCCAGTTCCTGCGAGCACTGGAGACAGTGCTTTCTGGCGGGGTGTTCGCGCCGGCATCGCTGACTGGTGGCCCGGTGCGCGCGCCTGCGGCGGTGCCGCGCACCGTTGAAAACATGGAGCCGTTGCTGGCAACGCTGACCGATCGGCAGCGCGACGTGTTCCGCTTACTGGCTGAAGGCTGCGCGACGAAAACGATTGCGCGGCGCCTGAACCTGGCGGTGGGAACCGTGAAGGTGCATCTGGCGGCGATCTATCGGTTGCTGGGCGCGCATAGTCGCCTGGAGGCAATGGCCAAGGCGGGCGGCGGCGTTGCGGTGCCGGGCATGTTGGTTGCGTCCACGACTCAGGTACCGGAGCGGATCCTCTGACGGCACAACCGAGCCATCATATTCGTCAGGCTGAGCGTGATCCGGCCATGCATGGACAGCCGATCGGGTTGGATTGCGACGGCGCCTGAGCATCCTGGGAAGATCGCCGAATCAGGCCCGGGCCCGACGAACTCGTCCGCGTGGCCGGCGCGCGCCCTTATCATACCCTAGGTTGCAAAGGATGCACACACGTCAATCGTGATGTTGTCGAATGGCGGCGGCAGCCAATTCGCCGCGAGCGTGAAAAACGACGTTTCTATCTGCACCGTCTCGTAATTGCCGACGGTCATCGGGGGACAGATTGCGGTATTGACGTTGCCATTGACGTTGACCGTGAGCGGATGGCTCGTGCTCGACAGCACAGCACCAAGAACCCAGTTTGCCGCTTCGGTCTGGACGAAGCTCGAAATCGTGTTGGTGCCGGTGCATTGGGGGCCGGATATGGCACCGCAGCGCGCAGCGTCCGCCGCTACGGCTTGCAGGGCGCTCTTGGTCCAAATGATCAGGCCCAACTCGATCGTCGCAATCGATACCAGCAATAGCGGCAGTGCCACCATGGCAAATTCCAAGGCGGTTGTCGCCCGGCGCTCGGCCAGCAGTTTTCGGACGGCGCGCCCGGCTTTCAGCATGCGAGCGGAACCCAGGTGGTCTGGCTGAGCGTGGGCGATTCGACCTTGCTCCAGAACGGAAGCAGCCCATTATAGACCGTGGAGAGGTTGATCTCCACATACTTGATGGTTGTCGCGCTGGTGACGCACGTGGTACCGTCGCAGGGTATCGCGCTGGTATTGTTTGTGGGCCACGACGTCGCGCTGACGCTGACGCTGTAGCACGCTACCTGGGGCGTCACCGTCACGCCCGGCATCGTCTGTGCTGCGGCATTCCGCAGCGCCGTCTCGATGTCTGTCGCATGGACCGTTGTTCCCTGGGATTGCGGATTATTCCCCGCCAGTTGCATGGTGTCCTGATCGGTCACTTCGGCAAATTGTGCGGCGGCCGAGACCGCGTTGGAAAGCGCGACTTCGCGAAAATAGGCGAAGCCCAGATCCGTGACTCCCGAGAAGAGGTAGAGCATGATCGGAAAGGTAAGAGCGAACTCTACTGCCGCGACACCGCGGCGGGCGCACCTGACCCTATGAATCAAGGTCCACATGGCAAGGTCCAGAGCATGGTGGATAGAACAGATTGGCGGCACTGACCTGGTGGCCGCCGCCGCGCAACATTAAGCACGGCCTGGGACATTTTCCGATCAGCCTTGTTGCCTACACCGCCCGGCCTAGTCCTTTTGGTCTACCCATAGGTCGCTGGACGAAAAGGTTTCGGCCGTATGGCGGAATTGTCCTCAAACGGCTTTTTAAGCGAATGTCGCCTCGGAGCCGACCTGCGGCAGGCAGGGGCAACAGGGGGTAATGCAAGATGTTGGTGTTGCGGGTTGGCAAATCGCAGTTGGCTCGGGACAATAACGACGCTGCTGCCTTGCGTCAGCACGCCGTGCGTGCGGAGCAAGCGCAAAACGGGCGCGAGGCGCTGGAGTTTCTGCGGCTATACGAATACGACCTGGTGCTGATGGACCTGCATTTGTCCGACATGCCTGGCCATGAGGTCGTTCGCATGATGCGGGCGGCTGATTTCAAGGTCCCTGTGCTGATGCTGGCCGATACGGCGACAGCCCAGGCGAAGGCGCGGGCCCTGGACCAGGGTGCGGACGATTTCATTACCACGCCATGCGATGCCGAAGAACTGTTCGCCCGCATTCGCGCGATCGTCCGCCGCAGCCAGGGTCATGCGAAGTCGGTGCTGCGGCTTGGCCCGGTGGAACTCAGCCTGGATCGCCGCGAAGTGCGCGTGCACGGCCAGCAGCTTCATCTCTCGCGCCGTGAATTTGCCGTTTTGGAACTGCTTTTCCTGAAGCAGGGCGTGATACTGAACAAAGTCGCCTTCCTCAACCATCTGTATTGCGGCATGGAAGAGCCGGAGATGAAGACCATCGACGTCATCATTTGCCGGTTGCGCAAGAAGCTGGCGGTAGCCGGCGTGCCGACGCTGATCGATACGGTGTGGGGATGTGGTTACATCCTGCGCGATCCGAGCCTCGCGCCGGAGGTGGCGGCGGGGGCGCCGCACTGGCCCGCGCAAGTTGCCGTGGCGGCCTGATATCGTGCCGCGTCGGGGGCTGGCGCTACCCGGATCCTTGCGGGCGATGAATACACATTGCAAGCCACTGATCGGCGACGACAACGGATTGCTACAGCTGTTGCCGTGTCTGTAGGTGCACTGTGACTCTCGCACTGAGGCAAGCAGACTGGCTGAACCAGGCGCGGGTCATCGCTTATGCCCGCGTTCTCCTCGCCTTTGAGTTGGTACTGTTCTTGGTTTGCATCGCCGGCACGTACGGCCTGATCGTGCCGCTCAAGCATCCCACGACGAGCGACTTTGTCAGTTTCTATGCCGCGGGACATCTTGCCAACTCAGCGGCGCCCTGGTTGGTCTATAATCGGGCTGCGCATTTTGCAGCGGAACAGGCCGCGACGGCGCGCGGCATTGCGTACTCTCAATTCTATTATCCGCCGGTGTACCTGCTGGTCTGCGGACTTCTGGCAAGGTTACCCTATCTCGCTGCATTCATTGTGTTTCAGGCAACCACACTCCTGCTGTGCCTTATTGCAGTGCGTGTGATCCTGCCGCGCGTACCGGTGTCGGTTCTGTTGGCATTTCCCCTTGTTTTCTGGACCATGGGAACGGGCCAGAACGCGTTCCTGAGCGCGGCATTGTTGGCTGGGGCAACTACGCAGCTCGAGCGCAGGCCAGTCATTTCGGGTCTGTTGATTGGTGCGCTCTGCTACAAACCTCATCTGGGCCTGCTAATTCCGGTTGCGTTGGCTGCGGGTGGGCATTGGCGTACTTATGCCGCCGCGGCTGCTTCGGTGGCAGTGCTTGTCCTGCTGTCTCTGGCTGGGTTCGGTTGGCCGACGTGGCACGCGTTCCTGTTGGAGGCGCAGGGTGCGGGCGCGGTATACGCGGCGCCGGGTGCAGTCGACGTGGCGGGTTACACCAGTCCGTTCGGAATGCTGATGACGTTCGGCGTGCCACCATTCGTGGCGGGTGTCTTGCAAGGCGGCGTGGTTGCGGGTTCTGCCGTGCTCGTATGGATCGTCTGGCGGCGGACGACCGACATTGCGCTGCGCAGCATGATGCTACTGGCGGCGACTCAAGTGGCGGTACCGGTATTGATGTTCTACGACCTGATGGTGCTTGGCGTTGCCATGGCGTGGATGGTGCATCGCGGGCTGCGTGACGGGTTCGGTCCCTGGGAAAAACTGTCGCTGGCCTGCTTGTTCTTTATACCGCTGCTGTCCGGCAATCTGAATCTCGGTCCGCACGTTGTCGTTGGGGCGGTCGTTGCACTTTTCGGGATGCTGCTCGCCTGTGTCATCGTGCGCCGCAGCCTTGTGGCATCAATTCGCTATGGAGGCGACACGAGGTCGGCGACACGCCGGCTCGCACTGGCAAATTCAATGACTGCCGTCCCCGAAGCCTGAAAGCATGAACACTGGGATGGCCGTGGCAGGTGGCGGCGATTGCGAGAACAGCGAGACGCTGCGATCTTATGCGCCGGTCCTGCACGACAATGCGCGGCGCAAGGTCCCCAAGCAGCGGCCGAACCGTGCGATAGCCGCTATGACCGCGGAGCTGGTACGGGCATCGGCCGCCATACGATTTGACTCGCCGAACGAACGGTCGCGTGCGCGACGCGGGCGCCCGCTGCGATTGTTGCTTTCAGCCGCATGCGGCGCCCTGGCATTGGGTTTCGTTGCAACCGCACGCGCACAGTCCGTGGCCAGTTGTGAGCAAGCCGGCCGTGCGGCAGAGCAGGCATTCGGGTTGCCACCGGGATTGTTGGAGGCGATCGGCCGGGTCGAAAGCGGCCGGTGGAATGTACGGCTTGGTCGGGTCGAGCCGTGGCCTTGGTCGATCGATGCGAACGGCCAGGGCCGTCAGTTCGATACGGCGGATGATGCGATTGCTGCGGTGCGCGCGCTTCGCTCGGAAGGCTCACCAAGCGTCGATGTCGGCTGCTTCCAGATCAACCTGGCCTATCATCCCGATGCCTTCGCCAGCCTGGCGCAGGCCTTCGATCCCGAATCCAATGCCACGTACGCGGCACGGTTCCTGGCTTCGCTGCGGGCACGATACGGCAATTGGCAAGACGCCGTCGCGGCATATCACTCGGCCACGCCCGATCTCGGCTTGCCGTACCGCCAGCAAGTGTTCGCCGCATGGACCGGCAATACAGCTGATTCTCTCGTTTCTACCACGGAATTCACGGTCATCGCCGGCGTCCGTATCTGGGGGCCGTCGCCGCCATCCTCTGCGCCGCAGAGAGTGGCACCATCGGCCGTGCCGTCCGCGGCATGTCGTAAGGCGCTGCCGTGCATTATCACTCCCGGCCGATAATCCATCCGTCCAATTCGGATTCCACGAATCTTGTGACAATTGAAAAATTCCGCGGGGACAGAAAAATGAAACCCCCACTTAACCGTGCTCATGGTTTTCTCCCATTGCTTGCGTTCGGCAACGCGATGGAACCGCAACCGCCCAAGCCGCTGCGCAGCGTTCAACTGAAGCAACGGAACAAAGGAACACCTCAATGCTCGAACTCGTGAAGACCTGGCTGGAACTGAAATACGACCGCCGTGCCGTTACGGCTCTGGAATACGGCCTGATTGCCGCAGCGATTGCCGCCGTGATTGCCGCGGTCGTGTTTAAACTGGGCACGGACATCAACAGCACGTTCAACAACGTCGCCGCATCGCTCTGATTTCCATTGAGGCGGCTGCGTAGAAACCCGATGCGGCGGCGGCCCGCCGCCGCGTCGCGCGTTTCGAAAGTCCCGCCTCCGACGGGCATGCAAGGTTCGCAATGTCGATGACCTGGCCAACATTGCTTGCATCTGGACTGGTCCTGGCCGGCATCATCGTGCTGGTGCTGGCCGCGGCCCACGATCTTATGGCCAGGACAGTACCCAACGGTCTCGCCGCGATCTTGGCCGTGATTGCAATCGCGTCGCGCGCCGTCACCGGCGGCCTGGGAGTCGGGCTGCTGATCGGTGCTGTCGTATTCTGCCTCGCCGCACTCTGCTGGCGACGCGGATGGATGGGCGGCGGCGATGTGAAATTGCTCGCTGCAACGGCAATCCTGGTGCCTCCCGCCCTGGTGTTCAGCTTCCTCACTGCTGTTGCCTTGTCCGGCGGAGTTCTCGCGCTCTCCTATCTTCTGGCGCGCCGGCTCGTTTCCCCGCCGCCCGCACCGCGTCCGCACTATCTTCTTGCACGCGCGTTGCGAGTCGAACGCTGGCGCATCCACCGCGGCGGTCCTTTGCCTTACGCCTGCGCCATCGCCGCGGGCGGATTGCTCGTCTTGCTCTAGGAGCGTGCCATGCTGCTGCGGGTCGCTTTCTTCATCCTGATGGCCGTGGGCTTGGTGGGATTCGGCACGGTCGCCTGGATTTCCACCCGGCCGCCCCCACCTGCCCATGCCGCCAAGGCGCAGGTGCCGGTGACCAAGTCGGTGCTGGTCGCAGCCCATGCTGTGACCGCCGGTTCATTGCTCAAGCCGGAAGACCTGGCGGCGAAGCAGGTTCCGATCTCCATGCCGGGTCTCGCCGACGCCAACGTCGATACCCCTGACGCTCGCCGCGGCCTGGTGGGTGCCATGGTGCGGCACAGCCTCGCGCAGGGTGATATCGTCCGTAACAGCGACGTCATGCGTCCGGGCGACCATGGGTTCCTCGCCGCCGTGCTCGCACCAGGTATGCGCGCGGTGACCATCGCAGTGAACGACATCAGTGGAACGGCAGGGTTGATCTGGCCCGGAGACCGGGTGGACGTGATCCTCACCGAGAACATCTCCGGCCCAAATCTGGCACCCGGTCACAATGTTGCTGCGGAAACGGTGCTGTCGAATGTGCGCGTCATCGCGATCGACCAGCAGATCATCCAGGGCGCCGTATCGACGCCGGACAAGCTGGCGAAAACGGTGACGCTGGAAGTGACGGAGAAGGAAGCCGAAGATGTATCGGTGGCCGTGCGGTTAGGGCAGTTGTCGCTGGCGGTGCGTTCCGCCGATGCGTCGAAGATTGCCGCCAATCCGCCTTCCCAGATGAGGACCACCTGGGCGGTCGATGTATCGCCGGCGCTGGGAGCTGCCGCCCCGCCGCAGAGTTCCGATGTGGTCCGCGTTTATCAGGGTGGCGGCGACGTAAGGGAGTTCCGGCCGTGATGAGACCCTTGTTCCGATTGATTTGTGAGGTCTGCTTCGCGGCGGTAATGCTCGGCGCACCGCTGGCCCGGGCGGTGGAAGCTCCGGCGATCGCGCCGGCTGAAGCTCCCGGCGGGGACCGCCAGCACCTGGTCGTTCAGTCCGGCAATGGCAAGGTCGTCACGTTGAGCGCGCCCGCCGCCAATATTTTCGTTGCAGATCCGAAAGTCGCCGAGGTTCGGCCCGCCAGCGCAACCACCCTGTTCGTGTTCGGCATCGCGCCCGGCAATACCACGGTTGCCGCGATGGACAGCAATGGGCATGTGCTTGCGCAATATGAACTGACGGTCGAGCCATCGTCATTCGGCGCGCAGTCGGCGCAGGCGATGATCCAGCAACTTTTGCCCGGCAGCCAGGTGCAGGTGCACGCGCAGGATAAGGGCCTGCTGCTGACCGGCACGGTATCCAGCCCGGAGCAAGCGGCGCAGGCGGTGGCGATCGCCAAGGACTATTCCGCCAATGCGCCGACGATCGATAACGAACTCAGCATCATGGCGCCGGTGCAGGTCACCCTCGTCGTGCGGGTTGCTCAAATGTCGCGCGAAGTCGTTCGCAATCTGGGCGTCAATTGGTCGGTTCTGGCGCAGTTCGGCACAATCGGCCATGGCATCCAAAGTCTGACCTACACGACCACAGGAAGCACGGTTACATCGAGCTGCCCGACTTGCTTCGGCGTCGCGATGAACAACGTGATCGACGCGTTGGCAACCGACAATCTGGCGCAGATACTGGCTGAACCCAACCTGACCGTAATGAGCGGCCAGACCGCGAGCTTTCAGGTCGGCGGTGAGTACCCGATCCCGGTCGCCAGCGGCACCAGCAATCAGATCACGGTGACCTACAAGAATTACGGGGTGATCTTGTCCTTCGTGCCAACGGTGCTGAGCAATGGCGAGATCGACTTGCATGTTGCGCCGGAAGTCAGCCAGATCAATACCGCCAACTCAATTCAGACCACCAGCAACGGCCTATCCATCTCGATTCCCGGCTTGACCGTGACGCGGGCGGAAACCACGGTCAAACTTGGCAGCGGCCAAAGTCTGGCAATTGCCGGCATGTTGGAGCGGAACACGGCGCATAACGTGACGGGAATTCCGGGCGTCGGCGATATTCCCGTGCTTGGGGCGTTTTTCAAGGACAACCAGTTCCAGCGTACCGAAACCGAGCTGGTAATCACCGTCACGCCTTACATCGTTCGGCCGGTCGACAACCCCGCGGCGCTGCACCTGCCCACCGATAACTATACGCCACCGACGGATCTCGAGCGTCTGCTGCTGATGCGGCAGGTCGCCAACACTGCCGCGGAGGTGCCGGTACGAATACCGGGCGCAGCCGGGTTTATGGTGCAATGAGGTATCCTATGCCGCGTCTCAGGCCATCGCTTTTCGTTCTGGTCGCCGGTTTGATCGGGCTCTCCGGATGCCAGTCCCCCGACCCATCCCTGCGCACCGATGTGTGGAATCCAACCGGCGCGAATGCGGGGAACCTCGCCGCCATGGTCGCCAATCCCGAGGACCTGATTCATGGGCACGGTACCGCGACGGTGGATGCGCACCAGCCCGCGCTGGCCGTGGGCCATGTCTGGAATGAACAGCCGAAGCCCCTGGGTTTCAGCTCTGGTGGCGGTAGTTCAAGTGGTTCCGGGAGCTAGCCATGCCTGACGATGCAGGGTTTCCAGTTTCGACCGCCGGTCCCGGTGACTTCAACGATGCCGCTTCGGCACGCTATGACCGTCCCTCATTGGTCGGCTTCGTCACGGATGCGCGCTCGGAAGAATCGTTGCGCGACGGGCTTGCGGAAGTAACGGTCGAGCAACTCGATATCCGGCGCGGCGGCGTGCGCGCCGCGGTGACGGCCATGCAGAAATCGGCGACGCCGAAAGTGCTGGTGGTCGATATCAGTGGCGAGGATCAGCCACTGAGCGCGCTGAGCGACCTCGCCCACGTGGTGGAACCGGATGTTTGCGTGCTGGTTGTCGGCGACACCAACAACATCGATTTCTACCGCGAGGTCACCCGTGGCCTGGGTGCCGCGGACTATCTGTCCAAGCCGCTGACGCGCGATATCGTTGCACGACATTTCGCTGCTTTCCTGCGCGGCAAGACGCCCTCATCCCAGGCCGCGCTGGGCGGTCGGGCGATTTCCATCACCGGCGTCCGCGGCGGCGTCGGTGCCACCACGCTGGCGGTGAATCTCGCCTGGAATTTCGGCGTGGTCATGCGCCGCCACACGGTCTTGCTCGATCCGGACATCCAGCGCGGCTGCGCGGCATTCCTGTTGAACGTGCAGCCGGGCCCTGGTCTGCGCGCCGCGCTCGAAGCGCCTGAACGAGTCGATTCTTTGCTCGCCGAACGCGCCGCGCAGCCCGCCGCGGATCGGCTGCACGTGCTGGCGGGCGAGGAAGCGGTGGCGATCTATCCGAATCCCGCGCCGGGTGCCGGGCACGTGCTGCTGGACGCCCTGCGCAGCCGCTACAATTTTATTGTTGCAGACGTGCCCTATGCACCGGTTCCGTTGTACCGGGATCTGCTCAACCTGGTGGATCAGCGCGTGCTGGTGATGGAGCCGACGCTCGCCGCCGTCCGGGACACGCTGCGCTTGTTGGCGCTGCCCGGTGCGGACGAGCATGGGCAGCGCGCCATCGTGGTGTTGAATCGCCTGGGCATACCCGGCGGGCTGACCCGCAAACAGGTGGAAGACGCATTGAAGATGAAGGTCGATATCGCGATCCCTGATCTGCCCCGCCAGGTCGGGAACGCCGCCACATTGGGCGAACCCGCGATGGGATCCTCCAGCGGCTTCCGCGCCGGTGTGAATGAATTGTCTCGCCAGGTTGCCTTCGTCGGAATGCTGGATTCCGCGATGGCCGCTGGCGGCAGTCCTGGGGCCAGCGGCAAGAACCGCCGGAGTCTGTTTCGTAAGAAGAACACATGAGCGCACCTGGTCCGTCTTTCGGCCGCCGTTCGGCCCCCACGCTCGTTCCCCTGCGGCCGAGTGCGCCGCCCAAATCCGAGCCGCCGCCGCCGCCTCAACCGCCCGCGAGCAGTGCACCGGAAGAAGCAATCATCGAGCTGCGCAATATCTGCCTGGCGCGGCTCGATCCGACGGCGGTGGCCGCCATGCCGGAGGATCGCCTCACCGCGGACGTCGAGCGGCTGATCTCGGAGATTGCCACCGAACGGCGCATCCAGCTCAACGCGCGCGAGCAACGTGCGCTTGCAGGCGAGCTGGTGGACGACATCCTGGGCCTGGGTCCGATGGAACCATTGCTCGAGGACGAATCCGTCAGCGAAATCATGGTGAACGGTCCGGAAAAGACCTTCATCGAGCGCAGTGGCAAGCTGATGCTGTCGCATGTGCGGTTCCGCGACACGCAGCATCTGTCGAACATCTGCCAACGCATCGCCGCCGCGGTGGGCCGCCGCATCGACGAAGCGAGCCCGATGGTGGATGCGCGGCTGCGCGACGGCTCGCGCGTCAATATCGTGTTCCCGCCGCTGGCGCTGGACGGCCCCTACGTCACGATCCGCAAGTTCGGTCGCAAGACTATCGATTTCGATCAACTGGTCGAATGGAAGGCGATGTCGCGACAGGTCGCTCGCATTCTTCAAATTGCCTCGCAGGCGCGGCTGAATGTCATCATCTCGGGCGGCACGGGCTCGGGCAAGACGACACTGCTGAACGCCTTGTCGCGGATGATTGCCCCGGGCGAACGCGTGGTGACGGTGGAGGACACCGCGGAACTGCAATTGCAGCAGCCGCACGTGGTGCGGCTGGAGACGCGCCCCGCCAGCCTGGAAGGCAAGGGCGAAGTCACCCAGCGCGACCTGATGAAGAATGCGCTGCGCATGCGGCCTGACCGCATCATCATCGGCGAGGTGCGCGGCGCGGAAGCGTTCGACATGTTGCAGGCGATGAACACCGGCCATGACGGCAGCATGTCCACGATCCACGCCAACACCACGCGCGACGCGGTGACGCGTATCGAGAACATGGTGCAGATGGGCCAGATGGGCCTGCCCTCGCGCGCCATCCGCACTCAGATCGTCAGTGCCATCGAACTGATCGTGCAGGTGGAGCGCCAGCGCGACGGCGGCCGCCGCGTGACCCAGGTCACTGAAGTCTGCGGTATGGAAGGCGACGTGATCACCCTGAACGACTTGTTCCAGTTCGAGGTCCAGGGCGAAGGGCCGAACGGCAAGTTGTTCGGCCGCTACAATGTCACCCGCCTGCCGCCCTCGTTCATGCGGCGGCTGACCTATTTCGGACTCGATAAGGCCTGGAAAGCGGCATTGGACGAGGTCGAGTCATGATGGATCACGGCCTTCTTTGGTTGCTGATGATCATGTCCTGCCTGTCGCTGGCCGGGCTGGGCATGAGCGGGGTGCTGGTCTCCAAGGCACAGAAGCTGAAAGCCAAGCGAGAGGCCCGCATGGCCGCGGCGTCCTCGCCGCATGTCAGGGCGCAGCCGGTTGTCGTTTCCGCCTTCATCAAGGCACCCCGGAAACGCGACCAGTCCTTGCCGGCGCTCGCGGCCGCGGTGTTCGGCTTCGACCTGGACAAGCCCGAGCTGCATCCGGCGAAGTGGTGGATCATTTTGATTGCGACGCTGGTGGTGGGCAAAGTGGCCCAGTCGCTGGCCGCGGGCCTGATGGGCAACATCTCCTGGTTCGCTCTGCCGGTCGTCTGGGTCGGGACCTCCCGCTATATCTTCGGTGCGGCGGCAGCGCGGCGGAAGCATGCGCTGTTGCGGCAATTTCCCGATGCGCTTGCGATGATCGTGCGTTCGGTCCGCGTCGGCATTCCTGTGCTGGAAGCGGTGCGCGCTGTCGCGCGTGAAACGCCGGAACCCACCGGCCCCGAATTCGCCCGACTGGTGGACCAGGTCTCGATTGGCGTGGCGATCGACGAGGCGGTGCTGGAGATGGCCGATCGCTGTGGCATCTCGGAATACCGGTTCTTCGCGACCGCGCTGACCTTGCAGAACCAGACCGGCGGCACATTGAGCGAGACGTTGGAGAATCTGGCTGACGTGATCCGCAAACGGGTGGCGCTCGCTGCCAAGGGCAAGGCTCTGGCCTCAGAAGGCCGTACCAGCGCGATGGTGCTGGGTGCGCTGCCCGTCGTGACGGGCCTTGGTATGTGGGCGCTGAACCCGCAGTACATGGGCACGATGTTCACGGACCCTACCGGCCGCAAATTGTTTGGTGCCGCCGTGCTGTCGCTGTCACTCGGGATCTTCACCATCCGCACCATCATTCGCAAGAGCCTGGCATGAACCTGCACGTGTTGATCGGTGGCGGGCTGCTGTTCGTCCTTGTGCTGGCGGCATCGAGCGTCTGGATGTTGCGCGAAATGCACCGCGAGACGCGGCTGGCCGCGCGCATCCGCCTGATCCATGGCCAAACCCCCGCCGCGCGCAAATCGTCCGAGCGGGCGGCCGTCTACGCCGCCATTGTCAACGGCGTCGCGGCGGTGGGCAAGGCCATCTTGCGCAGCGGCGTAGTCTCGGCCAGGACGTTGTCGGAACTGGAGAACACGGTATCGACCTCGGGTCTGCGCGGCGCCCAGGGTGTAGGATTGTTCATCGGCAGCAAGTTGTTGCTGATGGTCGGGCTGCCGGTGATCTTTTGGCTGCTGCTGGCGCATTGGGGCTTCACCGGCTTGATGACGACGCTGTTGCCGGGCGCGTCCGGTGTGATCGGGCTGCTGGCACCCGATTGGGTCATTGGCCATCAACGCAAGCAATATTTGGCACGTATCGAAAACGGTCTGCCTGACGCGCTGGACATGCTGGTCATCTGCACCCAGGCCGGCTTGGGGCTGGGTCCCGCCATCATCCGCGTCGCCGCCGAACTGCAGCATGCGTATCGCGAGATCTCCCAGGAACTCGAAATGACCGCGAACGAATTGCAGGTGATGTCCGATGCGCGCCTGGCGATTCTGAACCTGGGTACGCGGACCGGGCTCGATTCGCTCAAGCGCCTGTCCACGACGCTGGCACAGACGCTGCAATACGGCACGCCGATTTCCGACGCGTTGCGCGTGCTGTCCTCGGAGATGCGGCAGGAGATGCTGACCAGGTTCGAGGCGCGGGCGGCGCGGCTGCCGGTGCTGCTGACCATGCCGACCATCGCTTTTATCCTACCTTGCGTCTTTCTCATCGCGGGCGGTCCTGCCATGATCCAGGTAATGCGCGCTTTTCATCACTGAGCCCGATTCGCGGATGCGCGGCCGGGCCATCGTCTTTCTGGTGCTGTTGGCGGCCTGCGGGCGCACGGCCACCGATATCTCGTCGCTGCAGCCCGGCGTAGACGTGGCGCAGGCCGCGTTGCGGGGCGGCTCGCCGCAGACCGCGTTGCAGATCGTCGGCCATGTGCTGGAGACCGCTCCCGGCAATGAAGCGGCGTTGGTCGTGCAGGGGGACGCACTGACCGATCTCGGACGGGTCGACGAGGCGCGGATCAGCTATGACAGTGCCTTGAAAAGCAACCCACTGTCCATCGGTGCCGATATCGGTCTGGGCCGGCTGGATCTGGCGAGCGATCCGGCCAAGGCCGAGCTGCGGTTCCTGCATGTATTGAATCGCGATCCGCGCAACGTCACGGCGCTGAACGATCTCGGCGTGGCGCGCGATCTGCAAGGCAATCACACTGGCGCGCAATCGGCCTACCGGCAGGCGCTGGGCATCGATCCGCAGGACTCCGATGCGGAAGTGAACCTGGCGCTATCGATGGCGATGTCCGGATCGGCGCAGGATGCCGTGCAGATGCTGCGGCCACTCGCTGCCGCACCTGGGGCATCCCGCAAGGTTCGGCACGATCTTGCGGCGGCACTGACCATGGAAGGCGACCGTGCTGCGGCCGAGCAGATCCTGAGCGCCGATCTGTCACCCGCGCAAGTGCAGCAAGCCTTGGACGCCTACGCAGCAGCGCGCTCGGGCGGCGCCGCGGTTTTGACACCGGGCTCCCCTGCGGGCGAACCGGCGATCGCTCCCCTGGTGCCGTCCTCGCCCTCCGCCGCTGCCGGCAGCGGCGCGGTTGCCCAGCCCGCCGGCGGCATCGAGGTTCAGTTCGCTGCCGTTCCCACGCAGGGCGCAGCGCAGCAGCTATGGCAGCATCTGCAACAGCAGATCCCCGCCCTGCTGTCGGGGCGGCAACCGGCAATCGTCCGGGTGACGCTCGACAGCCAGGTGTTCTGGCGCGTGCGCACCGACGGCTTTTCTGATCAAGCGGACGCGTTGGCGTTTTGCCGTCAGGCGCAGGCCGCAGGCGTCGCCTGCACGCTCGGCGGCCCGTAGCGCTTCACCTCGCTCCCCATGGTTTCGAGGGAGGATATTCTTACGATTGGGCGGCGGCTGGGGCGCGCGTCGACTCCCTGCGGAGTGGGAGAGGGGTGGCACGGCGCTTTGCCCGCACCTGCGGCAGGCGGAAGCTGGCGCCGTCTCGGGCAAAATCTCCATAGCCTTCCTGCGTCAGCGCGGTGGCTATCTTGCGCTTGGCGCTGGCTTCCAGCTGGTAGACCCGTTCCCGCGACACACCGAATTGCGCGGCGAGCGCGTCCAGGCGCGCCACGTCATCGCTGTCGTTCATGCAGCGTGCCATGAACACGATGCGCTCGCGTTCTCCCAATAGCTCCTGCGTCAGCGTTGCGATGCGCTTGCGCGCCTTGGCGTGATCCAGGCGGAGAATCACGTCGTCTTCCGGCGAGGTTGCCTCGTCAGTCAGCAGGTTTTCCAGGGGCATGGCGCCTGTCTCATTCGGTTGGTCCGTATGCAGGCTCAGGCTTCCGCCCTGCATCAGGCGCATGCTGCGGGCGACTTCATCAGCCGGCAGACCGATGCGGCGGCCGATGCGGTCGCACAGTTCGGAGTCGGTCGGCTCTACCTGGTCGCGCAGGCAGCCTCGCCGCGCTTCGGCGAGCAAACGCCCCCGCAGTTGCATAAGCTGACGATGGGCGTTCGAACCCGGAAGGCGTACGGGTCCAGAATTGCGGGTGACGTAGTCCTGGATGTACCAGCGAATCCAGCCGATGGCGTAGCTCGACAGGCGACTTTCAAAGCGCTCGGGATCGAAGCGGTCGATTGCCGCATGCAGGCCCAGATGTCCCGCGCCGATCAGGTCCAGCAAGTCAACGTTCTGGTGCCGGTAGCGGCTGGCGATGGCGACAACCAGCTTGCTGTGACTCTCCCACAATTCGGTCAGGGCGGACTGGCGGTCTTGCTCGTCACCACATGTACGGACTATCCGCAGTAGCTGGCGTTCGCGTTCGACGGACAGGTTCGACAAGTCGATCTGGCGGCGAATGGCGCGGTCGGTCCACGTTCTCGCTTCCTCCATAGCTCGTCAGCCTCGCAGTTCACGCCGAACCCCCAAACCGCCGTTTCCGGGTCGTGTTGCCCGGACGAATGGCGCCTCGTTGCCGCATGTTTCCCGCCACGGTTACCGGTGTCCTGCTTCAATCCCAGGGTGGCATGTCTCGCGCTGGCCTGCTGCAACTGGCGAAATATAACGCCATCAAAATTCCCACAGCAAGCAGCGTTTAGTGAATTCAGCGTTGATTCGACGCTAACGAGGCGGGCGCAGGACTGTGGCGGTGGCGGTTTTGAGCGCCCGGTTAGTGCCGCCTGGCGGCCCCTCTGGGGCGATGCCCCTGGGATGGCGGAAAGAAGTTCGAAGCCTGGAATCAGCATCCGGATGGGCATTTGCCATAATATTTTCGGCGCAACGCCAACCTGTTGACCTATCGCAGCCGTTGCGTCGCAGGTTTCGATTTTGAGGGAAATCTGCCGGCCGGCCGTGACAGTGCAGGACGCGGCGACGTTTTGAGATTGTCTTTAACGGAAAATTAACGAGATTCGCGTTGTCGGTGCGGGTATGAGTGACGGCTCAGAGTGCCGCCGACCATATAAGCCGGCCTTCGCGGTAAGCGCCATTCTTCACCCTGGCCGTGTATGGCACGATATAACGGTCAAACGACGCGGCGGTGAGTCGCAATATGCGCGTAAAATGAGTGGTAGGCAACTATAATACACGTAACCGGCGATGTCCTGCGATAAATAAACCGTATGCTGTTTGATTCGAATTCCATTGGCAACCAAAAGACGAACAAGATCAGCCGGATGGTTTTTCGGAGGGTGAGCAGGTTGAACGTTTCGCGCGGCGAGCTCTTCCTGCCGCCGGCAATGGCAGCGGAGAAGGAGGCACGATAACCAACATGTCGCGCCTGCTGCAGTGACACGACAAGCTGTGCAATTCGCGGGTGGAATCTGCGCCCAGGGCGACTGGATCATGCGGGGGGACCCGTCGGTGGCGAGTGACGGAGAGCTGCGGGGTCGCGGCATTGGGCACGGCGGTCGAAGTCCTGGCGGATGAGCGGCACAAGGTCGTCCATGGTTCTCTGCGCTGCATCATGCGGTGGCGATGTTTCGCGACGCCCCGGAGGCGGTGTGGCGGCGGATGGGAGGCGAGGCCGCCAGCGCGCGGCCGGCGCAAGCGACCGCGGCACTGAGCTCTGTCGTCGGCGGGCATTTTCCGCTGAGCGACGTGCCGCGGTACCAGCTTGCGAAGACGCGTGATCGGCTGGCGGAGCCGGCGGGGGTGCAGGAGCATTGGTTGGATGTGCGACGGGTAAATCATCGGTGCCCTGTCCCAACGGGCCAGACCTCGCAGATCAACGAAACGCTGGGATGACTTTCGAAGAGAACAGTTCAAGATGTTTTTGTGCCCACCGCGGCGGCAATCCGGGCGGCAGTGTCCAGGAATAAAAATGGGTGATCGGGACGGTCTCGGCGAAGCTGCGGATCATGCTAATCGCGGTGTCGGGGGCGACGACCTGGAGCAATGACGTTTGCTTCAGTGCGTCACGATCGTCGATATGGGGAGCAAGGGGCTGAAGACCGCCGGCTTGCAGCCACTCGGAATAGTTGTTGACCTGATAGATGACGTGATCGGCGGCCTCGGCGAAGGTTTTCTCCGGATCATCCGACACGATCAGGAACCAGAAGCCGCTTGCGAGGCGAATGTTGTCTGTGGGGCGGTTCGCTTTCTTCAGCTCGGCTATGTACTGATCGTAAACGTCGCGATTTGCGCCCGGGACGGTGAAGCCATCGCCGAAGCGGACCGCGCGGCGCAGTGCCGCCGGAGTAAAGCCGCCAAGCCAGATCGGCGGATGGGGCTTCTGGATGGGGGCCGGCGTGACGCGAACGTTCTGGAAGTCGAAGAAATCGCTTTTGAAGGTGACGGTCTCTCCGGCAAGTGCGCGGCGAAGGATCTCCAGCGACTGGTCGGTGCGTGCGCCACGTTGTTTAGAAGACACGCCGAATCCGTCGAACTCTTCGCGCTTGAAGCCGATTCCGACACCAAGCTCGAACCGGCCGCCGGAGATCAGGTCGACAGTCGCAATATCCTCCGCAAGCCTTATCGGATTATGAAATGGCATCAGCAGGACGCCGGAGGCGATGCGAATACGCTCCGTCCGCGCGGCGATTGCCGCAGAGACAGGCAATATCGAGGGAAGATAGCCATCATCGATGAAGTGGTGCTCTGACAACCAGACGTCATCGAAGCCGTTCTTCTCGCCCCACGCGATCTGGTCGAGGATTTCGCGATAGAGCCGGTCCGCCGGCTGGCGCCACGGCGACGGGTTGCGGAAATCATACCACAGGCCGAAACGTAGCTTTTGGCGGGTCATGTGTTGTCTCTCCCAATCAGGCGCTCTGTCCCGGCGCAGGTTGGCGATAACGTTGCCGTCAGATTTGAGATACGCCACCGTCAACGAAGAGCTCGATGCCGGCGACATAGGCGCTGTCATCCGAAGCGAGGAAAAGCGCTGCCTTGCCGTGGTCGTCGGGCGTTCCGATCCGGCCAAGTGGGACGGTCGCGGCTGCCGCCGGCCTCTCGTCGTCGGTCATGAAGTGAGAAAGGCCCGGCGTCGCGGTGTATCCGGGGCTCAGCACGTTCACCCTGATGCCGCGATCCTTGAGTTCCACGGTCCAGGTGCGGGCGAAGGACCGCACGGCTGCCTTTGAGGCACTGTATACAGAGGCAGAGCTGAAGCCCTTGATCGAAGCGATCGAGCCTATGAGGATCACCGATGCACCTTGGGACAGGAGCGGCAGTGCCATCTGCATGGTAAAGAGCAATCCGCGCACGTTCGTGTTGAATGACTTGTCGAAATGCTGTTCGGTGATTTCACCGAGGGCGACGAGCTCGTAGGAACCGGCGTTGGCCACCAGGACGTCGATGCGTCCGGCCTCTGTCCGAATATGCATGAAGATACGATCGAGATCGGCGGGGTCCGACACGTCGCCTTGAATCGCCCCGACTTTGCCGCCGATGTGGGTGACAGCTTTGGTCAGTTCCGTCGGACGGCGGCCGGTGATGAACACGCGCGCGCCCTCTTCTGCGAAGCGTTTGGCGATGCCGAGGCCGATTCCGGCACTCCCACCCGTCACGAGCGCAACCTTGTCTTTAAGCTTTCCAGGCATTGTGGGGATCTCCTGTTGTCCGGGCCGGCCGGGCGCTTTGCCGTTGGCCGCGGATGCTTCTAAGGAAGGAACGCCAGTGCCTGCCCGTACAGCCGCGGAAAACGCACGACGGCACCGAGACATTTGCCGCTGGCGAAATCAAATGCGACGACCTCGTCCCGGGCAACGCAGTAGAGATTGCCGTCGGGCCCGAAGCGCAGCCCGCGTGGCTTCTGGAACTCCGCCAGGCCATGCGCAGTGAATGCGCGTACAAGCTGTCCGCTGTCGGGATCGTACTCCCGGACTGTCGTGATGGCGTCGGGTGACGCAAAGGGGTGCTCGCTCGAGACGACGACATTGCCGTTGGGCGCGACGATGAGATCGAGCGGGCTAAGATCCGGATCGTGCGCGACAAGCTTGCTCGGCTGTATGCGATCCGTTGCCGTGAAGGCAAGGATCGTGTCGTCGCCTTCACCGTTGGGACCGATCCCTGAAGCGAGGAACAATCGGCCGCGGGTATCGAACCCGAAGCCTCGCGGAAACGGCACGATCCCGTCCGGCAATGCTTGTTCGCCGGCGTCAGCCAGGCTTGCCGGCAACGCCAGGATCGTGCGGGCAGTGCGAAGGCCGATGTAGTAACGGCCATCCGGGCCGAATGTTCCACCGCCCGGGTTCAGCCGTTCGATCGCACCGGTATCGCGCACAATCCTGCCCGTGGCGTCGAGGGCCAGCACCCGATCGGTACTGTTCAGAAACAGCAACTGCTCCGCCGGGTGCACCGCCAAACCGCGAGGATCGACGATGCGTTCGTCCTCGGTGAAAACGCCGAGCGGCTTGCCGTCCCCATCAAACGCCAGGAGAGAGCCGAATCCGTTCCCGTTGGCACCGGATGCGCTGGTAACGAGAAGAGGCAACGTCAGTTACTCCGCTTGTTGGCGTGCCCGATGGCGTTCATGCGCGACCTCCTGCCGTCCGCAGTGCGCGCAGAACGGCTCGCTGTGCCAGTTCGACTTTGAAGGCATCATGCGTGAGCGGCTTTGCGTCGCTGAATGACGTCACGATTGCCGACGACAACCGATCGGTTCCATCCACCGATACGCGACAGAGGCGAAGTTCATGGTGCCCCCTCTCGTGCAAGATCGGGGGCGCTGGTCGACCGGGGGTTAGGCAAGCTGGTGCGACAGTCGTCGAATTGTTTCATGGACCGGTGCCTTTTTTCGGCAACTTCACAGGTGGCTCGAATTAGGCCGCCATCGTTTGCGAAGGCACGTTCGAGAACAGTGGCCCTAGCCCTTCGGCCATCGTCAGGTGTGAGATGACGGCGTCGCGCAATCGCGGATAGGGCAAGTTCGCCAGCATCGCGGTCTGCACGGCGGCCATCACCTCGCCGGCCTCGGCGCCGATCATGGTGAAGCCCAGAATGCGGTCGTCCGCGCCGATCAGAGCTTTCATGAAACCCTGTTTTTCGTCGGTGGCCTCGGTCCGCAGCACGGCGTTCATCGGCAGCCGTGCGATACGAGCTTCTATTCCTTGGGCTCGCGCCTCGCTTTCGCTCAATCCGACACGTGCCAGGGGAGGGTCCGTGAACATGCAGTACGGAACCAGCCGATCGTGTGTGCTGCGGCTGCCGCCCGCGAGGTTGTCGCGAATGATGCGAAAATCGTCCACCGAAACGTGCGTGAACTGCGGACTGCCGGCGCACTCGCCGATGGCCCAGACCGCGGGTGCACTCGTCTCCAGCCGTTCGTTGACGCGAATGTAGCCGCGATCGTCCAGATCGACCCCGGCCACATCGAGGCTGATGCCGCCGGTATTCGGAATGCGCCCGGTGGCAACCATGATGTCGGAGCCTTCAACGATCCGTTCGCCCGCTGCCGTGCGCAGGGAAACCACGACCTCCTCGCCGGAGCGGCCGAGCACGTGGGAGATCTCGGCTGCAACGATGAACTGAATGCCCTCGGAGCCGAGGATCCGCTGCAGTTCCTCGGCAATGTCGGGATCCTCTCGGGTCATGATCCGGGGGGCAGGCTCGACCACGGTGACACGGCTGCCGAAGCGACGGTAGGCCTGGGCCATTTCCAGGCCCACGTAGCCGCCGCCGATCAGAATGATATGCGGGGGCAGATAGTCGAGTTCGAGCGCCTCGATATGTGTCAGCGGGCGGGCGTCCTTGAGGCCCGGAATGTCCGGTACTGCCGGATGCGTGCCGAGGTTCAGGAAAACTTGCTCGCCGGTGAGGACGCGCGTGCCGCCATCGTTGAGGCGCACTTCGATCGTTTTGGGTGCGATGAAATGTCCGCTTCCCATGATCAGTTCGGCGCCGGTCGCCCGGTAGTTCTGCAGATGCAGTTCGATCTCGCGGTTGACCATGTCGCGCTTGCGCTGACGGACCGCGGTCATGTCGGTTTCTACAGGACCGGCAACGGTGCCGAACTGACCCGCGTGGTGCGCCAGATGCGCGACCCTTGCGCTCCAGATTTCATTCTTGGTCGGCATGCAAGCAATGTTGGGACATGATCCGCCGATCCAGCGGCGCTCGACGACGGCGGTACGTCGGCCGGACTTTGCCATGTGCCAAGCCAATAATTTGCCGCCCTGGCCGCTGCCGAGAATCACGACGTCAAGTTTTTCCTGGACCATCGGATTTTTTCCATTTCACCGGCGTTGCGCCACGCGTAGACATTGGGCAGTTGCAGCATGGTCGGGTAGTGGCCAAACTGGCCTAACGATTATTCCTACCAGGAAAGCGGACTTCACATTCCGCGAGGAGCCGTCAGTGGATCGTTTGTCCGCGATGGAGGCGTTCGTCCGCGTCATCGATTCTGGATCGTTCTCCGGCGCTGCCAGTCAGCTCCGTCTCGGGCAGCCCGCCATTTCAAAAACCATCGCGCAGCTTGAGGATCGGCTTGGCGTTCGACTGGTGCTGCGATCAACACATGGGCTTACACCGACCGATGCAGGCCGAAACTTCTATGAACGTGCAAAACGGACGATCGAGGAGGCCGAGCAAGCGGAGGCCGCCGCGCGGAGCGATGCCGCGACCTTACGAGGACGCTTGCGGGTATCGGCGCCCGTGACCCTCGCGCGCCTGCACATCATACCCCATCTT
>Ga0335072_10002867_pt1 | contig 26369 bp, 21 predicted proteins | sample Lox_Sample_21_FD_206725 | JGI IMG/M metagenome (GOLD analysis project Ga0335072, IMG submission 206725) | Soil microbial communities from Loxahatchee National Wildlife Refuge, Florida, United States - Lox_Sample_2.1 | ecosystem: Environmental > Terrestrial > Soil > Wetlands | place: USA...
CAGACGATCTTGGCGATGTAGGGGTTGTAGTCGTGCGGCCCGTAGATGCCATAACCCGCGATCTGGTTGTCGAAGTCGGTGTCCGGGTCGGCGGACGCAGGCGTGGCCAGCCCGATCGCCGCGGCGATGGCTAGCGCCGCGTAGCCCGCAGACCGTGGCGCCCTCAATGCCTTCATGCGCCGCATCGTACCGCCGTCGATTCTTTGTCCACTCATCGTCACCGATCTTCCATGCCCGTCCAAGCCGTCCATCGTGAAACCCGATACGGTCCTCACAACGCCGGCCGATCCCGGTTTCATTCTGGTCGCCTATTCAGCTTAGAGTAGCTAAGGTTACACACAGGCTAATTAGTTGAACCCTCTTCGCCCCGGGTTAAGGATGGAAGCAACCGATGACGACCACCGAGCCGAGGACTGAGCCGTTGCCGACCCAGGTTCCAGGCGGCAGCGACGCGAAGGTCGCCGGCCGGCGCCCGAAACAGCGGTCCGGACTGTCTGGTCTCCTCACCCGTTTCTGGGTCGTGCTGGTCATCGTCGCCGTGGTCGCGCTCTCGGGGTTCATGGTGTACCGACTGCGCGGCATCTTCGGTGTTCACGGCAACGCCTTTGGCGGCGGTGAGGTCGCCGAAGAGATAAAGCCGTTCAACCCCAAGGTCTTAAGACTCGAGGTCTCGGGCCCACCGGGCAGCACAGCGACCGTCAACTACCTGGACCAAGATTCCCACCCGCAGCAGGTCAATGTGCTCCTGCCCTGGAATAAGGAGCTGACGACAACGCAGCCTTCCCTCCCCGCCAATCTCGTTGTGCAGGGAAGCGGCGCTTGGATCGCCTGCAAGATCTACCTGGACGATAACGATGGGCGCGGGCCGATCCTCAAGGCCGAAAATCGGTCCCCCGACAACGAAACAGTGAATGCCTTCACCTTCTGCCTGAACAAGTCCGCATGAGTGAGTCCACCGAGGTTGCAGAACCTGTCTCGCAGCCGTTGATCCCACCGTTCTTACCCCGGATGATTCATCGGCTTGCGCTGCCGATCGTGCTGCTGTGGCTGGGACTAACCGTGTTCGTGAACGTCACGGTGCCGCAGTTGGAGGTCGTCACCAGCCGTCACGCGGTGTCACAGAGCCCGAACGACGCACCGGGGATGATCGCGATGAAGAAGGTCGGATCGACCTTCGGCGAAATCGATAAGGACGGGAAGTTTCATCCCGAATTCAACTCCGACACCTCGGCGATGATCGTCCTGGAGGGCCAGCAGAAGCTCGAGGCTGCCGCGCACGAGTATTACGGCGAGATCGTCAAGAAACTCCAGCAGGACCCCCACGTTCAGCACGTCCAGGATTTCTGGAACGACCCGCTGACTGCTGCGGGCTCGCAAAGCCCGGATGGAAAAGCCGCCTATGTCCAGGTCTACCTGGAAGGAAACATGGGTCAGAGCAAATCCACCGAGTCCATCGAAGCCGTGCGCAAGATCGTGAACTCGGTGCCAGCACCACCGGGGGTCAAGGCCTATGTCACCGGTGCCGGTGCGCTGATCGCCGATCAGTCTCATGCGGGTGAGAAAGGCGTCAAGACGGTCACGCTCATCACCTTCCTGGTGATCATCGTGATGCTGCTTTTTGTCTACCGCTCGGTGAGCACTGTTTTCATCACGTTGTTCATCGTGATGGTCGAAGTGGCCGCGGCCCGCGGTGTCGTCGCGTTCCTCGGGAATTTCGGGATCATCGGGCTGTCCACCTTCGCCAACAACTTGCTGGTGTTGCTGGCGATCGCCGCCGGAACGGACTACGCGATATTCGTAATGGGTCGATATCACGAAGCACGTGGCCTCGGCGAGGACCGAGAACAGGCCTTCTACACCATGTTTCACGGCACCGCACACGTCGTGCTGGGCTCGGGGCTGACCGTCGCCGGCGCGATGTATTGCTTGAGCTTTACCCGGTTGCCGTGGTTCCAGACGATGGGTGTGCCTTGCGCGGTCGGCTTGCTGGTCGCGGTGTTCGCGGCGTTGACCCTGGGCCCGGCGGTGCTCGTGGTAGCCAGCTTCTTCAAGCTCCTTGATCCGAAGCGGATACTGCAAACGCGGAATTGGCGGAGGCTCGGAACCGCGGTCGTCCGTTGGCCCGCACCGATTCTCGCGGTGACGATCGCGATCGCCCTCGTCGGTCTGCTCGCCCTGCCGGGATACACGACGGACTACGACAACCGCCACTACTTGCCACCGGAGACTCCGGCCAACGTCGGTTATGCCGCGGCCGAGAAACATTTCAACCAGGCCCGGCTGAATCCTGAGCTGTTGATGATCGAAACGGATCACGACCTGCGCAATTCGGCCGACTTTCTGGTGCTGGACAAGGTGGCTAAAGCCATCTTCCACATACCCGGTATCGGTCGAGTCCAGACCATCACCAGGCCCCTAGGCACTCCACTCGACCACAGCACCCTTGCTTTCCTGTTGAGCGCGCAAAGCGCCGGCCGGATCCAGACCCAGCATTACCAGGACGAGCAGGCGAACAACCTGCTGAAGCAAGCGGACGAGCTCAAGAAAACGATGGCAACTCTGCGCGAGCAGATGCAGGTCACGCAGGACCTGAGCAACACCACGCACGAAACCACCAGGCTCACAAAAGAAACCGTGCGGATCACCGAGGCGCTGCGCGATGACATCGCCAATCTGGATGATTTCTTTCGGCCGATTCGTAGCTACTTCTACTGGGAGAAGCACTGTTTCGACATCCCGGCCTGCTGGACGCTGCGGTCCATCTTCAACGCGCTCGACGGCATCGACCAGGTCAGCGAGAACGTTGAGGAGCTCAGCAAGAACCTCGACAAGTTGGATCAGATTCAGCCGAAGCTAGTGGCGCTGATACCACCGCAGATCGCCAGCCAGGAGCGAAATCTCGACACCATAATGTCGAATTACGCGACGACGAAAGGTCTCAACGACCAGCAGAAAGCGTTGTCCGACAATGCCACGGCCATGGGCGATGCCTTCGACAAAGCCAAGAACGACGATACGTTCTATCTGCCGCCGGAGGCCTTCGACAGCCCGGATTTCAAGCGGGGTCTGAAACAGTTCATGTCACCCGACGGCCACGCCGTTCGTCTGATCATCTCGCACGAAGGCGATCCGGCAACCCCCGAAGGCATCGCTCACATCGACCCGATCAAGCAGGCGGTGCACGAGGCCATCAAGGGCACCCCTTGGGAGGGGGCGAAGGTCTATCTCGGCGGCACCGCAGCGCTGTACAAGGACATGCGTGACGCCTCCAACGTCGACCTGATGATCGCCGGAATAGCCGCAGCCACCTTGATTTTCATCATCATGCTGGTCATCACCCGAAGCGTTGTCGCGGCCCTGGTCATTGTTGGGACCGTGCTGCTTTCGCTGGGCGCCTCCTTCGGCCTTTCGGTACTCGTGTGGCAGTACATTCTTGGAATCAAGTTGCACTGGATGGTGCTGGCGATGTCGGTCATCCTGCTGTTGGCGGTGGGCTCTGACTACAACCTGTTGCTGATATCCCGGTTCAAAGAGGAAATTCATGCCGGGCTGAAGACGGGCACCATCCGCGCCATGGCCGGCTCGGGTTCGGTGGTGACCGCTGCCGGACTGGTCTTCGCCGCCACCATGGCCTCGTTCGTGTTCGGCCCGTTGCGGGTCATGGCCCAGGTGGGTACGACGATCGCGCTGGGCCTGTTGTTCGACACCCTGATCGTGCGGTCGTTCATGACACCCTCGCTGGCCACCCTGCTCGGGCGTTGGTTCTGGTGGCCGCAGCACGTCCGTCCGCGGCCGGCCAGCACGATGCTTCGGCCGACCGGGACTCGCCCGGCGGTTCGCGAGCTGCTGCACACGGATGCCGACGAAAGCCCGCCCAGCGGGCTGGTGCAACAGCGGTAATTGTCCGTGGGGCCTTTGGACGGACGAGTCGCGCTAATCACCGGTGCTGCCCGCGGGCAAGGGCGTTCGCACGCTCTGGCGCTGGCAGCCGAGGGAGCCGACATCGTCGCGGCGGATGCTCCCGGTCCGATGAAGGATCTGACGTATCCGCTCGGCACCGAAAGCGATCTGCACGACACGGCCGAGCTGGTGGAAAAGCTGGGCCGCCGCTGCGCTCCGATAGCCGTCGACGTGCGCGACTCGGCCCAGGTTAATGCCGCCGTCGAGCAGACAGTGCAGGACTTCGGCAGCCTCGACATCGTTTTGGCCAATGCCGGCATCGTCAGCACCGGAGTGTTGGAAGACGTGAGCGATGACGTGTGGCACCAGCTCGTTGACACCAACCTCACGGGTGCGTTCAACACGCTGCGCGCGGCCATACCGGTGATGCGCCGCCAGCAGTTCGGCCGGATCGTGGTGACGTCCTCGATGGGCGGGCGAATGGGCATCCCGGAGCTCGCCGCCTACAACGCCACCAAGTGGGGCGTCATCGGGCTGGCGAAATCCGTTGCTCTGGAGGTCGCCAAAGACGGCGTCACCGTCAACGTCATCTGCCCGACGACCACCCAGACGCCGATGGTTCAGCCCGAGGGCGGTGACGACATTCCCGACGACCTGGTGCGTCGCATGATGAGAGCCAACCCGATACCGCAGCCCTGGCTTCAGCCCGAGGACGTCAGCCGCGGAATCGTCTACCTGGTCACGGATCCCGGAGTGATCACCGGAAGCGTGCTAGAGATCGGCCTCGGCGGTAGCGCCCGCATTCACTGATACCTCGGCAGCGGCGCGGTACTGGCTTCTTGTCCATTGCGGCTTCCATTCAGCAGCTCACGAACAGCCGGGCGGGGACCGCTGGGCCGAAGCATCGTACTGGCCGGACGGGGCCGGACCTTGATCGGCCACCAGAACCAGCGTCCCAGCAACGCGGCGATGGACGGCGTCATGAACGAGCGGACCACCAACGTGTCGAACAGCAGACCCATGCCGACAGTGGTTCCCATTTGGCCGATGATCCGCAGGTCGCTGACCACCATGGAGCACATCGTGAACGCGAACACCAGACCGGCGGACGTCACCACCTTGCCGGTGCCGCCCATGGCGCGGATGATGCCCGTGTTGAGCCCGGCGTGAATCTCTTCCTTGAACCGAGATACCAGTAGCAGGTTGTAGTCAGATCCCACCGCCAAAAGGACGATGACCGACATCGCCAACACCATCCAGTGCAGCTGGATCCCTAGGAAGTACTGCCAAACCAGCACGGAGAGCCCGAAGGACGCGCCCAACGAAACCGCAACCGTGCCAACAATAACCAGGGCGGCAATCAAGCTTCGGGTGATGATCAACATGATGATGAAGATCAGGCACAGCGCACCGATCCCGGCGATCCACAGATCGTATTTCGAGCCGTCCTTCCAGTCTTTGAAGGTGGCGGCGGTACCGGCTAAGTAGATCTTGGCATCCTCAAGAGGAGTTGCCTTCAGCGACTCCTCGGCGGCTTGTTTGATCAAGTCAACGCGCGCAAGGCCTTCCGGCGTCGCGGGATCGCCCCGATGCGAGATGATCAACCGCACGGCCTTGCCGTCCGGCGAGAAGAAATTGTTCAGTGCGCGTTGGAAGTCCTTGTTCTTGAACACTTCTGGCGGCAAGTAGAACGAGTCGTCGTTTTTGGCGCGGTCGAAGGCTTTACCCATCGCCGTCGCGTTGTCGCTCAGTTCGTCCATCTGGCCGAAGATCCCGGACATGGTGCTGTGCATGGTCAGCATCATCGTCCGCATGGACTCCATGCTGGCGATCATCGGCGGGAACTCCGCGATCATCTGCGGCATCAGAGCATCGAGTTGATCGAAGTCCTTAGTAAGAACCTGAAACTTGTCATCGATCTCGTCGACGCCGTCGACGGCCTCGAATACGGATCGCAGCGAAAAGCATATCGGGATGTCGTAGCAGTGCTTTTCCCAGTAGAAGTAGCTGCGGATCGGCCGCCAGGTGTCCTCGAAGTTTGCGATGTCGTCGCGCAATTCCTCTGTGACAGCCTGCATTTCCTTCGTCTCGCCGACCATCTTGTGCGTGGTGTTTGTGAGCTGCACCATGAGGCCGTACATGTGCCTCATCCGATTCATTGTGTCCTCGAGTTCATCGGCCTGCTTGAGCATGTCGTCCATCCGGGCTTTTTGGAACTTCATCGTCTGTACCTGCCCGGCATTTTGCATGCTGAGCTGGAACGGAATCGACGTATGTTCCATCGCCGTGCCCTCGGGGCGAGTGATGGCTTGAACTCTGGAGACACCTGGAACATGCAAGATGCCTTTGGCCAGTTTGTCGAGGACCAAAAAGTCTGCCGGATCGCGCAAATCGTGGTCCGCGTCGACCATCATGACTTCGGGCATCATTCGAGCCTGGGAAAAATGACGCTCGGCGGCGTCATACCCCTTATTAGCGGCGATATCGTGGGGTATATATAGCCGATCGTTGTAGCTGGCTCGATATCCGGGCAGCGTCAACAGCCCGACAAGTGCGATCGCAACTGCCCCAGCGAGAATGGGCAACGGCCAGCGCACGATGGCGGTGCCCACCCGGCGCCAGCCACGCACCTGCATCTTTCGTCTGGGGTCGAACAAACCGAAGCGTCCACCGACGACGATCACGGCCGGAACCAGCGTGAGCGCCACCGCCACCGCCACGAGCATGCCGACTGCACAAGGCACGCCCAGCGTTTGGAAATACGGCATCCGGCAGAAGCTCAGACAAAATATCGCGCCGGCGATCGTCAAACCGGAGGCCAAGACAACGTGCGCAACGCTGCGATACGTCGTGTAGAACGCGGTCTCACGATCCTCGCCAACCTGGCGGGCCTCTTGATAGCGACCGAAAAAGAATATGCCGTAATCGGTTCCGGCCGCAATCCCGAGGGACACCAGGAGATTAACGGCAAATGTTGAGAGCCCGATCAGTTCGTGGTACCCGAGAAACGCGACAATTCCTCGTGCCGCCGTCAGTTCGATGCCGACCATGATGAGCAGAAGAAACACTGTGATGACGGAGCGGTAGACAAGTAGCAACATGGTAACGATCACCAAAAGAGTGACAGCAGTCATCTTGAAGAGGGTTTTGTTGCCACTGTGATTCATGTCCTTGACCAACGCCGCCGGGCCGGTCACATATGTGGTTACACCTTTTGGCGGGGGCGTGCGGTTCACGATGCTGCGCACAGCATCCACCGATTCGTCTCCCAAGGTTGTACCTTGGTTGCCGGCGAGGTTGAGTTGAACGTAAACGCATTTACCGTCGGAGCTTTGCGCGCCAGGCGCCGTGAGCGGATCGCCCCAAAAATCCTGGACGTGTTGCACGTGCTTCGGATCGTCTCTTAGCTGACGAACCAGGCTGTTGTAATACCGGTGCGCATCGTCGCCGAGTTTCTGCTGGCTTTCCAAGACGATCATCGCGAAACTATCGGAATCGGATTCCTTGAATTTCTGGCCCATGCGCTCCATCGCCTGCACCGACGGCGCATCTTTGGGGCTCATCGACACCGAACGTTGCTTTGCGACCTGCTCCAGCGGTGGAACGGCGGTACTGACCAGGAAGACGATCGCCAACCACGCCAGGATGATTGGAACCGCCAGCCGATGGATCGTCCTCGGCACGAATGGCGGTTTGGTGTGTTCGCCGCTCCTTTGGTCGCTAATCATGCGCCCTTCAGCACGCAGTAGGTGAAAGCGTTCACCTCATGCGTGATCTTTTCGGCTTTGACCACACCGTCAACCACAATCCGGCATCCGATGCTGTTGCTATTGCCCTGCGCCACAATGTTTCCCATTACCGCCGGCGAAGTCGTCGTGAGGTGCAACGACCAGGGCAACTGCGCACCATCGACCCGCTTCGGATCTGCGTTGACATCGAAATAGCTGATGTCCGCCACGGTGCCCGGGGGCCCGAAAACCTCGTACGTCAGTTGCTTGGGATTGAACGGCTTGCTTTTGTCGGTCGCACTGTCGGAATACGAAGGGCGCTTTTCAGAGCCGAAAATGCCATGAATCCGCCAGACCGTGAACCCCCCGAGGCCGACGACCACCACTATGACGAGCGGAATCCAGGACCGCTGCAGCACCCTGAAAATTGGAATCCCCTTCACCTGTTGCGCTCTTTCTGGTCGGCGACGTCCCACCTGGCACGCCACCCATCGGTACATCGAACGCGGCGGGGCGTCTCAGGGCGTCTGCGTAAACAGTCACCTCGACCGAGCGGCGGCAGCAAGGAGGCACCACCGAACCCTGACGAGTAAACCATGCCGAAGGCAGGTGATTGTTGACTCCTTTCCAATAGCTCGTCACTGCACTGTGGGCCGATACTTCCTTAACGCATGCTACGTGCGTAAACGGACGCTACCGGGTTAAACGGCCACCCGCAATGCGCTGACGTGCGCTATTCTCGCGCGGTGCCGCCGCTCACCTTCCAGCGCGCCCGCACCGAGGACAAGAAGCGCCAACGTGCCGCGGCGTTGGTGGAGGCCGCCCGCTCGCTGGCGCTGGAGTCCGGCGTCGCGTCGGTGACGTTGACCGACGTCGCGAGCCGGGCCGGCGTGCACTATTCCGCGGTGCGCCGCTACTTCACCTCTCACAAAGAGGTGCTGCTTCATCTGGCCGCCGAAGGATGGGTGCGCTGGTCGAACACGGTCTGTGAGACGTTGCGCGAGCCCGGTCCGATGTCGCCGGCGCGGGTCGCCGAGGCGTTAGCCGACGGTCTGGCTGCCGACCCGCTGTTCTGCGATCTGCTCGCCAACCTGCGCCTTCACCTCGAGCACGAGGTGGAGATCGACAGGGTTCTCGAGGTCAAGGAGATCAGCACCGCGGCGGTCACGTCGCTCGCCGAAGCGATCGAGCATGCGCTGCCGCGGCTGGGACGTGCGGGCGCATACGACGTCCTTCTCGCCGCTTATTCGCTGGCAGCGCCGCTGTGGCAGGCCGCTAACCCGCCGAAAAGGCTCGCCGAAGCCTACGCGGAGGCGAAGGCCACCGACCTGCCGCCGGACTGGAACATCGACTTCACATCCGCATTGACACGATTGATCACCGCGACGTGCGTTGGCCTGATGGCCGAGCCGCGATAGAGACCTACCAGTTCCACACCGACATGTCGCCGGCCGGGTAGTTCTGGCAGTTCTCGGTTTCCTTGGCGACGACGCCCTTGTTGTTGAAGAAGAGCTTCATGTGGTTGGGCCAGGCCAGATTCAGCGGATCGATCTGGGGTGCATAGAAGTTAGCCGAATAGGCCCTGCGGTCTGCCGACGACAACGAGAAAAACCAGTGCACCTTGTCCTGGGTTGCCTGCGCAACGTTTTGGTGATTGTCGTAATCGGCCATGTAGCGCTGGTAGTACACGGGCTCGAAATCGCGTGCAGCAGCCATGATTTGCTCAGCGGTACAGGTCGTCGCGATCATTCTCCGAGGGATCGGGAAGTCCTCCGTGGAGTCGTTGGACGCGCAGCCGGCGCACGGCGCGAATCCGGGATCAGCGGTGGCGACCCGGGGGAAGGCGGTGACGGCGGCGCTCAGCGCGAGCGCTGCAACGGCCATGCTGACGACTAGGCCCAGACGAGAAAGACGCATTCGGTTACTATAACGCTTTCGTAAAGGCTGTGCTTAGCCTCCCTAGACATCTGAATCGTCGCTAGCCGGCGGGCTCGATTTCCAGCCCGACGTGCACCTTGTCGATTCCGCCTCGCACGATCGAGTGCGCATAGAACCACGGGGCGTGGTACCAGTACCGCTTGAGCACCGCGTTGTAGACCCGCCGCGTTTCGGACTTCGGCAGCACCCGGGCGACGCCCTCGACCTCGTCGCTCTTCGGCTTACCCAGCGCTCCGCTCTTGGCGATCGTCACCCGGGGAGTGTTTTTGATCCGCTTGGTTTTCCACGAGCCGTCGTCGGTGATCACCAGCAGTTTGCCGCCCTCGGGCACACCCCAGATCGCTGTCGGCTTGGGCCTGCCGTCCTTGGTGAAGGTGGTCAGCAGCAGGTACTTGGATTTGATGACGTCCTGAAACGTGAGAGCCATGCTCTTCTTTATATCCGTCGGGTCTGTCGGCTGCTCGCCGGTCAGTCGATGGCGAGCTCGCGTCGCTCGATCAGGTCGCTCAGACCCTTCGCGCCGAGTCGCTCGCGGAACGCCTGCGCCGTGTAGCCGACGGCAGTCGCGTCGGTTCGAGCCCGCACGGTCGCCGACCGCGGCAGGTTGAACAGCACGCCGATTTCGCCGAAGTAGTCGCCTTCTCCGGCAACCTTCACCAATTCCTCACCGCCGTCGGCTAATTCGCGCACAATGTCGAACTCTCCGTTTGAGACGACGTAGATCAGTTCGCCCATCGTGCACTGTTCGAAGAGCACCTCGCCGGCCTTCAGATGAACGGTTTCGGGTGGCCGATTCGCCGACGCCAGCGTGGGTACCATCTCGACGACGTGATCAGCCATCGGCAATATCCGGCTGTCGTGGGTCGCGACCACCACCACGCGTTCGCCCGAGGCGAGCGAGCGGATCAGCCGCAGCACCTCCTCCACCTGGATGAAGTCGAGGTGGGCGGTCGGCTCGTCGGCCAGGATCAACGGCGGCTCCAGCGCGATCGCCCGGGCGACCGCGACGCGCTGCTGCTGCCCGCCGCTGAGGTCACCCGGCCGGTGTTTCATCCGTTCCGCGAGATTGACCTGCGCCAGAAGTTCTTCGGCACGCTGGCGCGAGGCCGCGCGTGACCTGCCGGCCGCGCGCAGCGGGACCATCACGTTCTCAAGGGCGGTCAGGCTCGGCACCAAGTTGAAGGCCTGAAAGACGATGCCGACGTGGTCGCGTCGGTACCTGGCCAGCTCACGGCCGTCGAGCGTGGTGACATCGACGCCACCGAACATGATCGCGCCGCTCTTCGGCCGCAGGATGCCGCCGAGGCACGACAGCAACGTCGTCTTCCCGCAGCCGCTGGGCCCGAGCAGGATCACCAGCGAGCCGGCCGGCACGTCGAGGCTCAAGCCATTGATCGGCCGGACCGCGTACCCGCCACTGGAGTACTCAACGACGAGGTCCTCGATGCTGAGATCGCCCACCGCTCAAGGACCTCCGAACGCGAGCGCGGGATCGACCGCCACCGCGCGCCGCAGCCCGGCGACGCTGGCCAGCAGACCGATCGCGACAGCGATCGCCGGTAACGTCAGATAGGCACTCATCGGCACGGCCACCGTCATCGGGAACAGCGGTGCCAACACTTGCGTAAGGATGACGCCCACCGCCGCGGCGAGCAACGCGACGACGACGGCCTGCAGCGCGAGCCCCGCCAGCACCGACCGCGTCGGCACCCCGATCGCTTTGAACACCGCGAAGTCGCGCATGCGCTCGAGAGCCGAAAGGTACACCACTGACCCGACGATCAGCACCGCCACGATCCACAGCAACACGGCCACCATCGTGATCGCGCTGCCCGCCACCTTCATTGGCCGCAGCAGGTCGGTGACACCAGCGGAACGATCAAGGGCTTGGTAACCCTCGGGGACCTGCTGAGGTATGCCGACGATCCCAATCGAGGTGACCATCGGCTGACCGTTATAAGCCAGCTGCTGTAGACCCTCGGTTGTCAGGAAGATGTTGGGCGTCTTCGCAAGTGCGGTGGAATTGGGCACAATCCCGACGATCCGCAACGTGTGCGCACCGACCTGCAAATTGTCACCGATGTGGCGGCCCAGTGTGCTCGACACCGCGACCTCGTCCGGTGTCATCGGTGCTTCTCCTTGCGAGACAACCGGCATCCCGGGTCCGTGCTCCGGCGCTCCGAAGGCCGTGGTGTTACGCGTTGCCGAGCCCTCCCTGATCGCCAGCGCCGCGGTGGCCAGCGGGGCGGCGGCGGCCACGCCCGGCTCACCGGCCACTCGGGCCAGGTCAATTTGCGCGAACGGTGTCGATCCCAGAAACGGTCCGGCCGCACCGAATTTGACGACGAACCTGTCGACGCCCAGGGAGTCGACGGCCCGCTGCGCCTCCACCCGAAAGCCGTTGGCAAGACCGGTCAGCACGAGCGTCATCGCGAAGATCAATCCGGTGCTGACGATCGCGATGACGAGGCGCCGCGTTCGCCATTGCATATCCCGCAAGGCCGCCGACAGCATGCCCGGAAGATTACCGATGACCAGGCATTTTCGGGCCGTGTTCAGCCATGTTTCTAGATCAATCTCATGGCATCGCCTCCGCCCAGGCGATGTGTCCCTCGAAGCCAAGCGATGTCGCCATGTTGCGGTAGCGATTCAGGAAGCCCAGGTATTTCACACCTTCCCCGCGCGCCAGCGCCAACAGGGCGCGCAGCCGCAGCAGCCAGACCTCGCGCAACGCCGACTCCTCGGTAGGTGCCGCCGCCAACCGCTCGATCGTGGCCTCGGCCTCGGCGATGTCGCTCTCGGTGCCGACTTCGAGCAGCGTTTCCACCAGCACGCCTGTCGCCGGAATTCCCGGGCCCCGCAACGGTTCTTCGCCGAACAACCGATCGACCCCGGCGCGGATCAACGGGATCGCGCCTTCGCGGTCGCCCTGCCGAGCCTTCTCCCGCGCCGAATAGACGTCGGCGAACATCTGTTGGTGCCCAGCAGGGATGGCGGTCGCGGCCACTGCTGATCCGCAACCGTGGCAGAACCGCACATCGTCCAGGAGTTCAGTCCCACACGTGCGGCACGCCGTTGTGGCCGTCATCCGACCCTCCGCCGCTCGCCCCTCGATTTTCCTGGTTTTCCAGGATAGGTCGCAGGACGGCTCTCGGAGGGGTTGTTGGCGGAGTTAGGGTGTGATGATTGCGTTAAGGACAGTGCAGATGAAGCCAGATGAACACGTCGACGAGTCCGTCACCACGCTGGAAGACCTGCGGGGCGATTTAGCGCTGCGCTACAAGCGAACAGCGACCGGCGGAGCCTCGGTTGACCCTGCGATCGTAGAGTCCGACATGGCGGCCCTCGATCGCGACGGCTATGTCATTTGGGAGAACCTGCTCAGCGCCGAGGACTGCCGGCAGATCCGCGACGTGGTGTGGCCGTGGCTGGGGCACACCGGCCGTAATTCGTTCGAAGGCCGTCGCACCCAACGCATCTACAGCGTGTTGAGCAGGACGCGGGTGTGCGACGGGCTTGCCGATCATCCGCGGGTGCTGGCCGTGCTGGACCGGTTACTGATGCCCAACTACTTGCTTTCGGCGTTGCAGGCCATCAACATTCAGCCCGGAGAGGCCGCGCAGCTCGCTCACCACGATGACGGGTTCTACCCGGTACCGCGTCCGCGTGAGCCGTTGGCCGCCGCGACGATCTGGGCGATCGACGACTTCACCGCCGACAACGGCGCCACGGTGCTCTATCCGGGCAGCCACCGGTGGGGCAAGCGGCGACCGAGACCCGATGATCCGTCGATGCCGGTGGTGATGCCCGCGGGCTCGTGCGTCTTCTTCGTGGGCACCCTGTGGCACGGCGGCGGCGGCAACACCACGAGCCGCGATCGTCTTGCCGTCACCGCGCAATACTGTGAACCGTGGCTGCGGCCGATGGAGGCCTACACGCTGTCGATCTCGCGGGATATTGCTCGGGAGGTCTCGGATGACATTCGCCGCATGCTCGGCTACAGCATCCACCCGCCGTTCGTCGGTGCGGTCGACGGCCTGCATCCGCTACGGCTGTTAGACGAACCGTAGGCGCTCAGGTATGGCGGGCGGCTTCCTGGACGAGCTGCACCCGCGAGCTCAGGCCGAGCTTGGTGTAGACGTGGGTCAGGTGCGATTGCACGGTGCGCGGTGAGACGAAAAGCCGTGCGGCGATGTCGTTATTGGCCAGTCCTTCACTGACCAGTTGCACCACTTGACGTTCGGTCGGGGTCAGGGATCCCCAGCCACTGGTGGGGCGTCTGCGCTCGCCGCGGCCGCGCTGCGCATAGGCGATCGCCTCCTCGGTGGACAGCGCGGCGCCCTCGGCCCACGCGGCATCAAAGTCTTTGTCGCCCATGGCTTCTCGTAGCGCCGCGACGCACGCCTCGTAGCCGGCGTCAAAGATCTTGAACCGGACGACGCCCATCCGTTGCCGGATGGCTTGTGCCGCGCCGAAAAGTCGCGCGGCCTCGGGGTGACTGCCGGCATCACCGGCCAGACCCCCGAGACATTCAAGAACGTCCGGGATGACCAGGTAACCCTCAATTTCGGCGGCTATCGCGAGCGCGTCGTGGGCATCGCGGTCGCCTTGTTCTGGCTCCCCTTGCGCAATCGCGACGCGAGCCCGCGTGACCAGCGCCAACATCAGGAAATAGCCGCTCGTTGCCGTCACCGCGTCGTCGGCCCAGCGGCGGGCGGCGACCAGATCCCCACTCGCCAGTGTGGCCCGCGCAACGTAGATGCGGGTCAATTTCGCCGCCCCGGGAATCGCACTGTGGTGCTGCCAGGCCGCCTTGCTCGCACCGTGTGCCGCCGCAACGTCGCCGGCGGCCAACGCCGCGTCGCTCAGCGCCCCGTACGCGTTGCCCACGGCAATGTCGCCGACCTCGGCGGCGGCCTCGATGGCCGCGTCGGCCGCGGCCCGGGCGGCATCCGTCTCACCCTGCCACGCCAGGCCGTGACTCTGGCCCGTGAGGCTTTGCGCCTTAAAAAACATGTCGTGAGCGGCCTCAGCATCGGCAACTACCGAACCGAGTTGTGCGACGCCGGCGACCAGATCGCCCTGCCAAAGCTGTAGTACCCCGAGGCACCAGCGGCACTGACGGGAGACGTACCGGTCACCGATCGCGTCGGCGAGATCGCGTCCTTCTTCGGCGGCCGCACCTCCCGCGACTGGGTCACCCTCCGTGATCGCGACGAGCGCCTGCCAGGCGAGGATCTCGCCAAGCCGCCACCGATCGTCCAACTCCCGGGCCAGGCCGATCGCCTCGGCCAGGTACGGCCGGGCTGTCTCGGCACTCACGGCGGCGATAGGGCCGCAGGCGGTCAACGCCCGGACCAGCAGGGCCGGATCGTCGACCTCGCGGGCGATCGCCAGGGCGTGCTGAGCCTGATCCAGGCTGTCCGCGGCGCCCATATGGGCGGCGAACAGGGCCCTGTCGGCGAACGCCCGCGCGCGCACCGCAGCCGCCACCTCGTGGTGCTGCGCGTCGAGGTCGGCCAGGGCGACGTCGAACCAGGCCAGCCCTTCCCGGGGGCGGCCCCGCGCTCGCCACAGCGGGTACAACGACGACGCCAGCGCCAACGCCAGCTCGATATCGGAGCTCTCTCGGCTCCAGTTGAACGCGGCGCGCAGATTGTCGATATCGATTTCGGCGTGCTCGACGCGCTGCTCATAATCACTGCCCGCCGGCGCGTCGAGCGCAACGGCCATCGCCGTGTAGTAATCCCGGTGACGCGAGCGCACGGCATCGGCCTCGCCGGATTCGCCGAGCTTTTCCAGCGCGTATTGGCGCACCGTCTCGAGCAACCGGTATCGCGTTCGGCCACTGCTGTCTTCGGCGACCACCAACGATTTGTCGACCAGCAGGGTGAGCTGGTCGACAACTTGGTAGCGCGCAAGCCCATCGGCGCCTGCGACGGCCTGGGCCGCATCGAAGTCGAACCCACCCAAAAACGCGGCGAGCCGACGAAGCAGGATCCGTTCCGTTTCGGTAAGCAGGGCGTGTGACCAGTCCACCGAGGCGCGCAGCGTCTGCTGGCGACGCACCGCGGTGCGCGCACCACCGGTCAACAGCCGAAACCGGTCATGCAGGCTGTCAAGGATCTCGGCCACCGACAACGCCCTGACCCGTGCTGCCGCCAGCTCGATCGCCAGCGGCATTCCGTCCAGACGGGTGCAGATGTCCGCGACGGCGGCAGCGTTGTCGTCGTTGATAGTGAAGTCGGTGTGAGCCAGCCGCGCCCGGTCTGCGAACAACTCGATCGCCTCATCGGCCATCGACAGCGACGGAACGCGCCACGTCAATTCACCCGGCACACCGATCGGCTCACGACTCGTCGCTAACAGTGTCAGCCCCGATGCCCCACCCAACAGGGCCACAACCAACTCGGCACACGCATCCAACAGATGCTCGCAGTTGTCCAGCACCACCAGAATCCGTCGGTCGCGCACAAACCGCAGCAGTGTCTCCATGGTGGAGCGACCCGGCTGGTCGGGCAGTCCCAGTGCGCGCGCTACCGTCATCGGCACCAACTCGGGATGGGTGATGGGCGCCAGATCCACATACCAGACACCCTCGGCGTATTCGCCCGCCAGCCGGTTGGCGACTTCTACCGCCAGGCGGGTCTTGCCCGACCCACCCGCACCCGTCAGGGTGACCAATCGGCTCTGTGTCAGCAGTTTGCCTACTTCGGCAAGCTGCGCGCTGCGACCCACAAAACTGGTCAGCTGAGCCGGAAGATTATGCGCAGCAACGCTTTTAGCCGTTCGTAGCGGCGGAAAGTCGTTGCGCAGATCGGCGTGACACAGCTGGACGACCCGTTCCGGACGAGCAACCCCGCGCAGCTCGTGACTGCCCAGATCGGTCAACCAGACATCGGGGGGCAGCGTGTCCGCGACCATTGCCTCCGTCGCACCCGAGAGCACCGTCTGCCCGCCGTGGGCCAGGTTGCGCAGCCGCGCCGTCTTGTTGATGGCCGGGCCGATGTAATTGTCTTCACCCCGCAACTGCACCTCGCCGGTATGCACACCGATCCGCAAGCTGATCGGCGCCAACGGCGCCCGCTGTAGTCCCAGAGCACACGCCACCGCATCACTGGCCCTCGCGAACGCCACCACAAAGCTGTCGCCCTCACCCTGCTCCAGCGGGCGCACCCCGCCATACGTGACCACCAGATCGGACAGCGCCTGATCCAGCCGCGTGAACGCCGCCGTCATCTCCACGGGTCGGCTCTCCCACAACCCGGTGGAGTTCTCGACATCCGCCAACAGCAGCGTCACGGTGCCCGTCGGCAAAAGCCCGCTCACACTCAATTCGCTCCAGTCCACCAGCGGCAGCTCCGGGCGTGGATCAATCTCGCTCATGCTAGCCAGCCTGCGGCCACCGCAGGCCCCAAACATCAGCTAAAACGCGTAGAACTACAGCTCCCGGCGCGGAACTTCGCTACCGCCTGCCCGACGCCACCTTCCGTCGCTGTTGGCCGTAGGTGGCTCCGAACTGCGGTACCTCGAGCGGGCCTGCGCGACGAGCGGCGGTGATGGCATTGCGCAGCGGACGAGCCAGGCCCGCGAACGACGCCATATCGAACACCATCGCTGTCAGCAGCCGATTGTGGACGTATCCGAACGAGCTGGCGGTCTCGGGGTCGGCCCAGCCGAGGGTTCCGCCCAGGCCGACATGACCGAACCCCTTGAGCATCCCGGGAACCGGCGACTCGTGGTAGCCGAGGTGAAACGGCATCGGCACCATCATGTTCAAATCCGGTCGCACCCGCGGCTTGCCGACTAGGCCATCGACCAACTCCGCGGACAAGAACTGCGTCCCGTCGATGCTGCCGCCGTTGGCCAGTGCGGCGTACATCTTCGCAAGGCCGCGGCCGGTGACGACACCATTGGCCGCGGGAACCTCGCCGTCCAGGAACGGGATATCGCCCTGCACAAGCGATTTGATGCCAGGGAAATACATTGCGCCCAGAGCACCCGAGAACGGCAGACCGGCCACCTTGGGCGCGACGAAGTTGACAACCGCGTTGGGCCGGGTGCTCTGCGGGGCCAGGATCTGGGCGACCTTGGTCGGCGCGTCGGCCGGAGGCCGGCCCAGATGCAGGCCATCGGTGTTGAGCGGTTGCGCCAGCTCAGTGCGCACCAGCTCACGCATCCCGATACCGGTGACCGCCCGGGCCAGCCCCGAAAGCAGCCAACCGTAGGTCAGCGCGTGATACGCCGGAGCGCCGCGCAGGTGGTCGACCGGTGCCGCGGCCAGCCGCTCCTCCATCAGGAGGTGATCCATCAGCTCCGTCTTGCTGACGCCCTTCAGATGCGACAGTCCGGATCGATGCCGCAAGACGTCGCGGACGGTGATGTCGGATTTGCCGTTCGCCCCGAACTCCGGCCAATACTCCGCAACCGGCGCGTCGTAGCACAGCAGGTCCCGGTCGACCAGGCGGTGAATCACGGTGGACGCGACACCCTTCGTCGCCGAGAACACCATCGCGCCGGTGTCGGCCGTCCACGGTACTTCGCCGGCCCGGTCCGACCAGCCCGTCCAGACGTCGACGACTGGCTTGCCCTCGATGTACACGCACAGGGTTCCGCCACCAAACCGGCGACCCGGAAAGAGCCCGGCGAATATCCGGATCACATTGGCGAAGCGCGGATCGGCGGCACCGTGGACACCGCGGGGCAGGCCGTCATCGGCTTTCAGCAATGTCACATCGCCACGCTGCGACGCCATCATGAGGCGACTCTATTACCCGTAGCGAGCCCGGCGGATCAAAAGGATGGCAACATCTGAATATGACTAGACGCAGCATCGGCCGCGGCATCGCCAGCGCGGCGCTGATGGTTTTGACCTTGTTCAGCGCTCCGACCGCCATGCCTGCCGCGGGCGCCGACGGATGCCCGTACGCCGAAGTGGTGTTCGCCCGCGGCACCGGCGAGCCGGTCGGCCCCGGCGGACCCGGGCAGGCCTTCTTCGACTCGCTGACCGCCCAGCTGCCCGGCAAGTCAGTCGATCTCTACCCGGTCAACTACCCGTCGACCTCTGACTACGTCAACAGCGCGCATGCCGGCGCCGACGACGCGGTCGCCCACGTCCAGGCCACGGTCGCCAACTGCCCGAACACCAAGATCGTGCTCGGCGGGTACTCGCAGGGTGCCGGCGTCATGGACATGACCAGCCACCGACTGTCGCCGCAGGACGCCAATCACGTTGCCGCCGTTGCCCTTTTCGGAAATCCACAGAGCAGCTACGCAAAGAGCTTGTCGGACAGCCAGATTCCGGCGATCGCCTCGGGCTACAGCCCGAAGACCATTGACATCTGCCTGCCCGATGACAACATCTGCGCTGAGGGCGGGAGCATCATCGCGCACCTTGGGTATGTCCCCGGGGCGACGGATCAGGCCGCGACGTTCGTAGCGCACAAGCTCTGACGCCGAGTACCACTATGCCGCGGCCAGCGCATCCAAGATGCTAGTGAGATATTGGTCCACGGTGATGCCGCCTAATAGATTGGACGTCAGCTCGAACGCCGTGTTGCTGCCGAGCCCAAGATCGGTCACCAGCCCACTCAGCGTCGTATCGTCGAGCCCCCCAAAGGTGTTCAGCAGCTGGCTGATCGTCGATTGATCACTGAGTCCGAAGGCGTCGAGCAACCCACCGATTGTCGTGTTGTCGAATCCGGGGATGTTGGCGTACACATCGCTGACTGTGCCGCCTGGGTTGATCCCGAAACCGCTCAGCAGCCCAGAAAGTGACAGGTCGTCGAACGAGAAGGTCTTCAGCGTGTCATCCACCGTGCCGGCGCCGCCATTGAGCCCAATCGTGGTCGCCGCATCGCTCAGCGTCGCGTCGCCCGTGCCGGGGATGGACAGCAGCTGCGTCACCGTGTCGTCGCCGAGACCAGCGGTGTCGGCAAACTGTTCCACGGTGGTGCCGGCGGTAAAGGCATCCGCACTCGGGTCCCAAAGTGAGCCCAACCCGCTGGACTGGATACCAAGAACGCTGAGCAGTTGGCTCGGGGTCACGTCCAGGCCCTGGAGAAAATTGTTGATGTTCATCGGCCCGACGCCCCAGTCACCGAGCAGCGTGTCTACCTCAGTGTTGTTGATCCCCAAGCTGTCCGCCGTTTGGCTCAGTGTGCTGTTGGCGTTGAGCCCGATCAGGTCCCATAGATTCGAGATTGGCTGGTTACCGACGCCCAGGATGGCCGCTGCCTGGCTCAGGGTGTCGTTGGCGCTGAGCCCGAACAGGTTCTCAATGTTTGACAGCGGTTGGTCGTCAACCCCCAGGTCGTCTAAGGCCTGGGTCAATGTCGTGCCGTCACTTAGCCCCGTCACGGCTAAAAGCACCGACACCGGATTTGCGCCCAGGTAGAAGAAACCCGCCAGTTCGTTCAGTGTCACGCTGCCGAGCCCCGTCACGGACAGCAGTTCGTTCGGCGTCAGGCTGCCGAGCTCAATGTCGTTGAGCGCCTGCGGCACAGTTAGCTCGTTGAAACCCGTGAGACGCGCATTCTCGCGCAGCAGATCGACGAAGACGATTTCTAACGATGTGATGAACGCCGTGGGATCGAAGCTGCTGGCCAATGCAACGTCTTGCACCCGCACAACGGGAGCGATGTCAGGCAGCGATGGTTGATGTACGGGAGCGATGCCGATGAGGCCTGTGCTAGCGACGACGGCACCGGTGGCGATCATGCGAGCCGACTTCGTCGAGCGACGATGTTGACGAGAACTGGCTAATTGGCGATATAGCTCGCGAAACCGACGAGACATGGAAGCCCTCCCGGATCCTGAATGGAGGCTGAATTTTTCTTAAGTATTTCTAATCTAGAGTGATCTTGGTCACATGTCAAATTGCGGCGGTCTTCGAAGTCGGGTGGGGCCTTTAGCCAGACCCGCTTTCGGCATGGCCGCTGACGCCCTGGATACCGGCAACCACGTCCGTCAGGTGCGTGATCTGGTCGCGAAGCTGTTCAATCTGTCCGGCTGTCGCGGCTTGCTCGGCGGCGTCGACGTCGGCGAAACTCTGCACCATCCACGTCGCGACCGTCGCGGCGACGATGCCGATGAGACTGATCCCGCCCAGCATCAGCAGGACCGCGATCACCCGGCCCAATGCCGTGCCCGGATAGTGGTCGCCGTACCCGACTGTGGTGAGTGTTGTGATCCCCCACCAGATTGCGTCGCCGAAGTTGTTGATATTCGCGCGCGGGCTCGTCCGTTCTGCCGTGAGCACGCCCAGCGACGCCGAGTAAACGAGCAGGACTGCGTTAACGACCGTGTACACGACGACGCGACCCCGGAAAGCGTCTCCGAACAACTTCTCCATCACCTCGACCAGAACGACCAACCGCAGTACACGCAGCGATTGCACGGACGGGAGCGCGATGATCGCGAGATCCAGCAGATGCCACAAGAACCACCTTGTTCGGTCCTCAGCCAGTATCAGGCGGGCAACGTAGTCGATCACGAAGACGACATACAGGCCGAGCATGATCCAGCCGAGCAGGCGTGCGGTGAAACCATGCGGCCGGGCCAAGACCTGCACCGAGAACACAATCAGAAAGACGAAAGCCACGCTCGCGAGCGGCCACTCAGCCCTTCTTTCCCAGCGCTGCTGCCCATACAGGGTGCTCATGGTCATCCGTCCTTCTTGCGGTCGGTATCTTTGCTCGGCTGAACGCGTTTCGGCTCGCCCGGCATCTTCGGATAGTTGGGCGGATACGGCATGTCGCCGAGCCCGCGTTCCTCGTCGGCCTCGACCATCTCCAGTAGCGGCGCGATGGACTGGTCGACCGAGTCGATCTCGGCCCAGGGATCGTCGCGGCGGGCCACCAACTCGGGCACGGTCGCCATGGTGTAGTCGTCGGGGTCCGCGCCGGCCAGCTCGTCCCACGTCAGCGGCATCGATACGGTCGCGATCGCAGTGCGCCGCACTGAGTAGGCCGAGGCGAACGTGCGGTCGCGCGCGTTCTGGTTGAAGTCGATGAAGATCCGTTTGCCGCGCTCTTCCTTCCACCATGAGGTCGTCACCGCATCCGGTGCGCGGCGTTCCACCTCGCGCGCCAGCGCGATGCCGGCCCGGCGTACGGCGATGAAATCCCAGTCGGTTTTGATGCGCAGGAACACGTGGATACCGCGGCCCCCTGACGTCTTCGGGTAGCCGACCAGTCCGAGTTCGTCGAGCAGCGGCCGAAGCACGTCGACAGCGATGGTCCGGGCCTCGGCAAAGCCGGTGCCGGGCTGCGGATCCAGGTCGACGCGCAACTCGTCGGGGTGTTCGGTGTCCGGGCAGCGGACCTGCCATGGATGCAGGGTGACGGTGCCCATCTGCGCCGCCCACACGATGGAGGCCGGATGGGTCACCTTCAGCGCGTCGGCCGTTCGCCCGGACGGAAACGTGATCCGGCACGTTTCCAAATAGTCGGGGTGGTGCTGCGGAATCCGCTTCTGGTAGATCTCCTCGCCGTCGATGCCGTCGGGGAAGCGCTGCAGATGGGTGGGGCGGTCCCGCAGCGCGGTGAGCATCGGGCCGCGGGCGACCGCGAGGTAGTACTCGACGAGTGTGCGTTTCGTGCCGTTGGCTCCCAGCTTGGGGAAATACACCTTGTCCGGATTGGTGAACCGAACCGCGATCCCGTCGACGTCGAGTTCCTCCGCTGCCGTTGCCATAGGCCGATTCCAGCACAGGGTTCCAGCACAATGTGCAAATGGACTTGCCCGTGATGCCGCCCGTCTCGCCGATGCTGGCCAAGTCGGTTCGGTCGATCCCACCCGAGTCGTCCTACGAGCCGAAGTGGGACGGTTTCCGGTCCATCTGCTTCCGCGACGGCGATCAGGTCGAGTTGGGCAGCCGTAACGAGCGGCCGATGACCCGCTATTTTCCCGAACTGGTCGCGGCGGCCAAGGCCGAGCTGCCCGGGCGGTGTGTGATCGACGGCGAGATCATCATCGCCACCGATCACGGCTTGGACTTCGAGGCGCTGCAACAGCGCATCCACCCGGCCGATTCGCGGGTGCGGATGCTCGCCGAGAAGACCCCGGCGTCCTTCATCGCGTTCGACTTGCTCGCCCTCGGCGATGACGACTACACCGGGCGGCCTTTCGCCGAGCGGCGTGCCGCCCTGGTCGAAGCTGTTGCCGGCGCGGGTCCATCGATTCACGTCACGCCCGCGACCACCGATATGACGACCGCGCAGCGCTGGTTCGACGAGTTCGAGGGGGCCGGCCTCGACGGCGTCGTCGCCAAGCCGCTGGGCATCACCTACCAGCCGGACAAACGCGTCATGTTCAAGATCAAGCACGAGCGGACCGCAGACTGTGTGGTGGCCGGGTATCGGGTGCACAAGTCCGGCGGCGACGCGATCGGTTCGCTGTTGCTCGGCCTCTACAAGGACGACGGGACGCTGGTATCGGTCGGCGTCATCGGGGCGTTTCCGATGGCCGAGCGACGGCGACTATTCACCGAGTTGCAGCCGCTCGTCGTCGATTTCGATGGGCACCCGTGGAACTGGGCTGCCCACGAAGCTGGTGAGCGCACACCGCGTAAGAACGAATTCTCCCGCTGGAACGTAGGAAAGGACCTGTCATTCGTTCCACTGCGACCCGAACGGGTGGTGGAAGTCCGTTACGACCACATGGAAGGCGAAAGGTTCCGCCATACAGCGCAATTCAACCGCTGGCGGCCCGAACGCGACGCGCGGTCATGCAACTATTCCCAACTCGAAACCCCGGTCACCTTCCGCCTTGACGACATCGTGCCGGGCCTCGGATAACGCCAGGTAGCGCGAGTGGTGGCTTAAACAAGTCGAGTAGTAGTCGAGTAGTGAACTACTCGTGTAGGTACACGCGTTCGCTGAAACGATGGTCTCAGCGGTCGAGTCGAGCGGGATCAACAGTCGAGGCGGCATCATGAACAACCTCGCCATTCGGGGCATTCGCCCAATACTGCGACTGATGCCCCGCAGCACGCGACGCGGTGATCGCCGCGTTCCGCCGTGCGACCTATCGGCTCGCCAAACCATGAGCACACCACTCGATCGCGGTTCCGTCGTCCCACTCTGCGCCGTGTGCATTGAAGCTGGCCGCGCAACAGAGGCCACCCACCAGACGAGGGACCACCTGTGCGGCTGCGACCAACACATCCAGCAACTTGAGCAACACGGCCGTGCCGCGATACGCCGACAACGAAGCGCAGAATGGCGTGCGCGCGAAACAAACGGCAACCGGCCGGCGGACTCGCGCGACCAAGGCTTGAGTTCGGAGGACTCTCGTAGCCTCTTGAGGGATCGGCCCCCGCTCACCGCTGCGCAGACGTCGGACTCGGCTGGCTGATTACCCGGGAAAACGCATCTTCCGAATGAATACCGTGTGCCCTGTTTAAGTCTCTTGCCAAGCGGGACATACGAAGTGGACGAGCTGGTGGCGGTGGTCGATGTCGAGCTTGGCGAAGATGCGATAAACGTGTCCCTCCACCGTCCGCACCGAGACCGAAAGCTTTTCGGCGATTTGGCGGTTAGATAAACCAGCCGCAACCAAGTTCGCAATCTCGCGTTCACGGACCGTGATGGGCAACTGCGAGGCCGCTGCATGGACCGTCGGCGTTCGTATTCCGCCCTGCGTGGCCAACCCGTGCGCGCGGGTCGAAGACTTCATTTCCTTGCGACGCCGACGTGTGCGCGCGTGTTCCCGCGCTGCCTGTGCTGCCGCGTCGGCGGCGAGGGCCATTGTGCCCATGTCGGCGAACCGGTCGGCCGCCGCGTCGAGCAAATCGCCGTCGTGGTCGGCCAGGCCGCGAGCGTGCTCCGCGATCGCCTCCGCCAGCGGAGTGTTGAGTGTCTTGGCCAGCTCCGCCAGCCTCGCAATTTGCGAACAGTCATCGAAGCGGACAGCGGTGTGCAGCGCGCGCATCTCGACGGCGTACATCCCGGATTGTCGCGCGATCTGTGCGGCACGCAGCGCATGTGTCTGCGCGGCCATCGTCTCGCCGACGGATGCCCGCTCCCAGGCCCGGGCCAGCTCAAGTTCCGGCAAGAACACCGCGACCTGCGGCCCATAGGCGTCCTCCGACCTGCGCAGGGCCGCGACGGCGGCCGCCCTGTCCCCCCGCGCGCCTTCGGCCTGCGCGGACCAAGCTGATACCAGCATCACCCAGCCTGGCGGAAAACCATGTGACATCGCTGATATCGAATCCTGAAAGGCAGAACACGCGGACGTCAGCGCACCACCGGCAAGGTGCACCAATCCGAGCATGGCGTGCGGAAAGGCGCCTGCAGCAGGCCACGCTCTGGTCATGGAGGCATAGCGTTCCCAAACCCGTTCAGCCGCCTGATTGTCACCTGCGGCCGTCAACGCCACTACCTCGGCCAAACCCATGGCAAAGCGGCACGGTCCCGATTGATCGAAGAAAACTGCGGGCGCCGCATCCGCTACGCGCCGGACTTCGCCAAACCGCCCGATGAGGGCCAACGCCCAACATGTCCACGTTGCGGCCCACGTCCGTATCACCGGTGTCACATCAGATTTGGTCACGGCCAACCCGAGGTCGAGTGCCGTCCGGACGTCACCGGAAAAGTACGCGAACGCCGCTTCCATGGCTGTGATGACCGGGAGCAGCGCCTCAGAGTCAACGCGCGCCCTTAAGTCGGCGAGTGCCAGCCGTGCCGGTTCAACCCGCCTGCAGCTGAAGAAGAGGTTCGCGGCACGCAGACAGCCCCACCGCACGATCATTTGCTCGTCCGCATCACCGGGGTCGACGTCATTAAGCACCGCCTCGACCTCGTCGCCTCGTCCCTGCCAGCCGATTGCCTCGGCAAGCACGAGCGCGGCCGGCAGGCCACCGCCGCGCTCGAACGCGAATCGCGCTAGCGTCTCACCGCAAGCGATGTCCGACATGGTTATCGCGCTCGCCGCGGCATGGATGATCAGGTCGAGGTCCGGCGACAGATCGCTTCGCATCATGAACTGCGCCAGCTGTATCTCGGCGCGCACATCGTGCAATCTTGACCGCTGCCCGTTCGCCTCCAGATTCTTCCGGAGATGCTGTGCCAGCATGCCATTGAGCTTTAGCGAACGCACCACACCGGCGTGTCGGATCGCCGCCTCACCCAAGATGGGGTGATTCAGCCGCGCCACCGTGTTTGACCCGTCGGCAACCACCTGAATTACTCCCCGGCGCTCAAGTGCTCCCACCGCGTCGGCATCGCAAAGTGCCCGCAGGATCTCCCAGTCCAGCACCTCGGCCGCCGCCAGTATCTCGACCGCATCCAACTCCTCTGGCGTGAAGGATTGCAGTCGAAACTCAAGCAGGTCGTGAAGTTGGCGGTCGGCACGCAACGCGCCTCGAAGTTGCCAGCCCGCATCCGTGCGCACCAACACCCCACTTTCCCGACCCGAGCTCAGCAAGCCGCGCAGCAGCAGTGGGCTGCCCGCGGTCCGGTCCTGTAACTCGTTAATCAGCCGGGTATCGACCGCGCCGCCGAGCACGGCACGGGCGAGCGACTCGGTCTGCTCCCGGGTGAATGCTTCAACGCGCAGACTCAGCAACAGCCGCTCTTTCAACAGCGCCGTTACCGCGTCGGGCACTGGGCCGCCGGAGCGGATCGTCACGATCAATCGTGCGTTGCCGCTGACCGCAAGTTGGTGCACCAACGTCGACGACAACGGATCGAGCAACTGCGCGTCGTCGACGACAACGACCAAGTCCTCTTCCAACTCCAGGGTTTTATGCGCGGACGCGAGCATGGCGGCCGGTTCCTGTGCTGCCTCAACCGCTACCGA
>Ga0335072_10002868_pt1 | contig 26362 bp, 28 predicted proteins | sample Lox_Sample_21_FD_206725 | JGI IMG/M metagenome (GOLD analysis project Ga0335072, IMG submission 206725) | Soil microbial communities from Loxahatchee National Wildlife Refuge, Florida, United States - Lox_Sample_2.1 | ecosystem: Environmental > Terrestrial > Soil > Wetlands | place: USA...
GGTATGACGGGGGGGTTAAGCAACCCCACGCGATTTAGATCAAATGCATTTCGATGGGAAGAATTGACCAACCAGCTCCTCGGAATCTGTCATTATCCATGGGTTTGCTTTGGCTACCCTGGCTAGGCAGTCTAAGTACCAGATCTTCGTCGATACCCAGACATGTGGCTGCCGAGCTTTGTGGGACAAAAGGACTGCCTTTACGCCACCAAACACTGTGAGACCCTCCTGAATGGAATTCATGAACACAGCATTCGATAACTGCCCTCCTCCGCAGCGCTCTCCCGCTGTCCTCAGAATGATTTGCCAGTAGCCGATGCAGCTCTTGCTGGCGGACGTCGTCAAGCTTCAATCGGGGTCATCAAGACCAAACTAGCAGACGCCACGGTTGCCGAGGTCATGCAAGTTCTCCTCCCAACAGTCTTCCGCCTGGCCGGGCCGGCCGGGCGCTTCTATAACTATACCTATTCTAGGATAAACCAATACTTGGAAATTATACGTTAAGCCTATTAGATTAAGAGGTGAAGTAGGTATCATTTTGGGAGGCGATCTTTCCTTGGCGACGACCGCCGCCCAGTAGAAGTATCTAGGCAGGCTTCTGACCAGCCCGTGATCAAGCCAACCTCTTAGGAGCACTAGGCCTGCTCGACGAGGTTGATCAATTGCATGCCTTGTCAGGAAGGATCCGCAAAATGTTGATCGGGCGCGCGTATCATATCCCGCGTCACCTTTGCCTCGACTGGACCAGTCTAAGAGCGTTGCATCAATATTGAATGATCTCTTGGTGTAACCGTTTCCAGGTTCCAGCTGTAGCCTTCCAGGCATTAGGCTCCGCTTCTGCCTCTTCCATCCAATGTCCATCACTGAGCATAATAGAAGGGAGTGACTGCATTGTCAAGACTTCGCCTTCTGGAAGCCCCCGTCCACAGGCATGCCTGGTCCAAGCATTCCTCTTGATGGCCCTTGCCAAAACCTAGATGGCTTTTCGAGCTCGGAGTTCGAAAGCACCCCCTCTGGTCGCTTCACTTCTCGAGTGTGCGTCTTGGAAACACATCTGATTCGTGAAGCCAGCAGCGAGCTCCTGGGTTACAAAAAGACGTGCCGTTCCACACCTCAGGACAGCCTCGATGTGCTGTTATTCCGCAACTTCGGGAATTCATAAGACTTGTGTAGCCCCAGGCACTCAGTCACATTCTATCATTTCTTGAGAATCGGTCTGTGACCCAATCTTACCCAACATGACGTCTTCCGATGTTGGGAAAGTGGACCCCAAGGTCGACTACCTCGAACGCAGCACCACGGAAGAAGCCAGCGACGGTCGCCTTGACCGTTTCAGTCTGGCGGAACAGAGGAATATTATCCGTCGCGTCGATCGACGACTGGTGCTCACCCTCGGATTCATGTATTGCGTCAGCTTGATGGATCGCACGAACCTTGGACTTGCCGTTGTCGCCGGGATGGGAGTTGATTTGATGCTCACTGGACCAAGATACTCCATCATTGTACTTGTTTTCTTCATCACATATGTCATTCTTCAGGTAATTGTCTCCGAGAGCTTTTCCGCAAGCCGATTTTGACTACCATGACAGCCCCCGGCGACCGTTGTCTTGCGAAAGATTGGCCCACGCCTATTTCTTCCCACCATCACTCTACTTTTGGGCGCCATGATGGTCTGCTTCGCGTTCGTCAAAGTGTGGAGTTCCCTCGTTCCCCTTCGCCTCGTTCTCGGAATCTTCGAAGCCGGCTTCTTTCCCGGTTGTGCTTATCTCCTGAGTTGCTGGTACCCACGATACGACCTCCAGAAACGGAATGCAGTCTTTTACTTGATTGGCAGCATGCTCTCTGCTTTCTCGGGTATTCTTGCGTACGGGTTCTACAAGATGGATGGACTTGGGGGCGGCCATACCTATCTCGGACAACACTATGGCCCTACAACGGAGGATCCTAATGCTCCCGCAGGCGAACAGGGTGGCATTGCGTAAGTTCACCAATCTCAATGCGCGTGTTCGGGGCTCAATGCTGACTCCCTCCCTCAGCGGCTGGCGATGGATCTTCATCATGCAAGGCTTGATGACCTGTGCACTGGCACTGGGCTCTTACTTCCTCATCGTAGACTTTCCTGAGAAAGCCGCGCACGCTGGCTTCCAGTTGAAATTCCTCAACGAGGAGGAATCCGCCTTCATCGTTGCAAGGATTGAAAAGGACCGCCATGACGCAATCCCCGAACAATTTAAGGTCGGAGCGTACCTCAAGAACGCCTTGGACTTGAAAGTGTGGGGGTTTGCCACTTTATTTATGCTCACAACCACCTGCACCTACGCCATTTCCTACTTTCTCCCCATCATTCTCAACGAAGGAATGGGTTTCTCCGTGGCTGCCACGGAGTGCCTCGTTTGCCCGCCTGCCGTGGCCGCGGCTATTGTCATGTACGGCTGGGCTTATCTGGGAGACAAGCATCATATCAGAGCTCCATTCATTCTGATTGACGGCGCGCTCCTCTTGATTGGTAAGCCGTGCGTATCCCCCGACTCCCCAACAACACAATAACGAACTCACAGGTCTCCCGCTTCTCGGCTTCGCGAAGAACAACGGCGTCCGCTATTTCGGCGCCTTTATCGCCACTATCGCTTGCAATGCCAACGTCCCCTGCGTGCTCACCTACCAGGCGAACAACATCCGTGGCCAGTGGAAGCGCGCTCTGTGCTCCGCCACTTTGGTCGGCGCTGGTGGCATCGGCGGCATTATTGGTAGCACTGTGTTCAGAGACCAAGACAAGCCGGGTTACAGGCCAGGTATCTACGCTACGATGATTTCTGGTGGGCTTATCGTCATCATCACGCTGGTAATGACGTTCAAGTTTGACCGAGCGAATAAGAGAGCAGCAGCTGGAGGCAAGTGGATTGAGGGTCTTGAGGGGTTCAGATACACTTTGTAAATGTGATGTGATGACATGGACGGTTGTGAAGCCTGATGTATGCTGGATCTAGCAAATTCGTGAACACTAATATTTCTCCCATTAAACTATCCCGGTTGTTTCAATGTCTGAAGAAGTAGATCGAGGAATGGTGCTGATGGGTGAGGAAGTGGGGCGTCAATACTTCTCTCCCAGGAAAGAAGCCTCAGGCGGCAAGGCGGCCTCAGGTAGCAAGGTGGGCCGAGTATGCATATATAGATGTCCTCTTCTCAGGTAGGTAGAAATGACAGGAGGAGACAGGATCCCCATCTCACTAAAAGTCTGACGCCCCTGCTGATTGGCCTGATTCGGAGTCCAAGCTGGGAGTATTGGAATGATCTCGAACAAAAGCAGCTGCAACGGCGGCTCAGCAGCAGGTCGAATGGGAAAGTGTGGAATGGCTGATACGCATAGACAAAGGCTGTTGCGAGCAGCGACGACATTGAGTCTGTCTAGTTGTGGAGGTGTACAGACATAGCCACGGCCATTCGCAAGTCATGATGATATACATCCTGGTAGGATGCAGTGCTTTTCCAACAAGAGAAGAAGTTGCAAAGGTTGGTTGGGCTTGATCGGCATTGAGCGTGCATCAAGAGTATGGATATCATCAAGGGCCCCTCTTGATTTTGGAAAAGCAATGAAAGCTGCAACAGCTTGGAAGATCGCGGAATGCTGTACAGTGGGCATGTACAGGTGTGTCAGATGCAGCCTTTCGCTTGTCGGTCAGTGCAATGGGGGAAAGGAGATTCAGAGCAGCGGTCTCAACACGCCGGCCGAAAAGCCTGGCCTAGCAGGCCGGCCTGGGTGGTCTGTGTGGCGCACACCTAGCAAACGCAGCGTAGATGTTGTCATAAGTGGTATAAATCGGGACTTTCTTCTCCTCAATGTAATTCTTCCCCCAAACTTCACCTCCGCGCAAAAAGTCGCAGTTTCAGACCAAAATGGCGAAGTTATTCGATTCGATGGATTGGGTCGATGAGGAGAAGGATCTGAGCACTGTAATAGCTTCCGGTACTCGAATTGCTAACGAAATAGCCCGCGATGACTCTGATAATACTCCTAAGTTACTAATCCGGACAATTGGTGGAAAGAGATACCTGGAAGTCAACTAATCAGCCAACCGACGTGCGGGCTTAAAGATATCCCCAATCTGGCAACACAGGCTAGGAGGCAGCCTCTTACGAACGCGAGCGAGCATTCAGCAGTGTAATATGACTCCTTACGCCTGATCGGAACGCCCTCGGTGACGACCTTATCGAGGCTCTGGAATGCTTGAAAGCGTGGTGGCACAATGGGCTGGTTCCACGCCACTGAAGAAGGCGAAATGTAGAATAGTTGTCTACTCTATAGACGAATTCATCCCGTCTCGGCTCTCTGGATGTCCGCATTTCCAATTAGGAAGGTGTTGTGCCCTTAGCGCAGGTCTGCCAGGCCGGCCAGGCCGGGGTGTTGGAAGCGCTGATTCAGAGTCCTTCGATGGTCATCAAAGCTTGATCAGGATTCTGAAGCAGGGGGTATCATGGCTTTTGTGGTTGCATGCGTCGGAGTAATCCAGATCGAGGAGTAAATTGAGGAGTGCGTATTCTGCAATCGTCTTTAGTAGCGAAGCTGGTCCGCTCCCAATATTTCCTCGCCCTTTCTTATATCGACGTCATGACACTTGATTCCATTGAGACGTTGCAAGGCCGTAGGATAGGGACAGGTCATATTCGCAACTCGGTGCGACCCCGCTTGTCTGGGTAGCTGGTGGGCCTATTAGAGCGCCAAAATTCGAACCAAAGCAACTTCAGGCGAAAACGTTAAGCTTATTTGGTAGAGATGATGTACACTGGTGAAACGTGTACATTGGCGATGCCCATCGAGCATGGGTTTTGCTGACTGTCGAACTGGCGGACCCCACTAGGAACTCAATTTTCTGTGACGGTGCTGACATAAGCTCGCAAGCCGGAATATTGGATGCAGCTGATTGGACAATGGCATGGCTTTTCCACCAACGATTTGAATTTGGCGCCCGCTGGTTTTGACCAGTGATCGAAGGCTCGACAACTTCTGTAAGTGAACAGGTCAATTTTCGGTGTTCGAGGATACCGCCTACTATTGTGGTTGGTAGATGGCGACGAGCTTAATGGCGCCAGTGAAGGAAAGGGTCGAATGGGGGCTGCAGCATTGGGTCTTCTACGTCATCTGCAGTCTGCTAGGCTCCCCAGAAGCGACTTGCCCAACCTGTGTTGGTTGCAGCCTCGAGCATGTACTTCGTGGCTGCTCTGCTTCCAGCAAAGGGGAGTTACCAAGTTCTGCCAAATCAATGCTAACGACGTCTTGGATTTCTGTGACAGAAGGAATGCGGTATCGTTTTCACTACTGCATCTTACCAATTGAAGACAGAGTTTGGCGAGGGCAAGCCGGCGCGGTTCCACCCGTTGAGGGCGACCGGTATCTCTCCCAAGTTTGCCAGTAAACTTCGCGGCCTGTAGATTCGGCCAACCACGGCCACAATAGTCTGAAGGACAATGAGGAAAGCTCAAAGAAGAAGGCTTCTAGAAGCTCTCATTTGAAAGGCTTGGATTACGAATTGAAGTGGCATCTGTATTGTCCTGTAAATACGGTAATTCAAGACAATACCCTTAGTGAAAATGACGCAGAAAGCTTACGCCCCCCACCCACTGGGCAAGCAGGTGGCGATCGCCTGATCGACGAGCGGAAAGTCGGTTCGGTGCCGTGACAGCCAGTGGCTCCCCCTCCTTTCACAATGGAATTTCGCTTGCCCACGCTTCGACCATGTCTCCGAGGCCGAGTACGCTAAGCTGGTCCCCACAATCATATGCACCGCTTTATGCAAGCAAAAGAGTGAGCGAGAACTAACAATCCTAGCCCACACTAGCAGGCTACCGATGCTCTCTTACTAAAGGTGCCGAGTCAAATGCCTTTCCCATACACTAGCTCTCGACGCCTTGACAGGCTGACTGAGCTTCATTAACGTGTCATAGTGCTTCGCATTGATAAAAAGCCACCGGGACCCATCCTGTGTTTCACATACCATTCTACTGCCATCAGTTCTAGGTCAAACATTCCTTCACGACACGTTCCTTTTGCTATGGCTATACAACAGATCACACCACCCTTGGAGTCAATGTCCCCTTCTGATGGCACTGTTCGAAAACGTGTATGCAAGGCATGTGACCGTTGTCGTCTGAAGAAGTCCAAGGTATGGAGTGTTGGCACCCCTTGGCCGGCATTTTGCTGAACTAGGTCATTTCCAGTGTGACGGCTCAAGTCCTTGTTCGAGATGCAAAGCCGACAATGCGATCTGTGTTTTTGGAGAGCGCAAGAAGTCTCATGACAAAGTCTATCCCAAAGGGTGAGCTCGGTCTTCAGTCAACTGGGACGGCAGATGCTGACTCTTACTCAAGCTACGTTGAAATGCTCGAGAATCAACAAGCGCAACTCGTGACCGGCCTACAAGAACTGTACAAGCGAACCCAAAATGGCCAAGGCTGGATCGGAAGTCCTCTGAAAGAGACCAGCCACGGTGCACCTCTCACGCACGACATATTAGAGCGACTGGGCGCCTTAAAACAAGATGGACACGCCACGGGCGAAATGTTCGAGGAGGACCTCACCTTGATGCAACAACGACTTATTGCCAACGGTGCAGGCTTCATGCAACGAGACACCTCGTCCGACAGCGATTCGGAGACTGCCCCGTCACCGATGTTCGAACCAATGCCGCAAAAGCCTGGATTTACCGATCCCTTTTCGTTGCATAGCTTCCCTCCGACACCGCCAAATCAAAGTCCATACCCCCGGAATGCTCGCACCGTTCCGTCGAAAATGCGGACATACCCACAGCCACGCATAGATCAGACGGCCATGAACCCTCAGCTCCTTCACCGCCAGACATGGAGCCCCTCGAGATTCGATGACAGCATGGACTTGGATTTCGTTTCTTTCGACCATTCTTCGAATTATGGCATCTCCTCCCCCCTCTTCAGCCAGCTCCAAGCTCCAGTCGGAACCATCAACCCATCGCTAGCGATGAGGTTTCCGGATGACGAGTACATAAATCCCAGACTGCTTTGATTGCAGCTTTTCGTGGTCGCACTGGCAACCCCGTTTCTACTTGCATAGCGATACCCCAAGGGTTTGTTCATTTACAAAGGTTGCATAATATCACCAACTCTCCCATGTTATCCTGCGCGGCGCAATGGCAAATTGGACTAGGATTGGCGGCTGTTTGGAGACATTGATGATGGTGGAAAGAGCAGCTGGGACCTAAACGCGTCTGCAAGGGGTTGACTGGCGTTGATGGACTTTGGAGCTATGATTGTCACACTCCCTGGGAAGAGGGAAAACTTTCGACGACACTGGGCGTGGATGTACAATATGTCCGTGGACGGTGTGGGACGACTTAATGATACTACACAGAGCTGTTGATGAGACTAAGCTTTAATCTGGATCTATGCACGAACATTTGGATTGTCATTGACCGCAACTTTTCATCCCATTGTGAGTTGCACATAACTTAAGCCTTGCAGGTCAGTGGATGATGTTCTCTAGTCCAGACGATCCAGACGATCTCCCGTCAGCCGTTCTCTCATACCTGCGTTTTGGGGGCCCTTTACGGAGGGGGGCGGAACGCCCAACCCCGGAGCGTTCAGAAAAGTTGATGTCAGTAATTCCAAACGAAAGGGCCCGAGGCAACAAAGATTATTCTCTACGAAATGGAGGCGCCCAACTTTGACGTCACGCTGCATGCCACTACCTCTCATCACTGCTGCGGCACATCTGACCGGCTGAGGGCCTATGACTGCATTCGTTGACTGGCATCCCCGACTTTCAAGCGAGTCTCATGCCATTGGCCTAAATTTCTTTGGCCGAGCAAAACGGAATGGCTTACCGATTACTCATCGTCTGATAAACGGCGATGACATCACTACCACGTGGGGAATTCACGGACCAACTTCACCACGAGAAGACCCCCATTCCGAAATCGTCAGGGGGTCCTCGCTGCATTGGCGTCGAGCTTCGTGTCTTGGTAATGAGAACTTCACGATTACCGTTCGTGAAACAATACCTTGTATGACCACTTTGCTCCTTTCCTCTAGTCAGTTTCGAAATCCACACCCCCGTGGAGGAGATGAGATCTCGGCAGTCACGTGGCCGCTGCGTCTTGGCATAGCCACCAAAAGTCGCTTAATCACCGTCTGGTGCTATTTCCATTTCATCATCGCTGATTTGGGAACACCTCTACGGAGAACCACATTTCCTTGCGACAGACGACAAGCGCTTCCTCGGTCATTCCGCAATGTGCCTTCTACTCCAATTGCATTCCTAAAGTCTGAATCACTCAATTAACAAGGGAGGCGAGACTAAAGGACTTTTCGGCACCAGTTGCTTCAAAAATGTCTCTACTGTCCACCGAGAGCAATTTCAGTTTTCTTCCACAAGGAGCTATCATCCAGGAATTTAAGGTTAAAGGCCACAATATCGTGCAATCTTTTCCGAGGGCCGAACTATACAATGATGCGCCGTTCTTTGGAGAAACGATTGGCCGCACGAGCAATCGTATCGAAAATGCTACGATCAATTCGCTTAATGGCAGGTCGTACGAATTAGCAGCGAACAGTGGCCCAAACTCTCTTCATGGTGGCAACACTGGGTTTGGAAAACGTCCTTTCAGAGGGCCACAGCCGGTTGAGCGAGGTGGGAGAGAGGCGGTAAAGTTTACGTATCTCTCTCCGGACGGAGAGGAGGGATATCCAGGCACGATCGAACTACGGGTTTGGTACATTGCATGGGAAGACGAAGAGGACGGAGTGCCCAAAGTCTACCTGGAGGTTGAGTATGAGGTTGAGATGGTCGGTGATGAATGCGAGGAGACTGTGGTAGGTATCACAAACCACAGGTAAGACTTGCTCCGACAGCTGATTGGTAGGGATTAATGTTGATCCAGCTACTTCAATCTGAGCGGCACACCCACTATTGACGGGACCAAAGTCACGTTAAGCACCAATCAACACTTGCCGGTCAACGACACGGGCATACCCATCGGCCAGATCGAGCCTTACCCAGGTATTGAGCCTAGTAAAGCTCTCACTCTTGGAAAGGTCGAACCCAGTTTTGACCACTGCTTTGTTGTCGATTGCGATGCATCAAGCATACTTCTCGACACGCGAAGAGGTGCTCTGAAGAAGCTCATGTCGATGTCTCACCCAGCGACAGAGCTGCACTTGGAAATATTTAGTACGGAGCCTGCATTCCAGCTCTACACTGGCCAATACGTCGATGTGCCGGCAGTTGAAGATTCGCCCGCCAAGCCGCCGCGGGCTGGAATCTGTGTTGAGCCACAACGATATATCAATGCCATTAACGTTCCTGAGTGGAGGAATATGGTTGTCCTGAAGCGTGGAGAGACATGGGGTGCGCGAACTGTATACAAAGCATGGAAGGCCTAGACTTCATTTGACCGAGTCCTAAGCAAAATCCAGAGCTATTCAGGTGCGGTCATCTTCAGCAACAATGGCTGCTGCTAATCGCACCGCCATTCAAGAGTTATCAGGCCTCCTCGAGCGTGCCAAGTTGGCCGCAGAATCCCAAGATGTCCAATGACACTAGCCATCCTACTGTCTCGTTGTATAGGACCACATCGATCAACCTAAGTTGGGCAAGGCAATGTCGAGCAGTTCCTTGACCTCGGGATCGTGTATGCGTTCATCGGGAAATAATGAACCGAGTCGTCTTAGCCTGGCGTAGGCATTGCATTCCGCGGAGAATACTTTGGAGCAGGCACATGTGAGTGGAGCGTACGCAAGATGCCGCTCAGCCACTTCTCTTGCGTTCAAATTGGTGTCATGTGCAGTGGACATACGACTCGAATGTGGAAGGAGAACTTCAAGTCTTTTCTTCGTCTGCCTACGATGTCAACCACTTGGCAAAGACCACGCCCGTCAGCGGGAAGGATATCATGCAATGTCCTTTTCCATGAACTCCATTGTCCTCTTTGCAACGATCATGTGCCCAAAACCGCCAGTTGCTTTCTAATTGCAAAATTCAATATTCACTGTGGGGGATCGGCGATGCCGAAAGGCGTCACACTTTTCACGTATCGCCCGAAATAATCGGGCTCCGGCAATACGATGCCGAATTCATCAAATCAGATGGGCAGTCTCGCGTCAAATATCTCAATAGCAAATATGCCTCATGCGCGTGCCAATCAAATTTTGACTCCATCTATCCCTTTTCGCATAGGAATTCGGGCTCACTCCCATCAGCGAGCCCGTCCCTGGAATTTGGGGTTGGTCCGCACCCGGGCCGAAGCTAGAGGCTGGACGGTTAATCAACTTTTTGTGCGAAGTTGTGCGAGAGTCTCCGCTGAACCTTCCTTGCAAGTCTCCGGTTTAAATTCGCACTTGAAGTGGTCATCTGAGGCATGACACAGTTCCCCAGAATTCCAACGCTCACGCAAGATGAGGCTTCGACGCCTCATCGTCGGAACTCATTGTCTTCGATTGGGTCACCTAAAGGTGCCGAGTGTGCCAAGTCTCCTACCTGTACCGGAGGTTCGCATGGCCCGCTTTCCGGTTCCTTCGTCTTGCTTGTAACGTTCAGTATGGGTAATATCCTTACAGCGCGACGTGCGGCAAGGAAGGTTGTTGCGGAGATTCCCACGTTGACATGTCCCAGGTCTAATTTCATGGAAACAATTCGTCTCTTACCTGTTCGGCAGAGCGTGCCATTTCCAGCTCGCCCTCAGTTTTCATTCTCCTCAAAAGCCAGTCTAGACGAGCTAGCAAGCCTCAATCTCGAAATCATTCGCAGACATCGTCAAACGTTAGGACTATCTTTAGCGGTCAAGGGCTTCTTGCGAACGTATTCTCGCATTTGGCTTCGTGTTCTCCTCGCACCCTTCTCCAAATTGAGCAACTCTAATTTCCCCCCCTCTCACAAGAGAAACGAATACGGTCATTACGCAGACCGAAATCTTTCGTTATACCTCGGCCGACAAAATCAATATCTCAGTCGGAGCATGACTGTCAACCATGCAAGTATCGGCACGTGATTTCAAGAAGGGTGGACTTGGCTGCGTTGGCTGCCGATAACAACGACAGCTATGTCAATAGCAAGTCTTTTTGTCGCGATCTTGCATCAGCTGCTTACACGAGCCAGTAGGAGTCGTATTACTGGGTGGTGCCCAAATACGGTCTAAACGTGGGATGACGCAAGGCGTCCTTCCCCACTTTGAATTCTCCATAAGCGATTATGCGAACACGGGGCAATTCCTTTGTGCGCAACAGCTTCTCGGATTGAGAGAAGGCCTCTTGAAACGGAGACTGCAATATGTGCGTATTTGACGGCTAATCAGTAGGCCAAGCTGATGGTATAATGAAGATCCTCAATGGCTGCGAGTAGGGCACTGTGGTGTCCGTGCAGGCCGATCCATGAATTTTCCGCAAACATTTGGGTACTTGATCCCCACCCGCCAATCCAGACCATGATTCCCTAGACCCTGCAACAAAATTGCATGGAATCAAATCATATGTTCTTGAGGTATAGGTCATGATGCCCTTGTGCTATGTCAGCACAAGGGTTTCACCCCGCTTGTGAAAGCCATGAGGTTAAGCATTTTGATGGATTTTTAGAGTTGACCAGATTTGTAGTACAGGCCCCCCGGGCTTGGCCGTTTCTCTTGCAGCGTTCAAGAAACGTGCAATTTCCCAGACAGGGCAAAGCAAGGTGTCGGCGTTCCTGCAGGCTGATTCATCGAGGACCAATTGCCGACCACCATTTCGAACGTTCACCCCAGGATTGCGCTTTCCAATGGCAGATTATATTTTCTTTGTCATTGTCCATGACGTTGTTTCGGACATAATAGGGACCTTCTTTCGCGGCTAACATTGATGAGCCGCGAAATTCCCAACTTGGGAAACCCATCTCGACCGTCAGACTGATCAATGCAACTGCTTACTGCTCTGACAATAGGGTTCATACAAATTACTCCCTTAGAGGCGTAATCTAGGAATAAAATCCGGACTAAAGTTGCGATTCCATTTTCTGTGCAGTTAACTCCGGCCCCACACAATTGCTGTGAGTCATCTCTCGATGGGTGGCCTGGGGGATTTGGCATCCCACGAGCATTTGTTATTCGACATATTCTTTCATCCACTTTGCCACCCACATGCCTTTTCCTAATCGCTTGTATCCTTTCCTAGCCTCCGTATTTCCATGTCCTCGTATTGTGAATGACGGTACTGCACACTCCGTCAGCCCTTGAGGTTGTCCTATTTTCGCCTTTCGCTTTCACGATTGTGTCACTTCTCGTTGCTTGGTCGACCTTTGACCCTTTCCAAAGTATCTGAAAGCCTGGCTGATGTGGAGGCTACATTACCTACAAGGCGAGGTCAAGGAGCTCTCGACTGACATTTGAGATGCAGAATCGCTTCGCCGCTGGACCTGAGATTCACACCTCTTTGTTGGTGACCCTTCAATAGAAGTTGCCCGAGGGATATAGGTCACTATATCCCCGGACTCCCTTAGAATCATTGTTCTCGTCATACTCGTGTCGTTCCAATTTCCTCATCTTGTCCAGTTTCACTAATGTGTAGCTCCTCTGGAAACCCAGGCTTCACCCAAGAGCTTGCCTCAACCTCCAATCCCATCAACATCCTCCAGGAGACTTGCTCTTGCACTGGGGAAAACCCTAGCTTAACACGAAAGTCTCAAGTTGCTCAATCCTCGTTCGTAGCAGAATTTATCGAAATTCATCAAAACCCTGCCCCTTTGGCCTCAAAACTTTTGCTTTGTCCGCTCCAATGACTGCCATGCCACGTTACCCCCATCTCCACAATATAGCCTCCGACATATTTGTGCTGATCAACACATTCGGCCTCCCGTCAAGCAATACCCACTACAACTCTGCTCACGACTGTAGAAAGCGTCTCTCCAAGTCATGGTCGCTCAAAATAAAGCACACCACGAGGAGGCATGACTCCTGCTTCACTCTTACTCCATCCGATTTAGTCGCTATATAATCGAAAGCTTCCCCGAAAAGCCGCTGACAGATCGCAGAATCTCTCTCTAGTTTTTCTCTCTAGCACTTCCACTCACCCTGCATTCATCCGTCATGCTTTGTCTGTCTCTCCACGAAAGCTTCCCACCACCGCGGCCGCCGTGTGCCAGTTGTCTCTTGCATATTCACTCCCGCCTTCTTTTGACCTTCGCCAGATCCGGCTCAAGTAGGGGGTGTCCAGCAGAGTCTCGATACAGCACATCTTCTCCCCCCTAGGCCATGAAATTCAAATCTGCTCTGCCCTGCTTAGCAACTTCTCACCTGAAGGGAATGCTTGCGCCTATCACACCTCAACTTACACTGCATCGCAGCAATTGGACCGTCTATCAAGCGAGTTCAAGTCGCCGTCTATATATGGCTGAGCATTGTAGCTTGCATTCGTACAGTCAATTCACTACAACGTTCTCTCGAAAGCATATAAAGTACACAATAAAAGGTTATGTTCAGGGTAAGCTTTGCAGCATGACGTCTCGCTTTTTCTTCGCCCACCGAATGTCCTCACAAGTCTTCCGTCCCTGGGTATCTTGCTTGCTTGTTCCCACCATCATCAGATTCTCCAAGTCCTGTTCCACCTTAACTGTGCACCTGCATTAGTATACAGAATGTAAACTCCACCTCACTCTTCCGAAAATCTTATCCACCTCCTTCTACCATTTAAAAAGGCGCACGGCACCAATGTCATCGGAAACATGTCCCCAGCTTCTTAAACCAACTCTTAATCTTCGCCCCTGCCCCACCTTCATTCGGTTTCCTCCGATCCAGCGCCGTCCGATTATCATGAAGTCCGCCGCCACTCTTCTCCGCTAATGGTGTAAGCGGCTGGGTCTGTGAAACGGCATTATTGTGAAAGGCTGGTAGGAGTGAGGCTGACTGTCCTTGAGGTGGTGGCTGCGACTGCGAATGCGATTGCAGCGGTGATGATAGCGAATCTTGTCCCCCTTGCGCGAGTTTACGCGCCTCGACGACGCGACGGACAATTACTACCAAAGGTATTAGCAATTCTGGTGTAGAGTATTTGGTGCTTGTTGGACATAGCCTGTGGCATGTCAATTAGGGAGTGCAGCCTTACAAGCAAAGGTCTCCTCAATGTTCACCATTTCCCTCGCACTTGTCTCCATAAACCCACACCTCCTCTTCCGCGCCCATTCCAACCCTGTTCGACTGCTCACAACCCGGCTCTCCTTCAGATCGCACTTGTTGCCTGCGACGATCTTCACAGGTGGGGCCCTTATGTCTTTTCCTCCCTTCACGCCACGGAGGATTGCACGATTGTTCTCTTCAATACGATTCTCTTCTTCGATGTCAATCATGTCCATGAAGTAGTCAAGCGCATCCAGGGTCGAGGCATTGGTGATGTCGTAGACAAGGAGAAAGGCGTCGGATTGAAGGTTGGAGGCGGCCCAGAGACCACGGTACTCTTCTTGACCGGCAGTGTCGGTGAGGGAAAGAAAGTATGGAAGGCCGTCAATTGTGCGAGTGACGGAGTACGAGTCTTCGATGGTAGGGTCGTATCTAGAATGGTAGATATTTTAGCCAAGTGAACGGGACACAAGTGGACGACATTAGAGGGGCGCAACTTACTCATGTGTCCACTGCGAGCGGACCAAGCGTAGTGTAATTGATGACTTGCCTGTAGGACGACAAGATCAGTACAGCTATTGCAATATAAAGCAGGCTCCACAACATCAAGGCTTAACTACTTACCGCACCCGCCATCGCCGCAGATTGTGATGGATATTTTATCCGTCATTCCTCAGAGACTCGCAGCCCGTGCGGACTTCCCGTTCCCCCGTCCAACGTGAGGTTGAGGTTGAGGTTGGGTAACTTGGGAAAAACCTGATTGGTAGGTACTTTTTGTTTGCCTGCGGATAGAACTTGGTGGAAAGGTATGCGCCCGCAAAAAATTGTGCCGCGACCTTTGGGCAGTTCATGCGACAAAGATGCGCTGATGGTGGGAAGGAGGGTGTCGACTGGGGCGTGTCAAGCCCTCAAAAGCAAAGGTCAAGTAAGGTGTCGAGGAAAGAACGACGTAAGACCAGAACAAGGGTGGTTTACATCTCGTGCTCGGCCGTCACTCCGATCCCTGCCCAATGACAGATTCGTCGATCTCTGCATTGGAAATCCACCGTGCACAATAGGCAGAAGAAAAGGTGCCAGAGAGTCAATGGGCAGGAAAAATGACCAGGCAATCCTTCGACAATCCTACCCACGGCCTTGGGCCCGCAGGGCGGTTGGCAATGTGCAGGAAGATTGACTGCAAATGGGCTAGAGGCAAGGAAGGAAGCCGTCACCCGGAAAGCTAAGTAACGCCCGAAGCAGGGGTGCGAAACAGTCGTTCCTTCGGTTCTGGCGCTGCTTGGTAGGTAGACTCAGGCGATCGGCAAGCAAGGCGAAAGGCTAGCCGGCAGTCGTCTATCACACATTTACACAGTTGCAGTCTCGTAGTTCGTACACGGTCCCCTAGTAAAAGGTGGGCCCACCCCAAAAAGTGTCCTAGTCTCTCATTCAAGGCTACCCATCCCGGCCAATGGGACTGCTTGAGACGCCCCGTCTAAAGCACAAAGAGGCCGGTCTAGATCTCCAGAATGTCCTGTGACGTGGGTGTGGTATGGGATTCAGGTGACACCGAGGATGGGGATATTGTTCACAGGTAAATGGGAGTACAGAGCGCGAGTATTTCACATTTCAGTGGCAGATCTCAAAAGCGCCCCGCAAGCCCCACATGCCCATCTGTGCCTTACTCAGGGGCAGGGTTGCAGCTTGCCAAGGCTAGAGAGTGAAGCAGCGTTGCATAAGCGAACCCCACCCCGCGAACTTCTCCCGGCCGAGGTGTTGGTGGAAGTCTTCCCTAATCCCCGATTCAACGGCTTGACCTTGGCTGATGAACTCTACTCCACAATCACGATACGACAATCACAAGCGGCATTTAGAAAGTGCACTGCTCGTCCTGCCTTGTTCCAGTCTCGCCGCTAGAAAAGTGATTGTGACAGGGTTGCTTCAAACACCTCTGTCCTGGTTGGATGGGGCATGTGCTGGTAATATCCTTATGTCCCAAAAAGCCCTTCCCCCCCAATAACGGTTCTGCTTTCTGCCTCCGGAGAGGTCCCTATCACCCAACCTATCTGTCTCGTAATCCCGCGAATCTGGACCCTGCTGCCAGAATCTACCCATTTAACGTCAGTCCCGTAGTTGGACGTAGGCGCGATCATGGATGGTGGGTGACCCACGGCCCCCCCTCGGCCCGAGGTCCTCAAACGCTACCACTGTGCTGCTCGGGGGATCGTCTCTGCGCCCAGGTTTCATTCATCAAAGTCATCTCAAGGTCATGCTTGTAATATATGAATATGGTATAGATGTCTCATGCAGGAAGAACAGTCTCATGTGGAGGCTCCTGGCCCTCTTCAATCTTCACCGGCATACTGCCCCTCGGAGAGCCTGGTGAATCCCTCTTCGGCTTTAGCGAAGCAAGCTGTGTGCTGCCTGACGGCGGTACGGATGTTGACTGCCCAGACGTCTTGTTGTCTGCATTCATATCTGCCGGGTGAATCGGTGACGACGCCGACTGCTTGTCGCTTCGATCGGAGTATTTTCGAGGTGATACTCGACCGACCTGATCGTCAGATTGTCAGTCTGTCATGACGTCGAACTTCCCGGTTTTTCTCCCTACCTGTTTCGCCCACCTCAGTCCACAGCTGTTGCACAGGTCACGGTTGCCGCTGGGTCCTCGTCTCCACTCCGGCGTTACCCGCGTATGGCAATTTGCGCAGTCCTTCTCCATCTGGCCCATACCTTTCCTCCGCTTCCGCTTCTTCTTCCGGCTCTGCAAGGCCGCAAGCTCCTCTGCCAACAATCGATTCTGCTTCTCCATCTGCCGCAGTTCGAACTGCCAGCTCGTGCTTCTTGTAGTTTTGAGTTCGTCAAAGATGTTGTCTTCCGACGCGAGCGCTTCATCTTGATTGCCAATAATGAGCCCATCCATCCCTGGAGTTGTGATAAAGGTATTCGAATCCTGTGATACGGAATGGAATGGCTGGTTGGTGCTTGAGCTTCTCGACAGAGCCTGCTTTCCTGAAGCTCCAGAAATCTGGGTTGAAGGCGCTGTCGACCCAATAGAAACCCGATCTGTTCGTGGGGATGCAGCTGCTTCCGGCTTCTGGCTTAGTAAAGCAGCTCTTGTCATCTTCACAAACTTGGTCTGACCGACAAAGAATGTGGGCTTCTGCCCCGGTTCCGCATCTCCAGGGAAGATTGTGGTTTGAGCCTGTAGCACTTGGCCCCGCCTTGTCTGAATATCATGCTTCACAGTCTGCCTTAGACCTGTCCGCGCCACTTCTAAAATGCTGCTAAATTCCTTTTTCGAATCTGGCCTCATTAGAGCTTGGATGCTAGTGCCAATCAGATCTTCTGGTGTTCGGTCGAGCAAGGTTCTAGCATTCGACGACACGTAGAGGAACATGCCAGATGTGGACATTTTCGTCCAGAGCTCGTTTTCGCCAATTCCACCATCGGAAGCAATCTCGCTTCTCGCAAGGGCATAGACAGGCCGCTGTCTTCCGACAAGGATAATGCACTTTCTCCCCTTCCCTTGCTCCGTGTGGAGGCATCCATGGCTTTCAAACCAAGTGTAGCCGCTGTGCTTTCGCCGTATCCTAAAGACCACATTTACCGCTGCTCCACTGGATGTATCCTTCAGTTCTCGAGTGACTGGGACGATGTCACTGGGATGACAGACAGATGACAAAGCTGTGCCGACCAGTTCGCTCGCATCATACTCGAGTACCTTCCGACTAGCAGGCGAGAGGTACAGAAACAGGCCTTTGAGTGACAAGACATGCACAACGTCGTCTGTGTTCTCGAGGAGCACCTTGTCCCATATCCGCTTCGACAGGTCTGACTCGCCAGCACCAATAGTGCTTAAGACAGTCGATACCTCGTCTCGGCCGATTGTTTGGCCCATATCAGCCTGTAAGGTCGTATCGGGGGCTTGTAAGACGTAACGTGGGAATTGTCCCCGCTGGTAATTAATCGCATAAGATCCATCTGAGCATGTCAGCATAATTTCAGAGCCCTACTACAACACCCCAACACATACTAGGATTTTTCGCTTGCACAGAACTCGGTTGTTCAACAAGATCAACTTGAAAGCCAACATAGTATCTGTATTCATCCGTGTCCCATGTCACAGGAATCATTGTTAGCAGATTCATGAATGGCTGGCCACCCTTCCTGTAATTGATAATGCTGAGTTGGACTTCAGAACGCTTGTTGATTTTGTTCTTCAGTATGAGTACCGAGCTGTCATCCACGTATTTGCGTTTGACCCCGGCCTGTACTTTGCCATCCGGGGCTTGCAGGAACCGACAGTTCTGCCCAAGAATTTCGGACCTCGAGTAGCCTGTGAGCCGTTCAAACATGTCAGAGCAATAGACAATTGGTAAGTCATGCTTCGTGATGTCGCACACGACGAATGCACATGACATGTCCACAGGGCCAATATTGATTTCCGGATTCGGCCGCTGAGCAACTTTGATCTATGCATACTGTCAGCGCTAGTGGTCCGCAGTAAAATGGACAAGTACACATACCAGGACACCAAGCATGTCGAAGCCACTGGATGAATATGCATTGCCGAATATTGACGGTCTGGAGGTTGTAAGCTCTTCGCCGGTGTTGAAGTTGCCTAGTAAAATCAGTCTGCCCTTCATTTAGCTTCGCTTTTGGTGTTTCACATACTGTCATTGCTTTGTTGCTCTGAGGCTGAAATTGGTCGAGTTTTCTGATGCGAGTGAACAGGAGAACCCATCCCCGTTATGTTTTGAACCTGCGAGGTTGGTACTGGGCCAGGAGTAGGTATATCTTGACGAACTGGTTCAGAGTGTATCGAATCTGGCATGTTCATGTGCGACACCCTCTCCATGAGTGTCTGCCCATCCGATCCCCCGTCCACCACTCCAGGATCTTGGATCGGACCGGGGTATGTTGGAGGGAAGTTTTGGTTTAGAGGTGAGTCTGCGAAGAGTGGCTGCTGGTTGGTGGAAGGATGTAGATTCATTGGTGTGAGATCGGCGCTGGTATTTTCATAATCCATGGAGAGGTCCATATTCTGCGGCATGTACTGTGTGTCGAGGTTTATCGAAACACCGGACATTAGAGCTGGAGAATAGGAAGAAGTGTTCGGGTATGGGCCGTATGTAGAGTCCAGTGGCGGAAACCGCGTATTCACGTTCAAGTTTTCTCGAGATCGTACTTTGCGGGAATCGAGTGACTTCTGCGTGGCCGCTATGTCGCCAATTGGATTGGGCAGAATCGAGGTTGCTGGGTTTGGGTCAAACTGGAAGTCGGCCAGGTCATCACTTATTGGTGCCCCGAATTCAAGCATCGACGCCCTTCGCACGTGGTTTTCTGGACTAGGTTGACGGAATGGGGGCTGTTGGTACGTCCGCCTTCTCATCATCTCTAGATTGTTTTGGTGTATGATCTCATCCAGACTCTGCCCTCCGTTCGTCATGCCATTGACAATGGAACCGTTTCCGATCACCGGTAAGCTCCTAGCCTGCGCGTAGTCGTCGATGGGCCGTCGTGGATCGGGTGGTTGGTATGGCTGGCCGTAATAGCTAGGCCCTGGTAGGCCGCTCATCTCGGCGGCCTGTAACTAGTTCGTCGACTGATGGGAAGCTGGTGAGGGAATCTGTCATGCGCTGTCCGATGCCTGGCGCTCGGAGAGTGTTCGAGTCGCACAGGGACTCGCGTTCATCGCAGCGTTGCCTGGTTCCAAACGCCCTTCTCCACGGGCGGCTGAAGCAGTAGTCCACGACATCAGCAGAATCCAATACTCTCGAGGCCTCTCGGATAGCTGGAAGAGGCCGAGGAGGACGAGCGCGCAAGCTGCGATAGTTAATCGACATTTGCCAGATGCTGCACCGATTTCGCCTGGGGCGAGCTAGTTTGGCTGGGCAAACGCCGGGCTCGAGACTGGACCCCGAGCAGCCCTTTATGACGCACGCCCATGTAATTTATTTTGGAGACCCCTCAGGTGAGGACCTAACTGTGATACGAGGGGGGACTTGCAAGGGTGCTTTGCTGCAACAAATTCCCACAAAGCCCCCCGTATTGGACACCGTGAGGGATGATAATTCGCTTTGTTCGCAACGCCAACAATGCCCAGTCAATTGTATTGTTACAACCGGGCATCTACTCCATGCCAATCCTGCGATGCAAACATTAAACCCCCAACCTTGGATACTTTCCATACCAAAAAAACCAGACACGATCAAGCTGGATAGCCACTCGGTTTCGCAGCCAAGGGTGCCATCTTCTCACGCTCTTGCTTTTCTTGATTCAGAACGGCTCTTCCTGCCTTTGTGACTCGCGGTTTCCTGGTGGTACCACCACCTCGTGAGCTAGTACCCATACCCCTCCCACCCGCTTCTCCCGTTGCGCCCGCTGCAGTCGAAGCGCCCCGACCACGTCCACGCCCACGCCCACCTCCACGGCCGCGTCTGGATTCTCCGCCAGGCTGGTCAAGGGCAGGTTTCTCTCCTTCAGGTACCAGCGGACCACAATAGACTGCAAAAATATGTCAGTGATCGTCGAAACGATGGTGTAGAAATCTAACCGAAGAAGCCGTCTTTAGAGGCGGCCGCCTGTTGCTCCCATGCTAATTCGCTATCGTCCACAAAATCATCTGGATGAAAATGTCAGCATCGGTTCCCTCAGGACTTTGTGCTCGTTTTCCTTACCATCTTGATCATACTCCTCAACTTTTCTTCTACGCTTCTTCTTCATGCCTTTGCCGTCGGTCTCGCTGTTTGCACCCGTGCCGGTGCCGCCATTGAGTCCGGACATGGCAATGTCACCATCGTTGTCGGAATCCCGATCTATGTCGACGCTCATGTCTTCGTCACCACTTTCCTCGGCGGAAGTACCGCCCAATTTCCCACCATTTGCAGCTTTCTCCAAGGCTTCGCCTGCTTCAGCTACCTTGGCCAATCTTGCTCGATTTTTCGCCAGTCGAGGGTAGAGGGCTTCAAAGCCATATTTGTCCTCGGCCATCCGAGCAAAGTTGATGACTACATTGCTTTTCCCTTTGAGATCAACATGCAAAATAATGCTTGGAGCTTCGTTCGTCGACGAGGCATTTGTATCTTTCACTGTCTCGCCACCAAGCATGGCAGATGAGAGAAGGCCTGAACCCTGAGGGAGCGGTGGCGGTGCTGGCTTCGCACGTGGTGCAGGAGAGTGTTCTGCATTCGATGGCGTGCTTGACGAACTTTTCTTGGCTGGGGCTGCGGGTTTGGAAGTGGGTGCCAGGCTGGTGGTGTCTATATCCATCGCTGATGCATCGGCGATCTTGCTGGGGTGCTCCACCAGACTCGATGAAGGGTTTACCGTTTGCTCTACCGGGGCATTCACCGGCGTTGATGCAGACCCCGACAGGAATTGCTGGTAAGATGGCGGTGGGAGAATTTGAGTGGAAGGTGGGAACTGAGGGGTTACGCTTTGCGTGTTGGGTGGTTGTGGCTCTGTTAGATTGGATATAGCGGGAGATGCAGCGGCGTGAAACACTGCCCGGGGGGGTGTTGGATCTGTAGGCTGTCTGGTCGGCAAGTTCGGAGTAGAGGGAGCAGAAATTGTCATTGAACGCACAGGGTCATAGTTTAGGCCACTTGTGCGTTGTGGGCTGGGGTTCAGTTGCTGTGGCGGCTGCATTTGAGGGTAGGCTGGGAGTGGATTTTGCACCGCTTCGCTTTGCATCGTGAATCCCAATCGGGAGTTTGGAGAAGTCGCAGACGCATCGGCAAATTGCGTTGGGGGGGGGGCTGGTACGTGCGGGGTGATGAGATCGGAGATTTTGGACTGCCTAAGTGCACTTGCAACACTCACTTCAGCTGCAGGATTTGCAGCTTCGGGCTTGGCCTTCCTTCGTGATGCAGCAGTAGCAGTGGAAGTGCGAGGTTTTCGTGGCGGCGGATCTTTCTTGTCAGGATGGGGCTCCCTCTTTTTGCGCGGCTTCTTCTCCTTGGGCGGCGGTTGGAGTTGAGGGCTGCCCGTAATGGAGGTGTGGCTAGTGCCACCACCACCACCAATGCCAATCATAGGTGCGGCTGCGGGCTGCGGTGCGGCTGACGTCAATCGCGGTCGCGATGCTGCATCATCGAAATCTCGGATTCCTCCAACACGAATTGTCGAATTCGGCGCATCTCCAGCGTGCTGGAGGGCATTGTGTGGCGGCGTTGAGTAGGATGGCGGGTGCTCTAAGGGTTCGCTGGGCGGGCTGGAGAGCTCGGCCGACGAACTTCGGCCTCCTCCTGCCTGGGCCTGCTCCATGCTCAACACCAGTGCCACCCAAACCAAACACCTTCAGCAGCTGCACTCGTGTCCCAAAAGAGGTTATATCTGCAGCTCGAAAGTAGAACTTTCTTTTCCACTTAAGTAGTCATTTCTTGAGTAGCGGTCTTGTTGAGCGGTAGATATGCCTAGTACCGTACAGTCGTGGGCGCTGGGAGATTTGTTGACCGTTGTAGATGAAGAAAGTCAAGGGTTGACAGGATCATGGAATGATTGTCATGATCATCCGTGTGCGAAAAGGGTATTGTGGCTCTAGTACGACTATCGGGCTCAAAGGCCCGGGCGCGAAGATGAACGGGGGAGCCGTCTTGAACCCCTTCAACAATGGCCCGTTGGCCGTCAAAAGGCGGGCTGTGGACTGCGCGACCGGCAATGAAGAAGAGAGATCGACCGTAAAGAAAAGAGAGAAGGTAGCAGGTGGGGGGAAGTCGCAATATAAGGTCGACACAAATCAAAAGGGATCGAAGGAGCAAGCAAAGACTGGGCAGGTACGACCATAGCGGGTCCCAGCGACTCCTTGAAGGCGCACTCAAAACATGCGCCAGACTATGGTCTACGGAGGCACGCAGCGACCACTTATTCGCCTCGCTTGCCCCATTCGCCTGACTGCCGTTCTGACTTTTGTTGTGGTGCACAATTTACTGCCGCCATGTAAAAATACCCGGAGCCCTAGTGCCCGCCATTGCAAAATTGAATTCGCCATTCGCGAACACGTCAGCTTCGACGTTACAGCTTGCACCTTCATGACGAGGCCATCCGGTAACACGGCCCTGGATCTACAGAAGGCCAGTTTGTCGCAACATTCCACATCATTCGTTCGTTAACGGTCACTGATATTAGCATTCCGAAGCCGCTAAGCATGGTCAGGATGGTCGGGTGGCCCTTGCCTTTGACCAGGGTAAAAGTCCAAAGAGAGGAGTGGTTCAAAGGAAAGAGAGTCGCGATGGAGAGTTGATGAGCCCTATTGAAGCATCGCGTGGCATTGTAGACAGGCATAGTTTCAACGATGTACTTTCATTCGCACACTTCTCAATTTGGACTCCTTGCAAGCGCCACACAGCACTAGCGCTCCCGACGATCTGTCAAGCCGCACTAGGCCGAAACCTTATATTTTCCACGGCTTGGCATTTCCGTGCTTGCCCTCCAGTCCCGCAAAACACGTTTATCCTGTGATCACAATGGCACTGCGTGGGCAGAGGTTTGAGCTCGACCTGGACGCCGATGACTTCACACCTATCCCGGTAACAGAAAAATCGCCCGTAGGTCGCGACAGCCCCAGCCTGATTGGCGAAATCAAGGAACGCGACCCAGCTGCCGCGCCTGCCCCTCCAAAACTCAAGGTCTCTAGGACTGGCTTTCCAGAGCACACAAAGCGTACCCACTTCTCAGCTTTCAAGAAGCAGAAAGCCCGCCAACATGAATCACTCCCGCTACTCTCTCAACAACATGCCGATCCCTGTTCTCAAACTCTACCCGCCCGTTCACAGCCGTCAGATCAGGCGATAGCGCACCAGCTCGGCAGGAAACATGGCTACGACTTCGAGACGCAAGAGAAGGCTAAAATAAGTGACGAGAACAATCGCAGGATTGCAGCAATGTCTGATGAGGAGATCGATGATGCAAGAGCAGAGTTGATGGCAAATCTCAATCCCGCTTTGATTGAGAGATTACTCAAAAGGGCGAACATCGACGATGACAATCCCGTAAAGAGCCGACCACCGGAAGACCAGGCGCGAGATGATGGCCACGGCGAGCCAGCATCGACCGAGGCTCAAGAGGAGCACGGTATGCAAGATCAGACACTCACGACGGCGGGAGAAGCAGAGAGCCAACCGCATCCCGATCCCCAGCATGACATTCCAACTGCGCATTCAATACACTTCCCAGTCCCGCCACGCCCCGCATCATCCTTTGTCCCACTCGATCCAGACTCTCCAGCCTTCTTGTCCGACCTCAAGACCCACTACTTTCCTGACACCCCTCACGACCCTTCCTCGCTTTCCTGGCTTCGAGACCCTACAACCGAAGAAAATGAAGAGTCTCCTTACAACCCCGCAAGAGACAATTACTCCACCGCTCAGCTTCGCTTTTCCTTCAGAGGCGCCATCATCACACCAGCTAAAAGCCTCGAAATCTCTGTAGACAAAGGTCTCCATCACCACGGCCTCGCACCCTCGAGTGCAGGCTACACCATTCCCGAGCTTGCCATCCTTTCTAGATCGACGCTTCCCAATCAGCGATGCATTGCTTATCAGGTCATGGGCCGTATACTGTTTCGACTGGGCAGAGGAGACTTTGGGCCTCGAGGCAGTGAGCTGCAAGAAGGATTATGGTCTGTCGTGGAAAACGAGAGAGTAATTGAGGTCATGATGAGCGAGGCGAATCGTGTCGGTGGACATGTGAGCGCTAAGACATATGCGACTGAAGCACTATGGCTTTGGCGGAGAGGTGGAGGTGGTGATAGAGGCTTGTTGAAGGAGGGCGAGAGAATAGCGAAGTGATCGGTGCTGCAGACACTTATCACAGTTTTGTAGTCGGCCGTCTCACATATTCTGAAGGTCGCTGAATTTGAAGCAGCACTTCCGGGCGGTGTCGAATAGACAACTTTTTGCGACTCCCACGTCCCAATTATGCTTCGAAGAACGTAATTGCATCTTGCCGTCGTCATCCAGCCCCATTATTCTCCCCTCCCACCTCAGCAGTCCGCATAGCCTCTTCGCAAGCCTTCCTGACCTCCTCCACGCCCTTGACACCATCCCATTTATCCAACAGCCGACTTATGACCTTCCACTCCGCCTCCACCTCCTGCATGTGCCCATTCTCCACCATTTTGCTCAGCCTCCGCGGCCCATCCAATACCCACCTCACAAGTTCTCTCTTCTCGCGCTGCGCTTTCACTTCCTTTCTCTCCTCCGCACCCTCCTGTCCCTCGCCCTCAACTCCTCCTCTTCCAAGTTCTTCCGCTAACCTCCTAACGCCCTCGACTCTCCGACCCAGATCACGCATCCCATCTTTACTAAGCCCTCCACCCCTTCTATCTCCAACCCCGCCTCTCCCACCCACGCTCCTCTCCTCGCCATTCATATTCATCCTCATTCCTCCAATTGTCCTCGTGGCCTTGATCAACTTGCTGTAATTATCATACACTAGAGCCTTCCTTTCACCATCAAGGTTTCGTAGCTCCGATATCAGGGTTGCTTCGACTTTGAGCACGGTCTTGAGGTTCGAACTCGCAAGAAGGGAGGAGATGTAGGGCTCTGGCTCGAAGGAAGGGTCATCGAGAGGCGCAGTAGAAATCGACGTTGATGTCGACGCTGGATCTGTATCTGTAGAGACACGAATTTCTGGAACAGCAGTACTCGTCACTGTTGCGCTAGAGGTCGTGGATGCGATTGAGGCCGTTCGGCTTAGATTCTGCGGCCCAGGTTGCTTGGACTTGAGGTTATAGTAGTCGCGGAGGGCAGCACGGTTGCGGTGCTGGGCAGTAGTGATCGGTGCTGGGGCGTCTGCGGGCGTGGGCAGGTCAAGCGATGTCCGGCCAGATGAATTGGGCGTGTCGGAGGGGGATTGTGCGACGTTGGGAGATTGCATGCGCGTTGAACTTGTGGGTGAGTGGGGGCGAGGAGAGGATATTGTGGCCATGGCGAGCTGTCTTTGGGGAAGAGAGAGAAGGCTCTATGTTGCTAGCGATTGAGTGGGAAGATTTCGTGGTCACATCTTTGACATTTCAAAGCTGATTCCCTAATTTGGCTGGATGGCCTTGGCATACAGGCAATGGATCAGCTCTTCATGTTCTTCACTTTTAGTGATGGAAACCGAGGACCTGTGAATTATGTGGAACGGTTTAGCGCGTGTTCTGACCGGATTATATAGTCAGTCCGCAAAAGTCTGTGCCTAGCATGGCACGGCATGACAGAGAATTAGTACTTACGAGTTCTTGTAGGAGATCGACTGAGCCTTAATAGGGAAGGATGTGTGATTTTAGTGCTAGGCCG